>Ga0335072_10001838_pt1 | contig 33768 bp, 30 predicted proteins | sample Lox_Sample_21_FD_206725 | JGI IMG/M metagenome (GOLD analysis project Ga0335072, IMG submission 206725) | Soil microbial communities from Loxahatchee National Wildlife Refuge, Florida, United States - Lox_Sample_2.1 | ecosystem: Environmental > Terrestrial > Soil > Wetlands | place: USA... | reverse complement strand
CCCCAAACTGGTCCCCGACGATATTGAGGGGTTTCCGCTAAGTTGTTGGTTTGATTTGGCGTCCCCGACGGGATTTGAACCCGTGTTATCGCCGTGAAAGGGCGGTGTCCTAGGCCGGGCTAGACGACGGGGACGCTGGTCGGTGGGCGGCTGGTCGGCGCATTCCTCCACACCGGGCCATCTCCGACTCTACCAGGCGCGTCCCGCAAAGTCAAAGACTCCTGCCCGGGCAACCGTCCTCCACGCCCGATTCCGCCTCAATCTGACTCGGCGATCAAAGTGGATCCGCGCCCCCAGCAAGATCGTCGGCAAAGCACACGGTTTCCAACCGAAACCCGCACCGCCCCGTCCCGCCCTGGCCCATTTTCCTCAACGGCATCGCCCCGGAACCACCGCTACGATATCCTTGCCTTCTCATGCGCCGGTACCGCTATCTCGATTTGCTCACCATCGGGTTCGTCGTGGTCCTGCTCGTCTCGAACCTCGTCGGCCAGAAAATCTGCCAGATCGGCCCCCTCCCCGTCAGCGGCGCCCAGCTCCTGTTTCCCGTCGCCTATATATGTGGCGACGTTTTTACCGAGGTCTACGGCTACGCCGCTTCCCGCCGCGCCATCTGGATTGGCTTCTTTGCCATGGCGTTGCTGGCCATCATGGGTGAGATCGCGGTTGCGCTGCCGCCCGCCCCCGGCTGGCCCAACCAGCAGGCCTTCGCCACCGTCTTCGGACTGGTGCCGCGCTTTGCCCTTGCCAGCCTCATCGCCTACTGGGCCGGTGAGTTCACCAACTCCTTCACCCTCGCCAAACTCAAGCTCCTTACCCAAGGCCGCTGGCTCTGGACCCGCACCATCGGCTCCACCGTCACCGGGCAGGCTGTCGACACCGCGCTGGTCATCGTCATCGCCTTTGCCGGCTACACCTCGTGGAGCACCATCGGCGTCATGATCCTTTCCTCCTACCTCACCAAGGTGGTCTACGAAACCCTCGCCACCCCCCTCACCTACGCCGTGGTCGCCTGGCTTAAGCGGGCCGAAGACGTCGACGCTTTCGATCACGAAACGGATTTCAATCCTTTCCTGCTGCGCGCCGAGTCTTAGTACTGTGGGGCGCCTCCGCGCTCGATTCCATCTATGGGTTGACGCACCCCACAGCTATAATCATCTTTTGCGAGCTGAAAGGAGCAGGCAGGTCCATGCCCATCCAGACCACCGCCAAAATCTGGCATAACGGCAACCTCATTCCATGGGAGAAGGCCCAGATCCATGTGATGAGCCATGTGATTCACTACGGCTCTTCCGTCTTTGAAGGCATCCGCTGCTACGCGCAGCCTGAGGGCGCCGCCGTCTTTCGGCTGCCCGAGCACATGCAGCGCTTGCTGGACTCAGCCCGCATCTATCGCATGAATCTGCCCTGGTCGCTCGACCAGCTCTCCTCGGCCGTCGTTGAGCTCATAGAAGCCAACGGCGTTGCCCCCTGCTACGTCCGCCCCATCGCCCTGCGCGGCTACGGCGAAATCGGCGTCAACCCCAAAAATTGCCCCATCGAGGTCTACATCGCGAATTATCCGTGGGGCAAATACGTCGCAGGCGATGCCGCCGACGTCTGTATCTCCTCGTGGAACCGCCTCGCCCCCAATACCATGCCCTCGCTCGCCAAGGCGGGCGCCAACTATATGAATTCGCAGCTCATCCGCATGGAAGCCGACATCAACGGCTACGCCGAAGGCATCGCCCTCGACGTCAACGGCTACCTCTCCGAGGGCTCCGGCGAGAACATCTTCCTGGTGCGCAACGGCGTTCTCTACACTACGCCGCTCGGCAACTCCGTCCTCTCCGGCATCACCCGCGACTCGGTGCTCACCCTGGCCCGCCACATCGGCGTCCCCGTCGTCGAGCAGCAACTGCCCCGCGAGATGATCTACATCGCCGACGAGGTCTTCTTTACCGGCACTGCGGCTGAAGTCACCCCCATTCGCTCCGTCGATCGGATTGCCATCGCCGACGGCGAGCCTGGGCCGATCACAAGGCAGCTGCGCGATGAGTTCCTCGGCATCGCCAACGGCCTCAAGCCCGACCGCTTCGGCTGGCTCACGCCGGTGCGCGTTAGTGCCGAACAGCCGGTAACCGCCTGAGTTGGCGGGCGTAGACACGCTGGCTTTTGCAGCATGGATTGACTCGGCAGTTCCTGCGACCCAAGCTCGGCTTTTGTATCAGGGCACGCTTCAGCCGTGCCGCTGAGCCCAAAAGCGGCTCGGGCTTTAGCTGTGGTGTGTCAAGAGGTTGTTGACAACGATTCCGGAGCGGGAGACGGGGGGCTTGTGGTTGGCAGCGGTGTGGGGACGATGCCAGTTGTATTGATGAGTCCAGAGCGGCAGAGAGCGAGCGCGCTCGGCGGAGTTCGGAAAGAGGCGGGCGTAAGCCCACTCGCGGCAAATGGTCTGGATGAAGCGCTCGGCGTTGCCGTTGGTGCGCGGCGTGTAGATGCGAGTGCGCACATGGCGCAGCTGGAGGGCGCGGCCGGTATCGCGGAACAGGTCGGAGCAGAAGCAGGGGCCGTTGTCGGTCATGACGCGGCGCGTGCGGATGCCGAAGCGGTCCAGCCAGTCGACCGCCTGGCGCAGGAAGGCCGCCGCGGAGACAGCTTTCTCATCGGGCAGGATAGCGGTAAAGGCCATGCGCGAGTGATCGTCGACGGCTACGTAGAGGAACTCCCAGCCGGCGCCGCGCGTCTCGTCCCGGGGATTGCCGGTGATGCCGTGGCCGGGTTTAACGATGCAGGCCAGCTTCTTGATATCGATGTGCAGCAGATCTCCGGGCGCGGCGTACTCATAGCGGATGACGGGGATCGGGGGCTCCAGCATGCGTGCTTTGTTCAGGCGCAGGCGGGTGAGGATGCGGCTGACGGTGGAACGGCTCAGGCCGGTGGCCTGAGCGATGCGCACACCGGTCCAGCGCAGCCGGCGCAGCTGCTCGACGCGTGCGGCCATCTCGGCCGAAGTTCTGCGCGGCGAGCGATGCGGACGGGAGCGACGGTCGGCCAGTCCGGCCAGACCTTCCCGCTGAAAGCGCCGCACCCATTTGGCCGCACTCTGCCGGCTGAGCCTGCACTCGGCTGCCGCCTCGCGCAGGCTCAACCGGCCTTCCAGAACATTTCTGGCCAGCATTTCTCGACGCATGATGGTAAGCCGGGCATGATGGTGGTAGTCCATTCGGTCTCCTGAGACAGCTTGGCTTCGCAACCTCAGCTTCCCGGTTCTCGACCGAATGGACAACAACCTATTGAAACTTCACATTTAGACCGGGGAAAGAACCGCAGAAAAAGGAGGGGCCTTCAGGCCCGGCAATCCGCCTCCAGCCTGCCGCTCTCCACCCTCACCCAAACAATTCCGATTCCATGCGCGTCACGCGCGGCAGCAGAACGTAATCCTCGATCTGAGAGTGCGTCGTCAGCAGCTGGTGAAAGTGCAGCAGCCGGTCCCACAGAACGTGGTTCACCGTACCGGGCACAGGCGCGGGGTTAAAGGCGTGGATCGCCGCCTCGATCCGGTCGAGGTGCCTCTTTTCGACACCGTGCCGCTGCGCAGTCTGGTGCAGGCTGTTCTGCACGCGCTGCGGCGGACAGGAGGCGCAGTCCATGCCGATGTAGGCCAGCTCGACATCGAGCAGCCGGGAGAACACGCGTTCTTCTTCCGCAAAGTCGCTGTCCAGCTCACCAGCCAGCGCCGTCAGTGCCGACCGCACGCGGCCGGTGCTGCCGGCTTGTCCGGGATGGCCCGGCTTGTCCGCGGCCGCCCCAGCCATCTCCTCAAGCTGGCGGAGTTCGTCGCGCAGCTCGGCGTGTTGCCGGCGCAGAATGCGGGTGATCAGGAACTCGCAGGTGTAGCTGTTCCAGTCAGGCTGCTCCAAAGAATGCGTGTGGCGGGTGGAGCGCGACCTGCGAGGGGCGGCTCGGCTCGGTCTGCGGGCGGCCGGTGCAGAATCGACAGGCGCGAACGAATGCGGAGGAAGGAGACGGGAATCCGGGCCAGGGGGGATCATGGCTGCTTCTCCTGTCGCTGAGGCATCCGGAAGCTAAGGCCGCTCCTGCCCGGATGCCGAAGGCAGGAGCCGCAAGATCGGCCCTCAGGCCTCGGCGCGCTGGCGTCCCTCGCGAAAACTACTGGCACGCGCCGGCAGGCTGCGCCGCACATGCACGTGCGGGGTGGGCACGCGGGCAGCATGAGAAGTGACCTCAGGCGGAGGCATCCTCATCACCAGCTGCTGGCCGGCGGGGCGCCACGTTTCCACCACGAAATCTTCTGAGCAGCGCGGGCAAAGCCAGATAAACCGGCGCTGCGGAATGTTGGAATCGGGCCGAAGGTCATCGATGGCAAAAAGGCCGCCGTCGCGGAGGTAATTGGATTCGACCTGACATTGCGGATTAGCACACCGCATAGAAGCCTCCAGGGCTGAGAACGAGACCCCAGGCACAGGGATCCGGTTCCGGTTCAGATAACGAAAACTTCGCATTGCCGCACGTGCGGGCGAACTGGCAAAACGCAATGCTAACGACCCTGTTACCGCGAGGCGGGACGCGCTACCTCAACAGCGGGAGGGAGATGGTAAAGCGCGCAGTACAACAAACTAAGTCCGAGCGCCTCCAGTTTGGTTCTCTTGGCCGAGTAAAAGATGTGATCTTCGTCACATCTTTGCCTGCATGGAAGTCTCGAAAACTGCGTTTCGCAGATTACCTGGAGATTTGAGTATAGCCCTTTTGTCCTAATTTTCAACAGCGAAATCGGGCTATTTCAAGAAAAAATCACACTGCGCGACATTGAAGCACAATTCAGTAACTCGATTCGTAACCATCGATGTTACCAGGCAGTTAGTCGTTGTTATTCACTCCAATCAGAGTGCAACGTTTACCCTCATGCAGCGCTTGAAGAATCGACGGTTGCAGGTTACTCGGACTAACCACCGAATGTATTCGTGTACAAAAAACGGGGGAATTGCAAAACTTAGGCTGAGAGGACTGACCACTGCCTCGCGAAAACCATCTTCCAGCCGCTGACAATTCCGCCGAAAAAGAAAGTCTGCGTCTTTTCGGAATTCGATGTCGTGCGGGGCCTGCGTGAAGTCGGAGGAGTGGCACGCCTCGAGGAGGATCTGACAACTCCGCGCCGGGCCAGTGAGGTTCATTTTCCCGCACACAGGCGTAATGCGCAGTCCCCCCGTTGACGCTTTTTGGCGTATGCGGTCCGATTCTCGCGGGCACCTCGCGAAATCAGCCCGCGGCAGCATCCTACGTCAGGCATGGCTCGAACGAAGAAGGCCCTTCAGGTCCCGGAAATTGTTACCGATCCCGCGCAGTCGGCCAGGGAGGCGGGGCTGCGCTATGTAACCGACTCCCAGCCGGGGATCCGGCGAAAAAAAGCGGGGCGGGGCTTCCGCTACGTCGACCCTGAAGGCAAGCCGGTGCGCGACCAGGAAACGCTGGCCCGCATCCGCTCCCTGGTCATCCCTCCGGCCTGGACCCAGGTATGGATCTGCCCGAGCCCCCGCGGCCATTTGCAGGCCACCGGCCGGGACGCCAAAGGACGGAAGCAGAGCCGCTACCATCCCCGCTGGCGGGCCGTGCGCGACGAGACCAAATATGAGCGCATGCTGCTCTTCGGGACCGCTCTGCTGCGCATCCGGGAGCAGGTCGACGAAGATCTGGGCCGCCCCGGACTGCCCCGCGAAAAGCTGCTCGCGACCATCGTCCGGCTCATGGAGCGGACCCTCATCCGAGTAGGCAACGAGGAGTACGCACGCGAAAACGGGTCGTACGGCCTGACCACCATGCGCGACCGCCATGTCGAGGTTGAAGGAACCACCATCCGTTTCAAATTCAGAGGCAAGAGCGGCAAGCTGCACAACGTGGGCCTGCGTGACCGCCGCCTCGCCCGCATTATCGAGCGCTGCCAGGACCTCCCCGGCTACGAGCTCTTCCACTACGTCGACGAGCAGGGAGAGCCGCGCCCCATCGACTCCGCCGATGTGAATGACTATCTGCGGAGCATCAGCGGCGAGGACTTCACCGCCAAAGATTTCCGCACCTGGGCCGGCACCGTCCTCGCGTCGCTGGCACTGAAGGAGCTGGAAGCGTTCACCTCCGAGACCCAGGCAAAGCGAAATGTCGTCGCTGCGATCAAAGCCGTAGCCGAGCGCCTGGGCAACACGCCGGCGGTCTGCCGCAAATGCTACGTGCATCCTGCGGTGCTGGACTGCTACCTGGCCGGCAATCTTGAGAGCAAGTTCGTCCGCTGCGTCCAGGAGAAGGTGGAGTCCTCCGGAACCACCCTGCTCCAGGAAGTAGGGGAAGAAGCGCTGCGCGAAGAAGAAAAGGCGCTGATGGCGCTCCTGCGCGGCATAGCGGAAGAAAAGGACGCAGCGTAGCAGCCACCAGCGACCAGCTTCCTGCTTCCCGCTTCCAGCCAAATCAGCCCCGCCTTCCAATTCCTCGCGCAAGCGAGGAACACGGTAGAAGCCCCGGTCTTTAGACCGGGGAAATACAGCAGAAGAAAATCAGGGCCTTCAGGCCCGGAACTCCAGCGTCCGCTACCCGCTACCAGCTTCCGGCCAAATCAGTCCCGTCTTCCAATTCCTCGCGCAAGCGAGGAACACGGTAGAAGCCCCGGTCTTCAGACCGGGGAAATACAGCAGAAGAAAATCAGGGCCTTCAGGCCCGGAACTCCAGCGTCCGCTACCCGCTACCAGCTTCCAGCCAAATCAGCCCCGCCTTCCAATTCCTCGCGCAGGCGAGGAACACGGTAGAAGCCCCGGTCTTTAGACCGGGGAAATACAGCAGAAGAAAATCAGGGCCTTCAGGCCCGGAACTCCAGCGTCCGCTATCCGCTACCAGCTTCCAGCCAAATCAGCCCCGCCTTCCAATTCCTCGCGCAGGCGAGGAACACGGTAGAAGCCCCGGTCTTTAGACCGGGGAAACACAGCAGAAGAAATCAGGGCCTTCAGGCCCGGAACTCCAGCGTCCGCTACCCGCTTCCGGCTCCCTGTAAGATCCCGCCCCCTCCCGCGTCAGCACCAACAGAAGAAGCAAAAAAACCTTCCGAAAAGGAGTAACCGCCGTGCAAAGCCAACGCGAAGCGACCCACGAGAAGAACCGCAACAACGAGGGATGGAACTGCCGCTGTACCGAGGACGGGTGCCCCTGCCAGCCCTTCTGCTGCTGCACTCCGTGCAACTGCTCCACCAGCGGCGCAAGCCACTGAACCCCAACGACCGGCGGCGGGAATGAATCCCAATGCCGGTCCTTTGCTCTTATAAAGAGAAGGACCATGGCAGGAGAGCAGACAAAGACGTTCATGGCCGCAGGAACCATCGCGAAGCGGCCCGCCACGGATTCTCCGGAAGTGGAGGCCGCGACCAGGGCGGCTCGGCTTGCCGAGAAGCATCGCCGCTTCCTCGAATTCCTGCGCGCCCGCGTGGGCGACGCCGCCGAGGACATTCTGCAGAGCGCCTACGTGAAGGCGATGGAGCACGGAGCCGAGCTGCGCGCAGATGACAGCTCGGTGGCGTGGTTCTACCGCATCCTGCGCAACGCCGTCGTCGACCATTACAGGCGCACGGCCGCAAGGGCGCGCGCCCTCGAGCAAGCCACAGCCGGTTGGACCGAAGGCTACGAGCCCGAGCTGAAGAGAGAGGTCTGCGCCTGCATCCGCGAAGTCATCGACGACCTGAAGCCCGAATACCGCGTCGCCATCGAGCAGGTCGACCTCGCCGGCGAGTCGGTCGAGTCCTTCGCGCACGCCGCCAGGACCACAGCCAACAATGCTGCAGTGCGCCTCCACCGCGCGCGCCGCGCCGTAGCCCGCCGCCTCACCGAGGTCTGCGGCACCTGCGACGTCGATCAGTACCTGGACTGCGGATGCGGGAAGAAACAGAGCACAGGATTTTAGGGCGCAGGGCTAAATCCACCCGGCGTGCGAACCTGAGGGCCTGATGCAGCATCCACCTGCCAGTCTCCAGCTGCCCGTCTCCACCGCCACCAGCTTCCGCGTTCCCGCTTCCAGCTTCCAGCCACCAGCCACCGCATTCCAGCTATCGGCTGCCAGCTTCCCGCCACCCCAACTTCCAATTCCTCGCGCAGGCGAGGAACCCGGTAGAAGCCCCGGTCTTTAGACCGGGGAATGAGCGGTAGTCAATGAAGGGCCTTCAGGCCCGGCATACCACTCCTCCACTTCCCGCTGTCAGCATCCAGTCACCAGCTTCCGGCCAAATGAGCACCGCCTTCCAATTCCTCGCGCAAGCGAGGAACACGGTAGAAGCCCCGGTCTTTAGACCGGGGAAATACAGCAGAAGAAAATGAGGGCCTTCAGGCCCGGAACTCCAGCGTCGACTTCCAGTCGCACCCCGCTGCCCGCCGCCCGCCTGAATTTGTCAAGCTTTTCGCTGATATTACTTCGGTGTCCCCCTTGATTCCAGACCATTTCCACTCCAGGATTTTTGGCAGTCTTTCCTTGCCCACCTGCTATTCTGAACTTAGGTAGGAAAAGCAGAAAAGCCCCGCTAACCCGCGGGGCTTTTTCCCTTTAAGCCTCGAATGGGCCTCAGCGAAGGGTTTCGCGAAGCGGCGCGAGACCCTTCGCTTTTCCCGCCAGCTCCCCAGCTCCAGCCGCTAACCGCTAACCGCTAACCGCTAACCGCTAACCGCCAGAAGCTAACAGCTAAAAGCTAACCCGCTAACCCAAGGACCCACTACATGCCCGACCCAACCGCAGCCGCCTCCAATGCCACCGAACCCCCGCGCCAGTGCCGCTCCCTCACCATCGACGGCACCCAGTGTCAAAAGCCCGCGCGCCGCGGCGAGGACCTCTGTTCCACCCACCTCAACTACCGCAGGCGCGTCACCCAGGCGCAGCAGCCGGACAAGTTCGCGGTCCCCCTCCTCGAAAACCACGCCGCCATCCGCTTCATGCTCTCCAAAATCCTCCAGGACCTCCTCGCCGGAGAACTCGCCCCCGACATCGCCGGCAAGTCCATCTACTGCTGCCAGGTCGCCGCCTCCACTCTGCCTCGTCCCACCGCCCCCGCCACCCAGGCCGCTTCCGAAACGCACCTCGAGCCGGTCGTCGACACCGTCCCCGGCCCCGACGGCGAGCCCCTCGGCCCCCTCCAGCCCTACCTCGGCCCCACCGGCGCCTTCGAGCCCACCTGGTCCATCTCCAAATACATGTATGAAGAAGAGTGCGCCCGCCTCGGCCGCCCCAAACCCACCTGCGCCGCCGACATGCCCCTCTCCGGCTGGCTCACCCCCGAGGAGATGAAGGAGGACCCCGACGCCTTCACCGCCCGCTACCACGCGCGCATCAAAGAGTTGCTGAAGAAGAACCCGCCGCCGCCCCGGCCCCCCGACTGCCCCTTCGGCTTCGACTGGTGTGGAGGCCCCGCCGCCAGCCACCACTGCAACCGCTGCCAGCTGCTCATCGAGGACCGCGCCGCCCGAGCCGCCACCGAAGCTGCCGCCCAATCATCCATCGCCCAGCCCGCCGCCGAACCCGGGAAAGTCGATCTCCAGGCCGTAGCCGCCGATCCCGCCCCCGAGCCTCTCCCTGAGCGCTTCCAGCTGCCCCACCGACCAGGCCTGAGCGAGCCGCAGGCGAGTCGAATGGCTCCGCCCGCAGGTGGCAGAGGGGGGCTTCCGGTTTCCCGCTTCCGCTACCGGCTTCCGGCTTCCAGCTTCTGGCTTCCCGCTTCGGGCTTCCGGCTTCGGGCTTCCGGCTTCCCGCTTCGGGCTTCCGGCTTCGGGCTTCCGGCCTCCCGCCTCCAGCTACCCGCTTCCAGGCCGCGGTGCCTGTTATCGCCCGAGTTAACAACCCACAACCCCAGCCTTTTCAAATGCAAACAAATTTCCTTCACCCAGGGGGGTGGGTCCACCAATCCGGCCGCCCCATGGACCAGGCCTGAGCGAGCGAGCCACCGCCGAGTCGAATGGCTCCCGCAGTCGGCAGATGGGAGAGGCCAACCCTCGCTGCCCGCACCCCGGCCCCGCCTTACGATTCCGAGCCGAAAGCGAGGAACACGGTAGAAGCCCCGGTCTTTAGACCGGGGAAATATCCACGCCCGAAATTCAAGGGCCTTCAGGCCCGGAAATCTGCTTCAGGCTTCCAGCTTCAGGCTTCCCGTCGGCTGCCCCATGGATCAGGCCTGAGCGAGCCATCGGCGAGTCGAATGGCTCCCGCAGTCGGCAGATGGGAGAAACCATCCCTCGCTGCCCGCACCCCGGCCCCGCCTTACGATTCCGAGCCGAAAGCGAGGAACACGGTAGAAGCCCCGGTCTTTAGACCGGGGAAAGATCCACACCCAAAATTCGAGGGCCTTCAGGCCCGGAAATCGGCTTCATGCCTCCAGCTTCCCGCCCTCAATCCCGCCAGTCGATATGGATCCCCCGGGGAGAAATCGTGATGCTCGGCGGCTTCTCCCGGGTCAGCAAATGGATGGTCTGGAAGCCTCCGGTCAGCGCCAGCAGCGCCCCGCTCGCCACCAGCAGCCCCAGCTTGCTGGTCGGGTCAGGATCGACCAGGGCCGCCACCACCAGCCCTGCCCCAAAGAGCGTCATGCCGCCCGAGATGCCGACCGCCGTCCATTCCCGCCGCGTGAGTTTCCCGCTCAGCCCCATCTGCAGCAGGCTCTGGCTCGCCGGATCGATCCCCACCCCGGCATCGTCCACCAGATCCACCTCGGCGCGCTCCCGATATGCCCGCGTCAGCCGCGCCAGCCAGTCTTTCTCCGAGGTGCGGATGATGATCGGCGGCAGCACCTGGGGCGCCCGCGACCTGCCCGCACTCGCCCCGGGCATCGGCTCGGCAGCACGCTCCGCCTCGCTCCCCGGCACCAGGACCCCGGAAGCAGGAGCATTCGACAATTCGGAACTCCGCTGGCGATAAGCCTTCACCGCCTCGACACCAGCCAGAATCCCGCGCAGCACTTTGCGGCTTTCCATAAGGCCCTCGCCACCATTATGACGGGGAAAGGCAGGGTGCAGGGTTCAGCGTTCAGCGTTCAGGCTTCAGTCGCGGTCGCGCGCCAAACTGGGTGCCCCATCATCTGCCCGCAGTTGGCAGATGTGGGATTCCACCAGCTCTCGTCATCTCAAAAGAGCAGCGAGCCAATTGGAGGACACCACGCTATCCGCTGATCGCTAACCGCTCGCGATCGGCCGCCGGCACCACAGCATGCTTCCGAGCCTCCGGCGGAATCGCTCCCGCCAGCATCAGAATCCCGCCGCCGAAGAACAGCGTGTCGGCAAAGTAGTTCATGCCCACTTCGATGTCCGCGGGATGCACGGCCAGAATCGGCAAATAGACCAGGAGCACCACCACCGTGATCAGCAGACCCAGCAGCGTAGCCGCCGCCCGCGCCCGCCAGTTCGCCAGCAGCGCAAGGCCCGCGGCCATCAGCGCCGCACCCACCCCGTACCCAATCAGGAGATGCAGAGGCATCCACGCCGGCAGCGGCAGCTCCAGCGGAATCACCGGAACGAACTGCGGATGAAGAAAATGCTCTACGCCATAGAAGATCAGCACCGCGCCGACGACCACTCGCGCAACCACAGCTACGCGCGCGCCAACCGCCCGCCAACGCCCCGCCGCCAGCGTCGACGCGTACGCGAAACAGCACAAACTGAAAGTCGTCTCCCGAAAGGTCAGCGTCCACGCAAAGCGGTTATGCGGATTCCCCGCCAGCCCCGGCAGCGCCATCAGCACCACGAAGCAGAAGAACATCACGCCCAGCAGCGCCGACGCCAGCCCGTCCACGCGCCGCACCGCCAGGCTCAGCGCCGCCGCCTCCAGCGCCAGGCCGACGAAGACCACCCAAAAGAAATGCCACGGGATCCAGTGCGGCACCATGCCCGTCATCGCCCGCGTTACCGTCAGGTGCTCCGCCCCGAACACCGCCAGCGGCGCGGCGAAGAAGACCGGCCCGAGGCAGACGGTCTTATCCAGTCCCGACGCCCGCGGCATCTCCTGCCGCAGCGCCACCGCGAGGCCGATCAGCAGAATCACCGTCCCGGCGAAGTAAGTCGCCGGCACAATCGCCGGCAGCGCCACAAAGCTCGCCAGCGCGGCGAGCAGCGCAGCAACCAGATTCAGCGGAGCCGCGAGGATCGTCGGTTCCGTGAATTGCGGCAGCGCAGCAAAGTGGGTGGCCGCGGGCATCAGGCACGCAGGAGGGGTCGGCGGGGCAGCAGGGATAAACGACACGGTGGGGGTCAGCGCCGCAGGCATAGCGCGCTGCGGAGCAAAGGAGAATGAAATCGCAGCAACGAAAAAGGACATGCAGTAGCTGATTCTCAGCGATCCGTGGCATGGAAACCATGGCCACGTAGGCGCGTTTCGACATGACCACTTTGGCGCCTCTGCCTGGACCGCCAGTCCCCCGGTCGTGGGCAGATCTGGGATTCCATTGGCCCCGCAGCGAAGTCCGCATTCGCCTGGACGCCAGTCCCATTCGCCTGGACGGCCAGTCCCTCGATTCCGAGCGGTAGAGGAATTACGGTAGGAACTTCTAACCCCTGGACGCTGGACGCTGGAGCGAAGCGCCGGGTTTCAACCCGCAGAATGAGGTCAGCTGATGAAATGGGCCTTCATGCCCGCAACCCCGCACGGGGCCCTCCCTGAGGTGAGGGCGAAATCCCACAGCCGGCAGCCGTGAGAGGCTCCCGCGCCGAAGGCGCCTCCGCCTGGACGGCCAGTCCCCGTTCGCGGGCAGCGTCGGATACGAGCAGGGAATATATCTGAAGTAAGCTGAGCACGCTGCGGAGGGTACGCAATGGCCGAAGAAATCAACTGGAAGGAAGTGCTGGGGCAGCCGCATCCACACGCCCCGGCGGAGCTGTCCCACTTCGCCTTTCTGATCGGCCGCTTCCTCTGCGAGACCCGCATGAAGGTGGGCAACGAGTGGCAGCGCTTAACCGCTACCTGGGAGGGACGCTGGATCCTCGACGGCTTCGCCATCGCCGACGAGTACCGCGTGGTCGGCTCCTTCGGGCAGCTGGTCATCCTGGGCATGAGCACGCGCGTGTATGACGCGGCGCACAAGCGATGGAACATGAAGTGGCTGAACGCAGTGGGCATCTGGACCGATCTCGGCCCCGAGGAGCTGGGCGGCGTGCGCATCGCAGACGGCTCCATCAGCTATGTCTTCCGCGGACTGATCGCCGGCCACGCCCTGACCCGTTCCACTTTTTCTGATATCTCCGAGGTGCATTTCAAGTGGCAAGCCGACATGTCCGACGACGGAGAAGTCTGGGAGGAGTTTATGTCAGCAGAAGCCTGGCGTACGTGATGGGAGCGTAGAACAGGTTCCGGGCGCTTAGGTGGTACCGAGGTAGCATTATGCTACCATGCCTGCATGAGCCAGCCCGTAAAGCTTTCGGACAGTTTGGTCCTCGATGCGCGTCTCGCCGGCGAAGTGGTGGAGCGTTCCATCGCCGGTCAGGTGGAATTCTGGGCAAGGCTGGGGCGCTCGGTTGAACTCCTGCTGGAAGGCCAGCAGGTCATGGCCTTGTGCCGCTCGGGGGCGGCGCAGCCTTTATCGAAATTGCTGGAGACCGTCGATACGCCTGCTGGTCGCAGGCGCGTCACCGCGTTTCTCGAGAGCCAGCCGTTCCCGCACTACCGGCCGCACCCGGATCGGCCGGGACTGCTGGAGCGCATCGACGAGGATGGGACGCGCACCACCGGGCGCTTCGTGAATCGCGAATTCAGAGCGGTGCGCCGCGCACGCAAAACCGCCCGATGAGCCCTGCTCTGCCGAGTCCTTCTCTGCCAGACCGGCGCCCCATCGTGGTGGCGCTGGCGGGTCCGAACGGCGCAGGCAAGACGAGCTTCTACTACGCGCACCTGCAGCCGGCAGGATTGCGCCTGGTCAACGCCGATGTAATCGCTCGCGAACTGAGGATCGACCCGTACGACGCCGCGCGCGTCGCGGGCGCAGTACGCGAAGAACTGATACGCCAGCGCGAGAGCTTCGTCTTCGAAACGGTGTTCTCCGATCCGGTGGGCGACAAGCTCAGCTTCCTCAAAGAAGCGGCGCAGGGTGGATACACGGTCCTCCTCTGCTTCATCGGAATCTCCGGCCCGGAGGTCTCAGAAGAACGAGTAGCGATGCGCGTCTCACAAGGCGGCCACGACGTGCCGACAGAGAAGTTGGTAACACGTTATCCGCGAACCATGGCGAACCTGAAAGCAGCCATGCGCGAACTACCCTGTGTGTGGGTCTTTGATAATGACGATCTGCGGAGGCCGTTCCGGCTGGTCGCGATGTGCGAAGAAGGCAAAGTTACGCGTATACAGGAGCCAGTCCCAGAGTGGTTACAGCGAACGATGACGCGTGGAATGTAGAGAGGCTCGGTGTTTCCAGAGGCCTCAGACGTGGGACCCGGCCGATTTACCGCTGTCAGTCATCTTCGATATCATGGCGTTGCTTGTCTCGCGAAGAGTTAGGAAACACCTTCGAAACCTATATGTCTCTGATTTATCTCGACCAGAACGCGTTGATCAATTTAGGGAGGCTAGCTCGTGATACTCCATTTCGTGACAAGCTAGACGAATTTACGAATCGGTATCAAATGCAGTTCGTATTGAGCTGGTGGCACCTGGTGGAATCGTCTTACGGAGATAGCGATCGAAATTCCGAAGAACTTGCCGCATTCGCGCAAAGCCTACGCCCGCTATGGCTCCTGGAGCGGTTCGATATTCTCAGACTTGACGTGGCAGAGGACTTTTCCAGATACGCCGGAATTGATTACATTTGTCAGCCCCGAATCCGCAATTTCGATGGAATGTTGGCATCTTTTGAATCGAAGCGTACGCCGGGGTCAATTCCTTTTCAGGGGGATATCATCCGATTTGTCAAACTCTGGCGCCGCCACCGTCTCAGACAAGGCCAAGCATCCGAAGAAGTATTCAATAATGCTGGTGATCAGCTCATGCGGCTGAGACTTCATCAACAGAGTGGTGCGATAACGCCCGCTATGGTTGCAGCTGCTCAGCGGACAATGCTCCAACACGTGGCACCTACAACCACTCCATCCGGCCTTACGCCCGGACGAGAGCTTATGGCAGACTACATCCATAAGGTGAACCCAGCCGGAATCCGAGCAATCGCACTCGAAACGGTCGTTTCGGTTCACCAATGGACCATGAAAAGGCTTGGTGCCGCGAGGAACTCGCTAATTGACAATTTCGTAGTCGTCTCAGCGGCACCCTATGTCGATGTGATCGTCTCGGACGACCACTTCTTTTACGAAGTCTATCCGGCTGTTCAGCAAACTGGGCACGCCCGAGCTCGCCTCCTCCATAATCAGGACCTGGTGGCCAGCCTGCGATGAACCACTCGGCGGCCATCTCCCAATCCCTACTCCAGCTCATCCTCCCCAACAGCAGCCACCGGGACGCCGCCCTGCCGCTTCATCAGCAGATATCCCCGGATAAACGGGTCCAGAAACCCGTCCAGCACCTTATCCACGTCGCCTACTTCTACCTTGGTCCGGTGGTCCTTGGCGATCCGATAAGGCTGCAGCACATAACTGCGGATCTGCGAGCCGAAGTTAATGTCTAACTTCGAGTCTTCTAACTTCTTGGTCGCTGCCTGTTTCTTCTCTAACTCGTACTCGTAGAGGCGCGACCGCAGCATCTTCATCGCCTTCTCGCGGTTCTTGTGCTGCGAGCGCTCGTTCTGGCACTGCACCACGATGTTCGTGGGAATGTGCGTGATCCGCACCGCCGAGTCGGTCGTGTTCACGTGCTGCCCGCCCTTGCCTCCCGAGCGGTAGGTGTCCGTCCGAATGTCGTCGGGCTTGATGTCGATCTGGATCGAGTCGTCGATCTCCGGCGACACGAACACCGAGGCGAACGAAGTATGCCGCCGCTTCGCCTGGTCGAAGGGGGAGATGCGGACCAGACGGTGGACGCCGGTTTCGCCGGAGAGCAGCCCGAAGGCGTATTCGCCGGTGATGGTGAAGGTCGCGGACTTGATGCCCGCCTCTTCGCCGTCCTGGTAGTCGTTCATCTCGGTCCTGAAGCCCTGCTGCTCGGCCCAGCGCAGATACATGCGCATCAGCATCTCGGCCCAGTCCTGCGATTCCGTCCCGCCCGCGCCCGGGTGCACCGTCACGATGGCGTTCAGCGCATCGGTCTCGCCCGAGAGCATGGTGCGAAACTCGAGCTTCTCCACATGCTCGCCCAGCGACTGAATCTCGCGCTCCAGCTCTGGCTCGACGGCCTCGCCCTCGCGCGCCAGCTCAAAGTAGGCGTCGATGTCGCCGGTGCGCCGCTCCAGCTCGGCATCATCGGCCAGCTGGGCTTCGATGCGCTTGCGGTCGCGCATCAGCGGCTGCGACAGCGCCGGGTTCGACCACAGCGACGGGTCGGCCAGCTTCTCTTCTATGGCTGTGAGTTCAGAACGGAGGCGGGGCTGGTCAAAGATACTCCCGCAACCCGCGGACTTTTTCGCGGACGGGAGCATAAGCGAATTCGAGATCGGAGAGCATAGTTCTCTGTAGGTCCAGCTCTTAGTTTAACGCAGCCCCCAGCGGCCAGTAGTCAGCGGCTAGCCCGAAGCTGGAAGCAGGAGGCTAAAAGCTAACAGCTAAAAGCTAAAAGCTGTTGTTTAACGCTGGCTCAGGTAAAACTCGGCCAGCTCCAGATCGCCCGGCTGCGTAATCTTCAGATTCGAGGGCGATCCCGGGACGACAAACACCTGCGTCCCCGCCCGCTCCACCACGCTGGCCTCATCGGTGCCGACAAAGCCATCGGCCGCAGCCTCGGCAAAGGCCCGCCGCAAAATTCCGCAGCGGAAGCCCTGCGGCGTCTGCGCCTGGACGATGTACTCCCGCGGAATGGTCGCTGTGATGATCGCCCCATCCGCCGTTCGCTCCACCTGCTTGATGGTGTCGAGCGCCGGCAGCCCCACGATGGCCGCGCTGTGCTTCTCCACCGCCTCAATCACTCGCCGGATCACCGCCGGCTCGATCAGCGGCCGCACCGCGTCGTGCACCAGTACGATGTCGTCTTCCCGGCAGTCGAGCGCGCTCAGGGCGTTCTGCACGCTCTCCTGCCGCGAATCGCCGCCCTCGACCACCCGCACCTTGTCGGCAAAGCCGTGCTCTGAGATGTGCGCGGTGAGCCGCTCCATCTCGGTTGAGCGCACCGCAACGATAAAGGTGGTGATCTCCGGCACCGCCGCAAAGGCATGCAGCGTGCGAATCAGAATCGGCGTTCCCGCCAGTTCCAGAAATTGTTTGGGAGCCGTGTGCGCCGTGTGTCCCGGCGCCATCCGCGTGCCCAGCCCGGCCGCCGGCAGAATAACCGATACCCGCATAGAAAGAGGAGTATATCGCACGACTGCAGGGTGTAGGGTGGAGGGTTTAGGGTGTAGAAAAACAGTTTGTGATGTGACGCAGGTTCGAGGAGCGGCCCATGCGCAGAGGTGCAGCGAAGTTCTTCTTCCCGGTGATTCTGGCGTTTTCAGCCGTCGCGGCCGTGGGCCGGCCGGCGCGCGAAAACCTGAGCGTCTTTGCGCAGACCCCGCCCATGGGCTGGAACAGCTGGGACTCGTGGGGGCTCACGATTAAGGAATCCGACTTCCACGACACCACCACCTGGTTTCACAACCACCTGCAGCGCTACGGCTGGCAATATGTGGTGATCGACGAAGGCTGGTTCGCACAGCATCCGGAGAACCCCACCGGCCAACAGGACTACACGATCGGCAACGATGGCCGCTATCTGCCCGCCGTCAACCGCTTCCCTTCCAGTGCCGACGGCAAAGGCTTGCGGCCTCTGGCCGACTGGGTGCATTCGCTGGGGCTCAAGTTCGGTATTCACATCATCCGCGGCATTCCGCGCGAAGCCGTTGAGAAGAACCTGCCCATCGCGCACTCGCATTTCCACGCCGCCGATGCTGCCGATACGAGCGATACCTGCAGCTGGAACTCCGACAATTACGGCGTGAAGAACAACAAAGCCGGGCAGGCCTGGTATGACTCGGTAGCCGATCTCTACGCCCGCTGGGGTGTCGACTTCCTCAAAGTCGACTGCATCTCGTATCCCTGGAAAGGCGACGAGATCCATATGCTCCGCAAAGCCATCGACGGCAGCGGCCGGCCCATCGTGCTCAGCCTCTCGCCCGGCCCCACGCCGCTGGAAGATGCAGACGAGGCGGTGAAGTACGCCCAGCTCTGGCGCATCTCCGACGACGTCTGGGATGTCTGGTCCACACCCCCCAACGCCCCGCATTTCCCCCAGGCTGTCCGGAACCAGTTCGATCTGCTGGCGAAGTGGAATCCCTATGACGGCCCCGGACACTGGCCCGACGCCGACATGCTCCCCATCGGCTACCTTGGACCCACCCCTGGATGGGGCAAGCCGCGCCGCTCACAGCTCACCCGCGATGAGGTGCGGACGCTGATCACGCTCTGGTCCATCGCGCGGTCGCCGCTGATGATCGGGACGAATCTTCTGCAAATGGACTCCTTCACCGAGTCCGTGCTGACGAATCCGGAAGTCATCGGCGTCGATCAGTATGGAGAGAATAACCGGCCTGTGATCCAGAAGGGTGATTCGGTGGTGTGGATGGCCTCCGCGCCGGAGCACAGCGGCGATTATGTGGCCATCTTCAACCTGGGCGATACGCCGCAGAACGCGAACTACACCTTGCAGGACCTCGGCCTTCCGTTCGGCAAATACCCGATTCGCGATCTCTGGAAGCGTGCGGAGATCGGCCGCAACGACCACATCGAAGCCACATTGGCGCCTCATGGCGCTGCGCTCTTCAAGGTCGAACATCCGTGATCGAAGCCGGGCATCGTAGAATATTCGTCACATGCCCGAGCCAAAAAAGCTCCGGGTACTGCTCGCTGTAGCCGACGACAAGGCCAGCAGTACTCTACGCGCGTACCTGCGTGCGCGCGGCGATGTGGCCGAAACCGCCTCTGCCGGTGGTCTGCCGGAGGCCATCCGCGCCAGCCGGCCGCGCCTGGTATGCCTTTCCGTCGAGGCCGGCGGCCATACGCTCACTGGTCTGCGCAGAAGCTTCCCGGAGCTGACCATCGTGGCCATTGCGCCACCGATCTCGGCCATCGCTTTTGCTGCAGCACGGCAGGGCGCAGCGGAACTGCTGACGCTGCCCCTCGATCAGGAATCCATTGCGGCAAAGCTGGGTCCGATCCTCGACCGGTTGGCCGGCGAACCTGCGGACGACGAACTCCGCGCTGATGCTCCGGCCAGCGGCCTGCCGCGGCTGATCAGCTCGTCGCCGCGCATGGCAGCCATTCGCGACACCATCGAGAAGGTTGCCTCCACTACCGCGACCGTGCTCATCCGCGGCGAGAGCGGCGTTGGCAAGGAAGTGGTGGCGCGCATGATTTTCGAGCGCTCCGCGCGCAATCAGCGGCCCTTCGTGAAGGTGAACTGCGCGGCGATCCCCGACGATCTGCTGGAGAGCGAGCTGTTCGGCTATGAGGCGGGCGCGTTTACCGGAGCCCAACGCTCCAAACCGGGGAAATTCGAACTGGCCGATGGCGGAACGCTCTTCCTCGACGAGATTGGCGAGATGCATCCCGCCCTGCAGGCCAAGCTGCTCCACGTGCTGCAGGATGGGGAATTTGCCCGTCTCGGTTCGCGGCGCGATACCGCCGTCGATGTGCGGGTGCTGTGCGCGACGAATAAGCTGCTGGAGCAGCGCGTGGCGGAGGGTCTGTTTCGCGAGGATCTCTTTTACCGCATCAACGTGGTGACGGTGCATATCCCACCGCTGCGGGAGCGCCGAGACGAGATTCCGGTGCTGCTGAACTTCTTCATTGACCGCTATTCGAATGTATATGGCCGCAACGTTGCTCCGCTCAACGAAGAGGTCATGCGCTTTCTGGTGCAGTATTCCTGGCCGGGAAACATTCGCGAGTTGGAAAATCTGTGCAAGCGCTACGTGATCGTCGGCGGCGCGACCCAGATCGTGGCCGAACTGGCGGCGCGCAAGCCGGAGTGTGACAGCCCATCCAAACCGGAGCCGAAGCGCGAGGCGACTCCGCCAACGCTGCTGGAAATTGGAAAGCAGGCGGCCTGGCTGGCTGAACGGCAGGCGATTCGGGAAATGCTGCTGGCCACGCGCTGGAATCGGCGGGAAGCGGCCAAACGGCTGGGTGTCAGCTACAAAGCGCTGCTGAACCGCATCCGGCAGATGGAAGAAGCGGACGGGGTGGGAGATTAGGCGCCAGCTCGTTGGCTCGTTATTTCCATTCGATTGGAACGAGACGGCCAGGGGGCTTTGGGTTTGTTGCGTCCGGAAGTCCGATAGTTGGAGTGTCTCGGTTATGATGGCGCAGTCATGGCCGCTCGCACGGAACTTCTGCAGGAAGAGGCGGCGCAGCGAAGTCTCCAACGGGGGCCGAAGTCCTGTTCAACGGTTCCGGCAACCAGCCGATCAGCCGTCATCGCTTGCTGGTTCGCGACTTCCCGCGCCCGGGCTTGCGTGCCTTTTTCCTGGGCGCCACTGACGCCACGAGTCTTTCGAGGTCTGCGACGCGTTGCTTCAAATCGCCTACTTGATCTGAATCAGAAGCCATTCCTGCCGCCGTCTGAGCGGGAGCAGCAACTGGCTGTCCGGAAGCCGGGGGACCGGGAGCGGGAACCGTGCCGCCCGGCCGGAAAAAGCTGAAGGGATTGACGGACGGAGACATGCCCCGCCAGGTGTCCTGGTAGATATCGAACATGGTTTTCATATAACGCAACGCCGTCTCCTGGCTGGCGCGCCCCGAGGAGATGATCATCTGGCGCAGCAGATCCAGCGGAAACGTGGAACCCGGCATTTTGGCGTCCTCGACGATGATCTGGGTCAGGATCAGGCGTGTAATGTCCTGCCCGGTGGCGGCGTCGACTACGCGGACATCCTGGCCATTCTTCAGGATCTGGGCCACATCCTCGAGATTGACGTAGCGGCTGTTGGTGGCGTCGTAGAGGCGGCGGTTTTCATACTTCCTGATGAGAATCGGATCGGTGGCCATGTCAGGGATTTTCATTTTATCTCTTGACAGCGCAGCGCAGCAGAGTATGATCTTTCTATGCTGCATCGCAGCATAGCGCTGCAGCATAGAAAGGCAGGCCGTCTCTATGAGCGCGACCCCGAGAATACCGCGCGAGCCCATAGCGCCCGAGATCCCAAAGAAGACTGACTTTGGGGAATCGATGACGAAACTGTTCACTTCCGGCGTGGGGCGCGTCGCCGAAGTGCAGAAGAAGAGTATCGATGTTGCGGCGCAGCAAAGCGCCGAAGTGATCGATCTCTGGAAGAAGTCCGTGCAGAAGCTGCCCGGCGCTCCTGGGCTGTTCATGCTGGAGCTGGCGGGGAGCGGAGTGGAGCGGCTGGCGGAAACGCAAAAGATCACCATCGACCTGGTTGTGGAGCAGAGCCGTGCCTTTGCGGAGATGATGAAGGATCGGACCGCCACGGTGGCCAGGGGCAACGAGGACATGACCAGCTTTGCGCAGGAGAGCATGGAGCGTCTGGTCACCACGGAAAAGAAAGCTCTGGATCACGCCGCGGCCCAGGCCAGGGCGGTCTTCGAAGCCACGAAGAAGCAGATGGGCGGTAATGGCGGACCGGTTGAGGCCGCTGCCGATTCAATCAAGAAGAGCGTCGATGCCATCGTCGACGCACAAAAAGAGTTGCTGGACATGGCGGTCCGATAGACCCACACGGGCTCGGGGCCGACCATCATCACGGGCTGTGATCCTGTACACGGCGGCGAGGGAGCGTCGTGCGCGGGAGCACAGCCCTCCGGCCCCGCCGGGTATATGCTGCGTGTGACCGGAGGTGTGAGTATGAGCGACGGTCAGCAGAAGGAATGCCCTTCTTTCGACCCGATGCAGTCGTTTCGCGACCTGCGCGACGCGTATCTGGATGCAATGGCAAAAACCATGGTGGAGGCCGTCAACACTGAGGCCTACGCCCAGACTTCCGGCGCGATGCTGGAAGGATGCGTGACGGCCGCGGCTCCCTTTCGCGAAGCCGTGGAAAAGTTGATGACCCAGGCGCTGCAGCAGCTTTCGCTGCCTTCGCGCCAGGAGGTCGCTGCGCTGGCAGAGCGCTTCACCCACGTGGAGATGCGGCTCGACGACATGGACGCCCGCCTCGACAGGATTGAAACCCTGCTGCGCGCGGAACGATCCGAACCGGGAGATCCCCCCGACAACCGGGGCAAGGCGCGTGTGACCGAATCGCCAGGCGAGGCGATGGGGCCGCAGGGCGTTGCCTCCGTCAAACCGCAGGCAACACGGCGCAGACACATTCGACCGAGGAGCGCCACCACCGCCACGCGAAAATAGGAATTCAGGACAGGAAGTCCAGGTATGAATCAGGTTGAAGTTTTCCCCGACTCGTTTCTCGCTTTGGAACAGCGCCTGCTCACCCTCAACCGGGTGATGACCACCAAAGCCGCGATTGCTCAGACGCCCCGGGAAATGGTGTGGGCGCTGAACAAGGCGAAGCTCTACAGATATGTGCCGGTGGTTCCACCGGAGCGTCGCTATCGCGTCCCCCTGCTGCTGATTTTTGCCATCATGAACCGGCCTTCGATCCTCGACCTGCGTCCGGGTCACAGCTTCGTCGAGTTCATGCTCGAGCGCGGTTATGACGTCTTCCTGCTGGATTGGGGCGTGCCCGGCATCGAAGACCGGGATATGAAGCTCGACGACTACGCCATCGAGTATCTGCCGCGGGCTATCCGCAAAGTGAAGAGCATCACCGGCGTCGACGAGTTCAGCATGCTCGGGTGGTGCATCGGCGCAATTCTCACCACGATCTACGCGGCGATGCGCCCCGACGAGGGGCTGCGCAACCTGCTGCTGCTCACTGCGCCCCTCGACTTTTCCAATCGCGATGGGCTCACCTTTGCCCGCTGGGTCGACGAGCGCTATTTCGATGTCGATCTCGTGCTGAAAACCTTCGGCAACGTGCCAGGCGAGATGATCGATTACGGAGCGAAAGCGCTCAAGCCGGTCGAGAACTACATTTCGAACTACTGCAAACTGTGGGATAACCTGGACGAGCCACGCGCAGTGGAATCGTGGCACGCCATGAATACCTGGGTCACGGATAACATTCCGATGGCGGGGGGCGCGTACCGGCAGCTGATCGTGGAGTTATACAGGAAGAACAAACTCATCCGGAACGAACTGGTGGTGCGCGATCAGGTCGTGGATCTGAGCCGTATCCGGGCTAATCTGCTGACGGTGATTGCTGAGGGCGACCACATTACGCCACCCTGCCAGTCGGCTGCCATTATGGACAAGGTCAGCAGCGAGGATAAGGAGCTGTACCGTATCCCCGGCGGACATATTGGGATTATGGCCGGGAGCGGGGCGGCCAAAATCACCTGGCCGCATCTCGACGGTTGGCTTGGTCCCCGCTCCCGGTAACGGCGGTCCGCTTACGTAACATTTAACGTTACATATAGAGGCCGCCATTGATGTTGACCTGCTGCCCGGTGATGTAATCGCCATCGCAAATGAGGAAAGCAGCAGCTTTGGCCACTTCTTCCGGCTCGGCAAAGCGCCGCAACGGAATTCTGGCCTTGATCTGGTCAAGGGTGTCGCCGGGCAAACCCGACAGCATATCGGTGAAGGTGAAGCCTGGCGCCACCACGTTGGCGGTGATATTGAACTTCGCCAGCTCCAGCGCCAACACCTTGGTGAAGGCGATGATGCCGCCTTTGCTGGCTGCATAGTTCGCCTGACCGAAGTTGCCGGCCTGTGCGGAATAGGACGAGATATTCACGATGCGGCCGTACTTCTGTTCGATCATGGCCGGGATCGCCGCGCTGGTGCAGTAGAACAGGCTGTTGAGGTTCATCTCGATCACTTCCAGCCAGTCCTCGTCGCTCATCTTACGAATGGATCTGTCGCGCGTGATGCCGGCGTTGTTGACCAGGATATCGAGCCTGCCGTAGATGTCGAGCAGCTCGTGGATCAGCCTCCGCGCCTCCTGCCGGTCAGATACGTCGCCCTGCAGCAGGCGGCTTTCGCCGCCGGTGCGCTCGATCTCCTCATGCAACTGCTCGGCAGGACCGAGGCTGTTGCGGAAGTTGATCACCACGGTAGCGCCGCGGTTGGCGAGCTCTTTCGCGATGGCGCGGCCGATGCCACGCGAGGCGCCGGTCACCAGGGCGACTTTGTACTGAAGCGGCCGGTATGCGGAAACCTTAATTTCCGTTTCAGTTATGAATGCGGTTGCCATTGGGGTCCTCCTTCTCTTCGGTGTCGATGGCCTCGAAAATGGCGGCAATTCCCTGCCCGCCGCCGATACACATGGTGACCAGCGCGTACTTTCCGTGAATGCGGCACAGTTCGTGCAGAGCTTTGACCGTGACGACGGCGCCGGTTGCCCCGAGAGGATGGCCGAGGGAGATGCCGCTGCCGTTGGGATTGGTTTTGTCGGGCGGAAACTCGAGTTCGCGGCGGACAGCCAGCAACTGGGCAGCGAACGCTTCGTTGAGCTCGATCACATCCATTTGCTCGGTGCTGAGGCCGGTGCGCTGGAAGACCTTGCGCACCGCGGTGATCGGGCCGATGCCCATCATGGAAGGTTCGACGCCGGCGAGAGCATAATCCACCAGCACCGCCATGGGCTGGAGGCCGCGGCGTTCGGCTGCGGTACGTTCCATGAGAACCACGGAAGCAGCGCCATCGTTGATGCTGGAAGCATTGCCGGCAGTGACCGTACCCTCCGGATCGAATGCGGGCTTCAATTTCGCCAGATTCTCCAGGGTGGCGTCGGCTCGGGGCTGTTCATCGATAACGAACGGAACGGGGCCATATTTGGTCTTCAGCTCAATGGGAACAATCTGCCCCTTAAATCGGCCGGACTGGGCAGCGTTGATCGCGCGGCGGTGGCTCTCCACTGCCAGTTCGTCCTGATCTTCACGGGAGACTCCAAACGTGCGCGCCACATTTTCCGCGGTCACGCCCATGTGGACTTCATCGAAGGGATCGGTGAGTGCGCCGACGAGAACATCCACGGCGGTGGCGTCGTTCAGGCGAGCGCCCCAGCGCATGGAGGGAAGCCAGTAGGGAGCGCGGCTCATGGACTCAGCGCCTCCGCCGATGGCGGCATCCGTATCGCCATGGATAATGGCATCTGCAGCGGTGAGGATGGCCTGGAGTCCGCTGCCGCAGAGCCGGTTGACGGTGAGGGCAGGAGTTTCCACCGGAACTCCGCCCTTCAGGGCGGCGACACGGGCGAGATACATATCCTTCTGGTCGGTGTGGATTACGTTGCCGAAGACAACCTGGCCGATATCGCCAGGCGCGAGGCCGGAACGCTGCAGACTCTGGCACACCACTTTTGCGGCAAGTTCCGTGGGAGGAATGTCTTTCAGCGCTCCGCCGAACTTACCGATGGCTGTGCGGACGGCGCTCAGGACAACAACTTCTCGATTCATCATGGCTGGATCCCTTTCCGGAGCATGCACCGGGCATCGTCCTGACCTAACCCGACCGGGGTGAGGGGCCGGGGGAATGTCACGGCAGCGTCGCAGAAGCGTGGCGCCGAGGTTCTCGCCCAGCAGGAAGATGTTAAGCACACGGGCGCGCGCCGCTGTTCCCGCAGCGCGGCGGCGGTTCGACGTGCCCGGAAATGAGTATGTATCCGGGACGCAGAGGGAGCATGGATGCACATGGAGCCCACCACCTGGTCGACGCCACCCGGGAAGGAGGACTCAGGAATTTACATGGTCCCGGCGTGGCGATCCTGTTTTCGTTTCCGCAGTTGCCGGAGCAGGAATATCGAGCGGCGGGAGATTGGAGGAAGAGTACGAATGAGTAACCGCGGACAGTTGCTACTCTAACTCCGATCGGAAGAAAAGAGCACAAGTGGCATGATTCGGCGTCGAAGTTGACGTGACCAAAGTACCGGGGGAGATGCTTTCGTGGGATTGCACGAAGAGCGAAGCGTCAGGAATTCCTGAGCAGGCCGGCATTGCGCAGGATGCGACGCACCTTCTTGGGAGAGACCGACAGCCGCGCGGCGACGCGGGAGATTTTGCGGTCTTCGCGCATCCACACCTTGGGAATCACAATCTCTGCGAATTCCTCGGTGATCTGCTGGAAGGACTTATCGCCGACCATGCCTTCCGACCATGCACGCAGCGCGTCGCTGATGCCCGCCGTCCGGACGATTTGCGACTTGAGCGCGGCCAGATCTTCCGCGAGGTGATCGTTCTCCCCGGGACCCATGAGGCCGGAGGCCTCGCTGGAGCAGCGGCGAGCCATTTCCCAATCCTGGAAGAAGTCGTTGGCCGCGGTCATGCCGCGCGCGATCCAGGCGCCGGCCAGCAGACGACGATTTTGCGTGTTCCGTGCAAGGGCCAGGCTTTCTTCGCTGTGCTGCAGGGCGCGATTGGCATGTACCGCGATGTCGACGTCTTCGCCGAGCTGCTCTTCGACGCGGGCGTTCTCCCCAGCCGCCTGCAGGACGCGCGCTCGAGCCATGAGGATATGGTCGTTCTTTTCCAGGCCGAGACGGTAGGCCTCCGCCGACTCATGTGCCGCGTGGTCGATCTCGCCGCGATCCAGGTGAATGTATCCCAGATTGAGCAGCACGTTGCCGGTCCCGCCGGCATGGTTGTGCAGAGCATAGATTTGCCGCGCCCGGCGCAGGTCGAGGATCGCCTCATGGGAGATTTGCTGATAGCGCGCGCGGAGACTTTCTCCGGGCGATGAGGACTTCGCGCTGCTGCGGTCCTGAGCACGGCTGTCGATTCGTTTGCGCAGCTGGAGAGCGAGCAGCCGGCGCACATAGGCGGCATTCACCAGAGCACGCGCCAGGTTGCGATGGTGCGGATCGCCCTGGGCGTAAAGCTGGATGGCGCGGTCGAAATGTTCGAGGGCCTTCGTGTATTCACCGGCACGGCGGATGATGCGGCCGCGGGCCGATTCGATATTGCCCAGGGCCACGTAATGGTCGGTTTCCTGCAGAATATTTTCCGCCTGGGAGAGCAGCCGCAGCGCTTCCCTGCGCAGCCCCTTCTGGAAGAGCAGCCAGCTTTCCTGGATGTGGACCACAGCAGTGAAAATGCCGTCCTGTAATTTCTGCGCCAGTTCGCGGGCACGCATGATGTGCTGCAGGGCAACTTCGTATTCACCCTTCTTGCGGTGAGCCCGCCCCTTCCAGAAATGAGCCAGCGCAGCCAGCGATTCATCAGGCAGATCGCGCTCGGTTTTCAGCACAAACTCCAGCGCTTCAATCGCAGTATCCACCTCCTCCACGGAAAGCGCGCGAAAGGCTTCAACCATGCGCAGGCGCAGGTAATCGGGGATGGGGAGGCGCTTGCGGCACTCCGGGGGGAAGCGCAGCAGCAGCACATCGAGGAGCCGATGGTCGCGGTAACCTACGTCGACCCATTGCGCAATGAGCAGCAGCAGCCGCGTAGCCTCGGAATCGGCAGCATCGAGCTCCGCCAGACCGGTTTCCGCCCGATCGAGCATCGCCTTGCCGACTTCAATCCTGCGCAGCTGGAGGGTGCGTGCGAGCTCATCGGCAAAGCGCCTGGCCCCATCCTGAATCGGGTCATCCGGTTCGGGCGAGAGGATAGTCCGGGCAGGCGGCCCGACAGCAGCCTGAACTTCAGAATGCAGGCCGCGTTCTCGCGCGTGAGCCGCTGGATTTGAATGTTCCTTCATACGGCGCAAATTATCGCGCCTTTTGGGAGTTCTCGTCCACTCGTCCGATTCGGACTACCTGATCTTGCCGGAAGAGAATCGTCCGAGCTTTACTCATAGGCATCGAGGCGGCCGCTCCGGAACGGAACGGCCGGGGAGCACGTAAGCATGCAGCACAATTCAGGACACAAAACCACGACCAATGGCTGGAATTCCCCGCGCTGGCAGGGGATCAGCAGGGCCTACACGGCCGATGACGTTCATCAACTGCGCGGCACCGTACGCGTCGAATATTCGATAGCCCGCGCAGGAGCGGAGAAGCTCTGGCGCCTGCTTCACCACGAGAGCTATATCCCGGCGCTGGGCGCGCTGACCGGCAACCAGGCGGTGCAGATGGCCCAGGCAGGGCTGAAAGCCATTTACCTGAGCGGCTGGCAGGTCGCGGCCGACGCGAACCTGGGGGGCCAGATGTACCCGGACCAGAGCTTATATCCGGCCCACAGCGTTCCCGCCATTGTTCGTGGCATCAACAATGCATTGTTACGAGCCGATCAGATCGCGCACGCCGAAGGACAGCCGAATCTTGACTGGATGCTGCCGATTGTCGCCGATGCGGAGGCCGGTTTTGGCGGCGTGCTCAACGCATTTGAGTTGATGAAAGCGATGATCGAGGCAGGAGCGGCCGGCGTTCACTTCGAAGACCAGCTTTCGTCGGCCAAGAAATGCGGCCATATGGGCGGCAAGGTGCTGGTGCCCACCCGCGATGCCGTGCAGAAGCTGATCGCCGCGCGCCTTGCGGCGGATGTGCTGGAGGTGCCGACGATCCTGGTAGCGCGCACAGACGCCGACGCGGCGCAACTGATCACCAGCGACTGCGATCCTGCCGATCATCCGTTCCTGAACGGCGAGCGCACCGTCGAGGGCTTCTTCCGCTTCCGTGGCGGGCTGGAGGCGGCCATCGCACGCGGCCTTGCCTATGCTCCGTGGGCGGACCTGGTGTGGTGCGAGACATCGGAGCCGAACCTGGAAGAGGCACGGCGCTTCGCGGAGGGGATTCACCAGCAGTATCCCGGCAAGCTGCTGGCATACAACTGCTCGCCTTCCTTCCACTGGGAGGGAAAGCTCACGCAGCGGGAGATCACGCACTTCCAGCGCGAGCTGGGGGAGATGGGTTATCGCTTTCAGTTTGTGACCTTGGCGGGATTCCACGCGCTGAACCTGTCGATGTTTGAGCTGGCGCATGAATACGCGCGGGTGGGCATGGCGGCGTATTCGCGCCTCCAGGAACGAGAGTTCGAACTGGCACGGCAGGTTGGATACAGCGCGGTCAAGCACCAGAAGTTCGTGGGCGCGGGCTATTTCGATCATGTGGCGACGACTATTGCATCGGGGCAAACGTCGATCTGCGCCCTGCCCGGCTCGACAGAAGAGGAGCAGTTCGACGAATCCGAGGAGCGGTCCGCAGGCATGTCGCAATTCGAAGCGACGATGTAAGCGGCCCAATGGGAAAAGAGGAGAAAATGACCACAGTTGCAGCAGTCCATGAGTACAGCATGTTTCCCGAGGAGCGGGAGCGGCGCGAGATCCTCACACCGGCGGCGGTCGAGTTTCTGCACCTTCTCAACCTGCGCTTTGAAGGCCGCAGGATCGAGTTGTTGAACGAGCGGCGCAAGCGGCAGGAACAGTTCGATCGCGGCATGCTGCCCGATTTTCTAAGAGAGACGGAACATATCCGGAAAAGCGAGTGGATGACAGCGCCGATACCTCCTGAGTTGCTGGACCGCAGGGTGGAAATCACCGGGCCACCGGAACGGAAGATGGTGATCAACGCGCTCAATTCCGGAGCCAACATCTTCATGGCGGATTTTGAAGATGCAAACTCGCCGACATGGGCCAATTGCATCGAGGGCCAGCGGAATCTCCGCGACGCGAACCTGCGCGACATCGGCTGGTGCTCGGCCGAGGGGCGAGTGTACGAACTGGGACCCAATCCGACGGTGCTGTTCGTGCGACCTCGCGGGTGGCATCTGATGGAAAAGCACTTCTCCGTCTCCGGCGCTGCCATTTCGGCATCGCTCTTCGACTTCGGCCTGTACTTCTTCCACAACTGCAGGATCCTGCTAAAACGCGGGTCGGGTCCCTACTTCTATTTGCCTAAACTGGAGAGCCACCGAGAAGCGCGCCTGTGGAACGACGTATTCCTGTTTGCCCAGGAATACCTTGGAGTGCCGAGAGGCACAATTCGCGCCACCGTCCTGATCGAAACCATCCCTGCAGCCTTCGAGATGGAGGAAATTCTCTATGAGCTGCGCGAACACTCCGTGGGGCTCAACTGCGGGCGATGGGACTACATTTTTAGCTTCATAAAAAAGTTCCACAGCCGGCCCGAATTTGTTCTCCCTGACCGCGGCCAGGTGACGATGGAGCAGCCGTTCCTGCGTTCATATGTGGAATTGCTGATCCACACCTGCCATCGGCGTGGCGCGCACGCGATGGGCGGAACGGCGGCGCAGATTCCGATCCGCAACGACTCGCGCGCAAACAACGAGGCAATGGAGCGGGTGCGGCAGGACAAGCTGCGCGAGGTGCGTGCCGGTCATGACGGAACGTGGGTGGCGCATCCGGGACTGGTCGCGGTGGCTCGGGAGGTCTTCGACGAGCATATGCGCCGCAGGAATCAAATCCGGACGCCGGCGGAGAAGCGGTCAGGCATCACGGCCCAGGACTTGCTCCAGATCCCGGAGGGGCACATTACCGAAGCCGGTGTGCGGCGCAACATTGATGTTGCACTGCAATATATCGAGTCCTGGCTGCGCGGGAACGGCTGCGTTCCTATTTCCAACCTGATGGAGGATGCAGCCACGGCGGAGATCTCACGCGCGCAGTTGTGGCAATGGATTCACCATGGCGCACGGATGGAGGACGGCCGGGAGGTCACGGCGGCCTTCTGTGTGCAGCTGCTTGCGGAAGTGCTGGAGAAAGCGAAGAACTCGATGGGAACCCGCGCCTGGGCAGCGTCGAAATTCGATCAGGCGGCAACCATTCTGAAGGAACTGAGCACAGGAGAATTTCAGGAGTTCCTGACACTGACCGCGTATTCAGAACTCGAGTAGCGGGCCCCGCTTTTCGGAGACAAAGTAATTAAAATCTCTGGTCGTGCCTGGGGGTGAGGGCGAGCGGACTTTGCAACGAGGTCAACATGCGTGATGACCGTCACAGTAAGTTGCCGCGGTTTCGCGGTTTATACTTATGGCGACCAGCAGAGGGCTCACCGTGGAAGCTGTATCAGGAGGTGACCATGCAGGGTGCTGTGGAAGAGCTTTCCATCACCGAAGTCGAGATCCACAAGAAACCAACTATCTGTTCGCATGACTCCGGCTCCGAATGCAGCCTCGAGCACTGGCTGGAAGTCTATTGGCTGGTGGAGGAGGAGTATACGCTGGCCAAAATCGCTGATGCCGAGCATGTCGACTGAGGATGAGCAGCGAATTTCTCAGCTTCCAGTCTGCGGAACCCATGCTTCTGCGGGCTGAGGAGCTGCGTGCGCGGGCCTGTTCAGGGTTCGGGCTTACCTGATCACGATGCCCTGTTGGCGCAGAAAAGCCAGATCCTGCTCGGTGAATATGCCGTTTTCTGCGACCGCGATCTCTTCCGGATCGACTCTGCGCTCGAGCTAGGCAAGCATTTCCTGGTACATCTCTCGATCGCAGCCCTGCTCCTGCAATTCGTCTCCTCCGTCTGCGGAAGGGCTGCTCAAAAGTGAAGCCCTCCGCCGCAGATCAGCACTTCGCCGGTAACGTAATCGGAGAGCGGAGAGCAGAAGAACAACACTGCGCCGGCCGCTTCTTCCGGCGTACCGAGACGTCCCAGAGGACAGGCCGTCTTCACCGATTCCAGCAGCGTGGGCTGTACTCCGAGACGAATCTGGTGCCCATGCATCTCCATGCTGGCATCGGGCCGATTCAGGTCCTGCACCAGCCGCGTCTGGATCAATCCAAAGCCGACCGCATTGACGTTGACGTTGTAGCGGCCCCATTCCTTCGCCAGCGTTTTGGTCAGACCGATGACGCCGGCTTTTCCGGAAGAGTAACCAATCTGTCCGGGATTGCCGTCGGTCCCGGCGATCGACGTGATGTTCACCACCTTGCGCATCACGCGTAGGCCTGCTGCAGTCTCTCGCTTTGCCGTTTCGCGAAGGTAAGTGGAGGCTGCTCGTAGCAGGCGGAACGGCGTCACCAGGTGAATATCCAGCATCGCCTGGAACTGCTCGTCTGTGGTTTTCTGGATGACGTTGTCCCAGCTGAAGCCAGCGTTGTTCACAATGATGTCGATTGATCCGAAGGCATCCAGCGTGGCCTCTACCACAGCCTGGGGGGTAGCCGGATCAGTCAGGTCTCCCTTGACGTGATGGACGCGTTCCGGATTCGCCAATTCAGCTTCGGCCGCCCGCAACATGGTTTCATCCAGATCGTTGACCATCACGCATGCTCCGACCGCCGCAAGTTTCCTCGCGATCGCCTTGCCGATACCCCGCCCTGCTCCCGTGATCAGCGCGGTCCGTCCTTCCAGCGAAAACGGGATTTCGATCGCCGTTTTTGGCTGCTCCTCAAAAACACTCGATTCCATTTCCCTCACCTGCTGTCGCAGACATCGTATTGTGCTGCGCTGCAAATATACATGCTGCGCTGCAATATTTCCATAGACAGAATGGATTACGAAGGGATTGCCTCGCTATTCGGGATTCGGGCGACCCGGCGCCTGCAGGGGGGATTGTGTTGCGATAGCGGTTGGAAAGCGGTGAATTTTCATGCCGGCGAGAGCACATGGCCCGCCTGGATGCAGATTGACCTTGCGGCGAAGGCTCTTTACTATAAGAGAGCGGCAGGCCAGAAAATCCGGGTCGGCCGACGACCTATCTGAAGACTGCCCCCTCGTTCAACGGCAGGACAGCTGACTCTGGATCAGCATATCGGGGTTCGAATCCCTGGGGGGCAGCCAATTAGAATCAACAACTTACGTTTCCTCTCCCTCCCGAAAACGCCTCTGTCGTAACATTTTGTCGTAACTTTTCGTTGAGGAATTCTGTGGAATTCCCGTCCTTTTCAGGGAACCTCGAGGAAAAGAGCGATGCTGCTGCGCCGCGCCCGCGGCGTCTCGGCATGACACCTCAGCGGCGCTAATCGAGAAGCCTTCCCGCGTTTGACCGAACGCCTGTTCTGTCTGACAAAGACACTCACCATGGAACACGGGAAACGGCCTACACTGCCTCGCGGACTTCGCTGGGATCCACGCTCGCCACACATCTGTTTCAGCTGGCGCGATGAGCGCGGACGACAGCATCAACAGTCCACTTATACCGATGATCCTGCCAGGGCGCTCGCCTTCAAACAGGATTTCAAGAAGGAGAACCGCGACGCCGTCGAGCAACGGCGTGCACGAGCTGCAGATCAGAGTCGCCTGCCGCTTGGCGAAGCGGCCAGGATGTACTTCGGCTGGAAGGCCGCGACAAACCGCGAGTCAACGATCGCTCGTGAGAGGCGGATATTCCGACAAACCGAGAAGTTCATCGGCGCGAGCGTCCAGCTTCGGCGAATCGATCTGGAGCTGATCCGCGAATATCAGCAGGAACGCCGCAAGCAGGTTAGCCCGACCATGCGCAGGGCGGTTTCGCCGCGGAGTGTCAACTACGAACTCCAGCTCCTGCGTGGGGTGATGCAGCATGCCAACTGCTGGAAAGGAGATATAGCAGAGCGATACAAGCCGCTGAAGGAATCAAAAACGCGTGCGGGAAAGAAGGCCACCAACGAGCAATTGAAGAAGATCATTGAAACAGCAAAAAAGAACGAGTACTGGCAACTGGCGATGTACTGCGCGGCGGTCGCGGCAGGGACCGGATGCCGCAGCTGTGAGATCAAGAATCTCCAGCTACAGGACATTCGCATCGCCGAGGGCCGGCTTTATATCCGCCGAGAGATCGCGAAGAATTGGAAGGCGCGGGAACCTCGTCTGTTGGCCCTTGCGGAATGGGGACTCGATCAACTCCTTTATCGTGCGCGGCAGTTGGGCGCTACGGAGCC
>Ga0335072_10001837_pt1 | contig 33781 bp, 39 predicted proteins | sample Lox_Sample_21_FD_206725 | JGI IMG/M metagenome (GOLD analysis project Ga0335072, IMG submission 206725) | Soil microbial communities from Loxahatchee National Wildlife Refuge, Florida, United States - Lox_Sample_2.1 | ecosystem: Environmental > Terrestrial > Soil > Wetlands | place: USA... | reverse complement strand
AATAACAGGGAACAAATCATGGCATTAAGCAAAACTCAGAAAAACGAGGTAGTCGCAGAAGTATCTGACCTACTGAGCTCTTCTAAAATGACCGTGGTCGCCAAATACCAAGGCACTACCGTGAAAGCCCTACAACAACTCCGTCGCCAAGCGCGAGATAACGGCACAAAGGTGAAGGTAGTCAAAAACCGACTCATCGTTAAAGCGGTTCAAGCAAACGAGACATTGAAAGACATAGATGTGAGTGACCTTCAGGGTATGCTTCTATACGCTTTTAATGCCGACGACGAGGTCGCGCCTGCTCAAGTTCTGAGCAATTTCGCGAAGACAAACCCGACGCTTGAGTTTGTCGGGGCTATTACCGCCGAAGGCAAGTTCATTGGAAGTGATGATGTCAAGGCGTTGGCTAACTTACCAAGCAAGGATGAACTCGTTGCTCAAGTAGTCGCAACGCTATTGTCTCCAGTCCACGATGTTACCAATGCCTTATCCGGCAACTTGCACGCGCTACTCGATGGTGTAGAAGCAAAAGCAACCGCCTAAATTTTGTAGAAAGGATACGAAATGGCTGATATTAAGAAACTGGCAGAAGAGCTGACAAAGCTGACTGTCCTCGAAGTTAACGAATTAAAAAACGTCCTTAAAGAAGAGTATGGTATTGAGCCAGCCGCTGCAGCAGTCGCTGTTGCCGCTCCGGCAGCAGGGGACGGCGCTGCAGCCGCTGCTGATGAAAAGAGTGAGTACGACGTCAACCTGAAGGATGCAGGCACTCAGAAAGTAGCTGTCATCAAGGCTGTTAAGGACTTAACGGGCCTGGGTCTCGGTGAAGCAAAGGCACTCGTCGATGGCGCTCCAAAGGTCATCCTTGAGAAGGCCAAGAAGGAAGACGCTGAGAAGGCCAAGAAGGCCCTCGAAGAGGCTGGTGCTACTGTCGAACTAGTCTAAGTTCAGACTTTAGATGTAAAATACCCCCGACCACTAGTAGTGGAGGGGGGTTTTACATTTTAAGGTTGGTTGGTTATCTACCTGCTTAATAGACATCGCAACTCATAGCCTATACGTAAGCCGTATCCGGCTACTTTTCCACATCCCCTCCAGAATCACATACTAATTTTGACTTGAAATTCCGAGTGTGGTACGGTTAGGGTGAGGTATAGAAATATACAGGGTGTGAGATAGAAACGGGAAGTATTGAAAACGGGTATTTTATTATGGCAGACGTACCAGAGAAACAAGTAAAAAGGCTCCGGGCCCTGATTCAAGAAGCAGAAACTAATCTGGCCGCCGCCAACGAGTTGCTGATCAGTCTCGTAGGAGATGACGAGAAGGTACAGGCCAAAGTCACTGAAGATATACTTGGCAAGGTGGTTGAAGGCGTATTTGACGGTCAAAATATGGTTGGCTCAGACGGTAAAACATACCCAGTGCCCGCCAATTACGCCAGCAAGAGCAAGCTAGTACAAGGTGATATCCTTAAGCTCACCATTGCGGATGATGGTGCGTTTTTATATAAGCAGATTGGACCCATTGCCCGTAAACAAGTTGTGGGTACGCTTAAGCTCGAGGGTGGGCACTACTATGTCACCGTAGGAAGTAGAGACTTCCGCGTACTACTCGCCAGCGTAACGTACTTCAAGGCAAAGCCAGGTGACCAAGTTAGTGTCAACGTTCCTGAGGACGATTCCAAAGCTGAGTGGGCTGCGCTCGAAGCCGCACTCTAGGTGCTAGATGACCACACCCTACACTACGCAACACAAGGCGTATTGTCATGCATTTGAATCTGTTATCAAATACCATTTATCGACCGAGAGAATCAACCATTTTGCCTACCATCCAGACCTTAAACTAGTCGGTATCTCTGGGGCTCACAAATCGGTATGAATTGGCAGCTAGCGATAAGTATATCTATCGTAGCTAACGTTACCACGACGCTTATACAGCGTCGTTATTCGTTACGTTCCGAAGCGCCTGAAACTTTTCCTTCTGCTACTTCGTATTTGCTCGGGGTAATGCCCGTCGGTATCACAACGGGTCTGTTTATCTTACCGCATCACGTCAACTGGAGCTGGTGGCTTGATCTATTACTGCTCATCTGCGCAAGCTCAATGGCCGTGAGTGGCTGGATAGGTTTTCGGGCAGTAAAGCTATTACCAATAGCCGCATACCAAACAATTGGTCGCTTCACGAGCATCGTCGCAATTACCATAGGGTGGGTGGTGCTACGGGAGGGCCTCAGTCTCGCGCAACTTATTGGCGCTATCGTACTACTTGCTGCAGCCCTTTTAGCAATTTGGGCGCCGGCCAAGAATATTGCGGCCACTGAGCGTACGGTGCACTTTCGGGCCGTATTTTTGACCCTTATAGCAGCCACTACGCTTGGTATTGGCCTTACTGCAGAAAAGGGGATCTTAGGACACATGCAACCTGGAGCAGTGCTTATCTTCGGTTGGGGCTCGCAAACTATCGCAATGCTACTGCTTGCACTCAAGGATGTTAATCGAGAAAACATTCGCAAGTTTCGCCCATATGAAATCAAGTGGTCGACACTCATGGGGTTCGTCAACGGCATCACAGGCGCCTTCTACGTTTACTCCTTGAGCAAGTCAAACAATATCTCACTTATTACCGCGCTGACCGCGATAACACTGCCGCTCATTGCATTGAGCGGTCATTTCTTACTTGGTGAGCGCGAGAACCAAAAGCTCATGTGGGTCAGCGTCGGAATCAGCTTCGTTGGACTCCTGGTCAGTGCCCTATAAGTCGTTTCTACAGCAGACGAAGGCATAGTCCACGCGTATAATAAAAGGGACTATGGGGCAGGCACTATATCGGAAGTACCGGACTACAACGTTCGCAGAGACCGTTGGTCAAGAACACGTGACAAAAACACTGGAAAATGCGATAAAACAAGGCAAAATCAGCCACGCATATCTTTTTAGCGGACCACGGGGCACGGGTAAGACTAGTATTGCACGTATTCTCGCGCATGAAATTAATAACCTACCGTACAACGATGAGGCACCTCTAGATATTATTGAAATTGATGCCGCTAGCAACCGTCGGATAGACGAAATCCGTGACCTACGCGATCGTGTCAACACCGCACCAGCATATGCTAAATACAAAGTCTACATCATTGACGAAGTACATATGCTCACCAAAGAGGCCTTTAACGCCCTACTCAAGACACTCGAGGAGCCACCAGCACATGTCATATTTATCCTAGCAACCACTGAAGCACATAAGTTACCAGAGACCATCTTGAGCCGCACCCAACGGTTCACACTACGACCGGTAGCTATCGAACGGGTAGTTACGCATCTACGCAAAATTGCTGATGGTGAGAAAATCACGATTGATGACGATGCCCTGGCATTAGTAGCCCAGCATGGTGAAGGTAGCTTTCGAGATAGCATCTCCTTGCTTGATCAGGCGAGCTCTATAGCAGAACACATCACTCGCGCTGACATTGAGCGCATTCTAGGACTTGCACCTGACGACTATATTACGACACTCAGTAGCGCTATCTCGGGTGGTGTCAGTGCTACTATCGTAACAACTCTGATGGAACTCTACGCCCAGGGATTTGAACCGGCCATGATTGCCCAGCAGCTTAGTGCTAGCATACGAGCTGCCATATTGGACGACCAGAACCTAGACAGTAACAGTAGCTTACATCTCCTCGAGAGGTTGCTTGACGTACCGGCCGCCCGGAGTCCACGTCAACTACTGGAAATCATTCTGCTACAATCCGCTCTTGTGGCGGCCACCCCGACGTACCAACCAGCACGAAAGGCCGAGACTGTCGTCCAGACTCCGAAAGAACCCGTACCACAGCCCGAGCATAGCAGCAGCACGGTCGTCAAAGTTACAGAAGCGAGCCCTATACCTAGCGACACCCCTCCAGTACCTGTTGTAGCTGAGCCTACCGTGTCTGTTAGTGACATTGACGCTGAGGAGCTTTGGCACCAAGCACTTGAAGCTATTAAAAAACAATACAATACGCTCTACGGCATTGCCCGTATGGCTCACCCCGAGTTTGATGGCACCACCCTTACACTTAGCTTTAAGTTTGCATTTCATCAAAAACGGGTCAACGAGGCTAAAAATCGTAAGATCTTTGGCGATATTGTGGAAAAATTCTACGGACAACCTGTGCAGATCGTGTGTGTAATCGCACCCGAAACGGCCGTACCCCCTCAAGCACCAGATGTCAGTACTATCGCGAATGTATTTGGTGGAGCAGAACTGCTCAAATCCTAGCCGTGCCATAGTACAATATAAATACTATGGAGGGGCAACTAGTCACAGCAATCACACCACCACATAGCGCGGAAATGGAAGCCAGCGTGCTTGGCGCCGTCCTCATTGATAATGATGCACTGGTCAAGATCGCCGATCTACTTGATACTTCCGATTTCTATGACCAACGTCATGCCCGTATCTACGAAGCCATAGTTGCTCTTTATGATCGGCGTGCGCCTATCGACGTGCTTACACTCGCAAATCAGCTCAAAGCCACCGGCTTTCTGGATATGATCGGCGGTCCAGCGTATCTGACCGAGCTCACTAACTACGTACCTACTGCTGCACACGTTCAGGAATATGCCAAGCTGGTCCTTGATAAAGCCGTTCGTCGACACCTCATGCAACTCCGTGCAAGCCTGGCCGACCTAGCCGCCCAAGAGTCTAAAGAGATCAAAGAGATCGTCGAAGAAGCCGAGGCAGAACTCTTCAAGGTCAGCCAGCGACAGGTCAAACAAAACCTCGTTTCGCTCGACACTATCCTGGCCGAAAGTTTTGAGCGACTCGACCAACTCCACAAAGATAAAGGCATGCTCAGAGGCATCCCGACCGGATTCAAAGACCTTGACGAAATGCTTGCCGGCCTACAACGCAGTGATTTACTAATTGTAGCCGCTCGACCCGCCATGGGTAAAAGCGCCTTCGTGCTCAACCTTGCTCACAATATCGCCACACAAGCAAAAGAGTCAGTCCTGATCTTTAGTTTAGAAATGGGTAAAGAACAGCTGGTTGACCGTTTACTCGCTATGGAGTCCGGCGTTGATGCTTGGGCGCTCCGTACTGGCAATCTTACTGATGACGATTTCGAGAAGCTCGCCGAAGCTATGGGCGTACTCTCTGAAGCAAAAATCTATATAGATGACACTCCCGCTATTACGATCAGCGATCTACGCACTAAGGCACGACGTGAGGCACATGGACAAAAGCTCGGACTGATCATCGTCGACTACCTGCAGCTAATGAGTGGTGGTGGGCGGTATGCATCCGAAGGTAATCGTGTGCAAGAGATCAGCGAGATCTCGCGTGGGCTAAAAGTGGTCGCTCGTGAGTTAAATGTACCAATTATTGCTCTTAGCCAACTTAGTCGTTCGGTTGAGAACCGCAGTCCACAAATCCCACAGCTATCCGACTTGCGCGAATCAGGAACTATCGAACAAGACGCTGATGTTGTCGCCTTCTTGTACCGCGAAGATTATTACAATCCCGAAACTGAACGTCAAAATATCATGGATGTCCTCATTAAAAAACACCGTAACGGTCCCGTCGGCGGCGTTGAGCTGTACTTTGATCGCGAAAAACAGCGTGTTCGTTCTATTGATACACGTCATACTGAACCGTTTAGTACATAATGATGCCTGCTACATACCACGTGCTGTACTTTAATGGTCTTGGAAGTGGTAAAACCAGGAAGCGCGAACGTCTCGCCATGTGTTACTTGGCGAAACGTGGCGTAGAAGTCGAGCACGTACCGATTGATTGGCGTTCGTCCGAGCCATTTCCTGTTCTACTAGAGCGAGTGAGCAGATTAGTCCGGGAGCGACTTAAAGTATATGGTCAGCTCATGCTAGTCGGTTCAAGCGCTGGAGGGAGCTTGGCTATTAACGTACTCAGTAAAGTACACCATGAACAGCTCTCAGTCGTTACTCTCTGCAGTCGCCTTCATGAAGCTCCATTACCTCGATGGGATAGACGCAACCTCAAACGAATGGCTCATATCGGTGTTCCGGGAACCGAAAGTCAGAGTTTTCATGACTCCGTCACATACTGCGGTGATATGACGATACCATTGCTCACTCAAAAGGAGCGAAAGCGCGTAATAACCGTACAGCAATGGGCAGACTTTGTCGTGCCCAGAGCCACTATGAGTATTCCGGGTACGCACATTTACAAGGTACCGGGCCTAGGACATGCGATGGGTATTGCGGTAGGCACTGTAAGACTACCAATAATTCTCCATTCAGCTAAGGGCCACTGAAATACTAGACGTAGATGGATACGGATAGTTGCTGGATGATTGTTCGAAAAAGTCTGTAGAACTATGACAGATTTAGGGTAACGGTGTTATAGTATGCGACTATGCAACCAGAGGAGTTCGACCGGCGCGCCTCAGCCACGCTACGCGGCGGCCTATATAAACCAGTCCGGATTGGCCTGGGCAACGTACTAATTGCCCAAACTCGCAAGAGAGATCCAGATGGCCTACGTGGCCTATACCAGTGGCAAAACCAAGTGGTAGCCGCGAACAACAACCCGACTGACGATCGCTGGTACGAGGCTGGAGGGAAAGTCGATAGGTGCGAACTCTGGACGCTTCCAGCATATCACGGCGTAGGAGATTACAAACCCGGAATTATGAGAATAGACATACCCCAATGGATGCTTCGTATTCTAGCTAATGTTGCCACGGCCGAGCTATTGGAGACGGCTATACCAGGGTTCTCCACGAGTAGGAGCGTTGAGAGCGTGCAGCTGAGCTGTCCCTATCCTGACACGGCTACCGAAAGCACAGTCCTCATTGACGGTGTTCCGTTCGAAGGATCGGTAACCGTCGATACGATATAGTGTATACTACTCACTAAGAAGCTTATGGAAGCGGTCAGAGGATTCTACCTTCGTTCATGGCGAGGATTAGTATTAGGCCTGAGTTTAGCACTCATTGCTTATCTACTGTATTTTCACCGACTCAGCAGTTTACTGCCTGGATTCAGTGCGTCTGAGCTCACCACCTATACAGCTGTTGGGAACTGGCATTCTATTGCCAAAAATCCAGTGAATGCACCATACAAGCTGCTCGTCTGGTTATTCGCTATCGTGTTACGTCGCGGCATACTGGCTAGCCGTGCTATTTCGGCGATTATTGGCGTAGCTATCGCTCTTTTATTTTACGTAGTGGCCCGCGCATGGTGTCATTACCGTGTCGCTTTTATATCAACCATTATGTTCGCTACCTCGGCGGGGTTACTACGCTTCGCGCGCCTAGGCACTGGCGATGTAACCCAAATGAGCGTGCTCGCGCTCCTCGTTGTAGTCCTTTGGTACCGGCAGCAAAAGGAGTGGCGGCTCCTCATCGGCTATCTGCTGGTAGCACTGTTTGTAGTGCTATGTTATGTGCCTGGTATGTTCTGGTTTGAGGCGCTCGGTTTTATCCCCTTAAGCACAACTATCCGCGGACAACTGCGACGGACTAAGACTATTCACTTAGCTGGATTATTAGTAATGTTTCTGGTGTTATTAGCGCCTCTGATCATCGCAAGTGTCGGTAACCCTCGAGTGCTACTACAGCTCTCGGGATTACCACAGACGGTTAGTACGATTTCACATGTCGGGCATGATTTCCTGACCCTAGTCTTGGGTATTCTAGTTCATAGCAGCGGCAGTCCGGCGCTGTGGGTTGGCCATGCTCCGCTACTCGATGCGGTTGAGGTCATCATTGCCATCCTTGGTGCCTTCTATGCCTTTCGAGAAGCGACCGGACGTACTACATTTCTGTTCGGTTGGCTCACAATTGGTATCGTACTCGCGTCGCTGGGCGGTAGTGTAACCTTCGCATGTATCGTACCTGCACTCTATTTATTTATCGCTATCGGTTTCGACCATCTGCTTGGGAGCTGGCTTACTGTCTTCCCGCGAAATCCCATAGCTCGTGTAACAGGCATTGGTATTGTATGCCTTATGGCTATTTTCTCCATTCTATACCAAGTCCGCACCTACTACGTTGCCTGGCCACACACACCGGGTACTCGAGAGGTTTACAGCCATCCAGCCCCATAACCTGTTACAATAGAGCGAAAGGAGAGTTCTATGTCACGATTTGACCAAGCGAAGATGTTGCTACAAGTTAAAAAAATCCAGAAAGAACTGCAGAAACAGGTAATAACCGTCGAGCAGGGCGATGGTGCCGTACGAGTAGAGATCACTGGCGAACAGAAGATCAAGAAAGTACACATTGACCCAGCAGCTGTTGATCTGAATGATATTAGCCAGCTAGAGCGCTGGATTGAAGACGCAGTCAAAGACGCCATCCAGCAAAGCCAGAAGGTTGCCGCCGAAAAGATGCAGCCCATGATGGGTGCGCTCGGTCAACTCGGCCTGTAGTACACTCAATGGCCGAACTATTGCCGCCGGCACTGACCAAACTAATTGACGCTCTCGGTAACCTTCCGGGCGTTGGACCACGCACCGCCGAACGCTATGCTTACTATTTAGTACGACACGAACCAGCTCGGGCCGAGCAGTTGGCCATAGCGCTCACCGGCTTACACAGTGGTGTAAAATATTGTCCAAAAACATTTGCGCTGATTGCCGCCGACGAAGAAATGTCCTCGCTGTATAGTGACCCGCGCCGTGATCGCAAGCTTGTGGCAGTCGTGGCAGAGCCACTTGACATTGTGGCACTCGAAAAAACTAATGGTTTTCACGGTACGTACCACGTACTCGGTGGACTTGTCAGTCCGATAGATGGTGTCGGTCCTGAGCAACTCCACATTCGAGAGCTCATTCAACGCATCGACGATGATATGGTTGAAGAGGTTATCCTAGCAACCAATGCGAGCGTAGAGGGAGAATCTACATCACTCTACATTCAGCAGCAAATCGGCGACCGTACGGTAAAGGTGACACGGTTGGCGCGCGGCTTGCCGATCGGAGTCGACCTCGAATACGCTGACCAAATTACTCTTAGCCGAGCACTCGAAGGCCGTCAGGTACTTTAAATAAGTCTCTCGGGGAGCACGGGCGAAGAATAAAACTGCTATAATGTCAGTAATGGCACAAAAAATCAAGCAGCTGGTCGAGGATGCGCGGCGAATTGTGATAATACAAGCAGATAATCCAGATGCCGATTCTCTGGGGAGTGCTCTCGCGTTGGAACATATTTTAGGAGATCTTGGCAAATCGGTCTACCTATACTGCGGTGTCGACGTACCAGGCTACCTACGCTACATGAGCGGCTGGGATCGAGTGCTGAACGAGTTACCGAGTCAGTTCGACTTGAGTATCATTGTTGATGCGAACACATACACGCTTTTTGACCAGCTGGAAAAATCTGGCCGTTGGGGTTGGGTAAGAGCGAAACCCTCTATCGTACTTGACCATCATGGCACGACCCAAAAACCGCTCGACTTTGCCACTATCTCACTAATAGACGACCGCGATATCGCCTCGACCGGTCAGCTTATCTTTCGCGTTGCCGGCGAAGCAGGGTGGCCGATCAGTTCAGAGGCAGCGGAACACATTATGACATCCATCTTAGGAGACACACAGGGACTCATGAATGACCTGACACGCCCCAGTACGTATCGTGCCATGGCGGACTTAACCGAGCTCGGGGCCAATCGTGCCAAGCTTGAGGAGGAGCGACGTGAATACGGTCGTATGCCCGAGATTATTTATCGGTACCGCGGTCGCCTGATCGAGCGAACTGAGTTAAGCGAAGGGGGTGCGATTGCATTCGTAAGTATCCCGCAAGACGAGATTAACGAATATAGCCCACTCTATAACCCAGGCCCGCTCGTACAATTTGACATGTTGCAGATACAAGGTGTTCGCGTGAGTCTAGTTTTCAAAACATACAACACTGGGCGCGTTACTGCTGCCATTCGTAGTAACAATGGCTCACCGATTGCCAGTAAGCTCGCTGAGTATATGGGCGGTGGAGGTCATGAGTACGCTGCCGGCTTCAAAGTAGAGGACGGTCGCTCGTTTGTTGACATAAAGACTGAATGCCTGCACCGAGCCAGTGAACTGTTACGTAATCTTGACCAGCCAAATGAAGCCAGTTAGAATAAAGCGCGTTGTGGTTACACAGAATAGTTCCGCTTCTACTTGTTGCCAAACCTGTATATAGGTGAGGCTAGTTTTGCATGCATACAACGAGCCTCACCGGCTCGTTTTTATTTACACATACACAAAAGGGGTTTATGAGACAAACTCCGACGACTCTATAACGCGCTACGCACGCTGCAAGGACAACTGATGGTAACATATACTAATAATGGACCTAATGAGGTAATGATGAAGCTCTATAATACACTAACACGCAAGCTAGAAGAGGTTAAACCGCTAGAACCACCGATCATAAAGCTCTACACGTGTGGCCCAACAGTTTACAGCTACCAACATATTGGCAATATGCGTGCCTCTTTAGTTAACGATTTTCTGCGCCGAGCCTTAGAAATACAGGGCTATAACGTCCAGCATGTCATGAACATTACGGACGTTGGCCATTTAACGAGTGACGCCGATGAGGGTGAAGACAAACTTGAAAAGGGCGCAAAGCGCGAAGGCAAGACCGTTTGGGAGGTCGCAGATCACTTTACCCAAGCTTTTAAGCAAGACCGCGAGCGCCTCAATATTCTGTCGCCAAACGCATATACAGATCCAAAGCGTCACGATCACTTCGCCCGAGCCACAGATTTTATTACACAGCAAATCAATATGGTCCAAATACTACTCGACAAAAATTTTGCCTATCAAACCGAGCAGGCTATATATTTTGATGTTGCCAAACTGCCTGATTACGGCATCCTGACGGGCCAGAGACTAGCAGACAAAGAAGTCGGCGCTCGCGAGGATGTTGTCACCGACAGTGATAAACGTAATCCGCATGATTTTGCAGTCTGGTTCTTTACGGTCGGACGTTATGCCGACCACTCGATGCATTGGCTTAGCCCTTGGGGCGATGGATTTCCGGGCTGGCATCTAGAGTGCTCAGCGATCATTCATGGAACACTTGGTGACCCCATCGACATTCACACGGGCGGGATTGAACATATCGGTACCCATCATCCGAACGAGATGGCACAGACCGAAGCTGCCTTTGGACACAAGCTAGCCACTATATGGCTCCACTACAATCATCTATTAGTTGACAGCAGCAAAATGGCTAAATCCGTCGGAAATGTCTATCTCCTGCAGGATCTGATTGATCGCGGTTTCTCTCCGCTCGCTTTCCGTCTGCTCAGTCTACAAACTCATTATCGATCCGAGCAGAACTTTACTTGGGAAGCATTAGAGGCTGCGCAAAACACCCTTAACAATCTCTACGGTTGGGCGGATCAAATCTACCAAGACGTACCTCAAAAGGGCCTACCGAAAGACTGGAAAACAAAGATTGCGGAAATGGTAGCCAACGACCTTGATTTCCCCGGCGCCATCGCCATACTCTTCAAGCGTATTGACGAGTACGCCCCAAACGGCGAAGACTTAGAAGTACTGGATCAGTTATTTGGCCTCGGCCTCAGTAGCCGTAAAGACATCAGTAAAGAGCAGAAGTCGCTCATACAAGAACGAGAGAAAGCTCGCAAAGACAAAGATTGGAAGAAATCAGATAAGCTACGCGACAAGCTCGCAGAACAGGGGATAGGCCTACGTGACACATCGAGTGGTGCTATTTGGTATTGTATCGATACATAATGGGCTCAGGATAATCTCTCGTCAATAATGCCAATCATATGAATGAAAGACCTCCGGACAAACCCTTTGCAGAGCCTAGCCCCACTTCCGAGCTCGACGATGCAGTATTACTGACTGAGGTTGGCGTCGAAGACGATGAGGACAACTTGCCCTCTGAAAGGCCTGACCCCCCTGAGGTAGATGAGGACAGAGCAGCGTTACTTAGCGCAGCAGTTGAGGAGGCGCGAAGCTTTACCCTACAAGAAGGTTGGCAAGAAAACCGCCCTGTACTAAATGGAGTATACATGGATGGCCCAGAGGCCCGCGTTCACGAGGATATGCTCTGTATGATCACCTACGCTGAAGACGGTACACCGACAGTCACAATTGCAGTTAGCGATTTAGGGGTCATTGCGGGCATGCCGGCGACATTGAAACTACTCCAGCACTTTAAAGGCGTCGTCCCAGAACTCGCACAAGGCCCTCTCAATATATGCGAAGGACGGGATACGCCAGTTATTGCACGATCATTTACTCTCAACAGCCGAGAACACAGAATAATTGCAAGCGAACCTTTCCATGCAATAGCTCGACCCACTCGCCTCGATGTCGATGAAGCGGATCGCATCATGGGCTACGATCCGAATAGCCCCCTACATAACCTGAGAGACTTCGCTGACGAAGTAATACGCCTTCGACAATCCGACAGACGCCTAGTGTACAACCAGCCTGGCTTTGGATACACCCAAGATGATACCAACACATATATGCCTAGACCTGTCACAACAAGCAATAGTGCAGACTATATAAATGAGATACTGCTCGGCCTCTTTAACGAACAAATGGCCGAATGGGCTCACGCGCACCAGGTCCCAGTAATCTATCGTAATCGTCGATTTGCAGATGGCCCTGATAGGGAAGAGATGCATAGGATCATGCTAGAGGGAACTCCGGCTGAGCAGGCCGCACTTATGGCTCGATACAGCCACACTATTGCGTTGGAGAAGATTGAACTAGGCGCCACACCTATGGGCAACGTCCAGCGCGATGTAGGGGCGGAAATAAATATGAGCAGCTCAATGCGTGAGTCGGACGGGACCGTGAACAGCGCTAATATATCAGCAGCTCTGGCTGGGGATGAACCACCTTTCCCAACCGCAGTTCTTCCCAATGTAATCGAAAATATTGAGGCACTGAATATACGGAAGCAGGGCGACAAAGACGCACGTAGATTAACAAGGATGGGGCTAATAGATTTAGTGCCGATACCTGAGAGAGGAGGAGAACGCCCTCAAGCTGCGTCCGGCTCTCAACTACCTGAGGGACTAGCGAGTGATATTGTAGAAAAGCTACAGAAAGATGAACTCGACATAACTGACGTGTCTTGGTATATCCTTAGACTGCCGCCCCATATATCACAGGAAGGCCAGCCAGGTTGGGCAAGACTTGCCGATGGCCTCATGACGTATATAGTGACCCACCCTGGTGCTGCGGTTACTATCATACATTACTTCAGACAACGCGTTAAAGCATTTTCAGAGATTAAAACTGGCCAACAAAGCAGGCCTCCATTTGATGCAAACATCACGCTTAAGATGGGACGGGGTACTAACATAGACATAACAGTCAATGGTGCTCCTAATAGGCAGACTGCTCAACGCCTAGCATCCCGTTTAGCACTAGAGGCATTGGCTGGGCGCCACGAACCTCGTGGAACCTACAAGTTCGAGGCAGCTTGAACAGAAGGCGCTCATTGCTCAACGCGAAGAAGCTCGTTTACATAAAAAATGGCCTGAATCCGACAAGCTTCGTGATGAGCTCTCCAAGCAGGATGTTAGTCTACGTAATACAGAAGATGGCGTGATTTGGCGTCGGCTATAAGAGTATCGTCTATTGAGGAAGCGTCTCTTCGGCCTTAACTGTCTTGGCGCTTAAAATGTCACGACTTTCGAGGTAGTCAAGGACAACCACACGGACACAGCCCATGACGGGTATTGCTACTAAAGCACCGAGTAGTCCTCCGAAGTTAGCGCCTAACAGTACCGACATGAATACGAGAAGTGCCGACATATTCGTAGCATTTGCCTGAATACGTGGTTGCACAACATAGTTCTCAATCTGCTGATACACAATGTAGTACGCCAAGATAATGACTGCAGCTGTTAGGGAGTGGAAGAGAGCTACAGCCGTAACGATAAGTGCACCAATGCTGTGTCCGACCATTGGTATCAATCCGCAAATAAAGATAATGACCATTAACGCCAATGGGTTGCTAATGTGTAGGATAAATAACATTGGCACAATCAGTAGCGACGCAATAGCCGCAAGCAATACTTGGCCGTTAACATATCCCCGAATGACACGCTGCATATCATGCGCCAGCCGACGAGTATGTGCCGTGTGACGGTTCGGAATAAGTTGCTCGAAGATACGCCGCCAGCGCGGCCCTTCAGCGAGCATCATTACGGTTAGCGCAATAACCGCCAACGTAGAGAAAAGGCTACTACCAATGTGCGCTACCGTACTCACAGCTGTGCCGCCGATACTGTCGACCCTATCAGAAAGTTGAGCCGAGAGCTTACTGACTTCGCCCTGTAAATGGTGGTCGCGTACAAATATGCCTAGGGACGAATTCTGGTCGCGTACCTGATCTAGTAGAGTAGGAATATCGCGTATAAATGACGTGGTTTGGTTCACTAAGGGTGGCACGATGGCCCATAGAAAAACGCCGAGTAATGCCAAAACAAGCACTATGGATATACCGGTTGCAAACCCGCGGTTGCCCTTGATAGGCCCAGGTAAACGTTCCGCTAAAGAGTGAACGGGTGCATCAAGTGCTAAGCTGAGAAATATCGCGACACCTATAAGGGTGAGCGAGTGTATGCTCCGCCGTACTGCAGCAAATAAGACGACTGCGACAACAACAGCCACGATGACTCGCAAGATGGTACGGTTAGAAACAGTAACCTCAACTTCACCACCCCCATGCACGCGTGCCATATTACGTACTAGTATCTCACGATGTGGGCCGTGATTGCAAAGCATGTGCGTAAACCGCAACGAGCTGTGGGCCAACACGGGTAATGTCGAAGCGCTGTACATACTCACGCTGCAGCTCGGCCGCGCGTGCGCGTGCCGCTGGGTGGTCAAGCTGCCAAGCCAGCAGCTCGGCGAACGCTTTGGTATTCAGCGGGTCAAACAGCTGATCAGGATAGGGCTGCATTACTGCCCCGTAGCCCGGGTTATTACCTGCTAGCACCACACCACGTGCCGCTGCCATACCCTCAAGCAGAACTATACCGAAGCTCTCTCCACTAATACTCGGATACACTGCAATGTCAGCCGCAGCCAGAAATGCTGGCTTGTCGGCTTCTTCGACAAAACCTGAGAGTGTTACTATGTCCGTCAGACCATTTGCCTGTACGAAGGCCGCTAGCTCAGCTGACAGCTCACCCTTGCCACCGATATACACCTTAAACTCACCGTCATAGAGGTGTTCTGCCTGCAGGTAGGATACCGCCTGCAGAAGTTGGAGTGCGCCCTTCCGCGCAACGAGTCGACCTAGAAACACAATATTTGTCGTCTGACTCATGCTCTCAGCTCGAGTAAATTGTGCGAGGCGCACTGGATTCGGTAGCACTTCCGCATTATAGCCGTACGTTTCGTTAGCAAATGTTCGAGCCGGAGCAGTCACCGCAAGCACCTGATCAAAGCGCTTGTCGGATCGCCGGTTTAGAATAGCTAGTAGTCGGTTTGCAAAACGTACTTGGTCCGAATACGGTAGAATATGAAACGTCCCGATAACTGCCGTATGAGCCGGCGCCGCACTTATGAGACGACCTGCCATAAACGGGCTATACGGTGTTTGCACGTGTAGCACGTCAAACTGTTGCTCCGCAAGAAACCGTTTCAGCCGTCGACGTGATACAGGTAAGGGCATAGACATACGGTTACCGTTGAATCGAACATGAACATTACGACTCATGACGTGCACGTTCTGAATGTCAGTACGGACAGTCTGGCCGACTAGATAGTGTACTTCATGCCCTTGTTCGACTAACCATCCTCCTACTGCTAATACATATTGCTGTACACCGTCAGGTGTATCGAGTGTATCATCTAGGACCAGTGCTACTTTCACTGCGCTACTCCTGCCGTGCCGTACGTAGGGCAGCTTCGTATACCCGCTCAAACCGGTCGATTATCTTCGGAAAGTCAAACTGGCGTACGTAATCCTTTGCCCACTTTCGCCAGAGGGTTCGCAAATCTTCATCGAAGAGCAACAATTGCAAGCGGTGTGCAAACAAGTTAGTGTCTTTCGGGTTGACTAATGAGAGTTTGCCTAAACCTTGCATCACACTTTCATAGCCTGAATTGTCACCGGCTACGGTGACAAGCCCGGCGGCCATAGCTTCCAGCAGTACTACGCCAAAGCTTTCGCCGAAGATAGCCGGTGAACAGAATAGGTCAGCTTCATGGAGTAGTTGCACTTTAGTAGAGTCATCGACATAGCCCAGGAACTGTATATCCTGAATATTCAATTCACGCGCTTCTTGTTCAAGCTTTTCACGATCTGAACCATCGCCAGCGATGACCAAACGAATGTGTGGCTCACGAGCCTGTAAGGCCGCGAAAGCCTGGAGAAGATACCGTACACCTTTGCGATTCTCTAGTCGGCCGACATATAGTACGGTCCTAACGGTATGCTCAACGTGCTTAGTGCTGGGCGACTTGCGAAAGTGTTTTAGGTCAATGCCATTTGGGATAATTTCAACTGGCACATCAGCCAAACCGAGCAGATATTCAGCGGCAGCTTCAGATACGGCAGTAAACGCATGAATATGGCGCAACATTGGTTTAGTGTATGGAGTGAAGACCTTGCCCACTGTCTGAGCGACTCGTGTCTCGGGCAATTTGGCGTGAAAGGTGGCAACATTGGCTATTTTACTGCGGCTTAGAATCTGTCGGCTGAGCACCGGTACCCACGGTTCATGAAAATGTAATAGATCGAACTGTTCTTGATCAAGCAGTGTATCGATCTCATCAGTCAAGACGCTAGCACTAAATTGTGATGTAGTGCTAAGCGGTGTCTTAATGTCAGCGGCTGACCCAAGAAATAGTACGCGGCGGCCATCGCTGACATACGGAGTACGTGGCTGAGGCGTAAGGATAGTTACGTCATGTCCCCGGCGTGCAAGCTCTGCTTGCATAGCCTTGACCTGCTCTTGTACACCTCCGCCGATGGCGATATTGTACGGGCAAACTAGTCCGATCTTCATAGGTATTACTTGTTATTATATAGGACTTACTGAAATGATGCAGCGCATTGGCCCTCGTATATGCGAAATCCTCATTTGGTCAACAGTCACTCACCCTCAGCAGTATATTCTATAGATTACTACTACTCTCCATGATACGTGGTAAAATTAACCCTAGAAAAATATCGTTAGAATATACAGAGGGCATACAGAAATGCGCATAGCAGTGCTTGGGGATGGATCCATAGGGAATCTCATTGGCGGGTTGCTTGCTGAAATTGGCGAGTCAGTATTCATCGTAAGTAATGATGATATGCATATCAACGCAATCACTAACCAAGGTTTATGGATTGAGGGTGCGACAGGCCGATCAAACGCCAAGCTGCAGGCAGGACGCCAGCTTACCACACGGCCTGATATTCTTCTGCTCAACACCCCTATCGCAGGAATTACGTCCTCTTTAACAACATATCAGGCACTGCTTCAAGATGTCCCGGTACTGACCCTACAGAACAGTCCTCGAGCCGCAGACTATGCGGCGAGCGTACTTGGCACGCAGTATATTCTGAGCGCCGCTGTTCTCTTCGGCGCGACCGTCACAGCGGGGCATATCAATTATCCGGTCGAGGGTAGTATGCTAGTCGGTGAGCCGTTTGAGTCAACCGGATTCGCAGAACCAATCGTAACCCTACTCAACAGCGTAGTTCCTACTATATACGTCGACAACATCAGGGGCGCGCACTGGACAAGGCTAATAACCTCGTTACACCACGGGTTTGCCGCTGCCACAGGTCAGACGGCTGCTCAAGCCGCCGAAGACACTACCTTACGTACACTATCTGTAGATGTGATGAAGGAGGCTGCCGACCTAACTCAACAAAAGGGTATTCAGCTGCTGTCTCTACCGGAACTACCGCCGATTAACAAGATCATTTCGATCTTACATATGCCATCCCCAGTATCGGACATCATACCTCGCATGCTAAGCAAGATTGGCCGCGAGGAGTTTGCCGCGGAGCTCATAGTGAGCGGTTTGCTACGCGAAGGAGGCTCGATTGTCGACCACTTGAATGGCGAAATCATACAGCTCAGCAAAGAACTCGGTGTGCACGCTCCATATAACTCTACCGTCGTCAAGGTAATAAAGGATATCGCTAATACTGGCAAGCTATTAACGCCAACACAATTACTGGCGACCGTGGAAGCAGAAGCGCTTTCTGCTTTGGATAGTGTCCCACAAAATCAGGCAGCATAAGACTTAAGGCCCAGAAACCTCTAGAAGGATATAACCACGTCTTAATTACTACTTACGCAGCGCGCGACGTAGCGCAGGTGGCAGCATAATGGCAAGTTCTTTTTTGTCACCCAAAGGGCTCGGAGTGTGGGCGGGCGAATTCATGACGGATTTGTGATAGTCGTTATAGACGACGCGCATATGCTGTTCCACAATGAAATTATCAAAGTAGTGATCGACTTTTGAGGCCACGTGCCAAACAGGCAAGGGAACTTGAATCTTGCAGTTGTCAATTTGTAAGAATTCACTCGTGGTACGCCAGTGTGTACGTACGTCGTTGCGCTGCCACAGCTTGACGTCAAAGTCTATCATAGTCTCAAACTCTTTTGGGTCCATGGAAATGAACCGCCGACGACCTGCCGGTAGGCGCACATAGAGACCCCTAATCACAAATCGACTTAGGAACCCGTAGCGAATACTAAAAGCAATCGGCGGAGTAGCAAACAGACGCGCAGTACCACTGTATAGTCGGCGCGTTCGCGGCGGGAATAGAAAGTCGTCCCGGTGCATAAACCCTACGATACTTACCACAAGATCGACCCGCTTAGCGAGCTCTGGATATCGCTGTAACATGCGCGTCAACACAAGAAACCCGAAAGAGATACCTACCAATGTCACACGCCGCTTGCGGTAACGCATTTTTATAAACGCCGCCAAGTAGTCGGCAAATGCATCGAGCGTAGGAGCTCGACCAATTTTGTAAAAGCTATCCATACCGCCAAAACCAGGCAGATCAGGCATCGTTACATTGCCATATTCATGCAGATTCTCCACCAAACCCCACCAGCGTTCAAGCAGGGCATGGTGTCCGTATATGAGTAGGATGTCACGTCCAGCATGTGCCTTCGTTGCTGGCATATACAACATGCGTCCGTTCAACCCGTTGATATAAAGCGGCTTGATGTAATCAGCCGCGGAAGCCGTTGTCTGTGTCATCGTTACTAGATACTATACGGCAGCTTACGGCAAGCGAGCAATAGTGTGTAGGTTAGCGTGGAAAGGTCTTACTCGTAAATATTGGCACCTTGGTGTATGTATTCATTAGCTGCGTCACACGTGTCATTTGTGCCGCTACAGTTGTATTATCCTGTGAGTCCGCCATAGCCGACGCTGCTTGGTCGAGTGGGTAGATCATGAGGTCATTACGTGCAGACTCATCGTCTGCAGCCTTCTGGGCCGCCGTCCAGTAGTAGTGCATGTACGTCGGCATGAAACCGAATGAAGTCACCGTCTTAGTCTTGGTACTGATAGTCATCTCCGCTATGCCCCCAATAAGTCCATTAATATCGAGCTGCGTACTCAGCATATTACCAACGCTAAACCACACTAATGTCGTACCGCCACCCGCCTTTGGTAGGATCTTAACAGGCTGCAGCCAGTGCGGGCCCGTACCAACCACGATAGCCACTCCCTTACTGGCGAAGTAAGCCGCCGTCTGATCCTGCCACGAGTCCTCAGTAGCACGGTCCTCATCACACGAGTGCATGGCTGCAATGATCATATCGACATGTTGCGCCTGAGCCGCCGCAATTTGCTCATCTGCAAGGCTCTGGCTAAAGATGTTGAGTCCATAACTGGATACCCCTGGATTGTTTGAGCACTGTGCGTACGGTAGAAAGGCAAACTTAACTCCCTTAACCGTGAAAGTCGCTACCTGATTCTGCTCCGTAGGCGTACTGTTCGTTCCAGCATATGCTAGCGTCTTTAGCCCTGCCCAGACTTGACGAGTACCGTCGATTCCGGCCTGCCCCTTGTCATCAGCATGATTGTTGGCTAGATTGATAACATTACAGCCTACCTCGTTCAGATCCTGTGCAAAAACTGCCGGCGCATTAAATGTCGGATAACCACTCACCGACTGAGCAGGATCGCTTGGAGACTCTTGGTTACAAAAAGCCATGTCCGCTGACGACATGTATGGTTTAATCTGCGCGAAAAAGGGTAAGTAGTTATAGCCACCGTTAGCCGTCTTGGCATTGGCGTCGACCGAGTCGTGCGGTAGTTCATCGCCACTCGCAATAAAGCGTATGGTGTCTGATGATTCACTGTCCACATGAGCCGTTTTGGGAGGTGCGACAACCGGCGTGGGTCTCTTCAAGAGCTGTCGTGACAGTGCCCAGCCACTCAGTGCTAGGATGATTACCGTTACAGCCAACAACCACAACTTAAGACCTGCACGCGTCCGTCCGTTGCCATGCAACCTTAGTACCATCAATAACATATATTAACACGTTTATTGGTATACTGTCTGGAGTGTTTAAGCGGATAACAGTTGTCGCCATTGTATTAGTCGTCATTAGTGCCGGCGTATGGTTCCGTGTCGATGGTAAAAAACCTACGACTGTAGCTAAATCAAACTCCACCTCACACACAACAACCCTCAGCTCCGATGGATTCAATAAAAGGCAGTATTCTCTAACTGATCCAAATAGCATATGGGTCATTGTAAATAAGCAGCATCCCTTACAGCCAATAAGCTACGCTCCGACAGACTTACGTTATCCAAGTGTACCCTTGCGCGTACCAGGTCTCCCTGAAATGCAGATGCGTAATGTCGCAGCTACAGCACTTGAGCAGATGTTCGCCGCCGCCAATGCCGTCGGCCTACACTTAGTAGTCTCAACTGCGTACCGTAGTTATAGTTACCAACAAACGCTCTATGACGGCTACGTTTCGAGTCAGGGTCAAGCCGCCGCCGACCAGGGAAGTGCTCGTCCAGGTTTTAGTGAACATCAGACGGGCTTAGCTGTCGACATCCGAAATAGTAGCGACACGTGTAGTCTAGAGTCCTGTTTCGGGACTACTCCAGAAGGTGAGTGGCTGGCTGCCAACTGTTACAAATATGGCTTTATTTTGCGATATCCAGCCGACAAAGAGACGATAACTGGATATGAATATGAGCCATGGCACTTCCGTTACGTTGGCACCTCTCTTAGTAATGAGATGCATAAAGACCGCATCGAAACCCTCGAGGAGTTCTTTGGTGTGAGTGGCGGCACAACATACAAGTCAACTTCGTGAACGTAGTACTCGACTGGCGTTATAGCGAAGTTTTTAGTATAATCTTGCGAGGTTTATAGGGCGTGGCCAAGTGGTAAGGCACCAGGTTTTGGTCCTGGCATTCGGGGGTTCGAATCCCTCCGCCCTAGCCAGAAAATTTGATTGACTATTTGTCGATCTTTTTTATTTTCAAGCTTTGTTCTCACTTGTCGTAAAAAGTACTACTGTTCTTAGTTTTTGTAACTAGTACACTATAAGTACATTACTTAGAACGGGGGGTAGCATGAGCACCGAGTCCGGCAATCCAAGAGTCCCAGAGCGAACTAGTACTAGAGTTCGTAGCGCAAGTTTTCCCTTGCTATCCTTGCCGCAAGCCGTAAAAATTATTAAAGATGCTGGCACGTATGGACCTCGTCATTCTCGGACGGCTATCGCCACTTACGCTGGCCATTCTTCTGCAAATAGCGGTCCTTTTAAGCAGAAGTTGTCCGCTCTTCGAGACTGGGGTTTTATATCCGGAAACGGTGACGAGCTAGAGCTTACGGAGCTCGCGATGAAAATCGCACCCCCCCAACCCCCCAGGAAGGCGTCGAGTCACTTCAAAGAGCATTCATGGGCTGCTCTATATTCAAAGAGCTATACGACACTTTAGCAAAAGGAGCACCGTTGACTTTGGAGGGGATTGGTAATCGCGCACTTCACAACCTCCACGTATCGGTTGGCGCTAAAGCAGGCTTTGTCAGGTCATTCGTTGATAGCGCCGAAGCTGTAGGCCTACTAACCCGGCTGGACGCAGAGCGGATTGAATTAAAAGTACGCCTCGAAGATGCCTCCGTATCTAGCCACGAGCCAACAGCCGCGACTGCCACGGCTTCACCCGCAACTCTCGGACCAAACGATCAGACCACTGCCACATCTCTTCGGCCAACAATCGACCAAACGTGGAAGATATCTGGTGGTAACGTTAGTTTTACGATCATCACTTCAAAGCCCCTTGCCGCATCGTCATTCACACAACTAGGCACTATCATGACCGCCATCGAGACCCTTGCGAAGTCACTACAAGAAGAGGATTCCGATGAATAACTACGCATTTATCGACAGTCAAAACCTGAATCTGGGCGTTCGCTCTTCGGGATGGAAAGTGGATTACCAAAAGTTCCGCCTGTACCTCAAGAACAAGTTCGGAGTTAGTCAGGCTTTCATGTTTATTGGGTTGGTGGGCAATAATCAGAAGCTCTACACGGAACTCCAAAAGTCTGGCTTTATACTGGTATTCAAACCGACAGTTCAATACTTCCAGAATGGCAAACAGACTGTCAAAGGTAACGTAGACGCGGAGTTAGTTCAGCATGCCTCCGCAATCCAGTACGCAAACTACGATAAGGCGATCATCGTTACCGGAGACGGAGACTTTGCATGTCTTGTAGAGTTCTTGGAGGATAAGGGTAAACTGCTGCACATACTTACTCCGAACCATAAGTACTCTCAGCTCCTAAAGCCCCACTCACCGTATATCATTCATATGAGCCAGCTCAGAAAATCAGTGGAATATAAAAAGGCCGGCATCGGCGGTCGGTCGAAACCTTAGGCCTATCCGGTCATGGTGATACCTTTAGTATATAACAAATTTCGGAGATTAAGTCAATAATCGATCAGGAAACCACCTCTGTTGACAACCTAGTCTGTTAAACATATACGGGTTTGGATAACGCCCCGTCTCCCTAGCCAAACATAAGCGCTTCGAAAGGCTTCTCCGGAAGTCTTCTTGTTTTGATATACTTCAATTATGACCAAGCCAGACGGTTCTACTCTTTTAAACGTGTGTGTTATACCAGATGAAAATGCGAGTGCTGAAGCAGTTAAAATTAGTCGATCTCTGAAAGGTAACGCGACAATGTTCACGCTAGGAGATGGGCTTTTCCCGCATATGACTGTATACATGGCACGTTTTTCCGATAGTAATATAGATAAAGTGGTCAGTGCGACAGCGTCCGCCCTAGAACAAGTTTCGAGCTTTCAATGTGTCCATACAGGTTACTTTATGACCGCTGGACGCTACTTAGAAGCTTCATACAAAAAATCTGATGATCTTTTGGAGTTACATGAACTGCTCATCAACTACGATGCCGCTCTACGGATAAATCCAGGCTCGCCTTTTAACGAGGGGTACTTCGCACCTTATTCACCCGAGCAACAGAAAAACGCAGAAGAAACTGGTTATGACTTAGCTCGAGCTCTTTATCGACCCCACGTAACACTTACTCGCTATCATGCAGGGCAGGTTCCTAAGATATATCCGGCCTTTCCTTCGGCTGAGTTATCTTTTGACCTTGCAAAAGTCTGCGTCTTTAAGGCTGATGATAATGGCGCAGTTTACGAACTAGTCCGTGAGTTCAAAGTTAGTTGAATGACTATCGGCATTATGAGTTCGAAGTTCCTCCCCTAGGGTTAGTCAAACATAAGCAGTATTCGAGGATCTTTGCTAAAGTCTTTTTGATATCATAAAAGGGCATGCACGGCGATCAGGCGATTCAAACAGGTAACGCATCACTCGACAACGAAATGGGTTGGTTTATCAGTGGCAGCCTCTCTGAAGACGTGGGATTACGACATACCTATGACGTAGAGTTAAAGTGGAGTACTCACAAAGCCGGAGAGGGACGACCGGACTGGGTTGCTAATGAGACACGGACAACCGTCGCAATACTTATTTCCGGTAAGTACGAGGTTATATTCCGCGAAAGGTCAGCTAGTCTTAGTAAGCAGGGTGACTTTGTCATGTGGGGCAAAGGATCTGACCACAAAGGTAAGGCACTAATGGATTCGGTTATTCTCACTGTATGTTGGCCATCCATCCCAAGAGTCAACTCTAAATAGCCTCTCAGGCTAGCTTGGTCTTAAATTCGTACAAAATGGCGAGCCAAGTACAAGCATCATGGGGTACTCCTTTAAGAATCTTTTATTTGTAAATCTGCGTCTCTCATTTTCATAACTGTTGTTGTTAGCCAGAGTTAGCGCTATAGTCTCAAGAATGGAATTTCTTGATCTAATAAATGGGAATGATGAGGTAGTCGGAAAAGTATCACGCTCAGACGCTCACAATAACGCCAGCCTGACGCATAGAGCCGTACATTTTACCCTGATCGACCCTGTCAGTCATTCGGTAATGGTAAGTCGGAGAGCATTTTCTAAAAAGCACGATGGTGGAATTCTATGTTTCCTGGGTGAACATGTACTTTCGGGCGAAGACTACGAAGATGCGACGCAAAGAGGAGCAAAAGAAGAGCTCGGCATAGACGTCACTAAGCTATTTAATGTAGGTGAGCACGTGTTTTCTGATGAAAACTTTTCAGAACGTATAAAAATGTTTCTCATTGAATATAGACAAAACAAGCCACTTCAGCCGGATCCTGCCGAGATAGCCGAGATATGCTGGTATACTCGTGCGCAGCTAAGGACAATCTTGGTATCTACAATGGCTCAATACTGGCTCGACAACATCGATTGGACTGCTATTCTAGCATAGTCATGCAGGGCATCGACTAACGATCATACTTGTCGGCAGTGTTCGAAAGTCCGACTCTAGCCCTAGCTAAGCATTAGCGCTTTGAAAGGCTACTTCGGGAGTCTTTATATTTACACCTAAATATCTGGTTGTAGAGCAAAGCTAGGCCGTATGAGCACTCAGCCAGTTGACAATTTCTTCAATAGATAAATGAGCGATTGCGACATTAATAGTAAAAGTCTCTAATTCGATTGGGTCAGCGATTAGCTCATGCCCATTCCGCATCAAAAAGATTCCACAAACAGTAACGGCCGTCCTTTTATTAGCGTCAGTAAAGAAATGATCACCAATAATATTTCGTAGGTACACAGCGGCTTTCTTATACACATCAGGATACTGCTCATTACCAAATACGTGTTGCTTCGGGGCATCGACTAGTGACTTGAGGCGATTTTCATCACGAACGCCATGACCTCCGCCAAAATCCTCAATAATCTGGTGGTGGAGTCTTAATATCTCTTCTGCAGTTAGGTAGATGACCTGCATTATTTATTGGCGAGATTTTTTAGTGTTTGGCCATATTTTTTTACAAAGGCATCATAGTCCTGCAGCAGCTTCTCGTGCTTTACGGAGGGTTCTGCAAGTTCAACGCGAAGCTTAAGTAAATCGCCACGCTTTGCCCCAAGACGTACAAGATCTTTCTTCGATAAGGTGACACCTTCACTTGTGCCGACTTGGATAATCTTCTGGACTATTTCAATCATAGACTCCATTATAATCAAATTATAATTTCATGTCAATAGCGTTAGCATGATCGTTGGATCCAAGGCTGCAAAGTACGCCAATTAGGGAAGGTCGAGGTGTATATGTCTAAGGCTTCTTTGGAGGCCCTTTCTGTTTGCCACACAGCCCTTTGCTCGCATGCTAAAATGGTTTTATGAGTTTAACCAGCAGTGACCTCGATGAAATACGAAGTATCGTGCAATCAGCTGTAGCTGTGGCTATTAAACCCCTGCAAGATGAAATCGAAGCACTCAGAAATGACATCTCAGAAATATATGATATGATCGCCGAGCTTAAACGCGGAGTCGTAACTGACCCCAAATTCAAAAGACTTTCAATCGAAAAGAAGCTCTTAGCGCTCAATGCCGAACTGTTAGAAGCCGCACGACAAGCGGGCATAACATTGCCTAGATAGCCAAGCTCATATTCCTGATCAACGCTCAGCGTACACTAAAGCCTGAAGACCCGACTCAAGCCTTAGTAAAGAGCATATACACCATAATCTATCACTAGATATTAAAGCCGCTTATTTTGGTATTACTCAAACTATCAACGATTCTTTAGAAAAGCCAAGTAAAAGGCCACATAGATTAGAACAATCCCGACGTTAGACATGAGTCGTTCCCAGAAGCGATGCCTAAAAAAGAGCACATCAACAATAACTACCGTAGCTACCATGGCTCCTATAAAAACGATATTCATTACGCTTTTGTTCACTACTGATTCTCCATATGGAAGTATATGCCTGTCTAGAACTAGACGAAACACCAAACGACTCCAAGCCACAGAGCCTAGCCAGAGGCAGGGACTGCAAGCAGTCACGTGGAATTTGCCTAAGGGCAAATCGATAAGATAAGAAGCCTACGCGCGTTGAGCCCATTTATATTTGTGCTTTACTATATCTGTATGCACATATATCTTAACCCGCTCAACAAAGATCCAAAAAGTCCCTGGTCGAGAACACTACGGGGTCGCGCTACAAGGATACCTGTGCGCATGGGCACCTCAACTGTGTATGGTCTCGGCTTCGTGTTGTGTATAGGTGTATACCTTACTGTCAAGGACACCATCAACGCAGCTAGTGGGGATGTCTCGCACGTTATGATGCAGGACATATTAGCAACTATCGTAGCATGCGTCGGACTTTACGTGCTAATGGGCATTTGGGCACTACTACTTATACTGTTCCATTGGTCGTGACTCCAATTTAGTGCAGCCTGTGGGCAAAAAAGCAAAATAACGAAGGCTATACAAAAGCCCTTAACGTGAGCGTATTCCAACTTACGTTCGGGTTTTTGGCTTCCGAATATTTTATCTAGGTAATTGATAGCTTTCATAGTACGTCGAGCTCTAGCCATTCTTCGTCTGTACACTCGAGCCTGAATTTGATTATAGTACTCACCAGCTTCAGCGATCATCCCCGAATCTATTTCACCTGACTTCGATGCTTGAACTGTCCGGATGATTCCTAGCAGAGTCTGTATGTCTCTCGCAATATAGCCGTAGCCTGCGCCCAGCGTCGGACTGGTATGCACTCCCGCATCTCCTATCAAAGCTAGACCCCCTACTTTTACGTAACGAGCCCTGGCTTTCGTATACTGAAAGTAAGTCGTCCTGTCGGCTGTAGTAGTACATTCAAGTATCTCTTCCCAGAGTGTGCCCGCGAGTAGTTGGGTCAGCGCCTGAAGACGATTACCTTTCGCGGCGGCGTATACGGTACGAATGCGCTCAGAGTTACCAGATACAAAGAGTACATGGTTTGCGGGGCTTCCTTTAGTCTCATGGGGTGCGAAGTAAACGTGAATTCCTCCTGGCAATAACCCGATGAAAAACGTATGGGACGCACCAATAAAACGATTTGACAACTTGGTATTGTCCACCTCAACATACGCCCCGAGGTAAGTTGTCGCTTGTGGGGTTGTCACTTCTTCAACTAAATCAGTTTGTTCCTTTGCAAGTAGGTCGGCCACTCCGCTTGTACCCCTGCCTGTGGCATCAATTACAAGCGAGGTTGCAAGATCCATTTTAACTTTTTTAATGCTGCCTTCATTTCCGGCTTCAACTCGTGTAACCGATAGGCCGATAACCGTACGTGGGCCACCATGGCTTAGAGTCACTCCCATCACTCTTCCTTCAACCAGTCTAATGTGTTCGGACGCGCGTGCTCTTTTGTGAAGCCGAGCAAGTGATGCTTCTCCATCTATGACCACGAACGGCCTCTGCCCTAATCCATCCATCCTTGCTTCAATTCGCGAAAGAAGACGGATGATTTTATCTCCGAAAAGATATTTTTTACCCGTGATGCTAACGTCGTCTTCCGGTACATCAAGGCCCAAATACCCTATAACGTCCTGACGAGCTATAGGGGTTGTTGTCCGTCTGTCAAATTCGACACAATCATCAAAGCTATTATCAATAAGCGTTGACTCAATCCCTAACTCAGCCAACTTTAAGGCCAGCGATGTTCCTGCGGTACCAGCGCCAGCAATCACAAGTGGCGGCAGACTCTCTCGTACAGTACTATCAGGCGCGCGTCTTTGAACTGTTTCCGTCAAGAGCTCAGGTTGTCCTATCACAGCTTCCCTCCAGAGTTATTGCTACTGTAAAGGAGGGTATGCGTGTGTCAATTATACGGAGCTATCCTCCGAATATGGACTTTACGGAGGGTAGCTCCGTTTGTCAATAGCATAAGAGGCTTTGGGTGACCTAGTTTCGCTATCATACTAGGGTCGGTAGATATTGCTACAGAGCTATTGCTGTCTGGTATACTCCGAGATATGGAAAACATATACATTGATAAATTGGCTTATATCTACATCCAAGACAAGAAAATACTCTCAAGTAGAAGTATCGGTAAAGATGTATGGTATATCCCTGGTGGCAAACGCGAGACGGGGGAGTCGGATAATGAGGCACTTTCTAGAGAAGTAAAGGAAGAATTAAGCGTCAATCTGATACTAGAGACGGTTCAGAAGTATGGTGTGTTTGAGGCACAAGCTCATGGCAAGCCAGAAGGTACAATGGTTAGGATGACTTGCTATACCGCTGAGTTTGCAGGAGAACTTCAAGCCGCTAGTGAAATTGAAGAGATACGGTTTTTGAGCTATGCGGATAAGTCTAACACTAGCCCGGTAGACCATCTGATCTTCGATGATTTAAAAGACAAAGGCCTCATAGCATAGTACAGACGCGTATATAGCCGCAAAGAACAGACTACCTGTGACCACCTCTTTGACCTCGTTGCCACTGTACGGCGGTAAAAAACGGCGCAAATATATCTTCGTCCAGCGGTATCCGTAGCTGACTTAGCTCCTCATGCGTAGGTGTTCGATCTTCAAATTGCACAAATGGCACATCTTGAATGAGGCATAACGGCGTCTGCTCAGTACCTTCTCCCATCACCACTACCGCAGCAGCTGCCAAGCCTCCAGCCACATTGGACTGACTAACTCGGTATGGTCTGCCAAATAAATCAGGTTTGCCAATATAGTCATTTACACTGCAAAAACCACTGTGAGCCAGACAGATGCCACTCGTGCCGCGACGTAATGGAGTGCAGGTACTGTCTGTTATGACGACACCTATCTCTTTACGGTTGAAACGCGACCGCACGTACTCTCTGGCGGCATTTGCCGAGGCTTGGATGTCACTCGGCCATAATATGTAGGCACCGTTTCCATTCGACTCATCGATACCTGCAGCAGGTATCAAAGTATCATTCGCAACCGTAAAGCTAAAGCCATATTGCCCTACAGCAGCTGCATAAAGGTCGGCCTCCTGCATAACAAGTTGTTCTTTGGCTATAGTACCAGTCGGTACTATACGGTTTTCACATAACGCCACCACTTTGGATGTGATCGCCAAGATACTGCGTTCAGGTATATCAGTGACATACGTGTCAACGAGTTGTGCAATATCTGTACTACCGGCCGTTACACGAGCCGTTTTAATGGGGTTAACTATCATGGACACTCCTGGGCATTAGGGGGGTTAACGAGGGCAATAGCCATACACCAAATACGCTTTTCTACATGGATAAGACAAAGCCTTGAGAGGGCTTAAAGGATAGCTACGGCTACTGCCTTTAACAAGCACGAGCTTGTAAGGTTTAACAGAAGGCGAGTAGAGTGGCTAGATCATATATTAAGTATACATTAGAGGCCCGTACAGCGACGCATGATAACAAAATCGCATTTGTTATTCTGGCCACAACCTGCTTACATTGAACTAATGACGTCAGTAAAACGGCCGACAGTTGGTATAGACATTGATGAGGTTTTATCTCGTAGTGTTGAAGGCTTTACTGCATATAGCAACAAACGATGGGGCACGATCCATAACGCAGAGAATTACGATGAAGACTGGGCGATGTTTTGGAATGTGTCCATGAAGGAAGCTCAGAAAAGAGCAGATGAGATTTATAGCAGCGGTGTATTTAGTACGTATCAGCCTTTTGAGCAAGCACTACCTGTACTTAGACGATTATCGGCCACAAAAGACTTGCTCGTAATAACTTCTCGTCGAAGGAGTGTCGCGTCAGAAACAGACGCGTGGGTTAGGTCACATTTTCCCAACATATTCCGAAATATTCATTATGCAGGGATCTGGGACGACACTACGAACGTACGACACAAACTAAATCAGACTAAAGCCGACACATGTCGTGAGCTTGGTGTTAACTACTTAATCGATGACCAACTGAAACATTGTATTGCAGCGGCCGAAACAAATATTGAGGCAATCCTTTTCGGTAATTATAATTGGAACGAGATAAGTCAGTTACCCGCTGGAGTGACACGAGCAATAGACTGGATAGCGGTTGAGCAATACTTTGATGCTAAGTTTCGCCCTAGCGAAGAGCTCACGATGCTCTAAAGAGCCGTAAGTACTAGTGCGTGGCCGAACCTCACAAGAGCTCCAGCACTATACTTTGTCATGGATGAACCAGTAACTATTAGCTTCTGTTACGGATAATGTACGAATATCAATAATATCGAGCCCTTTTACATTCATTTCAGAAATAGTCCAATTACCGGTAAACGAGTTGACTGCAGTGACATACGCAACATGTCCTAGTCCACCAGCTGAGTCTGCCGTCTGCATAATCGCACCCGCTAATGGTGTATGATCTACCGTGTAACCACCGGCTAAAGCGCGCGAAGACCAAGTGGCAGCATTTCCCCAAGACGTAGGTATTGGGTCACCCGCTTCAAGTCGAAGCGCATATACCCAGTAGGTACAATTCCCCCAAGCGTAGGTATCGCCAGCAATCGTAGGCCCCTCATAAAGCCCTATCGTTGTTGTTGAAATGCTAGTTGTATTGTCTGACGAGCTAGGGGTATCGGACAGATAATCTAGCGCGCCTTGGCCAAGCGCGATCACAACGATCACTGGCATTGATAGAATTATAACCACCGTACCTATAATCATAGCCATCCATCTTTTATTAACTACACCAACAGTAAGTAACAGCTCAGGGCTCATGGACCGTAAAGTTCCTGCGGGCTAGTCGTAATCAGCGGGTGCTCGCTTTCAGATGCTATAATACTTACCGCAACATGATTCTGGTCCGCAATTATCAACGCTTCGCCGCGCCCGCAAGTGAGTAAAAAGTTACGCTCATATTCACTCAGAAAAAACTCCGACACAACACCCCTAATTGTTGTCGTATCCTGTCGCATAAGAATACGCAAACTACTCTGTGAAGCAATAGCGCGCCCGTGTTCATTTCTGAGAAAATCATTCGCCTGCTGCGATATTATGGATACTCCGAGATAATATTTGCGTGCCCTGCGTACTAGCCCGGACACAAAGCGTGCACTCTCCTCGTGCTCTAGTAACATCCAGCCTTCATCAATAACTAGCAATCGTTTCTCTGGCTTCGTCTTTATCTGATTTTGCACAAAGTTAGAGATAATCAGCATCATGATCCGCCTCAAGCTCTCTGGTAAGTCCTTAATATCGAAAACAACAAGACGATTCGTCAACTCGATATTGGTCTGGGCATTAAATACATCCGCCAACGAGCCATGCACATACTTATCAAGTCGCTCGCAAAGTGAAAACTGTTCGAGATTGCGTAACTCGTAATAGAGATCGTTGAGCAATGGCTGTTTAGTATCATCGCGGTAGATATTAAGCAGGGCCTTGTCAATTGCGGATTTCTCGTGGGGCTTTAAGCCCTCGACCATCAACCCGATAACCTCAGTTAGGTCTTGTACATGCTCTGCCAGATTATTAAGTGATCTGAGGGCTGTCGCAAGATCAAAAGGATTTATTTTTTCCTCAGAGTTGACGGAAAGTCTTATATACGTACCGTCGACCGATTCGCTAAGCCGTCTGTACTCACGCTCGGGATCGATCACGATAATCTTCGTGCCCTGCATCAGTTGGCGTAGTATTTCGACTTTCGTCGTATAGCTTTTTCCTGAACCTGACTCTGCAAAAGTAATACTATTGGCATTTGGCAAACTAAAGCGATCAACGATAACGAGAGAACTATTAGACTTATTAACACCATAAAGCACACCTGACTCGTGGACCATTTCAGATGAAATGAAGGGAAAACTCAAAGCTGCAGAGCTACTATCCAAGTTTCGTTCTTGCCTTAGGTGATCTTCCGCACGAGGCAGCACAGACTGCAGTGCCTCCAGTTGCCTATAACGAGCCACCTTGGAGTAAAACAATCTGGCGGATAGTGTAGCTTTCAATGCCTTCGTGGCCTTATCAAGTTCAGCCAGACCCGCAGCCCGCAGGCAAATATAGATAGCTACTTGGAATAGCCTTTCCTGGCCGCGTTGGATTTTGTCTCGTAGCTCCATAGCAGACTCAAGTGGATCATTAATGTCAGCTCCGACAATCTTCCCCTCACGAATCATCGCTCGTCTTGTTGATTCCAACTCAGTAATCTTTCGATTTAGTTTTGGGAGTGCCACCAATGCATCTACCTCATGTATATGGTAAGTTATGTCTACGTCATGATTGAAACTAATAAGTGTATCGAGCCAGCCACTGACTGGCGTATATGGGTAGCCTGAGATGAATAACGTACGGATATATGTACCGTCAATACAAAGATAGTCATCTCGTTCTTCTAAGCCAGCATAGGACAGGATATCGATACTATCTTGTTCGCCAAAACCTAGCTCCCATTGTTTTGATCGAATGCCTTGTCGTTTTCTCCACCCACTGATGAGCATAATTGGGCTACTCACAATATCCCCCCTTTCTTGACGTACTCGGTGTGCAATAAACTAAGAGCCAGACTACTAAGCGGCTGCCCTTTTGCCTCCTCGGGATTATAGAAGCCATAAAATAGATCAAGAATCTCTAGACTTTTAAGTTGGCGAGAGGAGATACCTAGCCGCTCCAGACCTTTACGTACGATGGCGATTCTTAACCTTAATTGTTCTCTGATTCCGTCAAAGTCCATCCTGTCGCTAGGCGTATAGGGTACAATCAGATAAAAGTTTCTAGTTAAGATTGTGTTGGCCGATATCAATCCTCGAATAAATTCACCATAACTTTCTAATTGATTGCGGTATACTTCTGCTTGCTCGCCCCATCTTCTTTGGTCAAGGGCAGCTAAATACACATCCATATCAACCTGGCGCGTACGCACAAGGATTTGTAGCGGAAAACCAACTGAGTTTAGAAAGCTTTCATATGTATCAATAATCGCGTCTTGCTCTTCTTCGCCCATAAGTTCAAAGTTCACCGACGAAGTGTTTAAAACACCACAATAATGATCGTTGGGAAGTAGGAGGATATTTTCCTTGGTCGCTTTGATATTGATCTGGTCGCGTGCACTAGCCCTTCTGGCTGACTTCTGTAATGCGAACATATATGCCTCCTTTATAAATCTCAAATGCCACCTTGCGTGACGGGCTGTTCATAATATCTTCTATACGGATAACATCTTCAGGAGAGAGTGGAGGTATGCTTCTAGCACGCCTGAGTAAGTGCGGTATCGTTTCCTCGGTCGTATGAAAGAGACGAGCTCGATACTCTCTGCGACCACACATCGAACGTTTATCGAATACGTAATAGCGAGGTCTAGTCCAATAACGAAACAGGATTGCGATCCAGAACAATGTGATAACGCCTTTGACACGAATAGCTAAAGCGCCACAAACACAAACTAGAAAAATAAACACGGCCAGCTTGTACGATGCGTTATGCATATCAGGAGGTAGAGCAACATATAGAACACTGCCCAGAAAAAACGGCACAAACAATAGT
>Ga0335072_10001836_pt1 | contig 33785 bp, 35 predicted proteins | sample Lox_Sample_21_FD_206725 | JGI IMG/M metagenome (GOLD analysis project Ga0335072, IMG submission 206725) | Soil microbial communities from Loxahatchee National Wildlife Refuge, Florida, United States - Lox_Sample_2.1 | ecosystem: Environmental > Terrestrial > Soil > Wetlands | place: USA... | reverse complement strand
ACAGGGAGGAAAGAGGGAAGGGGGGGGGGTGGGTTAGCAACGGTAATGGCTTTGGTTCGCTGGGCCTGCAGTCCGGTCACGGGATGTCAGGACGTTTTTAGCTTGCATCGTTTTAGCGATCAATGAATCCCGATGATCGATGCTTTGCAAAACTCTCAGATAATGAGTGTTAAGCCTCATGTCGGCCCAAGGATTATTTTGCAGGACTTGAAGGGGACCTCTTCCAGGCGGACATGCGTCATTGTGGCGTGTGCCCAGCCCAATCAAGGTTCCCCCCCCGGCGACAGCTAAATCAGTCCCTTGGGCCATTTGGCAGCGTTCAACCACCTATTTCCTACTCTGAACGCCTGGGTTAATTTCACAACCAAATTTCAGAACGGTGTTACTAGAGAACTCGAGTGATTCTTTGCATGACGTGAAGGCCTTGTGCCGAGCAGTACTAAATATGCTAGATCCAAAGCGACCGGGGTCAACATTTTGCTTAGTTTGATCAATCAACGGAAGATCAGCGGTCCGAGGTTTGATGGTACTCTACTGGATGTAGACAGTTTTCCGTCCTAAATGCGTGCTTGTGGGAGTGGGAAGTGTTTCGGCTATTTCGTGGAGCATGAAACCAACCCATCCCACGAGCTGCAGTGATTATACGTCAAGAATCTGCTTTGAACATTCCGAGGTCGATTTGCATGTCTTGACTACACTTCGCTGCTACTTTTTAAGGCTCCTGAAAAGGCAGTGTTACAGACTGCATTGCAACTAATTCAGATCTGGTCTGAACAGCAAGGTCTACTGACGCTTTGACCTGTGGCTTTCCCGTCCTTGATAGATGTGGTGATTATGGGTCCTTAATTGCATTCCGCATCTTGGCCGCCTCAAGAGCTCTCTCAATCCGCTCCTGGTGTTCCGGCTCATTGCCAATTCTGGCAACAAGACCTTCAATAACCGACAAAGCATCAGCGGGGCCTTTGGCGATACTCTCCAGCCGCGCATCCATATCCTCTTTGATCTTGGCGTCCTCTTTTTGCTTCTCTTCACTCAACTTCTTATACGCTGCCGTCGGTGAGTTTGCCAAGTGAGCCTTTGCAACCGATACAACGTAGTCCGCGTCATTCAGGATCGTATCTGCCGTGTTCGATGCTCTGAGGATGGCGTTGGAATCAGCAGCCACGATATCCAGTGCCGCTTTGGCCTGTAGGAGTGTCTGGCGAAGGCCGCTTGCTGGTTCGAGAGTATTCTGTAATGACTCCTTGCCATCCCCCCCAAGTAGAGTGTCCATTTTGCGAAGTTTGGCCAATAATTCATCAACGTACGTCTGGTTGTCGCCTAATGCCCGAGCTGTGGCGCGATCAAAGCTGTCCATTAGTTTGTTCGCCCGCGTGTCTCTTTCTTGGGCTTCGTGCAAGACTTGGAGCATCTCTGCGGTACGGAATTCTTGCTCAAGTTTCTTCACCGCGGCCACATCTCCGTTCACATTAAGGACGGTAAGCTCGAGCTTTTTCTGACGTCGCTCGCGCTCGAAGTTGGCCTCCGCCAATTTCTGGTAACGAACCTGGAGCTTGTTGAACAATGAGATAACAACATCCATCACTTGCGCCGTGCGTACATGATCGTCGTCGTGATTCATGAAATAACTAGCAGCGTTGCTTTTCAAGTCGAGCAGGTCAATCGCAAGGATGTACTGCGCATTCAAATTGAGAATATCCTTCTCCAGACGCTGTGTCACAGGCTCAAAAACCTGCTTGGTGAAAGACTCTAGTTCCTGTTGCTCTTCCTCGTATTTCTTCTTCGCCTCGGTGAGCTTGAAGTCTGATTCCATGGTACTAATATCCGAGTAGCCTATTTCATTGTCGTTGAAAAGTGCATCTATGTGCCGCTCCGACTCCTCCTGACGGGATTGCCTTTCTCGGTCGTGCCCTTCTCTGACTTGCCGGTTGTCATTGTCCCAACGCAATACGGTTTCACGAATAAAACCGAACTCATCCGGTATCTTCTCCATTTCTTGGTAAATCGCAGCCAGCTTGGGAGGTTGTGACTGGTCAGGCAACGTCTTTGGAACGAGAGCCCGTATCGCGTTATATGCCTCAATCCGCGGATCTCTTACAAGAAGATTGGACGGAGTTGACGATCGGTTATTAGGACGAGCACGACTTTGGCTTCGGATCAAGCCGAGAAATGTATCCTGGCCTTGCCGCGTTGCACTATCAACTGTGGTTGGACCCTGAGTCAGTATCCTTCCAGAGTCGGCTGACTGTCGCATAGCAGTGTAGGCTTGATAAGCAGGCTGTTGAGTTGTAAGCTTGTCCAGATCATTTTGAGAGGCCTCAGTGTAGCGAAATGGCGTGTACACCGGTCTTGGTGGCTCGAATTTTAGAGGAGCGGCAGAAGGGGCGTTTGGTGTCAGAGGAGCGCGGCCAGGTCGTCCGACCGGGCCTGGCATGTCCATCACAATTGGCGCATTCCGGCCGGGCGACTCAGGGCCACCTGTAGAGTAGTCATTGACCACGATAGGCGCATTGTCACTGGGCGAGGAGGCACTTTTGACCAGAGCAGTGACAGGCGTAGAGGTTGCTGCGCTTATCCTTGGAGACGGACTTTTAGGATTCTTCGCCACTGCTCTTGGCTTGGAAACCTTCGGACGGCCTCCAGGGCTGAATTCAACCTCGTCATTGAGCTGGTCCGCGACTGAGGACGAGTCGTCGTTGGAAGCCTGGGAAGTTGAGACGGCCAGTTTCGGAGATGCGACTCTAATTTTGTTCTCAGGTGTGGATATTCTGACAACAGCGTCTTGCGTAATAGGGGTTGGATCCGGGGTTCTTGGAGAAGCCTTCGGCCCAAGAGGCGGCTCATCCAGAGCTTCTTCGAGCTTTGTGTTTGAGCTGGGCTGCACAGTACTTCCGTTGGCCGCATTGGTTGTCTCGGTACCGCCTCCATCTAGGCCATATAGAACAGAACGCAAGCGCAGTTCTTTGTCCATGAAAGCTTTAAAAATGCTGAATTTACCTGTTTCAGAGGAGGCTTCTGACTCCTTTCGAAGCATTGCCACAAATCGACTAAGCGATGCTCGGTACTCAGGCTCGAGGTCCGCATACGGGTCAACGTTAGTAGTATGGAGAGTTACGTCGCGATTCGAATCATATCTCTGCCTTGGAGAAGATTTGGGGGTCTCGGTCACTTCACCATGGGGCCTTGCTGCACTAAATGCGGAAACAGAACTCTGTCGGCTGGATGCTCTAGAAGAGACTGGTTTGTCGGCGTGCCACGAATTTTGCCCTTCTAGTGGCTTGTTCCATGCTTGTATCACACCATCAATGGTTCCTGTCCGATAAGGACTAACCACTCTACCACCCGGAGTCTCTCTGTTATCGTCGGAAGCAGTATTAGCCGTGGAATCCCGATGTGTGCGAGACGTAGATAAAGGGGCAGGTACCGCCGGAGGGGCGGCTGGGCTGGTAGCTGCTACAGAAGATACTGGTGAGCTCCGCTCGGGAATAGATTCATCAGGCTGGAGTTGCTGGAAATTCTGTGTTACATGCTCTCCACCAGCAACTTGAGACGAGTCGGCAAGATGTCTTTTGTGCCATGCATCCTGTCCCTCGGATTCGACAGACGTGGTAGGGGCCTCCAAGCGGTTCGCCCCTTCTGGATGATCAGCGATGGGCTCGAAATGCTCCCAGTCTGATGGTCCGCCAAAGTGTAGTTTTGGCGTCTGCTTCCCTTCATTGATAGAATGGTTTCTTGCATCATCGGGAAGCTTCTGTGAAGCCTGTGGACGCCAGGGCGTTGCTGGTGGCTCTATCGGGGACACGGCTGGGTTTGCATCGGGAGCTGATCCTTCCTGGTATGAATATTGATCGCCCGATGTCCCGCTCTGGTACGAATGTTGATTTCTTGGCTCATACTGGTGAGAGGGCGGATGGTGAGAATATTGAGGGTGAGGCCAGCCTTGGGTGTCCTGCGGCAGAGAGAGGTATTCTGGAGGTCGTGGGGGCGGCGGAGGAGGAGGCGTTGGCAGTGTCTGCTGATGACTGTAAATATCATGTTGCCACTGCGGTGCCTGGACATAAGTTGAAGGTCCCTGTGTCTGCAACCACGAGCCCGATGTTTGGGGCTGCGGGCCAGTAGAGGGACCGTAGCCGCCAGTGCTTAGAGGTCTCGGTGGTAGTTGTGGTTTAAGCTCCTGATGTTGCGCGTATTGCTGGCTTTGGTTGTACCTCACGCCCCATGAAACTGTATCCGGTGCGTTCTGTTGTGGAGGACTGACTGGGGAGTATGCGCCCGGTCTAGGTCCGTAGAAGTTGGGGTTGTAGCTTGGTGCAGGCTGCGGAGCTGGCGGAGGCGATTGTAGTCTGGGATCATTCCAACCAGTGCCGCTGGAAGGCGCTGGAGAGGCTTGCCATTGCGGCTGTGGAGGCCCTGGTGAGCCTTGATACTGTCGAGGAGGATAGAGCGGCTGGGAGCCGTACGGTCTATTCATGGTGGATGTGGCCGGATTTGAGAGTTGCTCATCGCGTTACCATTTTGATCCTGGGGCTACTTAAAACCAGAGCGCCACTCGACCTGGGCGCTAGAGGACGCTGACCGTGTACGATGGGTTTTGTTTGAAGAGCATTCGCCAGCGCAGCAAAGATGCGCAGCTGTCGCTGTTCTTAGCTCGACTAGATTAGCTGCAGAGCGGGCCAGAAAACACAGACGGCGGTCTCTCGCGGGACCACAGACCGCAATTACGTAGGTAACACGTGCTTTATCCGTGCTCTCCACACTTAACGCATGGTCCCAATACATGAGGGTCTGGCGGGACTCATTCCTTGTAGAGGTAACAATTCCTATTTCAGCCACTAAGGTCAAGTACAACTCTTCCCTGCAGTTTGCCTTCATCCATGGCCTTGAAAACCTCCGTCAACTTGTCCATCTTCTCGAGCTTGAAATGAGTCTTGACAATTCCTCTTGCTGCCATGTCCACCGTCTCTATGGCTTCCTTCCTATTCCCTACTGCACTGCCAACAACACTCAACTGCCGGATAATGAGCTTCGCAGGGTCAGCGTTGGCAATAGGTTGTGCATCGCCCTCTGGTATCCCCACAGCTACCATGGTACCGTTGAACTTCAGGAAGTCAAGACCTTGTCCATATGCAGCATTGCTGGCTGTACAGACGACCACAGCAGCAGCACCTGGGCCACCTGTGGCTTTCTTAACTTCTGCTGCAAGCTTCGCGGACCCTTCTTTGTCCCTGCTGAACTTTGTGATGTCGATGAATACCTAGATTCGAATAGCGTCAGGAAGGGTGAATCATAAAAGCAGACTTTAGGGGGGTTTTCTTCACCTCCGCCCCACATTCTACGGAAAGCTTCTCTTTCTCGCCAACATCGATTCCAATCATTCTGTATCCCATACCTCGAGAGCCAATTTGAAGTGCCAAGTGTCCCAAGCCACCACCCGAACCTAATCATGTCAGATTATTGTGCATTTCATGGCTAGTGGCAACAACCTGGCTAACGTGCTACGTACCAGGGATGACTACCCATTCACCAGGTTGTGCCCGGCTTTTCTTCAGAGCTGAGTATACAGTTACACCTCCACAAAGCAACGGTGCAGCCAAGTCGCTAGCCAGAGAGTCTGGGATCGGCGTTACATAAGTCGCTGGGGCGAGTGCATACTGTTGAAAAGTTCCTGGTGTGTAGTAACCTGATATCTTGCCGTTGGTACAGCATGCATCGGCGCCAGCTGTGAGTCTCGAGATCAGCTTCAGGGCTTGGGAAGAATTGGCCGAAATGTGGGCTCACATAGACAGGGGATACAATTCCCACAGACGCCGGCCATCCATTTAATGCCAACACGATCGCCAATCTTCAAGTTGGATGTCTCCGTGCCGGGTCCGAGTTTAGCCACTTTGCCAACGCCTTCATGGCCGCCAATCTGGCCTGGTTGAGTAGGAGCTGGCAACCAGCGCCACTGCAGAAATCTGTCAGCATAGCCCTCTGGAGGCGGTGCCGAGTGGCAGCATTAAGACTGGAGGCATACCGATTGGGTCATCACGCCCAGGTCTGAGTGACAAACACCCGAGTGTGTACTAAATGGGAAGTCGGTAAGCTGGACGTCCAGAAGTTGTAACGGATGCTCACAGGTTCACGAGAATCTCGCCGACACCAGGCTCAGGAGTGTCAATTTCCTCGATTTTGGTTGAAATGCTACCTGGCTTATCATACACAACAGCCTTGTGCTTCTTCGGTATTTCAACAGACGCCATCTTGGGGCGTGATATTCACGTTGGTTTCTAGATTTTGCGCAAGGGCCAAATACGGATCGATAGAAGTGTAAATCTCGAGCACTTTCAAGCCTGGATATAGCAAGCACGGTAGACAAACAGGTAGAGTCACGTAGAGATTGTGGCCTTTATCACCACGAATGCGTTGTGAGGGGGTATTTTGTTCAGCGGGGGCGCGTCGAGGGGATGGTTACCCCTAGGAAATGCGGGGGACTCAGGTACGACATCAGAGTCAGCATCCTCGGTTTCTGTGTCGGGACTTCTTAAAATATTCCATGTGCAAAGATGAGTGACGAATTGAAAACCCCGAAAAGAGAATAGTTTCCAATGCCTTGGCTGGACTTGACCTCGGTAATCGATCTACTAAACGGACCCCCACAAGCGATTCCAGCATGACAAATGACAAGGGTCGACTCGCTTGCCCCGGTCGAATTGCGTCCTCATACCCGGCCGCTGAGTCCTGTATTCTCGAGAGGCATCTTCCAACGTACAGCGATCAACAGGGTCTCCAAAGGGGTGACAAATTCGCGCCTTAGCATTCAGGTGTCGGCGGGGCGCATATGCCAAGTCCTCCCCTCCCTTAAGTTATTTCCCCCAGTCTGCTGCAGTATCCGAACATATTTGACCCTTCGAGCCTGACTCTCCAAAGCACCTTCAGCATCGTAAATGATCCATTAGTTCTTGTGCCTTGTAGCGTACTCACTGTTGTTCCCCATTAATCGACGCCACCTCTTGTATTTTTAGTGCCGCTACTTCGTAGAGATCTTATCGGGTTTCCGGCCGCTACCATCCGCTTTACGCTGCGGCACATTCTACATTTTGTGAGATATTAGACCTCTGTTGGTCCAGGCAGAAAACCGCTGTGAACCAACTGCAAGGCAGCCACACTTCGATAGTGTGCCTAACCAACACAGTTCTCCATATGCGGCATTGTCACTCAGTCGCTGGGCCCATCAGTCACATCACAAGCTTAGCCGCCGGACGGCCCCTGAATAGGCCACGTGAGGGGGCCAATTCTCGTATCATCCGATTTTTCACTCTACAGCTCTTTCTTTTTTGCTCGACATGCCCGCATACACACAAGCTTGTTGCCGCGACAGTGTGGCTTCCTTTATGTGGCCCTTCTACAAGCCGAATGCCATGCTGAGATCATGGTTGCGGCTTGACCTCTTTCGCGCATCTTAGCTTGCCCAGGACCGCTTGTGATTTGCTACCAAGACGTCTCTTTGACTTCGGTCAACTGCGGCGATGCAGTACGTCCGGTACCATGACCTGCGTAAATTGTGAATCATCCCCCTCTCGCGTTGCCACCGTTCCTGTGCCATTGCAAGGATGACACTACGCGTTCTAGTCGTCATCCTCATAGGGGAGGTATTTGCTAGCACTTGGCCTCCACCTTTGCCCGACCCTTCGATGGTCAGATGCCATGAGGTCTTCTTCTGGCTGTACTATATAACTGACCTCGCGTTACACCTACTTTCCTTTCTTAATTCACTATCAGTTATCTTTGCCGCGAATGTCGCTTCCTACAAAAAAGTTTGAGCAGCTCAGCATCAATCCCGGCATGCCACCCACTACGAGGGGTCAGTCCTTGAAGGCACTCTCAGAGGGTCATGCCTCAACAGCCAATCCCCCCGGTATCGGCGAGATTGCACTAGAAAAAGCATTGTCTGAGGCTACACCACTGGATTCGGCAACGCTGCAACAGCGGGCATTGGAAGTCCGGGACATCCTTTCCACATTCGACCGCGACGAGCTTCCCACAGAGTATATCGACGAAACCAGATACAGACGGATCGAAATGCTTGAAGAGCCTAAGCCACTCGACCACTGCCTCGAGGTGGGAGATCTGAAGTACACAATGTTTCAACTTGCGGTGAATTGCTCCACCGTGTATTGGATCTTCCGACAGCTACTTCCAGAGGAAAGGTGTGCGCAATTCTATGCGGAAAAGTTCAATCGAAGAGTCAAGTCCCAGTTCGACCATTTTGACAAGCTCGGCCCGAATCCCGAAGAAGGAGCGGGCCCTACAGGAGAAGTTGAGGAGGAAGTCGAGCAGATTGCCAGAGACCTCAGGCTCCTAGTTGAAAACGCTCGGGTTGACTTTGAGCAACGCAAACGTGGCGATCGGAAGATGGCAGCAAATCTTGTCGACATGCTGAAAGAGGTCTGTGTCCGCAATGAGGGTACGAGCTTGTTCCAGGCCCTGATTGGCCATCCACCCAACTCCGAGCCGAAATTTGGTCTTGATGCGCTGGAGCTCTTACCAAAAGCTGCGATTGCGGAGCAAAGCCGCGGCCTGGACAACGTCCGGGGGCTTTTGATCCAAAATGACGCTCCACTAGAGTACCGGAGGGCTTTTGACGAGATTCGACATGTGCTACCGGCAGGAATCGCCGATGAGCCAGCTTCAAGCCTGAAGCGACCGGCCGCAGGCCCTGGTAGAGGGAAACAGAAGAGACCAAATAGAACTTAAGACTGTTCCGGAGTTCGAAGGATTGTTGAGTTGCAATGTTTTTTTCAGGTTGGAAGGGTCGGGAGGTATATCGTGTTACTTATTTGCTTTCATGATTCTGGGCACTACATTGGGTGTCTTTCTATCTCCATAGCGCAATGGAAGGCCAAATGATATCGCAACCTAGCAAAAGGGAATTTTCTGTAGCGTGCTTGAGAGCATTGCTTCGAAATCCACCGAATCACATCATCCTCCTTTCAACGTGCCGGGAAGTTTTGATTGACAATAGCGTTTAGTATTCGACATAGCATTGGAAATGGTGTTCCGCCAAAGGATGACAGCCCCTAAAATTCGATGAAGATATGCCTGAATTGCCGGATGATGGGTCTCCTGCACAGCCATTGGAGCGCAGCCTTGCTCTTTCCGGCACCGGTCAATTCATTTCCATGGAACTCAACCAACTCCACATCCCGGGAGGTTGTTCTTTGTGTTTGTCTCGCGCTGAACGAGATTACGGCAGATCGACGGTGCCTTACGTCTGGAGTCCTCTGCTCTTTCCTGTCCTGGAACGGCATGGCACCATAACACGCTCTCGTCATGATGGAAAATCTAGGTCCGCGACTCTGTACAAGGCACTAGCTATCAAAGGAGTGTCTTCGCATCAACTAGAGATGTGGGTACTAAACCTCTCATTGCTGTCTCTGCAAGCTCGCAACAACATCACGCACTTCGAAAAGTAGCGTGCTCAGTGAGGTTTGTTGCCGTTCGTCATGATACTATCTATTCCTCTGATCCCCTTCTTCTCGGCGCTGTCCTCCTCTTGCAGCTCAAGTCGCGGTTCCACCTCTTGGACGCGCGGAAGCAAGTCTTAGTGCGTCAATCCAGTCGCTCTTGAGTAGGACCTCAAGATCCTAGAGAATTTCCCCGTGCCTCTCGAGGTTGAAGTAGCGTGCAACCCTTACGTCGTAAGAGATGAGACTGCTTTGAAGCTCCATGGCGTCTAGTGGACTGCCGGTGGAGCCAAACGTTTACTGGCTTGGCCTCGATAAAAATATCATCCCACCAGCTAGTCAACCACCCTATTCCAAATTCAACGCGACCTATCCTACGCACGGCAGGATCGTGGAAGTGATGATCATAAACTTTAGCGACAATAGGAGTCAGAACAATAGACTGGATGTTATCAAATCTGCCTTATAATCCTAACTAGACGTACAACGTACTTGAAGAGTCTTTGGCAGCCCATGGATTGCAGTCTGCGCCGTGATTGGAAAATTAGAGATGACACGCATACAACACAGAGGGACAGTTTGGCGAATACTAATTGTTCAGAAATTGTCCATTTTGTAGAATGAATTGAATCTTATTTGCGGGCTTGGCGTTATGGATTGCTTTGTTCAGGGGCTATTTCAGGGTCCTAGGTTAAACAATCCAAATCTATCCCTAGACACATCGAGGACGAGTCCAACATCGAGGTATCATTGCATTGTCTTGTTCTGTAGGTCCACATACATCGCCATGGGCAACAATCCACCAGCGTCTCTCGGCAATCTAGTCCGTCTAACGCCATTGGTGTTGGATGAACTACCAGACCATGCTTCAATACCCAGCACTCCTGTCAAAGGCTCCGCGAATAGTGAAGCAGAGAGACCACGACCACTCCTAGTCGACTTTCTCCGCGCCATCCTGGATGAGGGAGGCGCTTTCCTATCCAAGCCTACCTTCCAATCCACGTTCACACCTCAAAGTTCCAAGTCCGCTCCACCTTCCACGACCAAAGTTCAGATTTTGAAACGCGACATACCCTCATCTGAGATCGAAAAAGTGTCGTGGGATGGCGGGCCGGTACCACGGAGAATGCCACGCGCCATTGAAGCGGAGCACTGGTTCGCGAGACTATCACGGCACCCTAATGTATCCAGCAAGGAGAAGAAAGGCAGCGCAAACTGGGACGAATTTGTATTCGGGCTGAGAGACCAGCATTCGAAGCACGAATACGACTTTACGCCAACATTGTACGATGCACATCACATAATGGATTGGAACGAGGAAGTACAAGTGTTACAGAACGAAGGGAAGCTGGGCCCTTACAGCCATGCTACAATGAGCAGTAAATTGCACCTTTCCCAATATTTGACCTGCCACTAGCTAATTAGCACCCCAGTTTATGAAATGTGTCACGCAATCCCGCCTCCTCTGCAGCCGCGTTGCTTCCCAGTTCTTGTCTGCACAGCAGCCACATCCGAAACGTCTTTCCTTGCCGTAACCGTACCTGTTGATCTTGAATCAATTCCCGCTTCGTTTTACAGCAGTGGTCGCAACACCACCGAAGGTAGCGATGCGCAGCATCGCAAAAAGCCGGTCATGGGTAAATACGCTGCTGTGGAAACGGCTTACATTGACGCAGACGGCCAAATAGAATGGACTATGGCGACGGCTAGCAACGCAAAGGGTAATCTGCCAATGTTTGCACAGAAGCTGGGATTGCCAGGAGCCATCGCGAAAGATGTTCGATTGTTCCTGAGTTGGATACAAACGGTTGATAATGGCCAAATTGTGCGGGAGGAGCCATCGACGTCTTAAGAAAGACAGAAGGCGGAGATTTGAGCAAACCGCTTTGCAAACCCTCGAAGTTGCGTTTTGACATCTTCCGACGACTCCCGCTCATCACATCGTTTGTGTGTGATACGTTTCACCACGACCGATCTGGTAGTTATGGACTAGTCGGGTGCAATTACGATTCTCGCCTCCAACAAGCAGAAGAGCTACTGTACAACTGGAGAAGGGATGGTGCAGGCTCCAAATAGGATTCCAATCCTACGACTTTGTGCTGAACGACCTGGCGCACGTTCGTAAGGCCTTGTGGATGTTGATGCTTGGGCATGCAGAAGCTGCCCGCTCTTCTACAGCTACGAGACCTGGCATATGTTACTGAAACAAATCATCTTCCTATGGATATCAGCAGGCTCAGCGATATCTTTGTCTATTTCAAAGTCAAGTCAAACCACAAGTTCGGGGTGAGGAGGTTCTAGACAAGAATGGTCACTTCATACTTCGAGAGATCAAGGAAACCTGACTGCCTGCATTTTAGGCCGACGTTCATGCAATGTTGCCCATTTTGCCATTTTCGGCGTCTGTCCTCTTAGCGTCCTGATAGACCTCAATTCTAGACCATATCGACTTCTCACTTGCATATCAGTCCACCTTCGATAAACTAGAGGTTACGAGAACCAAAGGTCTGAGATGGGGACGGATGGAGCCGAGAGGTTTGTAAATGTTCTCTTGCGTTCTTCACACTCCACATCTCCATCTCGCCATACCTTAGAAACACCCTTAGCTACAGCTCGTAGCTTCCTCGCACTTTAGAAACTGTCGGCTACAACTAGGATTGTCTATGGACCTACAATAGGGAGGCTAGTGAGACCCACGACGGTTTCCGGCAGAAGGTCTTCGTCCCATGACATCAACTATCGCACAGCGCATACCGAGCTCTGCCACTGTTTCTCGCTGCTATGTGTCATGCCTACTAACGCGAGCATACCTGTGATAGACTTAAGCTATGTCAAATACGCTGGCTATCGGAATGCAACGACGGGCATCAACTGTTGTCGTGGTATCCCATATGCTCAGCCACCACTTGGCGACCCGAGATGGCGTAAGCCGCGTCCTATCAAAACCAGCAACAACTCCGGCGGACAGATTATCAATGTCACCAAGATAGCCCCGGCCTGTTACCAGTCACCGCCCTTGTGGAGTTACCTGAGGCCCGGGAGTCACAATGGGTCCAAATTTGAGGCCACTCTACAAGGGCAAGCGGAGGACTGCTTCGTGTTGGATGTCCTAGTCCCCGCCAGTCCAGTGTCAACTCCCCTTTCAGCTATGATCCAGACCTATGGCGGAGACTACGGAAGGCAACGCAGCCCTACTCGTATCCAGGCAATGCAGTGGTGAACGGATCAAATGGGAATCTGATCTATGTTTCGATCCAGTACCGGCTGGGTTTGTTCGGGTTCCTAGGCGGTAGGACATCGGCCAGAACGGGCCCTGAACGTCAGACTGCTAGATCAAAGGGGTGGCACTAGGCTGTGTGCAACACAACATCTGACCATTTGGCGGCGATCCATCAAAGGTCACCATCTGGTGGCTCGGCAGGGAGAGGCAACGTTACCTGTCAGCTGATCGCAGGTGGTGCGTACGACGAACCCCCCTTCAGCGCAGCAGTAGCTGAATACCCGTGGTAGCAGTCTTTTTTGAACGCGAGTACGCAGGAATGCAATACTATACAGCATTTAGCCTGTCAAGTTGCTCCGATCTGAAATGTCTTCGTTCTTTGCCTTCAGAGATGCTGGCATTAACCAGGCCGGTCAGAACACTTCGCATCCGGGCCTAGAGACGGTTATGGCGTCTTCTGGTATGTATCGGTGGCTAACGAGTCTTTCATTAGGATTCTTCTAGATCAGGAATTCAAAATGGAGGACTTCTAAAAGGTGCCTCTAGTTGTCGATCGTGAAGCGTACGAAGGCGATGTTTCTCGAACAAGAGTATGACTAGCCAAATCGTTGAGACGATTGATGTAAGTCGATCATGGAACTGATTCTGGCAGCACTGACAAGGCATCCAGACTGAAGATCTCTTCCCCTGCGCCGGACAGTCGTTCTCTAGTCGGCTGTATCAATTGCATCCAGCAGGAAGCTTTAATCGACTTTCTTTCAAAACAGACTTGGTCTGGCGACTTCATTAATTGTGAGTCACCTTCAAACTACTTCGGGGTATCATTCGCGGTGGAAGATGGATGTGGAGCTCCAATGGACAACCAAGTCTTTCAAGCAAGTGTTGACACTCAACTTCTCCGCAGGGCCTACGTACCAAATTGCGACTGCAACGTCCGCCCTGTCCCACAACTCGTCGCAGTCTTCAAGATGGTGTGGGCGGCGGGCTCCGAGCTCCATGACTCCACGGCTTTACAACCGTCTTCCTGACTGCCAACAAGGCCAACTGCAAACAATCACGCGCCCGTGGAGATCCTCTCGAGCCACGGGATCAGCTTCATTTTAGCGAGCCCGGTTGAGGGAGCGAATTTCGTTCTCCGCAATGTTAGGAATCCCACTGCACGCCGAAATTGAAGCGCATTCAGTGGCGCTTGTGGCTTGGCGCGTTCTCCTCCCCCATCCCAACTAAAGATATGAAATCTCCACGACCAAAACGCCTACACAGAGAAAGAACACCTTGGGAAGCTCCAGTAACCTCTACACTAGATGCTACTAAAAGGGTGGACCGAAAAGCAAAACTGAAGCTCTCAAATCTATTCCTCTCGAGTCAATGCCTCTGCAACCAAACCAATCGGTAAATCGACGTCCAGAGCACCGGATTTAACACCCACTTTAGCACTTCCTGATCGACATTGCGGCTGTCAATGCTTTTATTCGTTGGAGATGGCAGAGACCTCGTGGTCAACGCAGACATCGCGTCTTCAGATAAGATTGTTGAGGCTTTACTGAATTATCCACTGGAGTTTGAGGCCGTCGGCGTGACTCTAGACACTGTATATAGATACCATGGCCATAGTTGGATCTAATTTAGCAAGTAAGGACGTTGCGAGTGGTGCAGGATTTGCCCAAGGGCAACATGGCCAAAAAGAGAAAGGTGCTTGGAGACATCACCAATCAGTCAGCTCTACCACAACGTATTCGGCCTAGTACCACCTACGGAGGCTGTCAGGCTTACAACACCACGCGCTCTGTGCATCAGGAAGCTGTTTTAGAAAGTATCACGACTTCATAGGTATGAAAAGTAGTGGTATCTGCCTGGTGGTTGGCCGCATTTTGAGTGCCAAGCCACAAGCGCCACTGAATGGGCTTCAATTCCGGCGTGAAGTGGGATAGAAGCAACCAGTCACGATTGTCATCCACACTCCAAGCCACCATGGTACAACCGTCCACTCGGCCGAACTTAAGCCATGTGTCGGCAGGTTAGTAGTTGGGTGGGTGACCAGCCAATACCTGCTGGGCAATGTTTTTGCCATTTTGGGGGGAACTTGACCGTCGGGAAACTTCGACAACCTTGCCCCCGCGGTTATGAAGTTTTGCCATTGGCTCATGACGCTACCCCCAAAAATGGCACCTCGATCTAGGCAATACCTCTCTTGAAGTTGGGCAACCCAAAGCTGAACCTTAGTCATCGTGCAGCTCTGTAGCGTCATTGATAAGCGCACACCGCATCCAGGCAAGACGTTCCGCTCTTTCGGGTCGAAATTGGAGCATCACAAGGGAGTTCTTGTCGTCCTGCTTACTTGGCTCAATTCTAGCTACCTTAACCCTCTTTCTATTCTACTTTCCAACGTTGCATCCCCCGTTCCAGCGCTGTCGCGATTTGCTAGGACACACCCCCGGATTAGCACACTGTGCACGCTCAATCCGGCATGGTACTTTGACCACTCCCCCCCTTCTCCATGTCCTTGTGTCACAAAGTCCAGACCTCACACTTGACTGCGAAGGAAAGCCTCCAGAACGGGTTAGCGCTTCGGGTCAGCACTTCAAGATAGCAATGTCCTTCACACAATCCCTCCTAGAGTCTAACGTGCCAGCGTACCACGCCGCAACGCGCAACCCGTTCCTCGTAGCAGCTGGACAAGGTCGCGTCTCACGCCGATCGCTGTCCCAATGGGTTAGCCAAGACCGCATCTACGCTCAAGCCTACATCGGCTTCACGGGCTCGCTGCTCTCCAAGGTCAAGCTCCCCCACAACTTCGTTCACGACCATAAGGAGAGTCTCGAGTGGAGCATTCTGGACATGCTGTTTGGCGCCCTCGGCTACATACACCGTGAGCTGCGCTTCTTCGCCGAGACTGCGGCGAGGTTTGGCTTGCATTTGGAGTATCCAATGAGCCCAGGGGAGAGGTTTGAGGCGACCAAGGCGACGAGGGACTATATAGATCTGTTGGAGGCGATGGCTGATCCGGGGATCACGCTGCTTGACGGGATGGTGCTGCTCTGGGCGACTGAGCGGTGCTATTTGGACGCATGGAAGTATAGCAGGAGTCACTGCAGGAAGACTTACTACTTCGACGACGCGGACGGTGGTGCGTTGAATGAGGCCTTTATTCCAAACTGGACCTCTCCAGAACTCGAAAAGTTCGTCGCAGATATTGCGAGATTTACGGATGAGCTCGCGAGGCGTGAGGGTGCTTCGGCGAATGACCCACGGCATATACAGATGTGGCACCGAGTGCTGGAGGTTGAATCGGCGTTTTGGCCGAAAATTTAACTATTTGCTACGAGGGAAGTGATGTTGGGGTCTACGGATGGAAAGCATCTCTGTCAGTTATTTTGCATCAGGCGGCACTCTGGGTTCTATTAAGCGTCGGGTGTCAACATTTTCTGTCTCATAGCGAGGTTTCATTGCACTCTCTGGTATTGCCTTCTCCGCCGCGGGCGCCGCTACTCAACAACACTCCTCCGCAGGTGCCAAGGTGGCCTCTTACTTTCCTACAGTCGAGTGCTGACTGGGACACAATCAAACTTCAGTGGGTTAGGTGGCGGAAATGTTGGCGGGGGGGTGCACGTGCTGCACCTGGGTCAGAAAGTAGGCCAAGAATATATTCCAAGATGCTGACTTTCCCGTCGGGCATCTCTCGGGGAACTCATCCCCACAGTCGCTAGCCGACTACAGGTCAAGTTTCTCTTGGAGCCCGAGGTCCACAACCTATGGAAGTGCTTGACCCCCTCACGTATCTTGCCCCATTGCGTCTGTCGAGAAAGAACATGCACACCTGGCACTCAAAATCTCCCTTGTAGCCCTCTCAGTACCAAAGCTCATTGGGAGGTTCGTATTGTCTAGCGCATTGTCATACATCGTGCCGCTCTTCCGAGCCAAATCCGGCGCGAGAGGGCGCCCGCAACCCCACTCAGCTTGCACTTGCTTTGACTAAGTTGGCTGCTCTCATTTGGTGAAGTGCTGCAGTGGCAAGACTGGATGTCCAATGGGACGAGCGTGGGGTGACAAAAGGCAGCTCCTCGCAAGCACAGCTGCCTCCCTAGCTCGTACCAAACCCTGTGATCGTCGTGTTTGAGACATTAGTTATGAGACATTATACTTCACTTGGAAAGGTCCGTAAACGGGGGTCCGTCGGCGAAAGGTTAATCCGTCGACAATTGGATTTGGGAGTCGGGCCTCAGAGTCTCTTGTTTCTCCGGGGTTTCCTCGAAGCGGTACAAGGACGTACTTCAGGTCCTGAATTGCTCGTCGATAAGTCACAAATAGATCCCTTTGTATTGAACAAACCTACCCCTCCATTACCCAATTGAGCATGGCTACCGATTCACTGCAATATCTCCTATCTCTTCCTGCGGAAATCTTGCTATCAATATTCCGCCAGGTGAACCTACGAAGCTTGAAATGCCCTCGCCAATCTTGCAAATCTTTCTGCCCTCTGATTGAACCCATCCTATTCAACACCACAGTGATTGTGCCCCACCTTGACAGTCTCAAGGCTCTCGTGTCTCTTTCAGAAACATCCAACTCTCAGACATTGCGTGCAGCGTTTGATATACGATAATCGATGGGGCAATTCGACCTCATGGCTATGGGACCCCTACAGTCAAGATTTATGGCATGCTGGACTGGTATGGGAATCCAATAGTACGGAAAAGGACCCCCAAGTCTCTGGGCTTCTTGACTAGTTGTCGAGGGAAGCTCTCACTAAAGATAGTGTAGACGTTAAAATAGCCTACCTATCCCGAGCGCTTTCCATGTTACCTTCGCTATCTAGTTTGTGGTGCCAGGAACCGGAGTTGTGCTTCCGACGAGACAGCACGCGTATTCCTAGCTTTTATGCACGTGTCCCGACAAAGGGTCAGTTCGACACCCCACGCTGGGACAATCTCGGTTACGCAGAGCAACTGTTACGTGAAAGCTAAGTGTCATTTCTGCTATCTGAGAGATTCTGGCATATATGTACACGAAAGCTGCTGTCTGGGCAACCAACGCCACCCCTTTATCTATGTAGGGCGTAGAAGGTTCTGGGATGGTCCCTTAACCAAGTATGGTATCTGTTTCACGTGACAGCAACCGCATGGTTCCTGGGGTGCCTTCTCCGTATTCACCGCCATGTTCACCATCAAGATGTCAGTGCCAGATCTACGAATCGATGATGTTGGCTGGGAAGAGATGTTCCCGTCTACTCACCGGCTGGATATCCCCCGTACTGTTCTTGCACCCGTTCGGCATCTCAAACTGTCAACCGCGGATGATTCAACGGGATATGTCACTGATGCCATAGCCAATGTTGGGTCAGTTGTGGCTAGTATGTCATGCCTCCAGGACCTGGAATTGGATTTCAATACAGCGAGTTTTACTCGCCAAGGGGATGGAGTTTGGATTACGATGAAGACTTTGAGATGTTGCAATCCTCCGTCTCAGAAATGTTTCCGAAACAGACATACCTCCCACCTCTCGACCGCCTCAGTCTCTTCGGTTTCCGTGGCGAAGAAACCCACTTGGTCTCTTTTCTTAGGCGACACGCGAGGATGCTCTCCGTGCTGCAACTCGGGAACGCCAGGCTAGTTTCGGATGCCTGTTCTGGAATCCAGCCTTGCTGGGTGCGAGTCATTACGGCGGCTTCAAACTGACCTCGATTTGAAAGAGATGCGTTTTGCTACGCTTCTCACGAATGGTGACTCACAAAGGTGGAAAGTCTCAGATCTCGGGGAATATAGTGGACCAGACTGCTTGAAAGCGCAAGTAGAACATTTCGTGGTTCATGGAGGAACCTGCCCCCTTGACGGCGTTGCAGTTGGTGCTCGACGGGACGGGGAGAGGAAGTCGCGTGACCCTTTTCACAGTGACGACTCTTGGAAGTGTTGTAAACGTTTTCGTTCTTCGGAGCCTGTCAGTGATAGAGCAAACGACTGCTGAAAATGGGTCCACAAATTGAAGTATAGTGTGATTGGGGATGAATCCATTGCTCCCAGAAAGAAACCCTAGTCAGCAAACCCCCGAGGGCGAAACCCCCAAGCCCCATTTCGGAGCGCAAATATGTCGTGACTACCCAAGTAGGCCAGAAACAGGGAAACTAAAGCCGCGGTTGGAAAGGGGGTAGGGCTTAGAGGGCCGCCCAGTATGTGTGACTTAGGTCCGCGGGGTGGATGATGGGAGAAAAGAAAGATGAGACAGACGAGGGGGTTGGGTGGTGCGCCACATTGACCTATTGTGTTTCAATCAAGGATGTTAGTAATGTGGTGCAAGTTACGGAGTGGAAACAGCGCGTCGTGTCTTATCTTGCGTTAAGATTGGGTATAAGGATCCTAGTTTGAGCATTGCTCTAACATTGTGTGGCTATTCATTGCTGCGATCTGATCTGATCTGATTCTTGATGCGCTCTGCTACTAGAGACCATGTTCCTATTGCTAGTATACATGGTGTTTGGGGGATGCAACTTGCCAAATTGCTGACGAGGCAAAGACCATCATCATGGATCACGATTCTCTAGCAGCATGACTATTGTGTGCTGGTGTGCATGTTATCGTAAGGAGGTCCGAAAAATAGCGAGTTTTGTATCATTTTAGGTGATGGCATAAGGGGCCATAACTAAATCCCTACATATCGAGCTGCATTCCTGGCCAGTTCAAATGAGCCGTAGTGCCACGTACGGCAATCGAGACTGCCTACTCCCCTTCGCTGATGTTTCAGATCTCCTACCTCACATTTGAGGCGCTTTACGATCGTATCGGCTACATGGCGGCTTGGTAGCGGCCTGCTGGAAAGCTGGTGATGTCGGACAGGAGAGCATTCGCCCCAAAGCATATTGTGTCTCAAGACAGCTGCGATGGCAGATTGCGAGAGGCCAAGGGGTTATGGTCCCTGATCGAGGCTGAGACCAGCTGACTGGGATGGACTCTCGATAAGACGATATTAGTCTTTCCGGTTCGCCACATATTTCCGTAGCAGGTAAAACTCGCACTTAGCAGGAGAGTATGACAGCTAAGTATTTTGTGAGGCCGGAGTGTGCTAGTTTGTCGAGTCTGGGATTTAGAAGGATCTTCGTGTTTGCACTTCGTTTCGCTTTCAGAACTTGGGACCTCTCCTCCTTCCAGTGTATTTTGAGTCTGGTTTCACAACCTTTCCCTTGTTCTTCATCTGCTCTTTCTTCCTCATTATCCATCCTTTGCTGCCTTTGACCTCTTGGCCTCGCTTTCTCTTGCCATTCAATTCTCGCGCAGCTCGCCGGTTGTCCTCGACATTTACGTCTTCCATCCCTCGAACAGCACTAGTAACATCACCACCGCCGACCGTAAGGACCAGATAGAGCTTTGCATTTTTCGTACCGCCATCATCTTCGAGTATACCAGTACCGAAGCCAGCTCTGATCGCCGCAGATGAGATCATACTTCTCTGCTGGTCGTTCTTGGGATAAAATTGGCAGACGGCCCTTCCGCCTCTGCGCAGGCAGGCGTACAAGGTATCGAAAAAGCGTCGCAGCCGCCCTTCAGGGGAAACAGAAGAGGTATCAGCGTTGCAAAGCCATTGTATTGCTGATATGGAAATTGCGGCATCGAAAGAGCCCGCTCGAAACGGTAGTCCTTGTCCCATATCTGATAGAAACAAATCCCCTTCAACCTCCCGTTGTAATGCGATATCTAGCATACTCGGCGATATGTCTAGACCTATCCATGTGTGATCATCTTCGGAAAGGATCTCGCCGCTGAGTCCAGAGCCGCAGCCAATATCAAGGATGAAAGACGGTTCGGTAAGGCCTAATAGCTCAATGGCTCGATGCGTCATCGACGCCTGAATGTTCTGTATACGAGATGAGGTCGTGTACTTAGCGGACTCGTTGTCATTGTAGTAAAGGTCGGGGGGACTAGACCAGGTCAGTAAAGAAGAACCATCAGCGGCGCGCCATGGAACGCTCACAGCGAATCCTCTGGACGCGACATTTTTGCGTCCCAAGTGGTCTACAATGACGGTGAAGTTGACAGCTGAAGCGCCTTGGAGGCCACAACTATTACCCCGGCCATGATTTTCAAAAGGTCAGAAGCATTCTTTCGCACTCCACACACGAAGGCTCATCATTTTTTGGGACTGTGGGGAAGAATGACGCAGGCCTGGTCCTGCCAAGACCGAACATTCCTTGGACTCGCGATCCATACACAAAACGACACTTGTCTTCATTGAAGACTCTGGGTCCGCGCCACTTCATTGTGAGGTCTTCATCGCGCTGCACTACCTGTGGGCGACCTGGTACTTTTCATAATGCGACTTTGCATAATCTCGTGACTGGTTGGAGCTGTCCACAACGCATATTTTGCATTTGACGCCCTCAACTGACCCGAGATGTGGATCCTACCTCTGCTGGGCTATATTGGCCTTGCTCTCGGCTTCGCCTTCATGACCCTTTCAATAGCAAGTGGCCTCTATTATCTTTCCGAGCTCGTTGAAGAACATACAGTCCTGTCATCTAAGCTCCTTACGCGCCTTATATACGCAGTAATCACAATACAGATCCTACTCTGGCTCGTCGATGGATTTCCATTCACCCTCACCTGCCTGGGCATTATTAGCCACATCGTATACGCTAGCAACTTGCGACACTTCCCTATCGTCAAATTCTCCGACCCTCTGTTCCTCCTCAGCTGCGCATTGGTGGGCCTAAATCACTGGGTCTGGTTCCGACATTTTTCAGAAGCTCCGCCATACGACTCAAGATCAGCCTACCGAGATCTGTACCAGTCCCCCGCACCACAACCGTCCTTTACAGAGATATCTTCCTACTTTGGTATTTGCGTCTGGTTGGTCCCGTTCGCCTTTTTTGTCAGCCTGAGCGCAGGAGAGAACGTGCTACCAAGCATGGGCTCGGAGTATGCAACAGGGGACAGAGCCGGTGTTGGGGCGAAGGGGCATAAGCGAAGAAACACAGGCATAGCGAAGGCTGCCGTTAACAATGTCAAAGAATGGGTCGGAGACACCGGGGCTGTGATGGGAATGTGGCAAAAAGATAATATTCGATCTTTGGATTGAAAACAAGAGAGGTGTCTCATGGAGCTCGATAATGTCGTGGACAGAACGTTCGTGGCTGCTGGATGTTTCCGGAGCCAAACTGTCCTTCGCTCAGTTGCCATCATGCGAACCACCAAAAGCCTCGAGGGCGTTTAGGGCCATTTTGGCTTGCTTCGAAGGCAGCGAAACCAAGCAGAATCGGACCCAACGCCAGCAACCCATTAGCGACCTACGTAAAATCAGCAAAGCAGAACTCCTAGAAATTTAGCCATGTGTATCTTGCGGACAAGCTACTACTTTGGAATTCACCAAAGCAGCAGAATCTCTACACACCACTCTACCCTCAAGTGGCAACCTCGTCAAAGAAATTTGTCTCGTCTCTAGCAGCATCATCCATGTCCTCAGATATCCCGGCTTTGGTCTCAAGGACCACACCTGGCTCGGAAGTACTCGATGACCCACCTTTACTTTTGGAAGTGCAGCTGGTCTTGAGAAGTATGTTGCCATATGAAGATCACAATTTCGAAGAGGATACAAAGAGCCTTCGTCTAGGAAGATGATTTGTCCGTCATATCGGTTATCCGCTGCTGTAACGTCAAGCGCTACATCTTCCTAAATCCACATCTGCAGTACTGCTAGACGGCTTGTCGGGGACATTGTGTCAAACTCGTAGCAAATGGATATCCCGTGACCATATGGCTCGATTCATTCTCAACCACCTAGGACACCCAAGTGAGTCTTGCGTTTTGAATTGGGCGTCCGATGTCGAGAACGCCAATTTCATGGTAACTTGTTGATGGCGAAAGAACAAAGAGTGGAAGGATAGGGTTGCGTTGATACTGAGCTTCAGCACGAGTGCGTTTACAGAGTAATAAACACATCTGCTCTCAACGTCCATTCTCTTCTTGTTCACTGTTCATTTTGTTCGACACGTAGTATTTGCCTTTAGGTGTAGAGACTGCCAAAACCGGAAGTTTTAGAATCTGTGTTCGGCACTTTTGTCGCTCAGACCAGATATCCCGTATACGATGATCTCACTTGCCGCCCTAGACACTTGGCCTGGAGCTCTACAGGTATTCGCAGGGACCAAGCCTCGCTCCACCGCAAAGGGAAACCTTTGCCATGCCAATACAAATTCTGATATCCTCATATGTAGTATGACGAACTTGTGGCATCGACAAATATGAGATAATAGACATGCAAGCGACAAAGTATCACTAGGCGAGGCTAGGCTTGGCCAGAGCTGATTTAGGTAGTCCCTGCATTAGATGGCGTACTTTCACTTTTAGAGACAACTCGTCCTCCCTTTCTCACTCCCTACTTTGCTCCACCACTGCTCAAATGCCCTCGAGGCCTCATCCACGGCGTCATGCCCCAGCAGGTCCCGTTGGTACTCTAAGTCAACCCATTTCCATTCTCTACGCGCCGTCTTCCAATCAAAATCCGCCAGTACTTTATCTCGGCTCGCCTGCTCAGGCCCGTCAGGTAGATGAAAGAATGTCCGGTTTGCTACTGCGCCGCGGACGTTCGTGGTTGTGCGAGACTTGCGGAGACCCTCGTAGAGCTTCAAAACGGGAGCTATCAATTCAGAAATGCTGGTCATTGGATCGTGTGCAGAAGACTGAGCCTTGCACAGCGATCCGAGGAGGTGTCCAATAACAGCGCCATCTTCAACCGCCATGGCCGCTCCTTGCGCCTGATAAGGCAGTGTCGGATGGCAGGCGTCGCCTAGCAATGCCGTGTGGTTCTATGATTGTCAGCAAGAGGTTGACAAGGGTCAGTGGCTATGGTCCAAGATCTCGCACACCTTTGTCCACGTCGGCAATTCATCGTGATGGCAGAGTTTCCACTTCAGAACGGATGGGATACATGAAATCAATGTTGTCAAACTGCGGTTCGAGGAGCGTCAGCCCGAGTCTTGAACCAAAGGAGCACCCGCGTTCGAATCCGCCTACAAGGACCTATTCGCTCTCACGCACGGGCACCTACATTTTGTCCCAGCCGTCGAACGTCGTCCTCATCTCTCCTATGTCCCCTTGCACAGTCCTCGTGTTTGCTGGCAGGTTGTCAGGCCGTAATAGCACAAGATTGAACTCAGCTCCAGCCCGGACAGGATAAAAGACACAATGCTTCTCTGGCCCCATCCAGGCTGTCACTGTTTTCTTTGCGCATAAGGCTTCAATCCGCGGATCGCGTAAAGCTAGGAGCTGCGCCCGTGAAAAAGTTGCGCGGTACGCCAGATCGCCTGTTTCAACTGGCGGAGAAGGGGTTCCTAGAAGGTTATCTCTTGTTGTGGACCACAGACCTGCCAAAGACACCGTTCAGATGTGCTCGACACGAAAGCCAAGGAGATGGAAAAATCTGGGATGTTCGACATACCATCGGCGCCAATAATAACGTCACCCTTCAAACTTTTGCCGTTACTCAGTTGAACGAGCGTTTGTGCAAAGTCGATATTCTCAACACTGACGCCGAGTCGTATTTCGACGTTTAATTTCCGTGCCTCCTTAAGAAGGATGGCATGATAGTCATGCCGGTGGATGACTCTGAAGGCTTGCGAGTCAACAAGGTTCGTCATAGCCACACGGGTCCTCAAACGTGGCTCACTTACAGCCAAGGTGCTCCGTACTCCTTCACGCACGACTCGCCTAGGGGTCTCGAACACAGCAGCTTTCCGTCCTGGTATCTTCTCAGATCCAACGACTCCAGTTCCGTCCCCAACTCCCTGATCTGTGACAGCACACCCAATCTGTCTAAGACTTTGGCACCATTCGGAGGAATTTGTATCCCGGCTCCCACCTGCAGTAACAAAGTTAGTACATCAACTGCGAAGCCTTAGATGGGGGTTGTCAATGCTCACAGGCAGAATCTCGGGCGCTCGCTCGAGTACCGCAACCTTTAGCCCCTGGAGTCTACATGCCACAGCGCAAGACAGTCCACCCAGACCTGCCCCAACGATGATGACCTGGAGAGTTTGTGCCATTGCATGTTGGCCTCAGCAGAACTGGAGCGATGGAGCCAGTATATAAGGCGGGTCGGGAACGTAGACTAGGTCCGGTGAGTAGCCTTCTGACCTTGCATACCCAACTCTGCTTCACGCTAGTGGTAGTTCTTCTTGAGAGCAGGCGTGTGGATCACGGTGCGCCCGGATGTTCTGAACACCGTTCTTTACCGAACGGTTAACTCGGAACTCTACCATACAATAGTGCTCGAAAATAATGCGATTCCAGCTTACGAGATGATTCGGCAGTTTCTGCACACGGCTTCGGAGCACATTATGCCGCATCATATTTGGTTATGTAAACGAAACCATCTGCCAGTAAAGCTCCACTGAACCGCACCACCTCAGGTCCATGGGAGAATGATTCTGGCCGCGATTTCCCCCATGCCGTTCACGACCCCTGTGGCTCACGCAGCCGCGCTCCCCTGCTTTCCCTCCTCAATGACCTTCACACCATCCTCAGTCCTCATCTCCGCATGCATCAAACTCAGTGTCCGAAGTTTCGCCCCAAGTATCATTACCACCAGAATTGCACCAAAAGCGACTATTGTGAAGAACGCCATCATGCCAAAGACCCACTGCACGCCCACGGCCGCCGCCCATGGGAAGAGGAAAAAGGGAATGGCGATGCCCAAGGCTAGACGATAGAAGTTCATCGCCGCAGTAGCTTCGTTAGCCAGGGCGGGCGATAGGGCCTCGATGATGTAGTTTACGCACGGCGCAACGCCGCTGACGCCGCTAAACGTGATGAGGAACACGGCAAATGCGAGAACCATGTAGTGCCAGTGGTAGCGGAGACAGGCACCGAAAATGCCGAGTCCGACGGGGTAGGTCAACAGGATCGGGAACCAGAGCGAGTGTAGACGGTACTCGGGGTGCCAGTTGCCTCCGTTCCGCTTGCAGATTATCAGCGGCAGTCGATCATTGACGAAGTGACCATAAAGCTGCGCCGCAGCGATGGCGACCCACTGTGTAAAGGTGAAAGCGGCATTTCGTTTAGGGGAGAACGCGTAGCCGCCAGCGATCAGAGGCTCCTGAAGGAATACCGAAAGGAACGTTTGGACCGCCACGGACCACGCGAAGTAAACCATCAGGGCCAGTCCAACGACAATTGTCACGGGTTGGAGCGCGACCAGGAAAGGGAGTACGGCAAGATGAGCAACTTCTTTGGCCGTCCGGCTAGGCATCAATCTGCGAGTGAAGAGATATGTTGCTGCCTTCCGACGCGTGAAGGCCACCGGTGCTAGTGGAAAGGCTGGGCCATTCGGTCTCGTCCAGCCGGTTTCGTCAAGGAAGAAGATGCAGCAGATGGCCACTAAAGCCTCGAGCCCGACGTTGTACCAAAATTGCACTGGCCACGCCGCTGATTGGACAATGAAGCCGGAGAAGGTACCACTGGCGACGGTGCCGAGCAGAATGCAAGTCGTGTACACAGCAAAGCACTTGCCGCGGTCGTGGAGGAAGAAGACTTCGACAATGATGTTTGAGCCGACTGCGGAGCGAAGAGATCAGTAATGCAATAGCTTAGCATTTCTGAGAGGCTACTTACCTGTGGTAGGTGCAGAGCCGAACAGGCCACCAAAAAGCCGAGCGACGACAAAGGCGTTGTATTGGTGCGGTTTGGTCATTTCTGCTGACCAAATATTGACGCAGAGTGTCAGGATCATGGACCAAAAAATACTCGCACATCTACCGAACCGTTTGGATAAGGGTGACCATAGCATGGGTCCGAGTGCAAGTCCAGCTATGGCGGCAGAAATCTGTGGGTCTCAGCATATGGCTAGGAGTGTTCGCTAAGGAATGCTACATACGCTGTACGACACTTGAACCGGGGTTTTGTGGTAGAGCTTCGCCTGCGGGAAGAATCCTGCGGAGTTGGCGAGAGCTTGCAGCACTCCTGCGAAAGCTGCTAGGCAGACAATAGAGAGTGTGGTGAGCTTCTTCTCTCTGGGCCAATTCTGCAACTCGGTCTGCGTTAGTCAGCGCATGGAGGGGGATGGACCACTTACGAGAGGGTCCCTGGGGTCATCAGAAGGCTGTGGCACCAGAGTCACTCCGGCAGAATCCGTCTTGACCATGGGCTGTTGTGATTCCTTTTCCGACATCTTGTTGCATTAATGACCGGGGTCGATAAAGGCGAGCGCGAACAGAGGGAAAGTGGTCACATTAATACTTGTGTCCATGCACCAGATAGAATAAAGGCTTGGTTATGTTGGAGGAGATACAGGTGCATTCTAGGCTGTCGGCAAAGATCGGTGTGCCAGCACGGCCATGTCTTGAGACGTTTTGCATGCTTGGACGGTGGAGAGTAAGAGACAACCATTGGAGCGCACTCACTCCTACTTCGCGTGTACGCCCTACTCTGCTAGCGGTACTTCTCCATCGACTAGTCAGGTGACTCGCGGTAAACACGGCATTACCGGTTCTTTGTAATAGTGGCAATTTTGCCAGTTTCCTGAGCCGAGTCCCGAGACCTGAAGGTTCGAACTACATGATGCTGTTGGGACCTGAAGGTGGTAATAAAGTTCTGGCAATACGCAGTTCTCACCATATTTGAGACGCTCGTCCGGTACGAGTACGGCGGCGAAAACCAGTATGGCGATCTCATTTCAAGCGGAGGTGATGACTTCCTCATGAAAAGGCTCAAGGGATGCGTGCAGACTGGTTTCAGCTCTACCTCAGACGAGCCAGTAACCGTCACGAAGGTTAGTGTGCCGTGAAAACCTTCCCAAAGGCATCTAGAAGAAGACGGACTGAATGGCTGACGAATGAGACAGCTGCTATGTCCTATCGAGCGAGCCCCCGTGATGATGTGTGTCGGGCTGAACTACAAGAAGCATGCAGAAGAGGCGGCTGTGCGTTTCCCGCCCTTCAATCAATGACAAAGACCCATGCCCTTGCCTCAAAACTTAGTAGGATTCAGTTGCCGCGAGCAAAGCATTCTGGAGGATGTCGGGTGCTGATAGCATTGGAGACCGTTTCGGAGTGGATGCCCACAGCACAACCTCTAGACGTCCTGAGCTGACCAAAATTGCGTTCTCTCTAGCTCACCATACCTCAGTATCCAGTTATCTTCATGAAACCTGCCGACGCGCGTATTGGCCCTGATACTCCGATCTTCGTCCATCCAGGTTGCCAGCCAATGCTCGGCTATGAAGGCGAGCTGACCGTGATGACCTCCCGCAGAGATGGAATGGAATCTTGGACCACTCTCGCAACGGTGAAAGTCTTCGTTGTCGAATTCAAGTGAAATGGCCGCTCCAGAGGATTCCAAATCCTGTGTAACCTCATCTAAGATCCTTAGGCGGGCAGGAGGTTTCGGTCTTCTGAGCCGCCAAAGAAATCCAGGAAAGAAAATTCCATGCCGGGAGTGTCTTGGTTCCACATCATGCTAGCTTGAGTCGGAATGGGTATATTGCTTCCTTCCACGTCCATAATCCAGCGGTAATCATCCCTTCCAGCTACTACTGAGTCAGTCAGCTGAGAATGTACTGCATCCGCTGCAGCATTGTGTTGGGCGTCTAGCCGATCATTTCCCGAAACTTGCCGTGAAGCTCCGGACACGCGCCGTATGTCAGTGATGCTGGCATTCTTGACGGATTGAGGGAAGAAGACTGCGAAGCGTCGAGCCAGGCGGAGTTCTTCCGGGGAGAGCTTCCTGGAGTTTCCCAGGACTGTCGCAAGATCTTGCCTCGTTAGCATACTTCACTCGTGTGAATAGTTAAACCTACGGAGCAAAACAGATCCCAACTTCCAGACTTCCCCAAACTGGACCAGAAGGCGCCGGCCGAGCTCCTGGCTTGATGCGATGATAGGTTGCGAAATTGGACTTGAATCATCGGAGAGGTGCACAGGCAGCATAATTGCGGCAGCAAAAAATGGATGTGAAAGGCTTATATAGCCCGGGGACCAGCGACTAACAATGCGCGAGAGCTCCATTGCGCGAATACGAAGGGCCAAATCCATGTTCGCGGTTGACTCGCTAGCATTGGAGCGGCCTGTTTCTACCACTCTGATGCTAGACAGAAACACGGATGTCGTCATCAATATCAGGTTTGTGCCAATGATCCAGTTGCTCCTCGCGAACGACTCGGAATCAAAGGTTAATACCTCTGTTTCCAATCGAAAAGGAGCAGGTAGAGATAATTTGAAACAGTTGATCTCATTCTCGAGGGTCAGTTTCTCATCTGCAGACACGGTATCAATCCGCTGTGACATGTCGAGGGTCAGGGACATCAGATAATTGGCAAACAGGAACCATGCTCGTTCGTCTAGCCTTTCGCATCCCTTGAGTGATCGCCATGACTGTCCGGGACAGGTGTTGAGCTTTATTGATGGTTGCGGCGCCTCTGCGGACCAGGCTTCCTCTGATGCCGGAAGCATGACGGCCATTCTGCGCCGATCGATGGTGTACGGCCTATTTGACATGGTTGATCCGAATGTATCAAGCTCCCAGACGAGCCACCATGCTCGCCGCATTTCCTCTTTCTCGACCCACTCTTCCAGCGTCAAGTTTTGTGTTTCATCGGCATCAATGTCTGCCAGATCGAGCTCATAGGCAATTCGAACACAAACGCCAGTAAGTATCCAGCTTTGCGGACAAGGCTCCGAAGTGTAGTAGTAGAAGGCAAGGGCTATACAGCCTTGCAGGTACGTGAGTGTTGGGGCAACGATAGCGCGTGCCTGTTCGTATAATGCCTTTGCATCGGGAAGGAACCTGGTTCCCCGCTCAATTGGCGCAACGTCACCAAAGAAATCTGAGGATGAAAAGCGAGCAGAAAGTGCAAACATGCTGTACAGAAGCAGGGCTTCATCAACCGGCAGGTCTTCCCAAAAATGGGATTTGCTGTTCAGGCGATCTTGGTATCGAGCAAGAAACCTGGGCCGATGCAACATGGGCAACCAAGGGTGGATCTTGTCGAAGAAAAGTTCAATCAGGCTGAATGACAAGTTTTGCGGGAGAATACATGATATTCTCGCACTTGGAATCGGCATGGGTCCATGCTCTGGCTCATCTGGGCCAAAGGACGCGGAAAGATGGCCATAAACTGGCTGCGGCCTGTCTGCGTCTTTGGCTCTTGCTCCAGAAGGATGACTGCTGTATTCCTCGGTCGGGTTGGTTTCAGTATCAGTCATTGGTGATATTGAGAGGTTTGGAGAGGGAGCTTCTGCACACGAAGTCGTGTGTACTGACAGCAAGTCCTCGAGCTTTCTTCCTGAAAGGGACTGTCCTTGAAGCAGATCGATCAACCGGTCTAGCAAGTTAGTGGTGATACGAAGCAGGCCCTACAACTAACCTAGGTTGCTACTGGGCCTGCGTGACTGTCCTTTTGCCAAAGCCTTGCGCGACCCTGGTGCCTTCCTTTTGGTCGGAAAGTTGCAGACGTTGCCAGTGCGCTGACAAAGCCCACATGTCGGGCGTTTCATGTCACCTATTGCGCATTGTTAGCTCGTTGTCCTAAAAAAGGGGGCGAGCCTTGATGGAAGATGTTCGTACATTTCGTCTTTTTCCTGAATGACTATCTGTCAGCCCAGACATCGCTATTGAGCCGCGCAGACTTCTTTACCTGTTGCATTCCTGACAAGCTCGGTGGCTCGGGGCCGCCGGCTGAGCCTGTAGAGATTCTGCCTGGTCCATCTGTGCGATTACTCAATAGTATCAGACGCCATACAGATAGCATTCTGGCAATTCGCAGTTTAGAGATTCGCAACACGATATGTTGCGCTTGTGGTGTTTGCAACTGCCACCGAGTCTCTGGTCGGGAAACCGTGGATTTGACGGTGAAATGCGGAGTGTTGGAGGAACTAGTTTAGGTAAGGAGTCAGCCCGTACGGCCACAATTGGGGCGCATGTCTAGCACTCCAGCCCTTAGAAGCCACTGCTCACCAATTGACCGCCAGGGACCGCGCTGCCGCTATAAACGACTGTTAATCAGGCACGCCTCGGAAAGTGGCTTTCCAGAACTCAATCTTCGAACAGCCCTTGCAATACTATACTTCGGTTCGGTCTGATCTAAGTAGACGTCTCCTCGAGGCTCTAAGACTTTTGGTGCTCACCCGTCGGAGCTTACCACGTTCACGCATCGAAGAGAATATGTAACCAGTTGCCTTTAAGCTCCTCCTTGAGCATTTGTTTCACCCACGATGACGAAGCAAGCACATCAGGCTGACATAAGCACTGTCTTCAAATTTGGCCGCGCTGGGCTCGGGGGAATTAGCTCTCGCGGTCGATTATAGGCATGAGCAGCTTGGCAATCCAAAGGGGCATACAGATCTGTATAACTCGACAAGACAAATGCTCGACTCGGCATCAAAATGTAGTCATGAATCACCGAGCTCTTGTCCATTGCTGAATACCATTTTCCCCTAGTTTCGAAGAGCTTTTTCGGAACAGTCCAAATGCGAATGACACTATACGGACGTGACCTTGCAACCATCTACCTTCGAACTTAATGGCCATGTAAGAAGCACTTATTATTCAAGGCACAGGGGAGGCAAAAGTGGTCATCGATGCTCCCATTCCAAAGCCAAGAAAGATTTTATCAAGGTCAAGACAGTAGCACCGTCCGACTGGAAGCATATTGACTGGCGAGCGGACAAAGGGCGTAGTTGTCGGATTTGACTACGCTGGCTACGTTGAGGAAGTTGGGCCTGATGTCAAGAAGCCATTCCGAAAGCGCGACCGGGTCTTGAGCTGAAGTAACTCGGCAGGAATACCGCTCGGCGCCTCAGCCTTAGAAATATCAGGAGGCTGCACAACTTTCTCCGGCGCTTGAGCGGTCAAGAATTGTAGGGGCACATTCGGGCCCCAGATATCAACGTGTTCTTTCCCACAGCCTCGCGGGTGGGTACACAGTCCAAGTTCACCATATCGCCGTCTGGATAGCGCTCTAGAATGAAGCCAGACTCGTCAAACCAATAATCAAAGATCTGGCTGCCCAGAACATGCCGCCAACACGCCAGCAATTCTGGTAGCCTTTTCTCTTGCAGCCAGCAGTGGCTCAGGAGCTGGGTGTCCATGTTTTGCACTTCGAAGCTGGAGTGGTGGATTATTGATGTTGGAGCTGGTGTTACGCCGACGAAGAAGAAGCTCTGTCTCATGGGTTAGCATTGAGTACCTCCAACATTCTCTCGGCAGATTCATAGGGAGGAGGGATTTCATACATGATAGTCGCTGTATTCCTTCCCTTCGTCGATATGCATGAACTTCAGCTGGTCCTGCGTAAGTGCGCGGCAGCTCCGGCGCCGGCTTCTGCCCATGAATGAAGCTCACAGCGAAGTCGACAGGGCCTTTCAGCGTCACCACACTCCCGCCACTGGGTCTGTCATTTTTTACAACGCCCGTCACAGCACACTCTAAGCTGGCTGCTATGTCGAGGTCATGCACCGGCTCCACGTTCCATGTTGCGCCCATGAAGTGACGGTCCGAATCGAGCGACTGCTCTGCGACGTAGATGCATGGCTGGGTGCCAAAGCTGCGGTAATAGACGCGTGTCGGGTTTGACGTCCTTCGCGTTTCCCTGAAGCCAAAATCGACGAGAAATTTGGTTTCGGCTTGAAGATCTGGGGGTGTTGGTAGTGGACATGCGCAAGGCTGTGGACTCGGACTTTTGGCAGCTTGACAAATTGGGTAGCCTTGTTGGCCTGCTTAGGAGCAATCTAATAGACTCTAGCAAATTTTGGAGCTTGAAATACGACAGCTTCCTTGAGTATGTCGGAGGTCCACCTTGGCTCGAGCTGGATTTCGGTAAGCGGGGGCCTATCTAAAGATGCATAAAGTGCTCACTCCTCTTACGTTAGTAGGATGAAGGAGCCGGCCTAATTCCAAAATGCGGCGCAAACGGGGAGTCGAAGCTGTCCATGAACATAGTACACAATTACCCCGGGCCATTCATGATAAGGTGTGATGGGTGTTGCAAACACGGCCAGGGACGGTGAAGCTCGGTACGCCGTGCCTTGGCCGGCGATGCATTACCAATCTCATCTCGACAGGTTGGAGTCAGCAACTACTTCTAGTGGTTCTAGGCATCACAAGATTTGTGAACATCAGTAAATGTGTAGCGTCGCTAAGCCTGTACCTGACGCTAGATACTATGCCCTAGGCAAATGGCTCGAGATGCAATAGCGCGGATTTACGAGTCAAGATAGGAGACAATAAGGTCGCTGGCAAGACCACGTGTCCTTGGCGGGACAGAGGTCACTCCAAAGGATGTCTAGGTCAAGAATTCACCATGTCAGATTTGCGCGCTCCACAGACTTCATCCGTCCATTAAGAGATGATGAGCGTTCTGTCATAGAAACCTTCAAGAACCATACCAGCCGTTGTCGGCGATGTTCCAATGCCCCGTGCGCACGTGCACATGCATACGCTAGAAGATATGGCCAATTATATCTATCTAGACGCTGGACGTCCGTATTCTCTGATCGACCAAAGGGCCGATTTTAGACATATCCAACTTGACATACTCCCCTCACTACTTGAAGCAGTTCAAAGAGCGCTGAGGATCGCGCAGGGATCTCCGGCTCTGGGAAAACAGACATCTTACAGGCCCGAAAAGCGACAGAGTCCAAGGATATACAAAATTGTCAAGGTGGAGACGGAGAATAATGCAGAACAGCTGGGAGAAAGAACACATTTTGAGAATCCGAAGACTCGGTACAGGCAAGCAGACTGCAGCAAAAGCCAGGTAAATAAGTCCATCCAGCGCACATCCAGATATAGCGGCGGAGAAGATGACATTATTTGGATCAAGATCCCGCTCAAGCGAAGCGAACTGAGGAGATGAATGTGCTAGAATTTGTAAGAAGATGTTCACCCCAAGAAATATGATCAACTGGACACTTGTTTGCGACATGTTCATCTTAAACGTGGCGCCTTCGCGTTTTTAGCTGCCCTTTACTTTTACGTCTCCTGGTTGAAATTTTTCTTGTACATTCCCATTTCCTTTTCGCTTGTGCCGCCTCCCTGGAAGGGAAGCCGGCTGCCAATTCCCACGTATCCTTCCAACGCACTTGCATTTCCGGCACCCCGTTGCGGCTCTGTAACCGGACAGATATCGATATTTGTACAATTTGC
>Ga0335072_10001835_pt1 | contig 33785 bp, 26 predicted proteins | sample Lox_Sample_21_FD_206725 | JGI IMG/M metagenome (GOLD analysis project Ga0335072, IMG submission 206725) | Soil microbial communities from Loxahatchee National Wildlife Refuge, Florida, United States - Lox_Sample_2.1 | ecosystem: Environmental > Terrestrial > Soil > Wetlands | place: USA... | reverse complement strand
TCAGGGCCTACGCGTCGTTTGGCGAGGCGAAGAGCCCTTCGGAGCGCGCGGAGGCGGCGCTGGCCGCGCGGGCCGAGGGTTTCGCCGCGGTCAAGGTCCGCATCGGCCGCGAGGACGTCGCGTCCGGGCTGGCCGCCGTGCGGGCCACCCGCGAGGCGGCCGGCGACGACATGGACATCATGGTCGACCTGAACCAGTGGTGGCGGATGGCGGGCGACATCTCGCCCGCGCTGGACCTGGCCGCCGTCCGGCGGATCGCCGCCGAGCTGGCCGAGCTCGGCGTGCTCTGGCTGGAGGAGCCGCTGCCCGGCGGCGACCTGGCCGGGATGCGGTCGCTGCGCGAGCAGACCGGGATCCGGGTGGCCGGGGGCGAGATGGCCCGCACGATGCCCGAGCTGCTCGCCGCGCTGGAGGCCGGGGCGCTCGACGTGGTGCAGCCCGACGTCGTGCTGGCGACCGGCATGCTCGGGGCGCGCACCGTCGCCGGCCTGGCCCGGGCCCGGCACCGCTGGTTCACCCCGCACACCTGGACCAACGGGCTCGGGCTGCTGGCCAACCTGCACGTGGCGGCCGGAGTCGGGGCGGGCCCGTACCTGGAGTTCCCCTATGACCCGCCCGGGTGGACGCCGCAACGGCGCGACTTCTTCCTGGCCGAGCCGCTGCTCACCGACGCGGCCGGCTATCTGGCCGTGCCCGACCGTCCCGGCCTCGGCGCGCAGATCGACGAGGCCGCGGTCGCGCGGTGGACGCGGGACTGACCGTGGACGCGGGCCTGGCCTCGAGCGAACTGGTGATCACGCCGACGCCCGCCGCGCACTTCGGCGCCGGCGCGATCGCCCGGCTGCCCGGCATCATCCGGGGCGCCGGCCGCGACGCCGTGGTGCTGGTCACCGACGCCGCGCTGGCCGCGATCCCGGTGGTGGCCGACGTGGCCGGGGTGCTCGAGGCGACCGGGATCGCGGTGACCATGTTCGGCGGAGTGCACCCGAACCCGACCACCGATGACCTGGCCGACGGCGCGGCCGCGGTCTCGGCGGCGGCCGGCCCGGCCCAGGCCGCGGACCGGATCGCGCTGGTCGCGGTCGGCGGCGGCTCACCGATCGACGCGGCCAAGGGCATCGCGCTCGCCGCCGTGAACCCGCAGCGCGGGCGGGATCTGGACTACCGCGGCGAGTTCGCCCGCCCGGCGCTTCCGATCGTGGCCGTTCCGACCACGGCGGGCACGGGCGCCGAGACCAACGCGTTCGGCGTGGTCACCGACCCGGCGACGCGCCGCAAGTTCTACGTGGGCCACGCCAGCTCGCTTCCGGTGGCGGCGGTCCTCGACCCCCGGCTGACCGTCGGGCTGCCGCCGGCCGCGACCGCCGCCACCGGCCTCGACGCGCTGACCCATGCGCTGGAGTCGTTCCTCTCGGTGCGGGCCAATCCCTGGTCCGACGGGATCGCGCTGCAGGTCATCCGCATGATCGCGGCGCACCTGCCGCGCGCGTACGCCGACGGGCATGACCTGGAGGCCCGGTCGCAGATGCTGCTGGCCGCGCACATGGCCGGCGTCGGGATGGCCACCACGGGGCTGGGGTTGTGCCACGCGATCGGCCACGCGCTGGGCGGCCGGTTCGACGTCGCGCACGGCGTGGCGCTGACCATGGTGCTGCCGCAGGTGCTCCGGTTCAACGCCGCCGCCCGCGAGGACCGGCTGGCGCAGGTCTCGGCCGCCCTGGGCGCGGCCGACCCGGCCCGGTCCGCCGGCTGGAACGCCGCCGCCGCCATCAACGCGATCGAGACCCTGGCCGGCCGGGTCGCGATGACCTCGCGCGTGGCGGACCTGGGCCTTTCCGGCGCGGACCTCGACCAGATCGCCGCCGACGCCCTGGCCGACGAGGTGCTGGCCAACACCCCCCGTCCGCCGACGGCCGGCGACATCCGCGCGCTGCTGGGCGAGGCGGCCCGCTAGGCCCCCTGGGTGCCCCGGTACCGGGCATAACGCCCGGGACGGGGATGATAAAGCCGAAGCCGCGGCGATCCACCGCGATGACCCGCCGCGGCCCGCCGTCACCGACTCGACGAGGAGGCCGGTCATGACAGCTGGGCCCCGCCCGGTCCGCGCGCCCCGCGGCACCGCCCTGACGTGCCAGGGCTGGCCGCAGGAGGCGGCCATGCGGATGCTGATGAACAACCTCGATCCCGAGGTGGCCGAGCATCCCGACGAGCTCATCGTGTACGGCGGCTCCGGCCGGGCCGCCCGCAGCTGGGACGCGTTCGACGCGATCGTCGCCTCGCTGCGCGGCCTGGAGGCCGACGAGACGCTGCTGGTCGGCTCGGGCAAGCCGGTCGGCGTCTTCCGCACCCACGAATGGGCGCCGCGGGTGCTGATCGCCAACTCCAACCTGGTCCCGCAGTGGGCCACCTGGGAGGAGTTCCGCCGGCTGGAGGCGGCCGGGCTGACCATGTACGGCCAGATGACCGCGGGGTCCTGGATCTACATCGGCACCCAGGGCATCCTGCAGGGCACCTACGAGACGTTCGCGGCGGTGGCGGCCAAGCGCTTCGGCGGGTCGCTGGCCGGGACCATCACGCTGACCGCGGGCCTCGGCGGCATGGGCGGCGCCCAGCCGCTCGCGGTGACCATGAACGGCGGCGTCGCGATCTGCATCGACTGCGACCTGACCCGGATCAGCCGCCGGATCGAGCAGGGCTACCTCGACGTGGCCGCCGATGGCGTCGCCGACGCGCTGCGCCGGGCCGCGGCCGCGGCCGCCGCGGCCGAGCCGCTGTCGATCGGCCTGCTCGGCAACGCCGCCGAGCTCCTGCCTCAGCTGCTCGCGATGGGCGCCCCGGTCAACGTGGTCACCGACCAGACCTCGGCGCACGACCCGCTGACCTACCTGCCGCGCGGGGTGGCGTTCGAGGACATGGCGGCGCTGCGGGCCGAGGACCCGGCCGGGTTCACCCGGCGGGCCCGGGAGTCGATGGCGGCCCACGTCGCGGCGATGGTCGGGTTCATGGACGCGGGCGCCGAGGTGTTCGACTACGGCAACTCGATCCGCGGCGAGGCCCAGCTCGCCGGCTACGCGCGGGCGTTCGACTTCCCCGGCTTCGTCCCCGCCTACATCCGGCCGCTGTTCTGCGAGGGCCGGGGCCCGTTCCGCTGGGCCGCGCTGTCCGGCGACCCCAAGGACATCGCCGCGACCGACGCGGCGATCCTGGACCTGTTCCCCGGGAACGACGCGCTGGCCCGGTGGATCCGGATGGCCGGCCAGAAGGTGCACTTCCAGGGGCTGCCCGCGCGGATCTGCTGGCTCGGCTACGGCGAGCGGAACCTGGCCGGGCTGCGCTTCAACGAGCTGGTGGCGCGCGGCGAGGTGCAGGCGCCGATCGTGCTCGGCCGCGACCACCTGGACTGCGGCTCGGTCGCCTCCCCGTACCGGGAGACCGAGGCGATGGCCGACGGGTCGGACGCGATCGCCGACTGGCCGCTGCTGAACGCGCTGCTCAACACCTCGTCGGGCGCGTCCTGGGTGAGCATCCACCACGGCGGCGGGGTCGGCATCGGCCGCTCGATCCACGCCGGCCAGGTCTGCGTGGCCGACGGCAGCGAGCTGGCCGCGCAGAAGCTGGAGCGGGTGCTGACCAACGACCCGGGCACGGGCGTGATGCGGCACGCCGACGCCGGCTACGACCGCGCGGCCGAGGTCGCGGCCGAGCGCGGCGTCCGGCTGCCGATGGCCGGGCGCTGAGGCGGCCCCGCGGTGGGCTTCGCCGAGCTGTGGGACTCGCTGCGGCCGGCCGGCCGCGATCCGCGGACGGGCGGCTACCGGCGCCAGGCGTTCACGGATGCTGAGCGTGAGTGCCGCGAATGGTTTTCCAGCCATTGTCTTGAACGCGCTATGCGCCTCCAGACCGACCGCGACAGCAATCTCTGGGCCTGGTGGGACCGACCCGGCGGGGGCGCGGCGGTCGTCACGGGAAGTCATCTGGACTCGGTGCCCGACGGCGGGGCGTTCGACGGGCCGCTCGGCGTGGTGTCCGGCTTCGCCGCGATCGACCTGCTGCGCGAGCGCGGGTTCGAGCCGGCCCGGCCGATCGCGGTCGCCGCGTTCACCGAGGAGGAGGGCGGCCGGTTCGGCGTGGCCTGCCTGGGCAGCCGGCTGCTGACCGGCGCCGCGGACCCGGCCGCCGCCCGGGAGTTGCGCGACGGCGACGGGGTGACGCTGGCCGCGGCGATGACCGGCGCCGGGCTCGACCCGGCGGCGCTCGGGCCCGACGAGGAGCTGCTCGGCCGGGTGGCGGCCTACGTCGAGCTGCACATCGAGCAGGGCAGCGCGCTGGCCGGGCTGGGCGCCGCGGTCGGCATCGCCGAGGGGATCTGGCCGCACGGCCGGTGGCGGCTGGACTTCACCGGCCGGGCCGACCACGCGGGCACCACCCGGCTGGCCGACCGGCGGGACCCGATGCTGCCGTACGCGGCGACCGTGCTGGCCGCGCGCGAGGCGGCCGCCGCCCATGGGGCCCTGGCCACGTTCGGCAAGGTGGCCGCCGAACCCGGCGCGGCCAACGCGATCAGCTCGGCGGTGCACGCCTGGCTGGACGCGCGGGCCCCGGACGAGCGCGTGCTTCATGAGCTGGTCGGCCAGGTCGAGGCCGCCGCCCGCGAGGCCGCCGCCGGTCAGGGGGTCGAGGTCGCGGTGCGCCGGGAGTCGTTCACGCCCGCGGTCGAGTTCGACCCGCGGCTGCGCGCCCGGCTGGCCGGGGCGCTGGCCGCGCGCGGCATCACCGCGCCGGTCCTGCCGACCGGCGCCGGCCACGACGCCGGGATCCTGGCCGCCCGGCTGCCCGCCGGCATGCTGTTCGTACGCAACCCGTCCGGGGTGTCCCACTCGCCGGCCGAGCACGCCGAGCGGGCCGACTGCGAGGCGGGCGTGCTGGCGCTGGCCGCGGTGCTCGAGGAACTGGCCGGGACATGAGTGCGCCGTCCGGCCCGGCCGCGCCGGTGGCGCGCGCCTGGCACGCCGAGCTGGCCTGGCTGCCCGGCCGCGGCGTCTGCCCGGACGTGCTGATCGAGGCGTCCGGCGACCGGTTCACCGCGGTCACTCCCGAGGTGGCGGCGGCCGACGTCCCGGCCGGCCTGCGCGCCGGGCTGACCCGGCTGCCCGGGCTGACCCTGCCCGGCCTGGCCAACGCGCACTCGCACGCGTTCCACCGGGCGCTGCGCGGGGCGACCCAGGTCGGCCTGGGCACGTTCTGGACCTGGCGGGCGCGGATGTACGAGGTGGCGGCCCGGCTCGACCCGGACCGTTACCTGGCCCTGGCCCGGGCCGTCTTCGCCGAGATGGCGCTGGCCGGCGTCACCTGCGTGGGCGAGTTCCACTACCTGCACCACGGGCCCGGCGGCGTCCCGTACGCGGATCCGAACGAGATGGGGCGGGCGGTCATCGCGGCCGCGGCGCAGGCCGGAATCCGGATCACCCTGCTGGACACCTGCTACCTGGCCGGCGGCCTGCGCCCGGACGGGCGGCCGGAGCCCCTGACCGGGACCCAGCTGCGGTTCGGCGACCGCGACGGCGAGGCGTGGGCGGCGCGGGCCGAGGCGCTGGGCGCCGACCGGCATGGGCGGCTCGGTCCGCTGGCCCGGGCCGGCGCCGCGATCCACTCGGTCCGGGCCGTGCCGGCCGGCCAGATGCACCCGGTGATCGCCTGGGCCCAGCGCTACGGCGCGCCGCTGCACGCGCACCTGTCCGAGCAGCGGGCGGAGAACGAGGCCAGCCTGGCCGCCTACCGCCGCACCCCGGCCGAGGTGCTTTACGACGCCGGGGCGCTTGGGCCCCGGGCCACGGTGGTGCACGCCACCCACCTGGTCGGCCGCGACGTCGACCTGCTCGGCGGCAGCCGCAGCTACGCCTGCCTGTGCCCGACGACCGAGGCCGACCTGGCCGACGGGATCGGCCCGGCCCGGGCCCTGGCCACCGCGGGCTGCCCGCTGACCCTGGGCAGCGACAGCCAGGCCGTGATCGACCTGCTGGAGGAGGCGCGCCGGGTCGAGCTCGGCGAGCGCCTGGCCAGCGGGCAGCGCGGGCACTTCCGGGCGGGCGAGCTGGCCCGGGCCGCCACCACCGACGGGCACGCGAGCCTCGGCTGGCCCGACGCCGGGGAGATCGCCGCGGGCGCGCTGGCCGACCTGGTCACGGTGACGCTGGACTCGCCCCGGCTGGCCGGTGCGACCCGGACCACCGCGCTGGCCTCGGTGATCTTCGCCGCGACGTCCGCCGACGTCCGCCACGTCGTGGTCGGCGGCGAGGACCTGGTGCGCGCCGGCCGCCACCAGCGCATCGACGACGTCCCCGCCGCCCTGTCCGCCGCCATCCGCCCAGTGCTCAGCTAGCGCGCCGCGGCTCGCCACACCTCGCCCAGCCCCGGATGAAAGTGAATCTCGGTCACTCATATGTGCAGCAGATTCATATTCATCGCCCGTAGCCCGGCTTTTACGGCGGGGTGCCGGTGTCGGGGTTGGCGGACGGCATGCCGGAGCAGATGTTCGCCGCGGCGTTGCGGGTCTCGATTCCCGCCGACTGCCCGGGAACCGTGGGCTCCTGGCCGGCCGGCTGCTGGCCCGCGGACGGCGTCGCGCCCTGGGACGGCTGCTGGCCGTGTTTGCCGCCGCTCCCGCCCGGCGCGGGCGGGGGCTGGATTCCCGCGAAGCCCTGGCCCAGGGTCAGCGTGACCGGCCCCGGGGTTCTGCCGCGCGCGGTCCCGCCGTGCACGGCCGGTGCCTGCCGCAGCGCGCCCATGAGGGTGTAGGCCGCGCCCGCCTGGGCCCTGTCCCGGTAGCTGACCGTGGTGGTCGCGGCGGGCGGGGCGTCGCCGACCCGGGCGACGTGATAGCCGAGCGCCCTCAGGCTGGCCGCGGTGCTCGCGGCCAGGCCGGGGATGCCGGTGCCGTTGCGCACGTCGACGTCGACGCGGCTGGCCGGGGGGGTGGGCAGCTTCCCGGGCCAGAGTGCGCCGGTCTGCAGCATGTCCCAGAGCACGTCGTCTTCCGGCTGCTCCGGCACCAGCCGGTCGTTGTTGGCCGGGTCCAGGATGGTGGGCATCGTGATGAACGTGACGTCTTTGGTGTGCAGGTGGCGCAGCGTGTCGGCCAGCGACAGCAGCCTGGGTATCGAACCGAGGCCGGGGTCCACGGTCACCGCCTGCGTCGCGGTGTTCGCGATGTCGTAGAGCTTGACCGGGTCGTCCAGCGTGCCCTGGCTCTCGACCTTCTGGATCAGCGAGGAGAAGAACTCCTGCTGCAGCTCGATGCGGCCGAGGTCGCTGCCGTCGCCGACGCCGTGCCTGGTCCGGACGAACGCCAGCGCCTGGTTTCCGGTGATCATGTGCCGGCCCGCGCTCAGGTGCAGGTGGCTGTAAGGGTCGTTCACCGCCTGCGGCACGCAGACCTCGACGCCGCCGAGGGTGCTCACCATCGTGCGGAACGAGTTGAAGGTGAACTCGACGAAGTGGTTCATCCGGATGTCGGTCAGGTGCTCGACCGTGGCCACGGCGCAGGAGGGGCCGCCCAGGTTCATCGCGCCGTCGATGATGGCCTGCCGCTGCGCGGGCACGATGCCGTCGCCCGACCTGGACCGGCAGGCCGGCTCGTAGACCATGGTGTCCCGAGGGATCGAGACCACGGTGGCGTGGGTGTGCGTGGCGTCGAGGTGGACCAGCAGCAGGTTGTCGGAGAGGTTCGTGCCGGGGTCGTAGCCGAAGCCCGGGCCCTGCCCGTCGCGGGTCTGCGAGCCGAGGATGAGGATGTTCAGCACCCCGGGCGGGGAGGCCGGCGGCCGGTGCCGCAGCCCGGCGAACGCGTTGACCACGTCGAGGTTGCGGTCCAGCTTGAGGTAGATCCCGTAACCGGTCAGGCTGATCAGCACGGCGAGCGCGGTCAGCAGGGTCGCGCCGCCGTAGCCGAGCTTGGCCCGGGTCCTCAGCCCGCGCCACGCGGGTTCCCCGCGGTAGGCGGGCGGCTGCGGCGGGCGCGGCGGTAACAGCGCCGTCGCGGCGCGACGCTCCTTCACCTGAGTCACTGCGTCCCCCGGTCGCCCTCGATCCACCCCGTCAGGCAACGGTGCAGGTCAGAAGGTTAGCGCCCGGAGACCTCGGGTCCCGGTAGGCACGGCGTCAGGCGGCTATTCGGCGACCAATTCTTGCTTGAGCCCGGCGGCGAGTCTGGGTATGAACTCGGCGGTGTTGTCCCAGCCAGATCGAGAACCGGTGCGTGGCGCCCAGGTCGCCGCGCGGGAGCAGCGAAGGCGAGGGCGCGCCGCCGTGCTCGTGCACGGCGCCCCAGGCGTCGCCGATCAGCATCCGCACGGCTCCGGCGACCGAGGCGTACTGGCCGAGCAGCAGGCCCGCCTCGGCCACGGTCCCGGTTCCGCTGCCGAGCAGCGGGCCGACGTCTTCCAGCGAGGTATAGACCAGCGCGACGTGGGCGATGGGCCGGTCATCCTCGGCTAACGGCGCAGCGGGGATGTCGAGATGGCCGTCGCGCCGCCAGCGGCCGAGCCGCTTCAGCCCCCACTCCCTCTCGCGGGTTCCCGGCCGGGCGCTCATCACGTACACCGGGCCGTTCACGCCCGGTTCGCGGTGCGGGTCGTTGCCGAGCAGGTCGCCGAGGTCCGCGCCGAGGCTGCGATGCAGCACGTCGGCGTAGCCGGGTAAGCCGCGGACGGGCGGTTGCTGGAACCCGATGCCGTGCACGGTGAGCACGCATAACTTGGGCGTGACGGCCATGTTGCGCCTCCTGCTCCTGGTCGGCAGCACGAATGCGTTTCCCCTGGCTGTGGCAGCATACGCACGGGAGCAACCGGTGAGCATCCTGATCACGAACATCGGCGAGCTGGTCACGAACCAGCCGGACGGGCAGGCCGCGGGCGCCGCCTACGCGGCCGTGGCCGATGCGGCGCTCGTGATCGACGACGGCCGGGTGGCCTGGACCGGGCCCGCCGCACGGGCGCCCGCCGCGGACCAGATGGTCGATGCCGCGGGCCGGGCCGTGCTGCCCGGGTTCGTCGACTCGCACGCACACCTGGTCTTCGCCGGGGAGCGCAGCGCCGAGTTCGCCGCCCGGATGGCCGGCCAGCCCTACCGGGCCGGCGGCATCCGCGCCACGGTCGCCGCCACCCGGGCGGCCGCCGACGGCCGGCTCCGGGCCAACCTCGGCCGGCTGGCCGCCGAGATGCTGGCCCAGGGGACGACCACGTTCGAGTGCAAGTCCGGGTACGGGCTCACGGTCGCCGACGAGGCCCGCGCCGTGGCCATCGCGGCCGAGTTCACCTCCGAGGTGACCTACCTGGGCGCGCACGTGGTCCCGCCCGAGTTCGAGGCCGACCCGGCCGGGTACGTCGCGCTGGTCTGCGGCGCGATGCTGGACGCGTGCGCGCCCCGGTCCCGGTGGGTGGACGTGTTCTGCGAGCGCGGCGCGTTCGGCCGGGACGAGGCGGCCGCGGTGCTGGCGGCAGGGGCGGCGGCCGGGCTGCAGCCACGGATACATGCCAACCAGCTGGGACCCGGCCCCGGGGTGCAGCTCGCGGTGCAGTCGGGCGCGGCGTCCGCCGACCACTGCACCTACCTCGACGACGCCGACGTGGACGCGCTGGCCTCCGCGCCGACCGTGGCCACGCTGCTGCCCGCCGTGGAGTTCTCGACCCGGCAGCCGTACCCGGACGCGCGCCGGCTGCTCGACGCCGGAGCGGTCGTGGCGCTGGCCACCGACTGCAACCCGGGCTCGTGCTTCAGCTCGAGCATGCCGCTGTGCGTCGCGCTCGCGGTGCGCGAGATGCACATGACCACGCAGGAAGCGGTGTGGGCGGCCACCGCGGGCGGGGCCAGGGCGTTGCGCCGGGCCGACGTCGGTCACCTCGGCGTCGGGGCGAGTGCCGACATGATTTTTTTGAACGCGCCGTCGCACACCTATCTGGCCTACCGGCCCGGCGTCCCGCTGGTGGCCGCGGTATGGAAAGCGGGCGCCCCCGCACTGGGCGGAGTCGGGTGATTACTCTGCGCGATGCTAGCGTGCCGGCATGGGCACTCGCACCGGGCCGCCCCGCGAGCTGACGCTGGAGCTTGCGGACCCCGACGAGCTTTTCACCGCGCGCGAGCCGGACGTGGCGTCGGGCATGCCGGGACTGCCGTCCGGCATCGACCGGATCCACGAGGAACTGGACGCGCGCTCGTCTCGCGCCTGTTTCGCCGCGGTGATCGTGCTGCCACCCGCCAAGGTAGAGCCCGGCCTGGCCTGCCACATCGCTCGCGCGGTCGAGCGCCACTGCGACATGGGGATCGCCAGGGCCGAGGATCAACTCAGGTTGCTGCGCCGGGAGGGCATCAGGACGTTCCTGATCGGCCTGTCCCTGTTCATCGTCTTCGTCAGCATCGCCGAGGCCCTGGCGCACTCTGGCCTGCCCGATGAAGTCAGGAACGTCCTCGGCACGGACGGGCTGTTCCTCGTGGTCGGCTGGGTCGGTCTGTGGTACCCGATCGAGACGCTGCTCTACAGTCCCCGGCCGCATCGCCAGGAGATAGCCGTCCTGCGCGCGATGCGGGAAATGCGGATCGAGGTCCGCCCGGCGGACTGACCGCCGCCGGGCGGCGGTGCGGCCAGCGTGGTTCAGGCCAGGGCATCCGGCGAGAACGGCGGGTACCTGCCGCGGAACCTGATCAGCGGCTGGCCGCCCTCGGCCTGGTACGGGACGCTCAGCACGCGCCCGATGACCAGCAGGTGGTCGCCCGCCTCCACCAGCCGGCCGACCTCGCACTCGAGGGCGGCGAGGCCGCCGTCGGGGATCAGGGCGCCGGAGAGTTCCCCGCGCTGATGCGGTACCCCGTCGAGCAGCAGCCTGGCCCCGGGCCGGCCCGCGGCGGCGAAACGCCCGGCCAGCGGGCGCTGCCCGGACGCGAGCACGGTCACCGCGAACCGGTCCAGCCGGCCCAGCAGTTCGGCCGGGTACGAGCCCGCGATCAGCGAGACCAGCACCAGCGGCGGCTCGCCGGACACCGGGCAGAAGGCGCTGACCGTCGTGCCCACGTCGTCGCGGCCGTCCCGGACCGTGACCAGCGTGACCCCCGAGGCGAACGAGGAGAACACGCCGCCCATCGCGGGCACGGGATCGGGGGAGCCGGGGCGTTCAATCACTCAAAAATCCAGGAGCCCTGCAGCGTGAGCGGTCCGTACGGCGAAAGGCCGGCCTGGCTCGCGAGCCGCCACACCGGGCCCCAGGCCTCGGCGAGCAGCGCGCTCCCCGGCAGCAGGGCGGCGGCCGGGCGGGCGTCGGCCGAGCCGGATGAGCGCAGCCGGTCGAGCGGCCCGGTCCGCGGGTAGATGCGCAGCGGCGCCGAGGCGGGCAGGCCCGCGCGGCGGCGCGCGATCGCGGCCGCCCGGTCCAGGCCGCCGAGCTCGTCCACCAGCCCGTTGGCCAGCGCGTCCGCGCCGGTCCAGACGCGGCCCCGGGCCAGCTCGTGGACCCGGTCGGCCGGCATCCGGCGGCCTTCCGCCACCTTGCCGGTGAAGTCGGCGTAGATGTGGTCCAGCCAGCCGTTGACCAGCGCCCACTCGTCCTCGCTCCACGGCCGGGTGGGCTTGAACATCTCCGAGTGCGCGCCCTCGGCCACCGAGTCCGTGGTCACGCCGGCCCGGCCGAGCAGCTGGCTGAGATCCGGCTTGCCGGACAGCACGCCGATGGAGCCGGTCACCGTGCCCGGCTGGGCGACGATCGCGTCCGCGGCCATCGAGATGAAGTAGCCGCCCGAGGCGGCCACGTCGCCCATGGACACCACCACCGGCTTGCCCGTGTTGCGGGCGCGGACCACCTCGCGCCAGATGGTGTCGGAGGCGACATACGACCCGCCGGGGCTGTTGACCCGCAGCACGATCGCCCGCGCGCCGTCGTCGGCGGTCGCGGCCCGCAGCGCGGCGCTGATCGTGTCCGACCCCATGGCGCCGCCCGAGAACGGGCCGCGGCCGCTGCGGCCGCGCCGGATCGGGCCGGTCGCGTAGACCAGCGCGACGTGCCGCGGCGACGGGGTCGGCAGCTTGCGCACCCGCTCGCCGAGCGCGCGCGAGCGCTGGTAGCGGCCCAGGTGAACCGCGATCGCGTCGGCGCCCGTGTGTTTCCTGACCCGCGCGTAGACCTCGTCCCGGTAGCCGAGCTCATCCACGAGCCCGTGCTCGAGCGCCTGGGCGGCCAGGAACGGGCCCTGGTCGATCAGCTGCCTGACCTCGTCCCCGCCGATCCGGCGGCGGTCCGCGATGGCGTCGGTGAGCTGGGCGGTTATGGACTCGGCCAGGCGCTCGGTGGCCTCGCGGGCGGGGCCGGAGAAGCTGCGTTCGGTCAGCTGCTCGGCCGCGCTCTTGTACTCGTGCCGCTTGGCGACCTGGAAGTCGATCCCGAGCTGGTCCAGCGTGCCGCGCAGGAAGATCCGCTCCATCGCGATCCCGGTCAGGCCCAGATCGCCCGACGGCTGCAGGTAGATCGTCTCGAACGCGGTGGCCAGGTAGTACGGCACGTTGCCGGCCGAGAACTCCCCGAACGTCTCGGCCCAGGCCACGGTGAGCTTGCCCGCGTCGCGGAACTCCTCCACCGCCCGCCGGATCTCCTGCACCGTGGCCAGCCCTATGGGCCGCCCGCCCACCTTCGCCACCAGCGCCTTGACCCGCCGGTCGCCGCGCGCCCGGCGCAGGCCGTCGAGCAGGTCGGCCAGCCGGGACCGGCGCATCGTGAGCACCGCCGACAGCGGGTCGGCCGGGGGTTCCTCGGTGATCCCCTCGGTGAGGTCGAGCTCGAGGATCAGCGAGGCGGTGCGCTGCCGGCGCAATCTCGCCAGCTGGTCGGTCATCATGAACTCGGGCATGCGCTCAGCCTATGCTTCGCCGGCGAACCCGCCCGGTGCGGGCGCATCGGCTCCGGCGCGGCCGCGTCGGCTAAGGTCGGCCCGATGGCGGATCGGGACGGAAACGGCTGGACTCGCTGCGGCCAGGGCCACCGGCACTGGGGCCGGCACGGCGCGGCCGGGCTGCTGGCCTGCGCGCCGTGCGGTTCCGGGGCGGACCCGGCGGGCGCGGTATGCGTGCTGCTGCAGCGCCGGAGCTGGTGGGGGAACTACGGCGGCACCTGGGGGCCGCCGGGCGGCGCGCGGGACAGCCACGAGTCGGATGTGGCCGCGGCGCTGCGGGAGGCGCAGGAGGAGTGCGGCCTTCCGCCGGACGCGGTGACGGTGCGCGGCATCCTGAGCGATGATCACGGCGGCTGGTCGTACCGGACGGTGATCGCCTCGGTGCCGCGGACGCTCCCGGTCCGCGCGGTGAGCAGCGAGACCAGCCAGGCCGCCTGGGTGCCCGCCGACGAGGTCGGGGCGCTGGCCCTGCACCCGGGGTTCGCGGCCGTCTGGCCGGTGCTCCGGGAGGCGCTGCCACCGGTGACGATCATCGTGGACGTGGCCAACGTCATGGGTTCGCGGCCCGACGGCTGGTGGCGTGACCGGGCCGGGGCGGCGCGGCGGCTGCGCGACCAGATCGCCGGCCTGGCCGCCGAGGGCGTGACGGAGCTGCCCGACTCGGCGAGTGCCCCCGAACTGGAGCGGTGGTTCCCCGACTTCGTGCTGGTCGTCGAGGGCGCGGCGCGGTCGGTGGCCGCCGCGCACGCCGGCGGCCCTGGCGCCGCGGACGGGGGCGGGTCGGCGGCGGCGGACGGCCGGCTCCGGGTGGTCGCCGCCCGGGGGTCGGGCGACGACACGATCGCGGACCTGGCCGCCAGCCTGGCCGGGCGCCGGCTGGTGGTGACCGCCGACCGGGAGCTGCGCCAGCGGTGCGTGGCCGCCGGGGCGGCGGTAACCGGGCCGAGCTGGCTGCTCGCCCTGCTCTGACGGCATTTTCGCAGCTCGGTGTACCGTCGGGAACATGCCCGGCCCGAGCGACGAACGCAGGACCGTCCCCGGGGGCGGCCGGGCCGCCCGGGGCGGGGCCGGCGAGCGGCGGGCCCGGCGGGACACGTTCCCGATCGGCGCCACGGTGACCATGCGCGACCTGGGCGGCGAGCTGCACCCGGTGCTCCGGCGGCTGCGTGCCAGCGAGCCGGTCTCCTGGCTGCCGGTCCTCGGCGGCTGGCTGGTCACCCGCCGGGACGTGGCGCTGCGCGTCCTGCGCGACGCCCGCACGTTCACCGTCGACGATCCCCGGTTCTCGACCGCGCGCGTGATCGGGCCGAGCATGCTGTCGCTGGACGGCTGTGAGCACGCCCGGCACCGGGACCCGTTCGCTGACGCCTTCCGGCTGGCCGGCGTGCGGGCCGGGCTGGAGCAGTTCACGGCGGCCGAGGCGGCCCGGCTGGTCTCGGGGTTCGCCGCGGGCGGCCGGGCCGAGCTGCGGCGCGACCTGGCCGGGCCGCTGGCGGTGGCGGTGGTGGCCGAGGTGCTCGGGCTGGCCGAGACCGATCCGCGGGTCGTCCTGGCCTGGTACGACGAGATCGTCGGCGCGGTCTCGGCGCTGGCCGGGGCCTCGGGGCAAGGCGCCGGCCCGGACGCCGGGGCCGGGGCGCGGGAGGCGTTCGAGAAGCTCAGCGCGAGCCTGCGGGACGTCATCGCCGCGGGGGGCGAGGGGTCGCTGCTGGCGGCGGCGGCCGGGGCCGGGGCCGGGGGACTTGGCGGCGGCGAGGTGATCTCGAACGCGGCGGTGCTGATGTTCGGCGGCATCGAGACGACCGAGGGAATGATCTGCAACGTGGTCCTGCACCTGCTCGGTCAGCCGGGCCAGCTCGGCGAGGTGCGCGCCGACCCGGGCCTGGTCGAGAACGCGGTGGAGGAGTCGCTGCGGCTCGAGCCCGCCGCCGCGGTCGTGGACCGCTACGCGACCGCCGACGTCGAGCTGGCCGGGGCGCCGGTACGGCGCGGGGACCTGGTCAGCGTGTCGCTGGCCGGGGCGGGGCGGGACCCGTCGTTCTTCCCCGACCCGGATCGGTTCGACGTGCGGCGCGCGAACGCGCGCCAGAACCTGGCGTTCGCGCACGGGCCGCATTACTGCCTCGGCGCCCACCTGGCCCGGATCGAGGCCCGCGCGGCGGTGGCGGCGCTGCTCGCGCGGCTGCCCGGCCTGCGGCTGGACCCCGCGCAGCCGGCCGCTCCCGGCGGGGTGGTGTTCCGCAAGCCCCCCGAGCTGCACGTGCGCTGGGAAGCGGGTCCGCACCCGCCCGGGTAACATCCCGGCATGGTCCGGGTGGTGACGCTGGCCGACACCCACGCGCCGCGGCGGTGGAAGTCCTGCCCGGCGCCGGTGGCCGAGCAGCTGCGCCGGGCCGACGTGATTCTGCACGCGGGCGACGTCTGCACCGCGGCGGTCCTCGACGAGCTGTCGCAGTACGCGCCGGTGCTCGCCGTGATCGGCAACAACGACGGCCCGGACGTCGCGGCGTGGGGCGCGACGCCGACGCTCCAGTTCGAGCTGGAGGGACTGCGGGTGGCCATGATCCATGACAGCGGGCCGGCGGCCGGACGGCCGCAGCGCATGCGACGCCGGTTTCCCGGGGCCGGGCTGGTCGTGTTCGGGCACTCGCACATCCCGCTCGACATCAGCGAGGCCGGGACCCGGATCTTCAATCCCGGCTCGCCCACCGACCGGCGCCGCCAGCCCCGCGGCACGGTCGGCGTGCTGCGCATCGAGGCGGGCCGGCTGGTGGCCGCCGAGCTGGTGCCGGTTACCTGACCGCCCGGTCACTCGTCGGGCGCGAGCCAGAGCACCCCGAGCGGCGGCAGGCTGAGCGCGGCCGATGCGGGCTGGCCGTGCCAGGGCCGCAGGTCGGCCTGCACCAGGCCCAGGTTGCCCACTCCGCTGCCGCCGTAGTCGGCCGCGTCGGTGTTGAGCACCTCACGCCAGCGGCCGGGCGAAGGCAGCCCGATGCGGTAGTCGTGGTGCGGGTCGCCGGAGAAGTTGACCACGCAGGCGACGACGTCCGACCCGGGGCCCGGCTGGCCTGGGCCCGGCTGGCCGGGGCCGGCCAGCCGCAGGAAGGACAGCACGTTCCCCTCGGCGTCACCGGCGTCGATCCAGCCGAACCCGTCCGGGGTGAAGTCCCGGCGCCACAGGGCCTGGTTCTCCGCGTAGGCCCGGTTCAGGTCCCGGACCAGGCGCTGCACCCCGGCGTGCATCGCGCTGCCGGGCCGCGCCTCGTCCAGTGCCCCCCAGTCCAGGCCGGCCTGCTCCGACCACTCGGCCTCCTGGCCGAACTCCGACCCCATGAACAGCAGTTGCTTGCCGGGATGCGCCCACTGGTAGGCGAGCAGGGCGCGAAGCCCGGCGAACTGCCGCCACTCGTCACCGGGCATCTTGTGCAGCAGCGATCCCTTGCCGTGCACCACCTCGTCGTGCGAGAGCGGCAGCACGAAGTTCTCGCTGAACGCGTAGACCATCGAGAACGTGATCTCGTTCTGGTGGTACTGCCGGTAGACCGGGTCCCGGGCCAGGTAGGACAGCGTGTCGTGCATCCAGCCGAGATTCCACTTGAAGCCGAACCCGAGCCCGCCCAGGTGCACCGGCCTGGTCACGCCGGGCCAGGCCGTGGACTCCTCGGCGATCATCATGATGCCCGGCACCCGCTTGTAGCAGGTGGCATTGACCTCGCGCAGAAACGAGACCGCATCCAGGTTCTCCCGCCCGCCGAGGGCGTTCGGCGTCCACTGCCCGTCGGCGCGCGAATAGTCGAGGTAGAGCATGGAGGCCACGGCGTCCACCCGCAGCCCGTCGACGTGGAACTCCTCCAGCCAGTAGATGGCGTTCGCGACCAGGAAGTTGCGGACCTCGCGCCGGCCGTAGTCGAAGATGAGCGTGCCCCAGTCCGGATGGGTGCCGCGGAGCGGATCGGCGTGCTCGTACAGCGGCGTGCCGTCGAAGCGGGCCAGCGCCCACTCATCGCGGGGGAAGTGGGCGGGCACCCAGTCCAGGATGACCCCGATCCCGGCGTGATGCAGGCGGTCCACCAGGTGACGGAACTCGTCCGGCGAGCCGAACCGCGCCGTCGGGGCGTAGTACGAGGTCACCTGGTAGCCCCAGGAACCGCCGAACGGATGCTCCGCCACGGGCAGGAACTCGACATGGGTGAAGCCGAGGCCGGTGACATAGCTGGTGAGCTGGTCGGCGAGCTCGTCGTAGGAGAGCCCGGGGCGCCACGAGCCCAGGTGCACCTCGTAGACGCTCATCGGCCGGGTGAACGGGTCGCGGCCGCCGCGCTGCGTCATCCAGGCCTGGTCCCGCCATTCGTACCGGGACTCGGTGATCACGGACGCGGTCGCCGGCGGCCGCTCGGCGAGCTCGGCCATGGGGTCGGCCTTCCGGTGCCAGCTGCCGTCGGGACCGCAGATGTCGTACTTGTAGCGGGTGCCGGGTCCCGCGCCGGGCACGAAGAGCTCCCATACACCCGACCCGCCGAGCGAGCGCATCGGGTGCGCGCGCCCGTCCCAGTGGTTGAAGTCGCCGATCACGCGCACGCCGCGGGCGTTCGGCGCCCAGACCGCGAACGCGGTGCCGCCCGCCTTCTCGCTCGGGTGGGCGCCGAGGACCTGCCACAGCTGCTCGTGCCGGCCCTCGCCGATCAGGTAGAGGTCCATCTCGCCCAGGGTTGGCAGGTGCCGGTACGGGTCATCGGCGACGGTCTCGGGCAGCGTGTCGGTCCCGTCTGCCCCCGGCGCCGGGTAGGCGACCGCGACCCGGTAATCGGGGATCTCGGTGACCGGGAGCGTGACCTCGAAGACGCCCTCGTGCACGTGGGTCATGAGGAACCGGCGCCCGTCGGGAAGCACGATCGCGACCGAGGCGGCCAGCGGCCGCAGGGCGCGCACCACCGTCCCGGCCGCGGTCTTGTGGGCGCCTAGGACCGCGTGCGGGTCGTGGTGCGTGCCGGCCAGGATCTGGTCGATCTCGGCGTGGCTGACCGGCTCGGCCGGCTCGGCCGGCTTGGGCTGCTGGGCCGGCTGCGCTGGCTGTGCCTGCCCGGCCTGGTGACTGGTCTGTTCCGACATAAGGAGGCCGCAATCGAGTCGAGCGGGATGGACAGCCAGGACGGTCGGTGCCTGGCTTCGTACACCACCTCGTACACCGTCTTATCGAGCATCAGGGCCCGCAGCAACGCCGCGTTGGCCTGCGGGTCCATCCCGCCGGCCTCGGCATAGCCCTTGCAGAACGCAGCCTGGCTGCGCTCCACCCACTCGTCCGCGGTCAGGCGGAGCTTCTCGGCGTCCGGGCGGTCGAGCAGCTGATGGCGGGCCGCGTAGTCGAACGAGCGGAGCATGCCGGCCACGTCGCGCAGCACGACCGCCGGGGCCCGGCGCTGGCTCAGCGGCACCATGGGCTCTCCCTCGAAGTCCAGGACCACCCAGTTGGTCGCGGTGCGCAGCACCTGACCGAGATGGTAGTCGCCGTGTATGCGCTGAACGGCCAGCGGGGCGCGGATCGCGGCCAGCTCGGTATAGAACCCGCGGAGCTTGCCCGCGTGCGGGCGCAGCGCGGGCACCTCGGCGCTGGCACTGTCCAGCTTGCGGGCCATCTCCTCGGCCATGCCGGCGTACGCCCCCGGCGCGGCCTCGGTGACGCCGAACGCGGCGGCCAGGGCGACGTGCACCTCGGCGGTGGCGGTGCCGAGCCGGAACGCCTCCCCGGCGAAATCGCCGCCGGCCTGATCCGGCCGGATCGTGCCCTGGGCCCGGACGTTGTCGCCGGAGTACAGGTCGCGCAGGCTGGTGGCCGCCAGCGACCAGCCGTCGCTGGCCCCGGGCAGGTACCTGGACAGGATCGCGAGCAGCACCGGGTCGTCGCCGTCGCTGGTCTCGATCCACCCGAACGGCTCGGCCACGTGCGCCGAGCCGCCCCGGGCCAGCGCCCGGTTCACCTCCAGGTCGGGGTTCTGGCCGGGGAAGAGCCGGCGCAGCACCTTCAGGATGGCCGCCTCGCCGAAGATCAGGCTGGTATTGCTCTGCTCGCCGGTCAGCACCAGGCTGTCCAGGCCGGTCTCGATGACCGCGCCCGGCTCCCTGACGAAGCGCACCGGGCCGACGGTCCGCTGCTCGGCCAGGCCGCGCAGCAGGATCTTGGTGAGCTCGGGGTCGTGCAGCGCGTCGTAGGCGGTCCGGTCCGGTCCGGCGGGCCCGATGACCGCGTGCCGCAGCGGGCCGGGGAGATCCGAGCGCGTGCCGACCAGGACCTGGTACCGGGCGGCCTGTCCGCCGAGAGGCACGGTGACGATCAGCTGCCGCAGCTCGGGGTCGCCGGCGGCGAGCGTGGTATCCGCGGTTATCTTGAGGTCACGGACCGTAGCGCCGGAGCCGGAGTACCAACGCTGGGTTGGCAGCCACGCCGCTAGTGTGTCCTCAAATGTCATGACTCCTGGTCTACCCCGCGCTTGGCCAGTCATCCCGGTAAACGGCGGACTGGGCGCGGCGCGGCGCGGATCGGGCCGTACAGAGGGGATCCAGGATGTCACCAGCCACGACCGGCATCGTTGACCTTCGGTCCGACACCGTGACCCGGCCGACGGCGGCCATGCGGCGGGCCATGGCCGAGGCCGAGGTGGGCGACGACTGGTACGGCGATGATCCGACCGTCAACCGGCTCCAGGACGCCGCCGCCGAGGCGACCGGCAGGCAGGCCGCGATCTACCTGCCCACGGGCACGCTGTGTAACCAGATCGCGGTGCACGCGTTCGTGCGGGCCGGCCGGTTCGTGGTGTGCGAGTCGACCTCCCATGTCGGCGGGACCGAGGCGGCATCATCCGCGGCGCTGTCCGGGATCGCGTTCCACCGGGTTCCCGGGCGCAGCGCCGGGCTGCTCGACGCCGATCAGGTCGCCGCGGCGCTGGTACCGGACCCCTACGACGTCGACGTGACGGACCTGGTGACGCTCGAGAACACCCACCAGCGAGGCGGCGGGTCGGTGATGCCCGTCGCGAGCGTGGCCGCCATCGCCGCCGTGTGCGCCGGCCGGAAGGTGCCGTTGTACCTGGACGGCGCCCGCATCTTCAACGCGGCCGTGGCGACCGGGGTGACCGTGACCGACTACGCGGCCCGGGTGGACGCGATGATGTTCTGCCTGTCCAAGGGCCTCGGGGCGCCGATCGGGTCGCTTCTCGTCGGCGACGCGGAGTTCATCAGGGAGGCGCGCCGGCTGAAGGTCCTGTACGGCGCCGCCTGGCGGCAGGCGGGGATCATGGCCGCGGCCGGGCTGATCGCCCTGGCCGAGGGGCCGAAGCGGCTGCACGAGGACCACGCCAACGCCCGGCGGCTGGCGCTGGGGGTCGCCGAGATCGTGCCGGAGGCCGTGGACCCGGCCGCGACGGCGACCAACATCGTGTTCGCCGACGTGACCGGCACCGGTCACGACGTCGGTGAATGGCGCCAGCGGCTGGCCGGGCACGGCGTGCTGGTCACGATGGTCGCGGGCCGGATCAGGATGCTCACCCACGCCGACGTCACCGCCGCCGACGTCGACACGGCCCTGGCCGCCTGGCGGAAGGTCGCGGCCGACCTCGGCGCCGGGGCGGTCAGCTCGGCCGGATAGCGGTCAGCGTGCGGCCGGGTAGCGGTCGGGCGGCTGGGTCGCGGTGGGCAGCTGGAACCAGTAGAACCCGTGGCCGGGCAGGGTCAGCAGGTAGCTGAGCTCGCCGATCGGCGGGAAGACCACGCCGCCCATGCACTCAACCGGCGAGATGCCCTTGAACCGGCGCAGGTCGAGCTCGACCGGCTGCGGGAACCGGGACAGGTTGTTGACGCACAGCACCATGTCCGTCTCCTCGGCGTCGGGATCAGGATTCTGGTACTCCCGGACGAACGCCAGCACGCTCGGGTTGGACGAGTTCAGCTCCTCGTATCCGCCGCGCCCGAAGACCGGATGCCGCTTCCTGATCTCGATCATCCGCCTGGTCCAGTGCAGCAGCGATCCGCCGTTGCGCTCCTGGGCCTCGACGTTGAGCGCCTGGTAGCCGTAGATCGGGTCCATGATCAGCGGCAGGTAGAGCCGGGCCGGGTCGCACACCGAGAAGCCGGCGTTCCGGTCCGGGGTCCACTGCATCGGCGTGCGCACGCCGTCGCGGTCGCCGAGCCAGATGTTGTCGCCCATCCCGATCTCGTCGCCGTAGTAGAGCACCGGGGAGCCGGGCAGCGACAGCAGCAGCGCGGTGAACAGCTCCAGCTGGTTCCGGTCGTTGTCCAGCAGCGGGGCCAGCCGGCGCCTGATGCCGATGTTGGCCTTCATCCGCGGGTCCCTGGCGTACTCCGCGTACATGTAGTCGCGCTCGTCGTCGGCCACCATCTCCAGCGTCAGCTCGTCGTGGTTGCGCAGGAAGATGCCCCACTGGCAGCCGGAGGGGATCGGCGGCGTCTGGGCCAGGATCTCCGAGATCGGGTAGCGCTGCTCCCGCCGCACCGCCATGAAGATGCGCGGCATCAGCGGGAAATGGAAGGCCATGTGGCATTCGTCGCCGCCGGCCTCGGGATCGCCGAAGTACTCGACCACGTCGGCGGGCCACTGGTTGGCCTCGGCCAGCAGGACCCGGTCCGGGTAGAGCCGGTCGACCTCGGCCCGGACCCGCTTCAGGTACTCGTGGGTCTCCTTCAGGTTCTCGCAGTTGGTGCCCTCCCGCTCGTACAGGTAGGGCACAGCGTCCAGCCGGAAGCCGTCGATGCCGAGATCGAGCCAGAACCGCAGCACCTCGATCATGGCGTCCTGGACCTTCGGGTTCTCGTAGTTCAGGTCGGGCTGGTGGGAGAAGAACCTGTGCCAGTAGTACTGGCCGCGGACCTGGTCGAAGGTCCAGTTGGACTGCTCGGTATCGACGAAGATGACCCGCGCCTCGCCATAGCGGTCGTCCGTATCGGACCAGACATAGAAATCACCGAACGGGCCGTCGGGATCGGTCCTGGATGCCTGGAACCACGGGTGGCCGTCGCTGGTGTGATTCATGACCAGGTCGGCTATGACCCGGATGCCGCGCTCGTGGGCCTGCTCGACCAGTTCGACGAAATCCCCGATGTTCCCGAAGTCCGGGAGGATCGACATGAAATCCGAGATGTCGTATCCGCCGTCCCGCAGCGGTGAATCATAAATGGGCAGCAGCCAGATACAGTCAATGCCGAGCCATTCCAGGTAATCAAGCCTGGACGTCAGGCCGCGGATATCGCCCGTCCCGTCGCCGTTCGAGTCATGGAACCCGCGCACCAGGACCTCGTAGAAGACCGCGTGCTGGTACCAGCGCGGGTCACGTGGCTTGGCGAAGGTGAAGGAGTCCGGCACCGGCTCGCTGGGCGCGGCGGCGGTGCCGGGCTTGAAGGCTGGCAGGGGCGGGCCGATCGCGCCGAATGACGTTGGCCGCGGCTGTGTCCCCACTGCGGTCTCCCAGGTCCGAGGTGCGGTCAAGCTTGATGTCTTGTGTGCTGCTGTTCGCTAGATGTCTGCAAATCGTTACGTGCCGTCCATCAGCCGCCCCCGGGCGGAAACCAGCCACTCCCGGTTAAGCTGCCCGGCTGGCTCGCTTTGACGGTGAAGATATGCGCCGGGGCACTGGCCGGGTCGAGCCGCACATAGTTTGCCTGGCCCCAGCGGTACGAGTCGCCGGAAAGCTCGTCTGTCACCACGAACTCTTCGCCGGGGCTGATACCGAGAGCGGCCATGTCGAGCCAGACGGTTGCTTCCCGCGGCTGGTGCGGATCGATGTTAACGACGACGAGAACCGTGTCGCGCTCGCCCTCCCTGCCCTGTGGTCCGACACCCTGCGGTCCGACGCTCTTCGAGAAGCAGAGTATCTCCGCCTGGTCGCTGTGATGAAAACGCAGGTTCCGGAGCCAGTGCAGGGCCGGATGTGCCTTGCGGAGCATGTTCAGCCGCGCGATCAGCGGCGATATGTCGGCCTGCGGCGGCGGAATGCTGTCGGCGTGCGCCCAGTCGCGCGGCCGGTACTGATATTTCTCCGAGTCCAGGTACTCCTCGCTGCCCGGGACGATGGGGATGTTTTCGCAGAGCTCGTAGCCCGAGTAGACGCCCCAGGTCGGGGCCAGCGTCGCGGCCAGCACGGCACGGACCCGGAAGGCCGCGGGACCGCCGTGCTGGAGGTACTCGCTGAGGATGTCCGGCGTGTTGACGAAGAAGTTCGGCCGCATGTACGCGGCGGCCGGGCCGGATAGCTCTCTCAGGTACTCGGTGAGGTCGGCGGCCGAGTTTCGCCAGGTGAAGTACGTGTAGGACTGGTGGAAGCCGATCATGGCCAGGTTGTGCATCATGGCCGGCCTGGTGAAGGCTTCGGCCAGGAAGATCACGTCCGGATCGCTGGCGGCGATCTCGGCCAGCAGCCGCTCCCAGAACGGCAGCGGCTTGGTGTGCGGGTTGTCGACCCGGAAGATCCTGATTCCGTGGGCCATCCAGTGCCGGACGAGCCGCAGCACCGCGGCGTAGATCCCCTCGGGGTCGGTGTCGAAGTTCAGCGGGTAGATGTCCTGATACTTCTTGGGCGGGTTCTCGGCGTAGGCGATCGTGCCGTCCGACCGGTGCGTGAACCATTCGGGGTGCTCGGTGACCCACGGATGATCCGGCGAGGTCTGCAGGGCGAGGTCGAGCGCCACCTCCAGGCCGAGCTCGAGGGCCCGGCTCACGAACGCGTCGAAATCGGCCATGGTGCCCAGATCGGGGTGGATGGCGTCGTGGCCGCCGTCCGGGGATCCGATGGCCCACGGCGAGCCGGGGTCGCCGGGCCCGGCGGTCAGCGAGTTGTTGGCGCCCTTCCTCGCGGTGAGCCCGATCGGGTGGACCGGCGGGAGGTAGACCACGTCGAAGCCCATCTCCGCGATCGCATCGAGCCGGGCCGTCGCGGTCCGCAGCGTCCCGGACACCGGGCGCCGTCCCGGCCCCCGGTCCACGATGGCGCCCTCGGACCGGGGGAAGTACTCGTACCAGGAGCCGTAGAGCGCGCGTTGCCGGTGCACCCGCACCGGGTACCGGCCGGACCGGCTGAGCGGATCGCGGAGCGGGAAGGCGCCGAGGATCGCGGTGATCTCGTCGCTTCCGGCCGCGGCGAGCCGGTCCAGGGCCGGGACGCGAGCGTCCCTGAGCGTCTCGGCCACGGCCTCGAGCGCCGCCCGGGCCGAACCGGCCGCCCAGGTCTCCGCGGCGCCGGCCGAGCGCCGGGCCCGGGTCCCGGCGGCGGCGCGCTCGAACAGCAGCGCGCCGTCGCCCAGGGTCAGCTCGACATCCTGGCCGAGCGGAACCTTGACCGCCGCGTCATGCCGCCACCGTGCGAGCGGGTCCCCCCAGGCCTCCACCTCGAACTGCCACAGGCCCTCCGAGGTGACGGTGACCTCGGCGGCGTACCGGTCGGTGCCCGCGGCCACCTCCCGCATCGGCACCGGAGGATGGCGGCGGCCGTCCGGGCCGCGCAACACCACGCCCGCCCCGAGCATTTCGTGCCCCTCGCGGAACACGGTGGCACTGACCTCGAAAGTCTCGCCGGGGACGGCCTTGGCGGGGCGCTTTCCTCCGGCGAGTACGGGCTGCACGTCAACGATGGGGATCCGGCCGATCACGTAGCAAAAGCTACCCGTCGTGGCTCAGCTCATGCGATCCGCCCGCTCGGCGGGCGCGTCAATGTCCAAGCGGTGCCGGACACCTATTAAGGTCGCTCTGCGTGAGAGCTATCCGCCGGTTTACGATCCGGCCGCTGCTGCCCGAGCCGCTCGCCCCGCTCCGCGGGCTGATGCTGAATCTGCGCTGGTCATGGCATCCCGAGACGCTCGACCTGTTCGCGGCGATCGACCCGGACGGATGGGAGCGCGTCGGCCGGGAGCCGGTCCCGCTGCTGGCGGAGGTCCCGCCGGAGCGGCTGGCCAGCCTGGCCGCCGACCGCCGGTTTCTGCGGCGGCTCGGCGACGCCGTGGACGAACTGCGCGAGTACGTCACCGGCCCGCGCTGGTACCAGAACGACCCGGAGCTGGCCGGGGCCCCGGCCAGCGTGGCGTACTTCTCGCCCGAGTTCGGGATCACCGCGGCGCTGCCGCAGTACTCCGGCGGCCTGGGCATCCTGGCCGGCGACCACCTCAAGGCGGGCAGCGACCTGGGCGTGCCCCTGGTCGGCGTGGGCCTGCTGTACCGGCACGGGTATTTCACCCAGTCGCTGTCGCCCGAGGGCTGGCAGGCCGAGCGCTACCCGGCCGGCGACCCGAACGGCCTGCCCCTGACCTTGCTGCGCGATGGCCAGGGTGCTCCGGTGCGGGTCACCGTCGCTCTGGGCGACGACGCGACCCTGGCCGCCCAGGTGTGGATCGCGCAGATCGGCCGGGTCCCGCTGCTCCTGCTGGATTCCTATGTGGAAGAGAACGACCCGACGCTGCGCGAGGTCACCGACCGCCTCTACGGCGGGGGGAGCGAGCACCGGCTGCGCCAGGAACTGCTGCTCGGCATCGGCGGAGTGCGGGCGGTCCGGGCCTTGTGCGCGATCACGGGCTACCCGGAGCCCGAGGTGTTCCACACCAACGAGGGCCACGCCGGCTTTCTCGGCCTGGAGCGCATCCGCGAGTACGTCGGGCAGGGCCTGACCTTCGACGAGGCGCTGGAGCTGTGCCGGGCGGGCACGGTGTTCACCACCCATACGCCGGTGCCGGCCGGGATCGACCGGTTCAGCCGGGAGCTCGTGGCCCGCCAGTTCGACGCCGCCACCGCGCCGGCCCTGCCGACCGACCGGGTGCTGGCGCTCGGCGCCGAGACCTATCCCGGCGGGGATCCGGGCATCTTCAACATGGCCGTGATGGGGATGCGCCTGGCCCAGCGGGTCAATGGCGTGAGCATCCTGCACGGCGAGGTGAGCCGGCAGATGTTCACCGGGCTCTGGCCCGGCTTCGACACCGCGGAGGTGCCGATCGGGTCGGTCACCAACGGGGTGCACGGCCCGACCTGGGTCGCCCGGGAGGTGATCGGCCTGGCCCAGGCCGGCCAGTCCCAGGAACTCGCCGAGGACGGGGCGATCTGGGAGCGGGCGGCCGCGGACCCGGCAGCCATCTTCGCGGTCCGCGGGCTGCTGCGGGCCAGGCTGGTCCGGCAGACCCGGCAGCGGCTGCGCGCCTCCTGGATCCAGCGCGGCGCGTCCGAGGCCGAGCTGACCTGGATCGAGGACGTGCTGGACGAGAACGTCCTGACGATCGGCTTCGCCCGCCGGGTGCCGTCCTACAAGCGGCTCACGATGATGCTGCACGACCCGGAGCGGTTCACCGCGCTGCTGCTCGACCCGGAGCGGCCGGTGCAGATCGTGATCGCCGGCAAGGCCCATCCGGCCGACGACGGCGGGAAGCTCATGATCCAGCAGATGGTCCGCTTCGCCGACGACCCCCGGGTTCGGCACCGCATCGTGTTCCTGCCCGACTATGACATGGCGCTGGGGCGGGCCATGGTGCAGGGCTGCGACGTCTGGCTGAACAACCCGCTCCGGCCGCTGGAGGCGTGCGGCACGTCGGGAATGAAGGCCGCCCTGAACGGAGCGCTCAACCTGTCGATCCTGGACGGCTGGTGGGACGAGTGGTTCGACGGCCACAACGGCTGGGCGATCCCGTCGGCGGACGGCGTCGCCGATCCCGGGCGCCGGGATGAGCTCGAGGCCTCCGCGCTCTACGACCTGCTCGGCCAGTCGGTGGCGCCGCTGTTCTACGACCGGGACGCCGACGGGCTGCCGCGCCGGTGGCTGGAGATGGTCGCGCACACGCTGCGCACGCTCGGGCCGCGAGCCCAGGCGACCAGGATGGTTCGGGAGTACGTGACGTCGCTGTACCTGCCGGCGGCCCGGTCCTCGCGGGCGCTCGACGGTCCCGGCCAGGCCGGGGCGCGCGAGCTGGCCGCGTGGAAGGCCCGGGTGACCGCGGCCTGGCCCGGGGTGGCGATCGAGCACATCGAGGCCGATGACGGCGAGCCGAGCCCGGGCGCCAAGCTGGTCGCGCGGGCCAGCGTCGCGCTCGGCGAGCTGGCGCCGGAGGACGTGACGGTGCAGCTGGTCTACGGGACCGCCGGGGACGACGACGAGATCATCGACCCGGAATTTGCCGAGCTCGAACTCGAGGCCGATCCGGGCGGCGGGGCGGCCGCGCGTTACGCCGGCGAGGTCGAGCTCGGACGGCCGGGACCGTTCGGCTACACGGTCCGGGTGCTGCCCCGTCACCCGCTGCTGGCCGGCCCGGCGGAGATGGGGCTGATCACGCTGCCCACGGCGCCGGCCGGGATGACCAACGGCGACCTGCGCTAGCTTTTCGTTCCTCGGGCAGTGCCGCATCGTGGGTCGCTCCGGGGTTTTCGGTGGTTCTCGCGCGCGGGGCGTTTCTGACACGTACCGTATCTGGCTAGCTACGCACCGCTAATGTTTCCCTTTTCGCAGGTGACGGGGGTGTTGCCAACAAGGACAACCTGCCCTGCCGAGGAAATTCCTCCCTGTGCCAGGCAGAACGCCAGCAAAACCCTGGCCCTTGTGACATCCTGTGATAGAACGCTGGCGGTAAGTAACGGACCAATGCCGTTACCCTCCGTCATCAGTCCACTACCCCCAAGCGCGAGAGGACCATCCGTCGTGAGAACCCAGATCAAGCCGGAGAATCGTCTGCTGACCCCGGCCGAGGTTGCCGCGATGCTTCGGGTCGACCCGAAGACCGTTACCCGGTGGGCGAGGGGCGGCAAGCTGTCGTCGATCCGCACGCCGGGCGGTCACCGCCGCTACAGCGAGACCGAGGTGCGCGGATTCCTGAACGGCTGGCAGCACGTTTCCCTGCCGCGGCCGTCCGGCGAGTAGCGCCGCCCGCGCTCCGGCCTGCGCTGCGCAGGCACCGGCCGGCCCGGGAGGGGGGAACGACGGGCCGACCGGACTTGGTGAAGGTCGTTTCCCGCGCTCGTCGGGGCCGGCCCGGCCAATGCCGGGCCGGCCCCGGTGCGGCAGGCGAAGGCCCGGTCGCCGGTGCTCGGCGGATGATGTTGCTCAGCGCCTGGTAATCGCGCGTTGACCCTTCGCAACCCTTCCCACTAAGGTGTCACGAGGATCCGCGGCTGACGCGCCCGGACCCTACCGAGGGGGAACAGCGATGGGAGTCATGCTCTCGCTGGATGAGCATGGGCCCGTGAAAGGGCGCCGCCGCCAGGGTCAGCACGCACGCCACCCGGGTCTTCCGGTGCGTGTCCAGGCCGTCGCGGCCATCCGCCGTTACGACGCCCCCTCGACCGGGCGGTTACTGAGCAGGCTGACCAGGACCGTTCTGGCCCGGCGGAATGCGCCGGCCCCGGACGCGGGCGTCCGGTCACCCGGCCAGCGGCCGCGGGAATGGTCGCTCTATCCGGGCCTGTCGGTGGCCTGCCTGCTCGGCGAGTGCCGGGACGACTCCGGCCGCCCGGTGTGTGATGCCGGCCGCTGCGAGCATGACTGTCACCGCGACGCCGCGGGCACCGGCCCAGGACCGGCCGCGGGCGCCGAGTCCGCCGCCTGAAGTATTTTCTGGTTCGCTCGCTCTGTTCCTGGTTCGCTCGCCTCCGGGACGCCTTGATGCGCCCCCTCCGGCTCACTCACGGGGGCTGGCGCCCGGGGCACCAGCGCCGTGCTGGCAACGCTTGCGTAGGATCGTGGCCCGGCATGGAGGTGGGAGATGGCTGAGCTGGTACGGGTCGAGACCGACGGGGCGGTGGCCACCATCCGCCTCGACCGGCCGCCGATGAACGCCCTGAACGCCCAGGTCCAGGACGAGATCGCCGCGGCCGCCGACCGGCTGGCCGGCGACGATGCCATCCGGGCGGGCCTCATCTACGGCGGCGAGAAGGTCTTCGCCGCCGGGGCCGACATCAAGGAGATGGCCGAGCTGAGCTACGCGCAGATCGCCGCCCACAGCGCCCGGCTCCAGGCTGCCTTGACCGCGGTGGCCAAGATCCCCAAGCCGGTGGTCGCCGCGATCACCGGCTACGCCCTCGGCGGCGGAATGGAACTCGCGCTGTGCGCCGACTTCCGGGTCATGGGCGAGAGCGCCAAGGTCGGACAGCCCGAGATCCTGCTCGGGATCATCCCGGGGGCGGGCGGCACCCAGCGGCTGCCTCGCCTGATCGGCCCGGCCCGGGCCAAGGACATCGTGTTCACCGGCCGGTTCGTCGGGGCGCAGGAGGCCCTGGCGATGGGCCTGGTCGACCAGGTCGTGCCGGACGCCGAGGTGCTGCGGGCCGCGCGGGCGCTGGTGGCCCGGTACGCGACCGGCCCGGCGCTGGCGCTGCGGGCCGCCAAGCAGGCCATCGACGGCGGTCTCGACGTCGACCTGGCCAGCGGCCTGGAGCTGGAGCGGCTGAACTTCGCCGGACTGTTCGCGACCGAGGACCAGCGGACAGGAATGAGAAGCTTCGTGGAGAATGGACCTGGGAAAGCGACCTTCGCCGGGCGGTGAGCGCCGCCGCGGCGCCGGGCCGCAGGTGTTCCGAGGAGCAGTCACGTTCATGGACCAGGGAACTGTCAGCGACGGGCGGGCCGGCCGGTGACCGAGCCGGACCGCGGGCCGGACAACGGCGGCGGGCCGTCCCTGGACATGGTGACGGCGGCGCTGCGGGCCGACACCGCCGATCTCGCGATCTACACCCGGGTGCTCACCAAGTCGCTGGGTGAGGCGCTCCCGCCCGACTGGGTTACCGTTGACGTGGACCGGACCATGTCCGACCGGATGCGTGGCCGGCCCGGCCAGGTGTCGAAGATCACCGTCCGGCTGGGGGACCGGGTGATGACCCTCGGCATTCAGCGCGGGGCTCCGGTCGCCGAAGTCTGCAGCGAGGTGCGCGGGGTGGTGCTGTCACGCCAGCCGGTACCGCTCGACGTCTGGGCCGAGGAACTGGCCCGGGCGCTGGTCGCGCACGCGGAGCAGAACGCCGAGGCGGCCAGGGCGCTGCGCCGCCTGGTGGCAGGGAGTTAGCACGGGGTACGCGGCGGGGCCCACACGGCCGCGGGCCGCGGAACACGAGGGGTGTCATGCGTCACGCCTATCAAACCGCGCTGATCACCGGCGCATCGCGCGGCATCGGCGAGAGCCTGGCCAGGCGGCTCGCCGATGACGGCAGCGACCTGGTCATCCTGGCCCGCCGGGCGGAGCCGCTCGAGGTGCTCGCCGCGACGCTCCGCAGCGCGCACCAGGTCAGCGTTGAGGTGCTGACGGCCGACCTGGCCACGCCCGCCGGGCTGGCCGCGGCCGAGACCCGGCTGACCGACCCGGACCGGCCGATCGAGTTGCTGGTCAACAACGCCGGTTTCGGCTCGCCCGGGGCGTTCGCCGACCGGCCGGCCGCCAGCGCCGAGGACCAGATACGGCTCAACGTGACCGCGGTGGTGCGGCTGACCCACGCGGCGCTGCCCGGCATGCTGACCCGCGGGCACGGCGGGGTGCTGAACGTGTCGTCGGTGGCCGGGTTTTTTCCCTCGCCCGGCGCCGCCGCGTACGGGGCCAGCAAGGCGTTCGTCACCTCGTTCAGCGAGAGCCTGGCCGCGGAGGTGCGGGGCCGGGGCGTGCACGTGACCGCGCTCTGCCCGGGCTTCACCCGCACCGGGCTCCGCGGGTCGTCGGTGTCCGGCGCGGCCGGGCTGGCCTGGCTGGACGCGGACAAGGTGGCTGGCGCCGGGCTCGAGGCGGTCGCGGCGGGCCGGGTCCTCTCGGTCCCGGGTGCCCAGTACAAGTCGGTGGTCTCACTGACCCGGGTCGTTCCGCGCGCCGTGCTGCGATCCGCGGCCACGGCCATGCGGCGGACATAGCCGGGCCTTCCCGGCCAGGCGTCAGGATGCCGAGGGATGGAACTCCGTAGGCTGGTGAGGTCATGACAGCTCAGGACCACACGCCGGACACGCTCGGGGCCTATCGCATCCTCGAGCGGCTGGGCGAGGGCGGCATGGGCGTGGTCTACCTCGCCGCCGACCCCCAGCAGCGCCGGGTGGCGGTGAAGGCGCTGCGCCCCGCCGTCGCCTCGGACCCGAACGCGCGGCGGCGGCTGGCCCGCGAGGTCGAGACCATGCGGCGGGTCCGCAGCCCGTTCGTGGCCGAGGTCCTCGACGCGGACGTGACCAGCGACCCCCCGTACATCGTGACCAGGTACGTCAGCGGGCAGACGCTGGAGGACGTGGTCGGCCGCGGCGGCCCGCTCACCGGTACCCAGCTGGCCCGGCTGGCGTCCGGACTGGCCCTGGCCCTGGCCGCCGTGCATGCCGCCGGCGTCGTCCACCGCGACCTCAAGCCGGGCAACGTGATGATCGCGGGCGGCGAACCGGTCGTGATCGACTTCGGGATCGCCCAGGTGCCGGATTCCACCCGGCTCACCCAGACCGGGATGTTCATGGGCACCCCCGGATACCTGGCGCCCGAGGTCATCGAGGGCAAGCCGAGCGGTCCCGCGTCCGACGTGCACTCATGGGGCGCCACCGTGGCCTTCGCCGCCACCGGCCGGCCTCCGTTCGGCACCGGCGCGTTCGAGACGATCTTCTACCGGATCATCAACAGCCAGCCCGACCTTGACGGCTTCCCGGCGCCGCTGCTGTCGCTCGTGGGGCAGGCGCTGGCCCGTGACCCGGCCCACCGGCCGGACACCGCCGAGTTGTGCCGGCGCACCGCCGTGCTTGACCCGGCCACGCTGGTGCCGGCCGCCGCGGGGGCGGCCGCGCCGTTCATGACGCCCGGCACGATCGCGGACCGGCCGGCCCTGGCCGCGCTGGCCGACCCGGCGGCCGCGCCCGCGCCCGCGCCGCCCGCCTGGGCGCCGTCGACCCGTCCGTGGGCGGCCGCCGGCGGGCCGGCCTTCGAGCCGGCCGGGCCCGTGGCGGCCCGAGCCCCGGACAACTATCGCGACGTACTGCCCCCGGTGCGATACGCGCCGAGCGGGGCCGGAGCCCCGCCGTCCGGCTGGGCCGCGCCGGACCGGCAGGCGGCGGGCCGGTCGCCCGCCGGCCCGGTGCTCGTCTTCGGCTCGGTGGCCGCGCTGGTCGGGGTCGCCGTGGTGTTGCCGGTCGCCGGCACGGTGGCCGCGCTGCTGGTGCTGATGGGCCTGCGGGCCGGGGACCAGACCTCGGGCCGGCTGTCCCGCTGGCGGTCGCGCCGGGGAGCGCGGGCCAGCGATGCGCTGCTGGCCGCGGTCACGTTCCCGCCCGCCTTCGCCTGGTCGCTGGTCCGGACCCTGCTGATCGCGCCGGCGGCGCTGGTCGCGGCGGCCATCGCCGCGGTGATCACGATCATCGCCGTGCCGAGCCACCCCATCCCGGCGGCGTGCGCGTTCGCCGCCGGTGCCCTGGTGCTGTTCTACGGTTTCGGGCCGGGGTCCGGCCGCTCGCGCCGGCCGATCCGGGGCTTCTTCGACGCCGTTGCCGACACCCCGATTACCGCCGCGACGGCGTGCATCGCCGTCGGCGCCGTGGTCATCGCCGCCGTCGTGGTCGCGGCCTCGCACCCGCCGTTCTTCTGGCCGGCCGGCAACCTGAGCGGATGGCTCGGGCACTTCCATGCCGTGTCGGTCATGGTGCACAACATCCGGATCCAGGTGTTCAGAGTGATCGGCAGGCCAACCGGCTGACGGCCGCCATCGCCGGCGCATGGCCGCCCTCGGCCAGGTGCGCCGTGGCCGGCGGCGGAACGTGGGCGGCGGCGGCCGGCGCGGTCGCGGGCTGTCCCGCGGCCGGCGGTGCCGCCGGAGGCGCCGGGACGCTCGCCGGCCGGGGCGGCCGGGACGGCCCGCCCGCCCGCGCGGCCGTGGTCACCCGGCCGTCGGCCTCGGGCCGCGCGGCGAGGGCCGTCTTCTCGGCCTGCGGCAGCGGCCGGACCAGTCCCAGCGCCACCACCTCGTTGGCCAGCCGGACCCGGCGGTTCGCGCCCTCGGGAATCCGGAACTTCTGGTAGAGGCGAAGCAGGTGCTGTTTGACCGCCGCCTCCGTGACGACCAGGTCGGCGGCGATCTCCCGCGCCGTCGCCGGCGCCACGAACGCCTCGTCGGACAGGGCCGGCCGGCACAGGGAGGTCACCACGTCCAGCTCCCGGCGGGTCAGTTCGGGCGCCGCCGGGCGCCGCAACTCGACCTCGGCCGCGAGTTCCTCCGCCACCAGGCCGAATACCCGGCAGCGGGCCGATCCGAAGCTGAGCACATCGCCGTCCTCAAGGACCCGGCGCGCCACCAGGCGGCCATTTACCCGGGTCCCGTTGCGTGATAAGCCGAGATCGGTCACGTAGGCGTAGGGGCCGCGCCGGACGATCTCGGCATGCAGCCGGGACACGCTCGGATCGACCAGGTGAACGTCGACGGACCGCCCGCGTCCGATGGTGGTCACGTCCTCCCGCAACGGCATGATCAGCCCGCTGTCCTCGACCCGGATGTAGGGCCCGTCCATGAAACGTTCCTCCTGCCTGTCGAAGCAGCCACTGATTTCTCACTATTCAGCTACCCTTTCCGGCGGTTGTTGTACCGCGCCCGGCGCAATAGATTGCGGCGCCCGGAGGGCGCGGTCCGGAGCGGCCACGGCGGAGGTGTCCAGCAAGCGCAAGTACACTGCCGAGCGAGCCGTCCGAGAGGAAGACATATGCCCGGAAAGCCGTCCAGGGGACTGGCCGACGTGGTGGCCGCGTCGACGGCGCTCAGCGACATCGACGGGCAGGCTGGCCTGCTGTTCTACCGCGGCTATGACATCAACCAGATCGCCGGGGCGGCGACCTTCGAGGAGATCGCCTACCTGCTGCAGGGCGGGACGCCAGCGGGCCGGGCGGAACTGGACGGCTACCTGGCCGAG
>Ga0335072_10001834_pt1 | contig 33785 bp, 22 predicted proteins | sample Lox_Sample_21_FD_206725 | JGI IMG/M metagenome (GOLD analysis project Ga0335072, IMG submission 206725) | Soil microbial communities from Loxahatchee National Wildlife Refuge, Florida, United States - Lox_Sample_2.1 | ecosystem: Environmental > Terrestrial > Soil > Wetlands | place: USA... | reverse complement strand
TGTGTCGGTGCCATCATCGGCCCGGCCCACCTGGCTCGTTGTCTCAGTCACCTCAGGAAATGAGGCCAGCAGCACTCGCGCCTTGTTGGCGATTGCCACGCTCTCGTCAGGACCGGTACTCGGCGCCAGCGTTCCACGCACCCAGATTGCACCCTCGTCCAGGTGTGGAAGAAACTCCGATCCGATAACACCGCTAAACGCCAGATAAGCTGAGACAGCTAGCGCCAGCCCCGCACCACCCACGGTCAGATACCTGTTACGAATGGCAAATGCGGCTGCTCGCTTGTAGTGTTCGATCAGCCAGATCATGACTGGGTTGTGCCATTCTTTGGCTCCCCGCCTAAAAAGAAAGCTGGACAGCACAGGCGCGAGCAACATGGAGAAGATCAGAGCACCCAGCAAGGCGAACGCCACGGTCCACGCCATGGGCTTGAAAAGACGTCCTTCCACCGCTTGCAGCGTAAAGATTGGCAGATATGCCGTGATGATAATGCCGATTGCATAGAACACTGGCCGCTGCACTTCATGTGCAGCTTCACGGATTCTTTCGCCTGGAGTCTGTGCCCCGTGACCATTACGGTTGAGGTGACGGACGATGTTCTCGACCATCACCACGGCGCCATCCACGACCATGCCGAAGTCCAAAGCGCCCAGCGAAAGAAGGTTGGCCGGGATGTGACGCAGGTCCAGACAAATGGAGGCGAAGAGCAGCGAAAAGGGGATGGTAAGCGCGACAATCAAAGCACCGCGCGCGTTTCCGAGGAAAAGAAAGAGAACAATCACAACCAGCACAATCCCCTCGGTCAGATTGTGCAGCACCGTGTGTGTGGTGTAGTGGATCAGATCGCTGCGATCGAGAAATGGAACAACCTTCACTCCTTTGGGAAGAATTCGATCGTTCAGTTCCCGCACCTTGGCTTCAATGCCGCGGAGCACAGGATCGGAGTCGTCACCTTTCTGGAGCAGCACAATGCCTTCGACGACATCGGGATTGTCGACAAGTTTCCCATCCTCACGACGGATGGTTCTGCCGTTCTGGCCCAGTCGGATCTTGGGCCCCTGCTCGACTACAGCTATATCTTTCATGCGCAGCGCGGTCCCTGCCTGCGTCTTGATGACGGTGTTTTCAATGTCCTGGACTCTGGACACGAGGCCGACGGCCTGCACATTGACCTGCTGCGAGCCTGCAACAATAAAGCTGCCGCCGGCGTTCGTGTTGTTGTTCGCAAGCTGTTGCTCGACCTGTGCAATGCTCAACCCGTAAGAGACAAGCTTGTCCGGATTAAGGCGGATCTGGTATTCCTTCGTTTCGCCGCCCAGGCTGGAGACATCTACCACTCCGGGGACCTGCTTGAACTGCTTTTCGAGAGTCCAGTCCTCGATAGACTTGAGTTCCATAACGTCGATTTCTGGATTCTTGCTCTCAATCGTGTAGAAGTAGATCTGGCCTACGGGACTCCAGTCTGTACCTAGCTGCGGGACAAGCCCCGCAGGCAGCGAAACCATACCCATCCTTTCGACAACTCTTTCGCGATTCCAATTGTTATTGGAGTCATCGTCAAAGATGAGCATGATGCTGGATAGTCCTGCCAGCGTAGTGGAGCGCAAATGCTGCAGATGCGGGATACCAGCCATCTGGATTTCAGTGGGAATCGTCACTTGTTGTTCAATGTCTTCCGCGGAATGTCCAGGCCATTGGGTAATGATGTTGACGTAATTGTTTGCAACATCCGGATAGGCTTCGACCGGAAGGTTGTGGAACGATACAATGCCCCACGCGAACAAAAGGATTGCCCCGCCGAGGACAAGAAATCGATTGTTCAGCGCAAAGTCGACGAGCCGCCGAATCATTGCGCCTCCAGCGTGGCTTCCAATTGGAGGACATTCGAGACCACTTGCTGGCCAGGATTAATGCCAGAGAGAATCTCCTGCTTGTTCCCGGGTAAAGTGTTGCCGCTGTGAACCTCGACCCGTCTAAAGTGCCCGTCGCCAGCGGGGACAAAGACCCAATCGCGGTCATGCAGGTGCAAAATAGCGGAAGCAGGGACGACCGCATGGTCCTCCATGGTCCTGCTCTCAAATGTGGCGGTGACGAACATGCCCAGCCGGAGAATGCCGGGATTGGGGACCTCGATACGGACCTTGGCCGTGCGAATGCTGGGATCGAGCACCGGCCCGATATCGCTGATGTGACCAGTCAATACCTTGTCCGGATAAGCATTCAGTCTGATTTTAGCGAGCTGTCCAAGCTGAATCTTCGGTATGTCGTTCTCGTACACATCGCAAATGATCCAGACATCGGAGAGGTCAGCAATTGTGAAAACTGTAGACGACCCCGAGAAAGTCACGCCGGCGGCGGCCGCGTTCGTCACATTCTGCGCGACGATGACACCGGAGATCGGTGCATAGACGGGGACGATGCTCGTCGGGCGATCTTTCTTTATGCCGAGAGTATTGAGCTGTTCTTCCGCCGCATTCAGATCGGCTTTGGCATCGTTTTCGGCGTCTTCGGCCTGCTCCAGCATGCCCAGCGAAATGGCGCCATGCTGGTAAAGGTCCTTGGCGCGCACGTAGGCCTTATTCGCGAGCTGCTCATCATTTACAGCCTTCAAGTAGGTGTCAAAAGCATTCGTAACGTCAGGGCTCTGTACCTTCAAGAGCAGATCGCCTTTCTTGACGTGGTCATCGAGTCGGGCCCTGATATCGACAACGCGGCCGCTCGCAAGCGAAATAACAGGAACTTCGTGCGCGATGTCAGGATTGACCGCGCCGGTGACCTTCAGCTCTGTGGGGGCTTCGATCTGGTCTGCCGCAACCAGCGGAAACTGATCCGGTTTGTCGACCGTGACCAGACTCATATCACCCGTTTGCACAACCTGAACCGGCGGCGGCGCACCGTCGGCCGGGTTGAACTTCTTGCTGCACGACACCAAAGAGAGACAGGCAACGACGCAGCCGGCAGACATCAACAGAGACTTACTTGTCATTGGATCACCTCGCGCCCCACGGCAAGATTCAACTGGCTCGCTGCTGTCAAATAGGAGCCGATCAACTGCAGATAGGCCAGTTGCACATTGCGGTAGTCGCTCTGCGCATTCAGAAAATCCATCAGCGAAGCTCCGCCGTGCTGATAGGCATAGGTAACGGTTTCGCGGACACGCACCGCCTGCGCCAGGTATTTATCCTTGTATGGCCGCAGCAGAACCAGATTGCTATTCACCTGTGCGTACGCCGAGTCAACGTCGGCAAATACCTGCGCGCGGGTCGCATCTTCCATCTGCTGATTGCGGCCGATGTCCAGCTGGGTGCGCTGCTTTTCGCCCTGATTGCGATCAAAGATGCGAAGCGGAATGCTCACGCTGAGACCCAGCGTTTGATTGTCATACGGATTGTTGAACGATGGGTTGTAGGTATACCACGCGCTGAACGTCGGATCAGTCGAGCCATTGGCGACCGCGAGCTTGTGGTTGGTGGTCGCCTGCTGAACCGACTCGAGCGCAGCATGCAGGTCTGGTCGTTCGGTGAGCGCGATCTGTCGGAAGGTTTCGAGCGGCTGCAGCTGGTCGGTGAAATCGAAAGGACCCTGAACGTCGAACTGATCGATCGGTGTTCTGTCATTCAGCAACTGCAGCAACTGAATCTTTGAGGTTCGCAGATTCACTTCTGCCGTTTGCAGATCAGATTCATACTGCACGCGCTGCAGTTCGATTCTGTCCAGGTCGATCTGCGCAAGATCGCCCGATTTGAAGCGCGCACGGCTGATATCAATGATGTGGTCGTAGTAGCCCAGTTCCTGACGTGTCAGATCCAGCACCGCCTTCGCCTGGAGCGTCTGGACGAAGACTGAACGTAGATTGAAAAGAAGATTGCGTTCCAGATCCAGATGCTGCGAGCCTGCGATCTGAGTACCCTGCTGTGCGCTCTCCAGACGCAATTCCCTCTTGTGGTCGCGTTCATGCAGATAGCTGAAGTTAGGTGAAAACTGAGTGCCGGTGAGTGGTTGCCAGACTCCCTTGTAAGGAGCGATTTGAGTCCCATCCGTTGACAGAGTGAACTGCGGATTCGGACGGAGATATGCCGTGATCTCTTCGGCCTTCATCTCCTGGACATTGATTTCATCGGCTTTAAGCGTGGGATTCGCCGACTCAAACTTGTCCTTAACCTGTTGCCATGTGTAGCTCTGCTGTGCGCTTGTAGGGCAGGATATGGCCAACAGAAGTCCCAGAACAGCAGGACCGCAGGCAGTCCTAAACAGTAATTTAAGAATTTGCATTTGAAATGCTCTGTACCGCTCACGAAAAAGTGATCCACCTCATGCATTCGCGCCCAGAAGACTGGGTCGAGCGATAGACAGTTCCAGCATAGAGAGCGGGCCGGCAGACACCGCTCTATCTTTCAGACATAACAAGCCTATCTTTGAGCCCGGCGCCCTATCTTTTGGTCAATCGTCATCGACGATGAATCCTTTGTGAAATGGAAGCATCGTCGATATCTACAATGGAGCTAGTCTGCTGCGCGCATAGCGCGGCATCGCAGGTGTATATGTACGCGGCGTTCTTCAAGGGAGACAGGCGATCAGCTCTGCTCAAAGCAGGAATCATGATCGCGGCCATCGCGCTTCTGGACTGGCGGGTGGTTGGCGAGATCCCGCTTGGATTCCTCTACCTGGCGCCCATGCTGACGGTTGGGAGTGCACTCGACGCATGGCAAATCAGTGTGATCGCTGCTCTGTGCACCTTCCTGGCAGAAGTTTTCGACGATCTGGCGTGGAACCTGCGGACGGGAATATCCCGGGATGTACTCTACTTTGCGGCCTTTGTTGGGACAGGGTTATTCGTTCGCGAGGTGAGCCGCAACCGCAAGGCTGCTTTGGAGCACCTTCATGAAATTGAGCGTCAGAGCGATGCGCGCCTCGAAGCGGAAGAGCAATTGCGGATCTTAATCGAAAGCAGCCCTGCAGCGATTATTACAGCGGATGCTGATGGCAGCGTGCTGATGGCGAATGAGGCCGCGCACCGGATGCTGGTTGTTCCACAAGGGGAACTGCCCGGAAGGGTGATTCATCGTTATCTGCCCTCCCTGACGAACGTCTCCATGCGTGGCGCCTCACAGCAGCTCTTTCGTACAGTCATGCAGGCCCGCGGGCAGCGCGATGATGGAGAGACTTTCCTGGCTGACATCTGTTTCTCTACCTATCGCACGAATGCTGGATCGCGCCTCGCTGCTATGGTGCTCGATGCTTCCGAAGAGTTCAGAACACATGAGGTATCCGGCCTGCATCAGCTGCTTGCCGGATCCCGGATCGCGATTGGGGCCGTTTCTCATGAGATTCGCAATGTGTGCGGAGCCATTGCTGTTGTTCATCAGAATCTCGCGCACGGCGGATTGCTCGCCGGAAACAAGGATTTCGAAGCGCTTGGCAATCTCGTCGTGGCACTCGAAAGCATCGCCAGCGTTAATCTTCGGCAGTCCGCGAATCAGGCTACAGAGATCGATCTTACTGCTCTGCTCGATGAACTAAAAATAGTGGTTGCTCCCTCGTTGCACGAGGAGGATATCGTGGCACGGTGGACTGTAGAGCCTGGCCTGCCGCTTGTGTGGGCTGACCGGCCCAGTTTGATGCAGGTGTTTCTGAACTTGATCACCAACAGCATCCGAGCGCTTTCCAAAAACAACAATCGAGTTCTCTCTGTTACTGCTGGAAGTGGCGCCAACCAGGTCCTTGTAGAGTTTGTCGACAATGGCGGCGGAGTTGCCCATCCGGAGCATCTCTTTCGCCCATTTCAGGCCGGGGCAGAAGCAACCGGTCTTGGCCTCTACCTGTCACGCGCGTTCGTGCGCTCCTTTGGCGGGGAGCTGCGCTATCAGCCTCTGCCTGATGGCGCCTGCTTTATTGTTAGTTTGACACCGGCAATTTCATCCGGGCAGGACCAGCCATGAGCGAAATCCGCATACTGATGGTGGACGATCACAGCCTTTTTCGGGAGAGCCTGGGCAGGCTTCTTGAAACTGCTCCTGACTTCCGCGTGGTTGGTCAGTGTGCAACTGTGGCTGAGGCCATTGCCGCGTTTTCCGAGACGCAAACCGACGTGGTCCTGCTCGATTACGACCTTGGCGAGGAGCAGGGATCCAGCCTGATTGCAGAACTTAAGAATCACCAGAGTAAGGCGAAAGTCCTTATGGTGACGGCAGGAATGTCCGATGCGGTTACTCTCCGCATAATGGAAGCCGGGGCGTCGGGAGTCTTCCTCAAACATAGCAGTCTTGACCAGCTATTGGCGGCTATCCATCGAGTTGCAGGTGGCGAGATTTGGCTGGACACCGGAGCCATCCGTTCTCTCGTCGCCGGCAGAAACTCCGAGACAGCACGTTTCGAGCGCAGGCAGTCTCTGACTCCCCGCCAGAACGAGGTGCTGAGAGGCATTCTCGACGGGCTCACAAACAAAGAGATTGCGTGGAACCTGAATGTCTCCGAAAGCTCTGTCAAAGCTGTCATTCAGGAGCTGTTTCATAAGGCAGGAGTGAGAACGCGGAGTCAACTGGTGAGAATTGCCATTGAAAAACATTCTTCCGACTGGTTGAAACCAGCAACCAAAGACTGAGGCAATACCCAGGTATCAGCGGAAATCCCCAGCCCGAAGCTGTTCTGATTCAGTCTGTACCTCAACCAGGCCAAGATGAGATTAGTCCCGATATATCTGCTTCCAACTCAACTTCCAGTTTCCCCGTGACACGACGGCGACTGCAAATCGGAAAACCGACTGGCGAGATCTCCCGCATGCAACCGCTGTATCAGGCCAATCTCGCGTATATTCAAGCAACAGCATTTAGAAGCCTCTCATGGGGTGTAGTGGACGTGTGCACTTCGACATCTCAGACTGCCGTTTAAGGAGAATAACGTGACCAGCAAGACCACACTGCTCGATCAATGCCGGAAGCCGGCGGGACGGATGGGCCGATTCACCTTGTGGAGAATGAACTGGTCGCATTCCAAGTTGACCGACTGGGGCTTGGCTCACATTTCGATAGAGCCACGCGACACCATTCTCGATGTAGGTTGCGGGGGAGGGAGAAGGTGAGCAAGTTAGCGGCGATCGTCACGCAGGGACGGGTCTGCGGCATCGATTATTCCGATACGAGCGTAGCTGCATCCAGGAAAGCGAATGCACGATGTATCAATATAGACCGGGTCGAGATCCAGCAAGGCTCGGTGTCACAGTTGCCATTCCCTGATGACGTGTTTGATCTCGTCACGGCCGTGGAAACACACTACTTCTGGCCCGACCTACCCGCCGATATGCGCGAAGTCTTCCGGGTCCTGAAGCCGGGCGGCACTCTCATCGTGATCGCGGAGGCTTATAAAGGAGCGAAGACGACGGCTGGAAAGCTTGCCGAAAAATATCTCCCTTTAGCGGGAATGACGCTCTTGAGTGTGGATGAACATCGCGAACTCTTCACGAGGGCTGGCTACTCGGATGTTCGGATTATCGAGGAATACGACAAGGGATGGATTTGCAGCATGGGGAGAAAACCCTCAATGCCGAGAGGCTCCGATGACACTCAGGAAAGAGTCTAACCTGTCATCGTCTTATGAGTGGTAGTCGCCAACTCTTCCAAAATCCGACAATGTTCTAGTTGCGCGTAATCTTCCCGCAACCGCTAAGTTTTGGAGCGTAACTACTGGAGCGGCAGATTAGTAGCACACGCTAAGGGCAATCATTTCGCCGTCTCTGCTAAGAAAGGTGATGGTTACCGTTTGCGAAATAACCCACCGCTGCTGGGCGGACGATTGTTAGGTAAGATCAGTTTCACATCGAGGTAGCTGCTGCTCTCGCGCCGGGCTCAGACAAGGCGAATTCGCCAACCGACCTTGGTGGCCGGATGACGTTCGTATGTTTGCCGGAAGCAAATCCCCGCGGTGCGAATTCCATCGGCATCTCAAAGGAGCGTTGGCATGAGGAGAAACCACTATGACGACAGCAGTAGCTGCGATGAAAATCGCGCCATCGGCGAATCGGCGTGGCCCCGCTATCCTGTGTTGTACGAGATCAGCACCTGGGTCTGGCTCTCTGACCTGAGCCAGAAATATGGAAAGCCCGTCGATTTGTCGTCCGTTCCCGCAACTGAGTGGGATGCCATTGCTGCCTATGGCTTCGATGGGGTGTGGCTGATGGGCGTCTGGGAACGGAGCCCAGCGGGAATTGCGATCTCGAATAAAAATCAGAGCCTGCTTGCGGACTTCCGACGGGCTCTTCCGGACTTTCGCCCTGACGACAACGTGGGATCTCCCTATTGCGTGCGGCGTTATGTTGTCGACCCGCATCTCGGAGGCCCTGAAGGACTTGCTGTCGCACGCGCAGAGCTTTCCAAGCGGGGCATGAACCTGGTGCTCGACTTCGTACCGAACCATGTAGCGCCCGACCATCCCTGGGTCCGTGAACACCCCGAATACTTCATCCGAGGCAATAGCGACGATCTTAGGAATGATCCCTCATCCTTCATTGATATAGGTGGAACGGTTTTCGCCTGCGGACGCGATCCTTTCTTTCCGGCGTGGCCGGACGTTCTGCAGTTGAACGCATTTGAGCCGGGTCTGCGGCAAGCTGTGATGGAAACGATCGCAAACATTGCCCGGCAGTGCGATGGCATGCGCTGCGACATGGCGATGCTTTTCCTGAACTCCATCTTCGAGCGCACCTGGGGCAGCCGTGCCAGTCTGCGGCCCGCGACGGAATACTGGAAAGGTGTGATCTCCGCGACCAAACACAGGCATCCCGGCTTCCTGTTTATCGCTGAAGCATACTGGGATCTGGAGTGGGAGCTCCAGCAGCAGGGCTTCGACTTCTGCTATGACAAGAAGCTCTACGATCGGCTGGAGCACAGCGGCGCGGAAGACATCCGGCTCCATCTGTGCGCTGATCTCGACTATCAGGACAGACTGCTCCGCTTTATCGAGAACCACGACGAGCCAAGGGCTGGCGCTACTTTCTCGGCTGAGAAGCTGCGAGCCGTTACCCTGACCATAGCCACTCTGCCCGGAGTAAAGCTCTTCCACGAAGGACAGTTCGAGGGACGGAAGGTAAGACCGCCCGTGTTTCTGGGCCGGCGCCCCAACGAGCCAGTGGATGAGAACCTGCAGGCATTTTCCAGGAAACTTCTGGATGCTACCCATCGGCCGGTGTTTCGTGAGGGAGAATGGCATTTGTGCGCGCGCACGGGCTGGCCGGATAACGCGAGCTATCAGAACCTGGTGGCCTGGTGCTGGCTGAAAGATGCAGAGAGATACGTGGTCGTAGTCAATCTTAGCGACAGGCCTGCGCAAGCCCAAGTTCAGATCCCATGGGCCGACTTCGCAGGCAGAACGTGGCAATTGACGGACATGCTATCGGGCGCGACTTACGAGCGAGACGGGAATGAAATGTCCTCACAGGGACTCTATGTGGAACTCAGCCCCTGGGCCTACCACCTCTTCCAATTTGTCCGGACGCCCATGCACTCACAGAGCTAGTTTGCCCTGTTGTCGCTAACAGAGACCTGAGCGAGGGCGACTTTTTCGGCGTGCTCGGTTACCGATCCTGCGCTCCATCTTTGAGCCCGCGTACCCACAACGCATTTATGCCCTTGCAGTCGTGCAGTTCAAGAACCGGAGCGGACATCGGCGTCTTGATGTGAAACAGGTCCGCGCCCTCGACATTCTGCATGACAAGAGCAGGACGCGCATCTTCGGTCATAGCAGCGATCTCAATGTCACTCAGATCTACGTTCTTTACGTGGCGGAGATAAAAGCCCTGCGACGGCATGTTGCCAAACATATTCGGCTCAGGATATTTCTGCTCATCCTCGGGAGGCGTGATGGCCGCCTGCTCCTTTGTGCCGCCGCCCCGGTGCTGGATGTAAATATGGTGCAGCTTGAGATCCTGAATCTCATGCTCCGGCACTCCGCTGATGATGCATCCCAGATGAGAAGCCGAATTCGAGCAGACAATATTGCTCACGATGACGCGCTGCAGCGTTCCGGTCTTGGTGGACTCGGCAGGCCCGCGCAGGCGGCTACCCAGTCGCATGAAAATGGGCGCCGAGACGATGTCACGCATGGTGATATTGGTGATGGTGATGTCTTCGAGCAGGGCTCCGTCCACGGATTCGAGCGCCAATCCCTGACAGCCGTCAAAGACGCAGTTGGAGATGGTGATGTTTTTGAAGCCGCCATTCGATTCCGTGCCCATCTTGATGCGGCCGGTGTGGGGAACCCTGACCGACGCGTCGAATTTCTTCCATGTTCCGTCGAGCATCGTGCCCAGTTCATACGCGCCGGTCACCAGGCAGTTGACAATCTCCAGGTTTTCCGTGGCGCGCGCATAACCCAGCGCATAGCTGCTTTTGGGAACAATCGCATCGTCCCACGGCGAGTTCACGGCACAGTTGGAAACCCGCACATTGCGGCAGCAATCGATGTCCATGCCGTCGCGGTTGGTGTCGATGGTGAGCCCATCGATCAGGAGATTGTCTACAGCGGTCGCGAGAATCCCAAACCAGCCGCCCTGCAAAATCTGGAAACTCCTTAGCTCCACGTTGCGGCAATTCTTCAGGCTGATGGATTTGTTTCCTACGCCGCTGATCCGCCGGTTGGCCGGGTTCTGGCTCTTAGGATCGTTGTTGCGCATCAATCCCCGGCCCCAGATGCGTCCCGGGCCATAGATCGAAATGTCGTGCAGGTTCTCGCCCCACATCAGGCTGTTGCGCCAGTGGTTATGCCCGTAATCCTGATAAGCCTCCCACGGCTGTACCGGCTCCGGTTCATCGTAGCCGCCAGGTTGTCCCTCCGGCGGGGGATCAGCCGCAATAATGACCGCGCCCTGATCCAGGTGCAGCGCCACATTGCTTTTCAGGCGAATGGAATAGCACAAATATTGTCCCGCGCCGAAATGAACGGTGCCGCCGCCGCTGGCTGCTGCCGTGTCGATCGCACGGTTAATCGCCGGGGTGTCGAGGGTGGCGCCATCGCCGGATACCCCGAATGCTCTCACGTCCACAGCGTAATCATGCTTTCCCGGCTGCTCTCCGGAGGAGTTTTGAATAGGGCTCTCCACCGCCGCACGCATGGCAGTAGGAGCCGCAGTGATCGCACCGGCCACGCCAACCCCTGCAAGTTTCAGAAAATCTCTGCGCCCACTCATCTGTCCATTACTCATCGTTCTGCATCCTCCTCACAACTCTTATAGTTTCTGGTGCTCTAGTGCAGCCACAGATCATTTTCCCGGAATGGTTCCAGGCGGGAGTACCGGGTTTGATTAAATATAGCTGCGGCCGGATCCTGGTTGAGGTCAGACCACCGGGAAGCTACATTTGAAGGCTGTAGGCCTGACAAGGATCTTTCGGGGGCCTGCAAGGATAATCGAGTTCTCAGGCTCGAAATGGCTCCTATGTGACTGACAGGTATGCCTTTCACCGCGAATTGTTGTGTTCCAGTAACCGCAGCACCCTGGACAGCACCACCTCATGGTCAGACCGCGTTCGAGTTCATGCTTCAGAATGTCTTGAGATATTCAATTAACGCGCGCTTGTCCGCATCGGACAATTTTGAGCCGTAGGTATGGCCTCGGTCTTGTACGAAATCAGGCGCGTTGTCTGCGAGCAGGAACAATCCGTTCAGCCCGCCGGTGCCGGCGAGGTGGCAAAAGAGCCGCGTGAAGAAATTGTCTTCGCGGAATTTCTCCGGCGTCACAACGTCAACATTCGCTATCAGATCGATGGGAGTGTTGCGGGCGATGCAGACTGTTCCACCTTCTTCATACTTGAAGGTGCTGGCCTGCGTGGTTCTGCGGATGGTTTTCAAGCCGGGTCTGCGTTCCGGCCACAACATTTTTTCCATTGCGTCCTCGTAGGCGGCCATTCTGCCTGCAATCGACGGGTCTGCATTAAACAGGCCAACGGAGTTGTTGTGCAGAAACGGCGCCGTGGCCCACATGTTGGCAAGAGTTGGCGTGCGGTAATAGCCGCGCCCTCCTGACGCGGTTACGGGCAGCAGACGCAGGCTGGGATGCAGCGGATCGACGAGTCCGGTGATGCGCACATCGGGCTGCTTCTTGTAGGTGTCGGACGAAAACTCCTGCCAGATATGGCCTTCGATCGCGTTGCTTCCCATGGCGCGTTCGATATTGGTGCCGATCTCTGAAACGGGATGCCGCGCGTCATCAGAGAGGAAGTTATTCGTCAGAAAATCATCCTGCATTACGGCCGTACGGAACCAGGCTGTCGGATCACCTTTGTAATCCGTCGGCGGCTGTTTGCTCGAATGACACGTCGCGCAGTTCTCGGCGAAGACAATCTTGCCGCGCGCGACCACTTGCTGGTCCTTTGGCAGGAACGCTGCTCCACCGTCAGCGTCGGCGAGGTGCAGCGGCGTCAGCGTGCGCAGGAATGATTCGAGTCCCTCCATCCGTGCCTCGGTCGCGAGCCATCCAGTGTTGCAGGCGTTGTTCTCCTGCCGAGCTTTCTTAGGATCGAAGACGGATTGCGGCCTCTTCAGTCCATACACCGGGTCCTGCAGCGTAGTCCAGATCGCGGCGCATATGCCAATGTTCACGTACACGCGCAGCGCTGCGCAGGCCGTGTCGTTCACGCCTGGTCTCGGCGTCGGATCATCGAGACACGCGGAACCAACCGAGTCCGCGCCGTCCTTGAGGACGTGATACACCTCGCGCTGGACACCGTCCGCGGTAACTTCAAGGTGCTTTGGACGGTAATCGAGATACGCAACATTGTTAATTACATTTGGATTGTTGATGTGGTCCGTGGCGACCTGAGAAGTCTCTGACGTTCCCGGCGGTTGCGCATTTGCCACCTGCCAGCGGAAGTCTTTCGGCTTCAGATTGCGCGTTGGCGGATATTTTGCCGTGTTGAAGAGTTGCTCGCGGAAATACTGATTGCCGATTCCCGGATAGAGATTGTGCCACTCCGGGTTTTCCGGATCGGCAGGAGGATGCAGCGGGTTGAAGCCGACGTGGCAGAAACCGCAGGCGACTCCGACAAGATACGGCGGCTCGACAGTTGCCGGATCGGCCCTGTACTTGTTCACGTCCCACTCGGATTCTTTGAAGTTCGGATTGAGAAATTTTCTCAATCCCATCACGCCTGTGGGTTCGCCGGGAATGTCGGGAATATGCGGCACGTCTGGGCTGGAGCAGTCATCGAGCCACAGGCCGTACTTGTCAGGATGCGTGGCCTTCGTGCAGTCTGGGTCGCTGATCACGCCGAAGAGCTTGAACCGCTGCCCGCGATATCTCGAATCGATCGCCTGCAGCAGATCGAAAGTCCCGTGCGACTGAATGGCAAGAATGCGCCACAGCGCCTGATCTCCGACCACGGTCTTTCCGTCCGTGTCGAGGTCGCCGCCGGTCCAGAAGTACCAGGTGTCGCGCCCATGCTCCTGCAACTCGGTAAGTCCGGCATAGCCGGATTGATAGCAGCTGGATTTACCGCTCGGGCAGGTGTAATTGCTCTGCGCGCGCGCGATGCGGTTCGCGTCCACCGATAGAAAGACGACCGCAGCGAGGGGAATCAGAATCGAGGCAAACTTTCGAGGAGTCATAGATCGCTCCATGGCCCGGATCAGCCGACTGCCTGCACGGAAACACCGCGCGCCGGATCGCGCGGTCCTACGAACGGCGGCATACTATCACACGCTTTGAGTTCCAGCTTGACTTTGCTGAAATCTCCGATATAGTTTCGGCGAATCATCTGTAGACACCGGCCCAGTGATAGTGTGTCTGCCGGCCCCTTCGTTTCCGTTCTTATTCATTTGTCCTGACACGTTCGCTTGCTCCCGAGCACTACATTCCAACAGAGAAATGATTACGCGCGTCGCGAGGCATTCGCATGGCTACCAATACTGTGACGAACTGGTTTGGCAACATCGTTTCCCATCCGGCTGTCGTTGTTGACGCGACCTCGGTCAATGACATCGTCGCGATATTGAAGGACTCTGAAACGTACCCCTCGCCGGTCCGCGCAGTCGGGTCGAACCACTCCACGACGCCCTGCGGCGTAGCGGACGGCGGCACGCTGGTCCGCATGAAGATGAACCAGATTCTGAACATCGGGACAGACAGCCTTACGGTACAGGCGGATGCCGTTCATCTCGATATGGCCAAGGCGCTTGAGGCGAAGAACCTGCAGTTTTACGTCAATACGGAAATCGGCAGCCTTTCGGCAGGGAGCGCCGCCTGCGCGGGCACGAAAGACGCCTCATTTCCGGGCGAATATGGTCAGGTCGGCTCCTACATTACAGGCGTGAAAATGGTGCTACCGAGCGGCGATTTGCTCGAAGCTACCGAGGACGCCCAGCCCGACCTGATGCAGAGGATCCGCTCAAGCAACGGGCTCTTCGGGATCATCTACGAAGTTACCTACAAGGTTAGGCCGCTGACGCCGATGCATGTGCATCACACGACTTACAGCCTGGAAGACTTCATCTCGAAGCTGCCCGATCTGAAGGCGCTGAACTACTCGATGATGTATTACATCTTTCCCTTCGATGACAAGATCACGGTCGAGTTCCGCAAATACAATCCCGGCGCAACCGGGGAACCGAATCACGCAGCATGGGCGCTGCGTAATCACATCTGGGGCCAGTCCGGGCCAAAGCTCGGCCACGACGTCACGCAGAACGTCTCCATCCCGGCTATCCGCTACGGCATCATTGACACCTTCAACGCAGCGTGGCGGCTGCAATTGGAGAACATCGTTACCAGCGACTACACCATCCCTGGCGACCAGATCATCCAATACCCGCCAGTCTCCAACGACAGCCGCTACACCTTCAGTTTCTTCGCATTTCCTGAAGAAGACTATCCCGCCGTGCTTACCGACTTCTTCAAGTTCTGCAAAGACTACTACTCGCAGAAGGGATACCGGTCGAATCTGCTTTACGTTGGATATCGCATCGCGCAGGACCAGAAGTCGCTCCTCTCCTATTCCTATGACGGAAGCGTGATGACGATCGATCCAGTATCGACGGCGAATCCCGGCTGGTTCGAGTTTCTGGATGCCTACAACCAGTGGTGCAGCGACAGAAACGGCAAGCCGGTGTTGAACCAGACGCCTCAGCTGACTCCGGCCATTCTCGAGAAAGCCTATGGCGACAAGCTGAAGACGCTGTCGGGTTTGCGCAAGCAGTACGATCCGCAGGGCCGCCTGCTAAACGACTACTTCCGCACGTTACTGCCGTGACCAGCGCCTGAAAGGAAGGAATGCGGACGCTCCTGTCATCTCCGTTTCTCATCGTGCTCATTGCATGCGCAGCGGGCGCGATTGCGCAGGAAACCCCAATGATTCAGGAAACTCCCATAAAAGTTTGCCCCGGCGCGTTCCCTACCGACCTCACGGCGACCGATTGCAGATATACAGCGAAGCAGCGAACGCTTGATTTTGTCACTGGATCAGTTACAGACGAGGCAATCCTGGGCGCGGCCGTCTTTGGGCTGGGCGCGCAGATCATCCAGTCGCCCTCCGAGTGGAAGCGCACATGGGACGGCTACGGCAGGCGGGTTGGCGCGCGCTACACGCAGGCCTTTGGCAAAGGCGCGGCGCAATATCTCGTTGGATTCATCTTCGATGACGACCCGCGGTTCCTCGCCTACCGCGATGATCCGGGCGTGATTCGCAGGCGGCGAAATGCGGTCTGCGGGATGATCGCCCATAGTTCGACGGCAATCGCCGCGCCCTGTGCGAATCCCTCGTCTGAGAGCCTCGACGCATTGACGCACGATGGCTGGCGGCGCTTCGGCCACGCCTGGTACGACGTGATTACCGTCAGGCGCTCGACAATTCAGGGCGACGGCCGCCGCATGCCCGCGTTCTCCCGATTTGCCGGAGAGTTTGGAGGAGCCTACGCCGGCTATCCCTGGTATCCCGCTGCTGAAAACACCTTCCCGCAAGTCGCCGAGCGCGCGGCAGGGGCCTTCGGAACCGCGGTTCTTTCCAGCTTCTACACCGAATACAAGCCGGAGATCACAAACTTGCTGGGAGCCATCTTCCGCCGCGGCAGCCAGTCGAAATCAAGCACCGGAGGCCAGCCATGAAGCTTGCAAAACCAATACTGCTGATCGCCTTCCTGGCTGCGCTCGAAGGCTGCCACGTCCCGCTGCGGCCGTATCGCATCGATAAGCCTGCCATCGTAGTGCCCCCTGATGCCACCGATCCGCCGCCGGGGGTTTCCATCGCGTCCCAGGAGAAGCCATGCCTTAGCGCGGAGAACCCAATCTGCCTCGCTTTCATTGAAGTCGACGATATGGGCGAGCTATTCGACAAGAGCGAAGTAGACACTGCGCTGCGCGTCATACGCCAGGCCAACGATCTTGCAAGGAGCAATCCCGGACACGATCCCATCGTCATCACCTTCGTTCACGGATGGAAGAACAACGCCAGCGAAACAAACGGCAACGTCGCCGGATTCAAAGTGGCGTTGCAGGAAGTCTACCGGCGCTTCGGCAAGACGCACCGTGTGATCGGCATCTTCATCGGCTGGCGCGGCAATCTCATCCGCGATTCCTGGTTCGTCGCGCAACAGCTTTCCTACTACAACCGCGAGGCGACGGCAATCCGCGTCCCTGGCGCGACATTGTCGAGCGCGCTCACCGAGATTGCTGCGCGTACGCATGAGAACGAGCATGCGCTGGCCATCTACATTGGCCATTCGTTCGGCGGTCTTCTGCTGGAGCGAACCTTAAGTGAAGCAACGGCCAGCCAGATCGCCCAGGCGAGCATCTTCTCTCAGGAAGCCAATGCGGCTCCGAAAGATTCACAGGAATCAAACGAAAAAGAAATCGCGGCAAGACTGGCGACGGACTCACGCGCCGACCTCGTCATCTTCATCAATCCGGCAGGAGCCGCGACAGAAGCCAAGCAGATGCTCGACTTCCTGACCTACAACGGATACCGCTATCAACCGTTCATGCAGAGCGAAGCAGATGAAGGCCCGGCAGCTGTGCCCAGTCCCAACCAGTCAGACGACCGCCCGCTTTTTGTATCGCTCACCTCGACTGCCGATCTCGCCACGAAAGTCGCCATGCCCATCGGCCATTGGTGGCCTGACCTCAAATTCAAGAGCGCGGGCAGCTTCCGCGACCTGAGCGACGAGCCGAACAAGAAATACGATCTTGCCTGCTTCGATCCTCATAACAAGCAGCACGAACATTGGGAGCTGAAGAGGAAAGCAGAAGGCGCGCAGCCGCAGAGCGCGTATTACATGAGCACCGCGCCGCACATGCAGGTGCTGCAGAGCCATACGATGCTGAAGGCGATCGGGACAAATCAGATGCAGGTCTCATCGACAGGTCAGAAGATCACCATTCAGGACCCGAATGCAATCGCGCAGTGCAATCGCGACCTCTTCAACAAGCAGGGGCTGAACATCGTCAGCACCTTCCGCCTTGCCGACACGGGCGCGTGCTTCGCCGTCCAGGAACGGCCCAATCGCTGCAACGGCACGCCCTACTGGCTGATGGAGATCGACCCGGACGTGGTCCCCGACCACAGCACCATCTTCACGCAGCGATTTATCTCCTTTCTGATCGACACGTATTTCACGCCACAAGGACAGCCCTTGCAGCGCCTCAACCCGCGCATGATGCAGACTTCGCATTAGCTTCGCGTCTTTCGCAGACGCACGCTGCCTCCTTGATATACTGCGCAACAAGAATCACAGGCTGGTATGACCTCGTCTGCTTGCGGAGGCCTGTTGTTCTCCTGTGCCATCAAATGAGGAATCACTGAATGTCCTTCTTCTATCGTTCCGCTGTTGTCGCTCTGGTTCTTGCGCTTTCGCCTCTCGCGTTCCATGGACAAACCAGCCCGATGACTCCGGACATTCCGCCGAAGTTCACCCCGCCCAGGACCGATTACGACTACGTCAAGCGCATCGTGATGATTCCCATGCGCGACGGCGTAAAGCTCTACACCGTCATTGTGATTCCCAAAGGCGCAACTCACGCGCCGATCCTGTTAACACGAACGCCATACAACGCGGCGGGCCGAACGACGCGCACCGAGTCGCCGCACATGCTCGACGAGTTGCCCCAGGGCGATGATGTATTCGTCAAAGCCGGCTACATTCGCGTTTTTCAGGATGTGCGCGGCAAGTATGGCTCTGAAGGCGAGTATGTGATGACGCCTCCGCCGCGCGGCCCGCTGAATCCGAACGGGCCGAACGACACCACGGACGCCTATGACACCATCGACTGGCTGGTGAAGAACGTTCCTGAGTCGAATGGCAAGGTAGGTATGCTCGGCTCGTCATACGAGGGTTTTACGGTCGTCATGGCGCTCATCGATCCGCACCCGGCTTTAAAAGTGGCCGCGCCGGAAAGTCCGATGATCGATGGCTGGATGGGCGACGATTGGTTCCACTACGGCGCATTTCGTGAGGTGAACCTCGACTACTTCACCGAACAGACCGCAGTGCGCGGTGCGGGTGAGGCCATCCCGCGCATGGGCTACGACGATTACACCAACTTCTTGCAACAAGGCTCGGCCGGCGATTTCGCCCGCTACGGCGGCCTCGACCAGCTTCCTTTCTGGCGCAAGATCGAAGAGCACCCGGCGTATGACGCCTTCTGGCAGGGGCAGGCACTCGACAAGATCATGGCGAAAGTGCCGTTGAAGGTCCCAACCATGTGGCTGCAAGGCCTGTGGGACCAGGAGGACATGTGGGGCGCGATCCACAGCTATGAATCCGTCGAGCCAAAAGACACGAACAACGACATGAACTACCTCGTCATGGGCCCGTGGCGGCACAGCCAGGTAAATTACGAAGGTTTTTCGCTCGGACCCCTGCGCTGGGACGGCAATACGACGCTGCAATTCCGCCGCGACGTACTGCTCCCGTTCTTCAATCAGTATCTGCTCGATGGCGCCCCCAAAGCCGATACGCCTCCGGTCCTCATCTACAACACCGGCGAAAATCACTGGGACCGGCTCAAATCCTGGCCATTGAGCTGCGATGCCAACTGCCCCGGCAAATCGCAGCCGCTCTATCTCACGGCGAATGGAGGTCTGTCTTTCGAGGCCCCGGATGCATCCTCGACGAAATATGACGAATACGTGTCCGATCCCTCGAAGCCCGTCCCCTACCGCCCAAGACCCGTCTTCGCGGACGATGAAGATGCATGGAGGACGTGGCTGGTCAACGATCAGCGCTTCGTCGATGGCCGCCCCGACGTGCTGACCTACGTCAGCGAACCGCTCACAAAACCGCTGCGTCTGAGCGGCGTGCCGGAGGTAAATCTCTACGCTTCAACCAGTGGCAGCGATAGTGACTGGGTCGTCAAGCTGATCGACGTGTACCCCGGCACCGCGCCGTCGCAACCCTCCATGGGCGGCTATGAACTGGCCATTTCGCTCGATATCTTCCGCGGCCGCTACCGCAACAGCTTCGAGCATCCCGAAGCCATCACTCCGGACAAGCCGCTGCTCTACCGTTTCGGCCTGCCCACCGTGAATCACGTCTTCCAGCCGGGACATCGCGTCATGGTGCAGGTGCAGTCCAGCTTGTTCCCGCTCTATGACCGCAATCCGCAGACCTTTGTGCCGAACATCTTTGACGCAAAGCCGGCGGACTACCAGAAGGCGACGCAGCGCGTATGGCACACCCCTGGGCAGACAAGTTTTATTAGCCTTCCGGTCGTGCCATAAGTTACCCCCGGGTAGTCTGGTTACCCGCCCAGAGAGGAATTGCGGTGTAAATATCTTCGTGTTTTGGTATATTCTGCGTAACTGACAAAATAGATAGAGTCTGAACGATTTATTACCCCAAGTGAGGATGCTGATAAGTCAGGCGATACGTGTGCCTTAACCCCATGAATTGTATTTAGTCGCTTTGCGTTCTCAAGAATGGATCTCCCCCTTCGCATGAAGCTCAGCGAAACCATATCTCCAACCAAGGACGGCTAGTGCAAACACAATCATCACTTCAGCTTCAAGGAAGAGCACATACTCCTGAAAAAGAGTTGACTTTGCGCGGCTTGTTGGCGATCCTGCGCCGGCGCCGCGTCATTGTGCTTGCAATCACGGGCGGCCTGCTGTCGCTGGCCGTGCTGTATTGCGCTCTTAGTACGCGCCGTTACGAGGCCGTAGGGCAATTAGAAGTGCAGAAAGATGCGTCCGACGCGCTCGGCCTGGAAAGCATGATGAGCGGCGAACAGGCCGGAGGAGACGCTCTAGATGCCAACATTACGATTCAGACGCAGGCCGACATTCTGCAGTCCGACACGCTTGCGCTACGTGTTATCAAGAGCCTTCATCTTGAATCTACGCCCGATTTTCGCCCCTCATTCAATCCGATTGGCTGGCTGCTGCGACCTTTTTCCCCTTCCGGGGCGAGCGATCCGCCAGACGCGAGTCTCGACGATTCGCCGCACCGGCGTTCCCATGCCCTTGCCGTCTTTGCAAAGAATTTACAGGTCAAGCCCGTCTCCGGGTCGCGCCTGATTCAGGTCACGTACCTCAGCTCAGATCCGAAGCTTGCGGCAGCAGTCGTGAACAGCCTTGCGCAGGCCCTGATCGATTTCAGCTTTCAGACTCGCTATAATGCCACTTCCCAAGCCTCGGATTGGCTCGAAGGACAGCTATCAGACCTCCGTAAACATAGTGAAGATTTGCAGGCGCAGGTCGTAGAGCTTCAACGGGAATCGGGTATCGTCACCCTCGGGGGCGATACGGACAGTAATGGTCGGACCCTGGCATACAGCACTGTCCTCGATCAGCTTGAACAGGCAACAGCAGCTCTCTCCCAAGCTGAAGGCAGCAGGATTCAAAAGGGCGCGTTGTATGAAGTCGCAAAGACGGGCAATCCGGAACTCATCTCAGGTTTGATGGGAAGCTCGATCCTGTCCGGTGCTTCGACCGGCATGACGAACTCCCTCGCACTGATTCAGAGCCTGCGTGCGCAGGAAGCGAGCCTGATTGGGCAGATCGATGAAATGTCCGAGAAGTTCGGCCCGGCATATCCAAAGCTGAAGGAATTGCAAAGCAATCTGCGCGGAATCCAGACGTCTATTAAGGCGGAGGTGGTGCGCGTTGGCGAAAGAGCCAAAAACGATTATGAAATTGCGCAGAACATAGAGGACTCCACTAAGGAAATCTTCAATTCCCAGAAGCAAAAAGCCAATGCGTTGAACAATAAGAGCATTGAATACGCTATCGTCCGGCAGGAAGCCGAAGAGAGCCGTGCGCTTTATGAGAGTCTGCTGGGCCGTTTGAAAGAGGCAGGTGTTCTTGCCGGCCTGCGCTCTACCAACATTACGATCGTGGATCCCGGACGCGTGCCGTCCAAGCCGTCCAGGCCAAATGTGCCCCTGGTTCTCGCAGGCGCGTTGTTTGGCGGCCTTTTTCTCGGCTGCTGGGGAGGTCTGCTCGCCGATATCCTCGACAATAAAATTCAGGACATCCACGAGTTAGAAGCCCAGACAGGAATGGTCCCACTGGGTGTGCTGCCTGTCTTTGATGGAAAGACGAATCGAGAACGAGCAATAGCGAGTGCGACTTCGTCATCGACGCGCGAAGTCCTGCCGGCGCTTCAGGAGCCCAACTCGGCCTACACGGAAGCAATTCGTGCAATGCGGACATCGCTCCTGCTCTCACGGGGCGGCGCGCCTCCACAGGCTATCCTCGTTACAAGTTCAGTAGCGGGTGAAGGCAAGAGCACGCTAAGCGCCAATCTTGCAATTCTGCTGGCGCAGCAGGGAAAGAAGGTTCTGCTCGTCGACGCTGACCTGCGGCGACCCATGCTGCATCGCAGGTTCAAGCTGCCGTCCTCGGCCGGGCTCAGCTCCATCCTTGCGGGTCAGACCAGCGAGGCGGATCTTTCTATGATTGAGACACCGGTTCCTGACGTCTCAAACCTGCATCTGCTGCTGGCCGGACCGGTGCCTCCATACCCGGCCGAGCTGCTCGCTTCGCCCCGTATGGCGCAGGCTCTGAGTTGCTGGCGCGGGAACTATGATTTCGTGGTCTTCGACGGCGCGCCCGTGCTCCCTGTGACGGATTCGGTCATTCTCAGCCAGCTTGCCGATGCGACCCTTCTCGTCGCGCGCTTTAACTACACCGAACGGCAGTCGCTGGATCGCAGCTACCGTTTGCTTGAGGCCCAGGGCCAGAAGCCGGGCATTGTGTTGAACGCTCTGGAACGCGGTGCCGGAGCCTATTACGACTACTACGGCTATCGCAGTTCAACCTATTACGGCAGTCCGGAAGGAGTGCAAAGTGAAATCGCCTAAATTGCTGCTCGTTCTATTCCTGGCGACCTCTGCGTGCTTCGCGCAAAAAGAGAGCCTTCTGATCGGCCCCGGCGACCTGCTGAATGTTCAGGTCTTTGACACGCCGGAGATGAATCAGCATCCTCGCGTCACCGACGACGGCGATGTCAGCCTGATGTTTATAGGCAAGCTGCACCTCGGCGGACTCAGCCCGTCGGATGCCGGAAAAGCAATCGAGGATGCGCTCGTCACGAAGGGATACATGCGTCATCCCCAAGTTGAGGTTTCTGTCGAGCAATATGCAACACAGAATGTCTCCGTTCTGGGCCAGGTGCATACGCCGGGAGTCTTTCCCATTCGCGCGCCTATGTCAGTCATCGATGTGCTGGCGCTTGCCGGAGGAATCAGCGAAGCGGGTGATCGCCACATCACCATTGAGCGGCACCAGACGCACGAGAAAATCAGCTACTACCTCTCCAACAAACCGGACGAAGCCATCGACACCTCCGTGCAGGTGTACCCCGGAGACACAGTCATCGTGCCAAAGGCTGGGCTGGTCTTTGTCCTCGGCGATGTCGGCCGCCCCGGCGGTTACGCCATGGACAATAATGATGCGAAGCTGACCGTGCTGCAGATGGTGGCCATTGCCGGAGGCACAAATCACAGCGCCGTACCCTCGCATACCACTCTGATCCGCAAGCAGCCCGATGGCAGCTATGTGCAGATGTCCATTCCCCTGAGCGACATGCAGAAAGGCAAAGCCCCTGACATGGCGCTGAAGCAGGACGACATCGTCTACGTGCCCTTCAGCTATTTCCGCAGCTTTATTGCAAATACGCCCAGCGTTGTTGCTTCCACAGGGGCAGCAGCAATTTATCACTTCTAAGAGTCTCTGGCGGTGAAGGTGGAATCAGTGGATCAGCCGCTCGTAAGCGCAGTTATCCCGACTCGTTTTCGTCCCGACCTGGTATGCCGCGCCGTGCGCAGCGTACTGGCCCAGACGCATGAGCAGATTGAGGCCGTCGTCGTCGTCGATGGGCCCGATCCACTTACAGTAGAAGCTCTGCGCGCTCTGCAGAGTCCCCGCGTGCGCGTCATCGCGCTTGAGGAGAATGTGGGCGGATCAGAGGCCCGCAACATTGGCGTGCGCGAAGCGCGCGGAGAATGGATCGCCCTGCTCGATGACGATGACGAATGGTATCCGGAAAAGATTGAGAAGCAGCTGAACGCCGCGCGCAGGCTGTCTGGCGCGCGCATCGTCGTCACCTGCCAGTACTATGATCGTCAGGGCGATTCGCAACTGTTGCGCCCGCGAAAGTTCCCGCGTCCGGGGCAGCGCATCAGCGACTTCCTTTACAGCGACGCCTCGCTGCTCGGCGCAATCGAGGGTTTCCCGCAGACTTCGACCTGGTTCATCTCCCGCGGTTTTCTGCTTGAAGTACCCTTCTGCAAAGAATTGAAGCGTAATCAGGACACCGACTGGGTTCTCCGCGCACTCGATATGCCCGGCGTCCAGATGGCGCTGGTTCCCGAGCCGCTCAGTATTTTCTATAACGAGGTCAAGCGCAGTCGCATTACCCAGACGCTCGATTGGCAGGATACCTATGCCTGGGCCATGCGGAACCGGGAAATGTTTACACCCAGAGCATTTTCCAGCTTTCTCGCCATCATGTGCCTGAACCATGCCAGCCGTGCCGGCATTCAGTGGAAGACCCTGGCTTCACTTCTTGGAGATTGCCGCCGCCATGGCGTGCTGACACCGAAGATACTATGGCTGTTTCTGTTGAATGGACTTGTGTATCCAAAGCTGCGCCAATTCCTGTCGCCGGAGCGACGCAAGACCATGCTCTATATGGCGAGCAACTGGAGGAAGAGACCAGCGGAATGAGCATTGCCGTTCAATCTTCGCCGGCGCGGACGATCACAGTAGTCCATAACCCGCCTGCGTCATCGAACATTCTGAGACAGCTGGATACCTGGGTCGCCTTCTTACCACTATTGTTCTTTACCGCTCGCGGCACCTTTTCTTTCGAGAATACTGCCAGCAATACACCGATGGCAGGTACTTTCGGCACGCTCATGGCGTCGACGGTGGATGCAGCAAGACACAACGGCGAGATGGTTGCGTTCTATGCAATCATCTGTCTGTTATGCGTTCGCTTTTATAAGAGCATTGCCGCCGCGTTTGTTGAGAACAAGCTCATTACACTGCTGCCAATACTCGCAATCGCTTCTACTGCCTGGTCGCAGGTCCCGACGCGCTCACTTTCTTTCGGCATCATGGCGCTGTTGAATACAGCCTTCGCATTCTATCTGGTAAAGCGGTACAACCACACGCAACAACTGCAACTGCTTCTTGCCGTCGGGGTCATCGCCCTGCTGCTCAGCTTTTTGCTCGTCGCGTTTTATCCTGCCGCCGGCATTGATCAGAAAGAAAACATTGAGAATGCCTGGGAAGGCATGTTCGGGCACAAAAATCACTGTGCCATGATCATGACTTACTTGCTTACGCCGGTGTTCTATCTCAAGCTGACCACCCAACGGCAGCGTTTTCTTCGCGGTCTTTATATTGTCGCGACCATTTTCCTGATCGCGATGACTACTTCCCGCACAGGATGGATACTGCTTGCTCTTTCTGTTTTCTTTGCGTTGGCCATCAGGTTCCTGAGACGGATGAATGCCAAAGAGCGGCTCTTTTCGACGATATCGATCGTTGCGCTCGCGGCGCTTGTGGCTTATCTCGTCATCTCGCAGGCCGCTGCCATCGCAGTCATACTAGGCAAAGACCCGACCCTCACCGGGAGAACCCAGATCTGGAACGCTTTGCTGCAGCCCATCTTTAAGAATCCATTGCTTGGATACGGCTATTACGCCTTCTGGATCGGGTTTCAGGGTGAAGCCGCGACCACTGCACTCGCTATTGGCGCCCGCAACCTGGGCAATGCTGAAAACGGCATTTTGCAGATGTGGCTCGAGCTGGGCGCGGTCGGCATCTTCTTTCTGCTGCTGGCTCTATATCAACTTTGCCGGATGGCCATTGCAGTTTTTAAGCGTGACAGCTCGAATTACGTTCAATGGTGCCTATGCATTGTCTTCCTCACGCTGGCAACAGGCTTGGTAGCAGGTGATAAGTTCATGTTCCCGCATACGATTGAATGGACCCTGCTGGTAATGGTGTACGCCAGTCTGCACGAGCGCCTGAAAGAGTTGAGAGCTACGGAGGTTCCTTGAATCGAATCCGTGCAGAGTTTCAAAAGCTTCGAAGCAGCACGCTCGCCCAAAATGCGGGCTGGATGCTGATGGGGCAGGGCCTCGGTCTTGTTCTCCAGGCGGGCTACTTCGTTCTGTTGGCGCGTTTACTGGGCGCTGCCGAATATGGCGTCTATGCAGGCGCTTTTGCTCTGGTAGCCATTGTTGGTACTTACAGTACGCTTGGCTCTGGCACGCTTTTTCTTCGCTACGTGAGCGCAGACAAGACAAAATTTTCAATCTATTGGGGAAATATTCTGCTTACGACCTCTGTTATCAGCGGGGTCATGGTTCTTTTGCTTGCAGTTGTTGCCAAGCATCTGGTCAATCCTGCAAGCGCTTCGGTCGTTGTGCTTGCGGCCGTCAGTAATTGCTTCTGCAGCCAGCTTGCAACCTGCTGCGGCCAGGTGTTTCAGACTTTTGAAAAATTGCGTATTACAGCAACACTCAACTTCCTAACCAATTTCTTTCGCCTGGCTGCTGCCGCCATCATGCTTGCCTGGCTGCATCACGCTTCTGCATGGCAATGGGCCTGGGCATCCCTTGCGGTCTCGCTTGTAGCCGCGATTGCGGCAGTCGTAATGGTCACTGTGCAATTCGGACTTCCTCGCTTTATGCCCCGCCTGTTCCTGTCAGGCGCGGCGGAAGGCTTTGGATATTCCTTTGCCACTTCCACAGCCTCGGCTTACAACGACCTGGACAAGACAATGCTCAGTCACTACGGAATGAATGTGGCCAACGGCATCTACACTATGGCGTATAGGGTCGTTGACATCGCCACCATCCCCGTCCTGTCCATACGGGATGCAGCCATGCCGCGATTCTTTCGCGAGGGCACCGAGGGCCTCAGAAAAGCAGCCACGCTGGCGGCAAGACTATTGGGCAGGGCATCGTTGCTTGCCGCGTTGGCAGCCGTTGTCATGTTTATTACAGCTCCCGTCCTGCCGCATATCCTGGGGCATGGTTTTGCCGGGAGCGTATCCGCCCTCCGCTGGCTCTGCCTGATCCCACTGTTTCGAAGCTTTCACCAGATGGCAGGAAGCGCTCTTACCGGAGCAGGGGAGCAGAAATACCGGACAGCAACCCAGCTCACAGCAGCGGGAGCCAACTTCGGACTGAACCTGTGGCTTATTCCGACACATGGCTGGTTAGGTGCCGCATGGGCAAGCCTGATCACGGATGGAGGTCTTGGCATGCTAAATTGGACGATTCTGCGTTTTCTTGCTGCTTCTAGCAAGAAAAGCCTGGCGCTGGAATCAGCAGCACTTTAGGTGCTTGTGTCGCAGAGTAAACCCTGCTAACGGATACAGTCTGCGTAAATCTCTTCCAGCTCAGCGGTCTGTCTGGCCAGATCGAAGCACTCTTCTACCCGTGCTCGACCCAGCGCACTCACTTGGCTGGCAAACCCGGGATTGTCTAATAGTCGCAGGATTGAAGCAGCGATCTCGGTGGTGTCTCCTTCAGCGGTCAGAAGCCCCGTTTGCTCGTGCAGAACAGCTTCCGGAATTCCAGCATGCCGCGAAGCGACCACGGGCGTGCCCATAGCGAGCGCTTCTAAAAGCACGATAGGCAATCCTTCACTGTCTCCGTTTGCCGCCGTGACGCTGGGAAGACATAGAACAGAGGCTTTTCGCATCCACTCGCGCACGACTGGCGCAGGTTGGCCTCCAAGGAAGTCGCATGCCACCTGCAATTCCGTCGCCAGCGCTTCAAGCTCCGCGCGGAATTGGCCATGCCCAAGAATCACAAGCCTTGCATCCGGATGCTTCTTCTGCACAGACTGCATCGCCTGAATAAGATAACCGGCGCCCTTCTTTTCCACCAGACGCCCGACAAACAGGACGATCTTTTCCGGCCTCGGCTCGCCGCAAAAGGGGAACTGCGCCAGATCGATGCCGATGTGGTGAACGCGCAATTTGTTTTCCGGGAAACCCGCAGCCAGAGCCTTGTGACGGATGAACTCAGAGACGCAGAGGAAAACTGAGGCGCGATCCCACAATTGACCGCGCAGGTGAAGATATTGCCGTGCGCCTCTCGAAGTGTGGAATTCGTCGCGTATGGTGACATCGTAGCCATGTAGAGTCACAACCAGCGGAACCGGTAGAGATCGAGCCAGAGCCAGCGCGTTCACGCCGTCGGTGGCAAAGTGGGCGTGAACCAGAGCCGGCGCGCTTTTCCTGGCAAGCCCGTGAAAGCGCGGCGCCGCACCGGTGAGGCGGTAAAGCCTGACGCGCGGCTTGGCGGCAGCTCCCGAGGATTGTGTTAACAAAATGGAGTCGTCGGGCAAAGGCAGCGAAGGGGTGACGCGCTCCAGTCCGATATAACGGGCGCGAAAGCGCTTCAGCGCATTCGCCTGCGCCTGCACGAATGTCTCGCTGATGCTGAGCAACTCCTTGCGAAAGATAAGGACGGTCTTCACGCTTCGGCCTCAACAAGTTCAAAGGCGCGCAGGTAGCCTTCGCGCGCGGCCTCCGGACTATAGCGTTTTTTCACGATATCCCGGGCCTTTGCGGACAGAGTGCGCCGCAGTTCGACATCGCTGAGAAGCATGATCAGTTTTTCGCGCAGATCGGCGGCATCGCCAACGCGAAAGAGCATGGCAGCCTCGCCACCCGAGGATATCTCCTGATGCACAGGCAATTCGCTGAAGATACAGGCAAGGCCGTGTGACATGGATTCAAGCGAAACAATCGGCAGTCCCTCAGGTCCAAGCGAGGGGTTCACGAAGATATCGGCAGACTCATAGTAAGACGCAGGATTGGAGCAGAAACCGGTAAAGCTTACATCAAGCCCCTGCGCCATCCCTTCCAGTTGCGGGCGGAAGCTGCCCACGCCAAGGACGATAAGACGAGCACCCTCAAGTCCACGCATCGCCTCTAGTAGAAGCTGCAAACCCTTGTACTCCTCCAACCGTCCGACAAACAGCAACTGTACTGCGCGTTTGTTATGAAAAGGACGCTCATACGCTGGTAGATGGCTAACCCAGTTCGGAATGATGAGAACGCGTCGCGGATCAACCGTCCGCAGCACCTCGCGCCCGACTGCTTCCGAGACACAGACGACCTTCGAGGCAAAGTTTAAGAACCAGCGGGATGCAAGCCTCGGAAAATATTTTGTGGGACGGCGATACCAGCGATAGAGCTCCACTTCGGATGGTCCATGAGAAGTGCGGATCGCGGTCGACCCCAGGAAGCGGGCAGGTAACACCAGCAGTGATTCAAGGTAGCCGTTTACCTGGACCACATCGATCCGATATCGCAGAAGATAGAAAGGAAATATCAACGCGGTAATAACAAAGCGGACAGCATTGTGAGCGCGGCTTCCCAGAATGGGCAAACAAAAGACGCGCACTCCGAGGGATTGCAGACGGGCTGCGAGTTCGGGCAGCGCACAAATGGAATATATATCGGCCTCGTTAACAAGAATCGAGGCAAGACTTTGTACATAGGTTTCAACTCCGCCAAAAGGCGCACCTATGTCAACAAGCAAAATACGCTTCCGCTTCACCATGAAAAAATATAGGTATGAGTTTCTACGTTAATTATCACACTTATAGCGGATAGTTACTTTATAATTCTTTTAAATGCCCCGTTTTTCGCTGATCATGGCCACGAAAGGCCGCACAGACGAGGTGAGAGCCTATCTAGCCTCATTGGCTGCTCAAAGCTATTCTGACTTTGAGTTAATTATAGTCGATCAAAACGATGATGACCGGTTGGCGCCGATACTTGCATCCTTCACCATGCAAGAGAAAATTGTCCACCTCAAATCCGAGCCGGGCCTCTCTAAATCGAGGAACAAGGCACTGAAGCTTGTCACAGGCGAAATCATCGCCTTTCCCGATGATGACTGCTGGTATCCAACTGGATTGCTCACAAGTGTGGACAAGTGGTTTGCCGAAAACCCTGAATACGGAATCCTGACCATGACCGTGCGCGATGAAGAAGGCGAATTGAGCGCGAACAAGTGGAAAGCCGAAGCCTGCGATATCGCCCCCATCAATATCTTTCGTACCACCGCCAGTTACTCGCTGTTTATTCGGAGATCGCCGCTTGCGCAGGGAGTAATCTTTGACGAGGATCTCGGCGTCGGATGCAAAACGCCCTTCGGGTCAGGCGAGGATACCGACTTCGTGCTTCACCTGATGAAGAAAGGCATCCGCGGCAGATTTATTTCTACTTCACACGTAGGCCACCCGCGTCGTGATATGTTCAGCGGCGCGGTTACGCCCGATCGCGCTTACAGCTACGGCTTGGGAATGGGGAGAGTTCTCGGAAAACACTCCCTGCCACTTCTTGGAGCCGCACTATTCAGTTTCGACGTCCTACGTGCAGTCCGCGGCTTCTGCATGGGCAGATTTGAAGGCAGCAACTTATGCTGGATGCACGGGCGAGCTATCTTGATGGGATATGTGGCGCGCGAGAACAGCTCAGCCATGTAAGTAGCTGTGAGCCGTAGCCGTCGTCTTATCGAGATAACTTCTCGCCCGCGTTAAGTTATCGATTCCACGCAAATTTTTCCATGTTCTGTGTTTTCACCGCGTTGGATGGAGATTCGCGAATGCAATTCTGCACGATTGGCGTATCGAGACTTCTTGCTGCGTGCCTGCTTTTCGCAGCGTCCCTGTCATCGGCAAGCGAGATTAAGTTGCAGCAACCCGGCATGGTACTGACCTTCGACACACAAGCTGTTTCAGCCCGGTTGACTGATACCAAGACAGGCAAGCTATGGGACCTGGGCCGACCTGTAGCTCTGACAAAAAGCGGTCAGCAGTTCCCGCTGCAGGCAGACAGCATCAAAACCTCCGGAGATACGGCACTCACTTTTCATAGCAACGCGGCAGGAATCGACATTTTGATTCGGCTGCTGACAGCGCCCATACCCGGTGTCGTTTATTCCATCTCTGGATGGGCGGCTGGATCGCAATTGAGCGAAATCCGCCTGTTGCAAAACGCGCTTACTCTGACAGCACAGCCGAATAGCTATTACGCGGTTCCCAAGAGCCTAGGCATACTGGTCACGCCCGCTGGGGCTAATCCTGCTCAAACTGTTTATGACGCTTATCACGTTGGAAACGGGTACTCCATGGCCATGTTCGGAGCGGTAAAAGACGGCTCCGCGCTCCTGATCGACTGGAACACGCCTGATGTGAATTTTGCGACAGAATACGCGCCGCAGCCCCAACCCACGCTTCACGCAACCTTTGCGCTTCAGCCCGGCGCGACCGAACTACGAATCAGGCCGCTGGGCGCGGGCGGATACGTTGAAATAGCCAAAGCGTACAGGCGCGTTGCCGAGCAGGAGGGCCTGCTTAAGACTACTGCGCAAAAAGAGCATGACAATCCGAAACTGGCGAAGCTGATCGGCGCGGCGGAGTTCAAGCAGCAGGACTTCGTGAACCGGAAAGCACGCAATGGCGTGGCTGCAGCCAGCATCCTGCAGAGCAGCTTTGAAGAGAATGCCCTGCTGGCAACCCACCTAAAATCCAATGTCGGAATAGATCGCGCGATGCTTGTGATCTCTGGCTGGAACCGGGCAGGCTACGATAATCAGTTGCCGGATATCCTTCCGGCGAATGCGCAGGCCGGCGGTAATGCTGGGTTAAGCGCCTGCTCCCGGCAGGTAAAGTCGCAAGGCTGGCTCTTCGGGCTACATGACAATTACCAGGACATGTATGAAGACTCGCCTTCCTTTGACCCGAAATATCTCGTGAAACGGGCCGACGGCAGCCCCATGAAGGGCGGCTTTTGGGCCGGCGGCCAGGCTTATTTCATCTGCTCGAAGGAAAGCATCAAACTCATATCCCGCCCGCAGAATCTGCCGGAGGTCAAAAGACTCTTCGCTCCCGACGTCTATTTCCTGGATACGGTCTTCGCCAGCCCCGGACGAATCTGTTATGACCCTGCACATCCGACGACGAAGGCAGAAGACTTTGCCGCGCGGCAGGCTCTTTGCGACTACGTGCGCCAGCAGCCGATGATCATGGGCACCGAAGAGGGCAACGAGCTAGGGATTGCGCACACAGATTATTTCGAGGGGATGCTGTCGCAGAAAACCCGCAGCCATGCGGCCCACTCGGAGACAGTAATTCCATTATTCCCGCTGGTTTATGGCGACAGCATACTTCTCTATACGCACCAGTCCGATAAGCTGGCTCCAGAAAATGCCCCACAGTTCCTCGATCACATTTTGTATGCGGCCATGCCGATTTATTACGTTGGCGATCATTCCTACTGGACAACCGGACAGCCATATACCGGACGCCCCGGCACCCGCAGCGCGGAGCTTGTCTTTGCCCAGGGAGAAGCCCCATCAAGCCGCATCGACAATTTCATTCTGAATACCTATAGCGTGCTCAGCCCGCTCCAGCAATTGACCGCGCTCACTCCCATGACCGACCACCGCTTCCTGGCGGCGGATAACTCAGTCGAGCAAAGCCAGTTTGGCCAGGATATTGTCATTACCGTGAACTACGGGCCGAAACCATACCAAACAACCGCATTTACTCTTCCGCCGTATGGCTTCTTTGTACAGGCGCCATCCTTTGAGGCTTTCTACGCGGTAAAAGCGCTGGGAAACACCTTCAGCCAGCCGACTTATCTCACCCTCCGCAGTATCGACGGCAGACCGTTGAATAAGGCTCAGAAAGTCACGATCCATCGATGCTTTGGCGATACGGCGCTGGTCTGGCAGGGCAAACGGCTCAGCATAAATAGAGATCTAGTCGTAAGCCGTAGCCCAAACTAGAGCTGGGCCTGCCGGACAAAGTTATCGTTCAGAGGTGGCGTAGTGTTGTAAGCAGATATCCGTTCTTCAATCAAGCTTTGCAGACGCTCTTTAAAGACCGCAGTATCAAACTGGCGGGCGTGTCTGCGAATCGTTTTCGGATCGAAGAGAGCTTCATCTTCCTCGAACTGCCTGATCCCCTGCGCAAGGGATTCAACCGTCTGCTGGTGGAAAAAAACTCCCGTCTGCTGGCCATCGGAGCTGTTTCCTCGTACCGTCTCCAGCGAGCCGCCCTTGGCATAGGCAATGACCGGGCGGCCGTGTGCCTGTGCTTCAAGCGGCACTATGCCGAAATCCTCATCGGCGGCAAAAAGCAGGGCCCGTGACGTTGCGTAGAGATCAGAAAGCTGCGAATCGGGCACGCGCCCCAGAAATTCAATCGTCGGGCCTGCCATTGCCTTCAGCTTCTGCTCCTCCCTGCCGGTTCCCGCGATCAATAGTTTCCGTCCTAGCTGGTTGCATGCCTGGATAAGGAGGTCAATTCGCTTGCCTTCCACCAGCCTGCCCACATGCAGATAGGCGTCAGAAACAGAAGTGGAAATATAGCCGTAGTCTGTATTCACCGGCGGATAGATGACCGTGCTGTCTCGCTGGTAGTATCTGCGGATCCTGTCAGCGACATAGCGTGAATTGGCGACGAAGTGATTCACTCGCTGGGCAGCCTGATAGTCCCACCGTCTCAGATAGGCTGCGACCGTGGAGAAGCCGGGACGAAACAACCAGGGCAAAGTACTCCGAAAGTCTTCGAAGCTATCCCACAAATAGCGCCCAGGCGTATGGCAGTAACAGATGTGCAGCTGTCTATTGTGAGTAAGTATCCCCTTCATCGGAGGCGAATCACTTGAAATGACCAGGTCATAGTCTCGTAAGTCCAGTGATTCGACAGCTAGAGGATAAAAAGGAAACAGTTCGCGGCTTACTTTTCTGGCTCCGGGAATCCGATCAAGGAATGAAGTCCGCAATTTACGGTGTCGTATGGTCTCCGGAGTCGATCCCTCATCCGCAAAGAGCGCGAAAATGTCGGCATGCGGAAACATATCGCCGAGCGCTTCGATCACACGTTCACCACCGCCATATACCAGGAACCAGTAATGGACGATGGCGACACGCAGCTTGGAACCCGACACCATCCGCCGCTTACGACGTGGTGAGCGCACGGCGTGAAACGCGGCGCACCGGGACGGACAGTAAAGGAATCCATCCTACGAAAAGATAGGCCGCTGTAATTAATACAAAGGCCAATAGGATGACATACAACTCCATCACGCGATAAACAAGGCGCAAATATCGGCAGCTCAAATTCGTGCTCTCAGCTCTAACAGTTTTGGCGTAAACCTATAAGCGTACCTATGCACTAAAGTGCTATTTAGGCTCTTTATCGTTTGGTGTGAGTAGTGTAACCGGACAAACATACTTAGGAAACTAACGAAAGTAACATCGACCGAAAGCTTCAGTGGAAAACTTGTTCTGATTTCGCTTGACCCCTTAAGAACTGCT
>Ga0335072_10001833_pt1 | contig 33790 bp, 24 predicted proteins | sample Lox_Sample_21_FD_206725 | JGI IMG/M metagenome (GOLD analysis project Ga0335072, IMG submission 206725) | Soil microbial communities from Loxahatchee National Wildlife Refuge, Florida, United States - Lox_Sample_2.1 | ecosystem: Environmental > Terrestrial > Soil > Wetlands | place: USA... | reverse complement strand
AGAAACAGAAATATAAGTTTCTGTCGCGCATTGACAACGACAAGAACCCCTTGATTGCGCCGCAGTGTGTGGCCGTCGATGCTCAGGACAATATCTACGTAACCGACTCGGAGTCGGGCAAAGTCTTCGTCTATGATCCCGGCGGGAAATTCCAGCGTGCCATCGGCGCCTTGAAATACGGAGAAGGCTTATTCAAGCGGCCCACCGGTATCGCCATAGATTCGGCCGCGCAGCGCATCTACGTGACCGATACCCTGCGGAACCAAATTTTCGTGATGGATATGCAAGGCAGTGTGCTGAAGAAAATTGGCAAGCCTGGAACGGGAAATGGAGAGTTCAATTATCCGACAGAGCTGCGCTTGAACGGAGACGAGATGGCGGTGGTCGATGCCATGAACTTCCGGGTGCAGGTGTTGAGCAAAGACGGCGAATTCCGCTACTCCATCGGGAAACTCGGCGACGAAGTTGGGTCCATGTTTCGTCCCAAGGGGGTGGGCTATGACTCCGAAGGGCACCTGTACGTCGTGGATGGCATGTGGAGTGTGGTGCAGGTGTTCAATCACAACGGGCAACTGCTGTACTACTTCGGACAGCTGGGAACTGCGCCGGGAACCTTTCAACTGCCGACTGGGTTGAGCATTGATTCGCAAGACAGGATCTACATTGCAGACTCGTTCAATAAGCGCGTGCAGGTGTATCGCTATTACGCGAGCAAAGAGGCGCAGACGAACGCGCCGGGGCAGGTGCAGAGTCGCGTCGGCCAAGAAGAAGGAAGGAAGCCGTGAAGCGCGCGCGGGCATGGACGATGTTGACATTGCTGTTGGGGCTGGCTGGCACAGCCGCAGGGCAAACGGCGCCTCCTCCTACGCAGGACACCCTGGGCATGCACAACATGACCACCAACAGCGGGTCCTCGATCAACACGACGGGCAGCCTCGGCTGCACGTTTTGTCATGCGCCGCACAGTGGGCTCGGTGGGGTAACGCCTCTGTGGAACCAGACGCTCTCGCAGCAAAGCTACGTGCCTTACACCAGCACCACCGACCCGCAAAAGGGCAGCGCGGTGCCGCCGGTGTTAGGGAAGGCGAGCAGTTTGTGCCTGAGCTGCCACGACGGCACCGTGGCGGTTGGGCAATCTTCGGTGTATGGCAAGATTCCAACCACCGGCTCCTTGAAAAGCGGGGATGTGCTCGGCACGAATCTGACTGGTTCACATCCGTTTAACCTGGTACTGCCGATCGTCGATTCTCCCAATCTGGTGGCCTCGCTGGCACAACAAGGGGTCACGGCGGATACCACCGGCGCGGTGAAATTGGTCAACGGGAATATCGAGTGCACCAGTTGCCATGATCCGCACAACCAGGCGATTGACACGGTCGCGCAGAACTTTCTGGTTCGTAACAGTGCCAATGGGCAGATGTGCCTGGCCTGCCACGATCCAACGCGCGTGGTGACCGGCCAGATCAATCCCCTGACCGGGTGGATCGGCAGCATTCACCAGGTCACCACCAATCAAGTTACCCTTGGAGCAAATGTCGGCTTGTACCCAACGGTAGCGGCAAATTCTTGCTCGTCGTGCCACACGCAGCACAACGCCAGTACCAACGCCGCACGACTGCTGCGCCCCGCCAGCGCGCCCACAACGCTGGGCAATATTGACGCGTCGACGCAGGATTGCATCACCTGCCACAACGGAGGGAATTACCTTACGCCTTCCGCGCCCAACGTGTACGGCGGTGAATTCGCCGCGAAGCCCGGCTCGCACATCCTGCCGGCCGGCGCCAATACCCACGACGCGGCAGAACCTGCGGTGCTGAACAATAATCGCCACGCGACTTGCGTTGACTGTCACTCCGCGCACGCCAGCAATCAGATGACGACCTTTGGTCTGCCGCCGGCGATTCGTCCTCCGCAAAACAATGCGATGGGCGTCAGTGCCGTCGATGGCGTGACGGTTTTGACTCCGGCGGTCAACCAGTACGAGACCTGCTTCCGTTGCCACGGATCGAGCACAGGCAAGCAGTCGCTGATGATTTATGGCTATATGCCGAAGCGCTTGGTTTCTACCGGCGATGCGCTGAATGTCCGCCAGGAATTTAGCCCGAGCCCGATCTCCAGCCATCCGGTGGTGCAGCCCAGCAACAGCGCCTTCGCGCAACCGAGTCTTTTGCCGTACATGTTGAATCAGAACGGAACCGCTTCCAACCGTGCTATGGGCAATCGCCTGTTTTGTACGGACTGCCATAGCAGCGACGATAGCCGCGAATTCGGTGGCACCGGCCCGGCGGGCCCGCACGGTTCGATCTATCCACATATTTTGGAGCGGAATTATCAATTCAGCCAGGCAGCCACTCCGGGTGGCACGGTGACAAACACTTATCCCAACCCCGCGATCACTCCGCAAGGGCCGTATGCGTTGTGCGCCAAGTGTCATAGCTTGACCAATATCCTTTCGAATGCCAGTTGGGCGCAGCATAGCTTGCACGTCTCGCAGTATGGTTTCTCCTGCTCGGTATGCCATACCGCGCACGGGATAGCCGCGCCGAATGGTATTGTTACCGGACAGCGGTTGATCAATTTTGACCTGAACGTAGTGGGTCCAAATGGGGCGTCGCCGATTTCGTATAACGGCACGACTTGCGCGTTGACTTGCCACAACGCGGCGCACAATGCGAATGGCAGCGTCACCGCGAGTGGCAGCCCCTCGCAAGCTCTTCCCGTCCGCAAGAACTGACAATGAAGAGCGCCGGATGCCAAAGCGACATCGAGCAGCCGCGAACCTTACCAGCGCCTCCGCAGAGTTCTTTGGCAGGACCCGCTAAGTCCGAGCTTTCCTTGTTTCATTTACTCGCGCTGGCCGTGGCGTTTAGCGTGGGCGCGGTTCTTGAGGTGTTCCGGCTAACCGCTCTGCGCGACCTCGAAATTTGGCGTCATTTGAAAGTGGGCAGCTGGATCCTGGAGAACATGGCGTTACTCCATTCGGGTTTGTTTTCCCAAGCCAGCAATCTCATTTGGCGCGATACAAACTGGGGATACGATCTACTCACTGCCGCCGGATACCAGATCCTGGATCTACGTGCGTTGCCGGCGCAGCTCATGTTTTTTCGTTTCTCGCTCGCCGTAGTCGCCTTCCTCTTGGCAGGAGGACGAAGACACTTCTGGCGCGGAGTATTTTTCTCCGTGGCAACTCAATACCTCCTGGGTGGCCTTGGTCCGGAACCAGCGTTTTGCTCTTTGCTTCTTTTCGGCATAGAGCTGCTTCTCTTGAGGAAAATCCATAGTCAGCAAAATGCCCGCCTGTTCTATGCGCTGCCTCTGCTCTTCCTGGTGTGGGCCAATCTCGACGAAGGCGTCGTCTACGGAATTGCCGCTTATGTTTTGTTTTTCCTGGGGCTGGCGATGGAGCAAAAGGCGCGCCGTGTGCCCAGGACGTATCTATCGGAGCCCTCAAGCCGCATTCCTCTCCGAAAAGCTGCAATCGTGGGCATGGCGTGTGTAATTGCCAGCGTGCTAAATCCCTACGGTTATTACCCGTACGTTCAGTTTTTCGCCAACCAGAGAGACGCCCTCAACGTGAATGTGCCGGGACACCTGGCGATGGGTTTTCATAGTCCCCGGGACTATGCTTTTCTCTTGCTGGCCATGGCCGCGTTTTTAGTCTTAGGGCGGCAGCATTCCTTTTCACTTTTCTCGATTGGTTTGCTGGTCGCTAGCGCGACGTTAGCGTTTCGCAGCGAACAGTGCGTGTGGCTGGCCGTAATGGTCTCGATCGCGATCATGGGCGAAATGAACTTCACCGGCGTGCCCACGGCAGCGAGCTGGAAGAATAGCGCTTGGTCGTGGAAGGGGTTCGCATCGTCGATAGCGTCTGCCGCAATGCTTGCCTGCGCCGTTTTCCTGCTTCGTGCGCCACACGGTCACGAAGCACTGATGGCTCGCGTGGCGCGGGAGTTCCCGCAATCGGCGTGCGATTATATCCGCCAGCACAATTTGCCGAAGCCGTTGTTTAATCCCCAGAAATGGGGGAGCTTCCTTGTGTGGTATCTGCCGGAATATCCGGTGGCCATCGATGGCCGACGCGGGCTCTACTCTGAAGAAGACGAAGGCGCCTATTCCAAGGTGATGAAAGCGGATATTCCGTATCAAATGTATGCCCCGATGCGACAGGCGCAGACTTTATTGCTGGACAAGTCGAGCGTTATGGGAGAGGCGTTGCGCGAGGTAGCCGGCTTTCAACTTGTTTATGAAGACGATCTTGCGATCGTTCTCTTGCAGCAGCAGAGGGAAGGGAAGCCATCCGTTTCGCCATAAGGCCAGACTATGGAGCAGACCAAGGGCCAATTCGAAAAGTGGTGGCGAGCGGGAGACGCCGGGGTCTTGCTGGCGTACTCCGCGCTCGTCGTTTGGACGATTCAGTACCACGAAAAATGGGCCGATGAAGCGCAAGCTTGGTTGATTGCCCGAGATCTGAATCTGAGCACGATATGGTTTCACGAGTTGCGCTATGAAGGTTCGCCGGGGCTGTGGCACACGATCTTATGGGTGGCGCAGCGTGTTTTTCATGCGAAGTACGATGCCTTGGGTTACATCGGCGCGGCCTTCGCCATTGCTGGCGCGGCGGTACTTATCTTCTGGGCGCCATTTCCGCGCGTGGTCAGATGGCCGCTAGCCTTCACCTACGTGATGATTTATCAATACGCGGTCATCGCCAGACCTTACACCTTGCTCCCGCTGCTGGCATTCTGTGCGGCTCTGCTCTTCAAAGATTTGGAGCACCCAGGAAGACTGACGGTAGTGCTGGTTTTATTAGCGCTGCTCACTTTCCACGGAACCATTCTGGCCGGCTGTCTTGGCTTGGCGTATTTGGTGGAGGCCTACCGGCATCGAGATGAATTGCAGCCGAAGGTTAAACAGCGCTATGTATTTTCCACCATAACCATGGCGGTTACGTTTATCTTCATCGCGGGTATATTGAAGCCGACCACCGATGTGGAGGAAATGGCTTTGAAGAAGGAGATGGCCCAGGCGCCGCTGTCCATCGCCCGATCATTTCCCACGTTTTGGCAGAAGATGATCGCGGTAACCACGGGCGCTTTCATTGATTGGGTGATTCCCTCCTTACTATTACTGTTGCTGTTCACCGCGTGGTGCATCTGGCGAAAAAAGTGGTTGGCGTTTGTGCTGCCTGTCGGCACGTTGATTCTGTTCTACTGCTTAGTCCACGGTGCGGCGCATCACCACGGGACAGTTTTCGTCGCCGCTATCACGGGTGTTTGGATTGCCTGGCCTTCTTCCAGTGAGCAAGCATTCTTGGGCAAAACTGGGCGGTTTGCGGTGCTTTCAGGAAGTGGTTTGTTGCTCCTGTTGTGCTTTTTCAACATCTGGGACGCGGGAGTAGTGATCAAGCACGAATATCTTTACCCGTATAGCGGTGCGCCCGATGCAGTCAGATATTTGAGGTCTGTTGATGCCGAACACTCACCGATGTTTGGTTTTCTATTCGGTACCGTCGCGGTCCAAGCTTACTTTGACCAGAATGTGTTTGCGAATAATCCACATGCTTACTTCCATCATGGATTGCCACTTAGTACGACGGTTCTGAACGAGGACGAATTGAATCGCATCAAGCCTGAGTTCATCGTGGCGTACACGCAAGACCCGCAATTGATGTTGCAGGTAGGTGGGAAGGAGTTGACCTCGCGTGGCTATGACCTGGTGCATTTTTCCGACGGCTACTACCTATATAAGCAAGGAGTATTCGAGCGAGAGGTTTATCTTATTTATCGGCGGACGGAACGCGCTGCGGAAGTGCCTGCGCCGGAGTATGGGGAATCGGCAAAGTTGAATGCCGGACAGCAATAAATTCCCGAGAAGAAAGGAATCGCGCAATGGATGCAACGGTAAAGCAAAAGGGCGTAGGAATATTCGGGTCAATTTGGCAGCGAAGGGCATGGTGGCTGCTGCCGTTGGCGGTGCTCGTACTGCTGCTCGGCGCGATTTACGCGTTGGTGCACTTGTCGGCGGCCGACCCAGAGACCTACCGCACCACCTCGCAGAATTTTATCTGTGAAACGCATTTGTGCTGAGACATGCCCGCTTCAAAAAAAGAACTGGCGTTGGCTTCGTTGGTGTTCCTGGCCATCCCTTTGTTCTGTGAAGCCACACTGCGACTCGCGCATTACTCCGCTCCGCCGAAGCTGTACACACCCGACCTTGGCCGGGGTTGGAAATTGCGCGCGGGTGTCGCGGGTTGGAACAGCGGGGAAACCCGCCAGTATGTGCGCATCAATAGCCACGGATTTCGAGACGTGGAGCGCGATTACCAAAAGCCGCCCAACACGGTGCGCATCGCAGTGTTAGGCAATTCGTGGACGGAAGCGCTGCAAGTTCCGCACCAGAAAACGTTTTGTACGGTCCTCGAGCAAAAACTCGCGGCCTCTGGATGTTTTTCTGGGAAACGGATCGAGGTTCTGAACTTTGGGGTGGCCGGCTACTCCACGGCACAAGAACTTCTGACCCTTCAACAGGAGGTATGGAAATACAACCCGGATGTGATTCTCGTTGCGCTTTATCCGGCCCGCGATATCGCCAACAATGTACGCGAACTGAACAACGCTGTGAATCCCGAACAATCTCCCTACTTTGTCTATCGCGGCGACAAGTTGGTATTAGACGACAGCTATCGTACGCTGGCGGTGATGCAGCCTCGCCAGATCGCATTGGAGCAGGTCCGCGACACTTTGAATGAACATGTGCGCGTGTTACAGGCGATTGACGCATTGCAGCAAGCAGGACGGATTCAGTTGGCTATGGCCGCCATGAAAGAGAAGGCAGAAAAAGCCGGCGTCGACAATCTGGAGTTCAGTATCTATGCGCCGCCCAGCGATGCTGCTATGGAACAAGGTTGGAGGGTCACCGAAGGCCTGCTTCGGCTGCTCCGCGACGAGGTCAAATCCCACCGTGCCGAATTTCGCCTGGTGCTGCTGCCTACGCGGCCTCAAGTGCTTCCCGATCCACAGAAGCAGCAAGCTCTCTTGCAGAAATTGCAGCTGAAGGATTTCAGCTATGCCGAGGAACGGCTCCGCAAATTCTGTGAGCGCGAGGATATCTCCGTGATTGAGCTGGCTCCCGCGCTTGCGGCGTATGCAACGGAGAACCACGTTTACTTGAACGGATTCAATCCCTCGAATATCGGCACAGGCCACTGGAACGAAACCGGCCACCGCGTGGCGGGGGAAGCCATCGCTGCGGCGCTTTGTTCGAAGGCAATAACGGAAGCACGGGCATCGGTCGCCCAGTGAGGATGGAGCAAAGAGCAGCTGCGAGCGTTATGACACGGCAACAATTTTGCGAGCAATTGCGCGCACGCTTGCTGAGCGAGCCGGACAAAGTCTTGCTGCGTGTTGCGATGGCGCCGCAATTTGACAAACCACGGGAGTTCGCGGGCCAGGCCCTCGTCGAACAGGCGCAGTCGCTGGCCTCTTCAGTGCTCGCTTCTCTGCCGGCGGTGCCGCAGCGTGCCGTGGTCCTTTTGCTGCTGCCTCACTCTCCGGAACTTTTCCTGCTGCAGCTAGGTTTGGTGTTGCAAGGGCACATTCCCGCAATTCTCGCCTGGCCGACAACTCGAGTGGATGCCGAGAAATACCGGCGAAACTTGATCCACCAAGTCAGCCAGCTTCCCGCTGACGCTTTAGTGACTCTGCCACGCTTGGCGCAGAACCTCGCCAACGCTATTCCCTATCCAGTCGCGGGACTCGATGTGCAAAATAGCGCGGCATTCGAGCAGCTGTTTCCGACGAGTGCGGTCACCACGCATTTGGAGAACAAAACCCTCTCGAAGCGGACAGCCCGCCTCGACGAAGACGTGATGTTCCTGCAATTTTCCGGTGGAACGACCGGAGCACAAAAAGCAGTGGTGGTTACGGCAGAAATGCTGGAAAAGCAATTTACGCAATTGAGCGGCGCACTAGAAATTACAGGCGAAGATTCGGTGGTCTCCTGGTTGCCGATGTATCACGACATGGGCCTGATCGCTTGTTTCTGGTTACCGCTGTGGCAGAGCGTGCCATCGCTGCAGATCGCAGCGAGCGACTGGGTCATCAATCCGGAATTGCTACTTCGCTATGTGCAGCAATATCGCGGCTCTTTGTGCTGGCTGCCAAATTTTGCATTTCCTTATCTAAGCCAGAGGCGCGAGTTTATGCAACAGGTCTACCGGTTGGACAGTATGCGCGCGTGGATCAATTGTTCTGAGCCGGTCCGGCAAAAATCCGTTTTGCAATTTGTGCAGAGCTTTGCCGACTGGGGCGTACGTCCCGAAACCGTGTTAGCGTCTTACGCTATGGCGGAAACGGTGTTCGCCATTACCCAATCGGAACTCGGACAAAGGCTGTCGATCGAGCCGCGCAGCGAGGTGAAACGGGGCGCAGACGGATACGCCGATTTGGCGTTCGACCTGATTGATGAAGTGTACGTATCCTCGGGAAAACCGCTCGCGGCAACAAGCGTACGTGTGATTAGCGAGGATGGTTCTCTCTGCCCCGACGGTCAAGCGGGTGAAATCCATGTGCGCACACCCTCTCTTTTTTTCGGCTATTGGGGCGCGGAAGGGTTTCAGCGCCACACGCTCAAAGATGGGTGGCATGCCACGGGCGATTACGGATTTCTGCACCAGGGTGAACTGTTTGTGATCGGACGGTTCAAAGACATCATCATCGTTGGCGGGAATAACATTTTCCCCGAGGACGTCGAAGCGGTGGTGAACACGATCGAGGGAGTGTATCCAGGCCGGGTGGTAGCATTTGGCGTGGAAGACCAGGAATACGGGACGCAGAGCCTGGCGGTAATCGCCGAGATGAAGGACGCCTACGACGAAAAGGCAGCTGCAGAGATCGAAGCGTCGATGCGCAAGTTGGTGCTGACGACCATCGGCACCGCGCCCAGATATGTCGCGGTGGTCCCACAACGATGGATTGTGAAAAGCACGGCAGGAAAAATTTCACGGCGAGAGACACGAGAAAAGTTCCTACGCGACCGCGTGGTTACGGCGTAAAGGTCCGTTGGTGAAACGGGGTATTGGCGATGCTCGATACGGAGGCAATTCGAAAAGCGGCACAGGAAGCGGCGGCGCAGATCGCGGGCCGGCCGATAAAAGCTGATCAAAAGCTAGTATCGTCTGGGCTGATCGATTCGCTTTCGGTGTTGAGACTCATATCCTTGCTCGAGAAAAAATTGACGATTTCCATTCCTCCGGAAACGCTGCAACCCGAGGATTTTGACGATGTTGACACCATGGTGGAAACCATTGAGCGAGTAGCAAAGCCGCTTCCATGACCAGCGCGTTCAAAGTTGCCCATGGCATTTAATTCCTCACCCTATCTCATCCTTCTTATAGTGGCGGTGGCCGTTTATTGGCTCCTGCCTGTCGGTGCGCGGCGGATCTTTGTATTTTTAGCCAGTCTCGCCTTCTATGCTTCCTGGGGAATCGTTTTTGTGTGGTTGCCGCTGTTCGTGGCGGTGATCGTTTATGCATGCGGGAAGCAGATGCAGGCCGAACCAGGGAGTGGGAAACGGTGGGCCTGGCTGGGGATCACTTGCCTGCTGGCGCTGCTGGCGATTTTCAAATATCGCGGGTTCTTATGGGGCAATCTCGCGATGCTAACCGGTTGGCCCGAAGCGTCCTCGCGCTTCCTAGCTGCCTCGTTCGCATTCCCGATGGGTATCTCGTTCTACACGTTTGAAGCCATCGGCTACTTGATCGATGTGCGGCAGGGGCGCGTGAAAATGCCGCCGTTTCTTGATCTGTGTTTGTTCTTTTTCTTTTGGCCCAACATTTTATCTGGGCCGATGGTGCGAGCCCGCGAGTTGGTTCCCCAGTTGGGCTTTCACAAAGCATTCGAAGCCCGGTTCATTTTCGAGGGCGCCGACCGGGTCATTTGGGGCCTGGTGCAAAAAACAGTGATTGCGAATGTGCTGGGAGTTTGGGTGGATCGCGGCTTTGCACCGGGACTGCACAGCCGTCCTTCGACGCTCGACGGATGGTTCCTGGCAATAGCGTTTGGCCTTCAGATTTATTTCGATTTTGCCGGTTACACCAACATGGCCATTGGTACCGCTCGGTTGCTGGGGGTGACCCTGCCGGAAAACTTCCGGCAACCGTATCATGCGGCGACTCCCCCGGAATTCTGGGCTCGTTGGCATATGACTTTATCGCGCTGGATTCGGGACTACTTATTTTTTCCGATCAACGCCAAATGGCAAGGCGCACCCTTGCCGCTCTATCTCAGTTTGATGGGTGTGATGGGTCTAGTGGGTTTATGGCATGGTGCCGGATGGACTTTCATCCTATGGGGCCTGATGCATGGCACGTACTTGGTGCTCTACCGGATGTATGAGGCATGGCGAAATCTCCGCCCCGGCGTGGCCGAAACGCGAGCAATTGCGGCGGTTTGGCGAGTGGGCACGCTCGGCGCGGTCCTCGCCGCGTGGGTGGTGTTTCGCGCCACGGATCTGAGCCAGGCTGGGCGGGTTTTGTCGGTCATGTTCTATCGCTTCGCGGTTGGCTCCAACTACCCAGCCTTGTTCTATGCTTACACGGTAGTCATCGCGGTGGTGTGTGCCGTAGAGCCTGTGGTGCTGAAGAGATTAGGAGAAATCGAGGAGCGCGCCGAAGCAGAGGGTCTATCGCCGTTTCGCGTGATGGCGCGTCCAATCGCCTACCTGTTTGGATTGTTGTTATTCCTGTTGTTCGACGTCAACAACGCACAATTCATTTATTCGCAGTTCTAGCTCTTCCCGCCGGAGCGTTTCGGATCAGCGGATCTGCGTCCCGTCTGGAAGGAAAACCGGAAACGCATCGTTGGGGCGCGCCAGAATCAGTTGCTGCGCCGAGGCATTGCGGTTGTAGTTAAAGAGAAACAAGCCGTATTTGGCATGCAGCGTAAGATCATAAGGGGCTTGTGCGATGGCCCATTCGTATTGTGCTGCGGTTTCTTGGGGATTCTGCGCGTAGCCCCCGGCGCGAAACATCAAACTCTGCACTTGCTCCGCATGGCTCAGCTGGCCTGTGAACGGCGGCCTCTGCAAGCGCTCGATCATTTCCGAAGCCACTCGCGACCGATCGTAAGGCGTAAGAGCAAGCAGCGCCTCGCAGTCGACTTCGGATGGCGGATCAGTGTGGCCATTGGCGAGCGAGAGAACTCTCTGCGGCAGAATCTTAAGAATGTCGGAGTAGGCCGCGCGGGCAAAAAGATAACTGCCGAGCGGCGTCAGGTGCACATGGTCGTACAGCAATTCGTTTCCGGCGACGCCGTTTCGGCTGTTCTCGGCAAAAAGAGATTGCGCATCGAGGAGCTGCACATGGGGACCGGAAGATGCGGCCACCGAACGGATGATCTCATTGATGCGCGAATCCGCGCGGAAGCGCAGCGTATCCAAATCGCGCGCGCGAACAAAATGGCCGTTTGCGGCGGCGTAATCGCCGAGGGCCGATAAGCACCGCGCCATGCGAAAGTGCAGCTCGGCATATTGATCGTCGAGTTTGGCGGCGGATTCGTAGGCCTGCAACGCCTCCGCATTCGAACCTGCGATTTCGAGCGCGATCCCCTGTCGAACGAGGGAATCCCACTTGTTCCGAGCGTCCACGCTTAGCCCCTCGCGGTGCAGGGAACCGAAAGGAGCGGAGTCTCTGAGATTGGTTGCGACCGTGCTCAGCAGCACGTGCGCTCCAGCGTTTTGCGCGCTATCGGCAATGTCCTTCAAATTAATGGCGAAATTGCGATAAGCCGGCTGCAGCCGCGGAGAGTCTGCACGCACCTGCTTATCCAGAAACATTTCCATGCCCCGCCATTCGGATCGCCGCGAACTGGCAGTGGTGAGCAGCTGACCGAGCCGCGTCGAGCGGAGAAAAATGCTGGTGCGAATCAGCGCCGGATTCATGGAAGAAGAAGTCAGCACCGTTCCGGGACCATAGGGGCCGACTACCTCATTGCTTCCGCTGTAGACGATAAACAGATCCGGCTGATATGCGGCCAATTGCTGAGCAATATCGCGAATCACGTGGGAATTGATGGCCACCATGCCGGTGTTGATCATTTCGAATTTCGCCCCGGGAAAGCGGCTGCGCAACATGATTTCCAGGTAGCGGCTAAAGCCATACGCGGGATCGGGATCGCCTTCTGCGGCCGATTCGCCGAGCACTACGATGCGGTAGGTGCTCTGCGATTTCATGGCGGGAATCGAGAAAAATTGCGGAGCTTTGATGATTCCCGGAGGAAAGTACGGAGCGGGAAAGAACAAGTTATAGCAGGACGCTGGCTGGCCGTGAATCGTGCACGGCTCCATGAGAGCGGTGGAATATCCGACGTGAAACAGCCGCAGGCCCCCCTCGAGGAGTACGAGCAGCAGAACGGGTGCGACTAGCGCGAAGGCAATGCGCAGGATCCACACGCGCCACGGCGATGTTTTCTTGGCTGGTTGTTCGCCGTTGACCTGCGGCTTTTGGGGAACGCTGATCATTGTCGCGCGTAAACCGTAGCGATGTCGTCGTGATATACCAGTCGAAATCGTGGATCGATCGTCAGAATCTTCGCGAGCGGGAGCTTTGACTCCAGAATCACCAGCCCCGCTTCGTCAAGATAGGGGTCTGTTTTATAGGAGGCCATTGCGGACTGGGAGTTATAGAACAATTCGTCGAGTTGATCGCCGTATAGGTCGTTGCGCCCGTCCACCGCGACAGGCAGTTCGGGCAAATACCACATCAGGAACCCGCCCCAATTGAGGTTGTTGTAGAGCGGTCCCGAAAATCCGTTGTGGCGGAGAAAATTAACCGCGTTCACCGGATAATCCGCACTGATGGCGCGATCCAGTCCACGGGCGTTGAAGTTAACCACCGGAGCGGCGAGCAATAAAAGGATGGCGACCCCCGCCGTAACCAACGCCATCTCCCGCCAGGAATCGGTGCGGTGTGGGGCATCGGCCGGAGCGGGAAAATCGGCGATGCACGCCGCTGCCGAAAAGCAGATGAACCATGCATCCCGCATCGTCCGAAAGGAAACGATACTCGCCGCGACCAACAAAGCCAACTTGAAAGGATCGATTCTTTTGTTCCAGCCGACCACGTAAAAGCCGGCTGCCGCCAAAAATAACTCGATGAAATTGCTGAAATAGCGAAATGGCAGAGGTTGCAGTTCCAGAATGACCTTGTAGCTGAACTTTGCCTTGGTGTACGCCAAGACCACCAGATAAGGATGATAGAAATTCGGTCCAACGAATGTCGCCGCCAAGCACGCCACAAGAATCAACAGCAATCGCCCCGAGGGCAAAGAGGAGGGAAGCAAATACGACGGAACAAAGTTCAGTTTTGCCAAAGCCTGCTGCGTAAGATGTACTACGGCGAACATGCCCACGGTAAACAAGCCATAAATAAATTGGATATGGAGATTGGCCCAAAATAGAAAAATCAGCGGGAGCCAATACAGCGGCTGAATCCGCGCGCTGCGCTGCGACTGAAAAAGTAGCGCAAGCACAAGGCAAAAAAGAATGTAGGAGAAGAACACCGGTCGCGGCGCGCCATTGAACAAAAACGCGGCGCAGACAACGCCTGTCAAAAGGAAGGCGGGCCAAAACCTTTGGGAAAGCCGCCGCAACATCCAATAGATGGCCCACGCCACGCTGATCGTCAGCAAGGTGCCCAGGATTCCGATGCCCACCAGCCCGAACCAGGAATAAAACAAGGAGAGCAGAACTTCGTAGCCCCAACTGTAGGCTACCCAGGGGAGCTGCGCGGCAGTGCGCGACAGAATGCCAGTATGTGGTAACGCGGCATTCTGGAGGATCCAATCTCCCACCTTCAGGTGCCACCAGGTATCGAAGTCAATGACGCAAAATTTTTCGCGAAGTGAATAAACCCCGATGCTGCTCAGCAATCCAATCAGCGCTGCAAGTTGGGCCGGCCGACTGCTGAAAAACTTCATGACTCTGCCGAGGTGACCACTACACGATTCAGTTCCGATGTGGACTGCGCGCCCGCTTCTCCGGCTTCATGATATTCCGCGTCTTCATTGACGGCCCAAATATCATATTTTTGTTCTCCGGCAAGGATGTTGCGAGCCGCCAGCATGGCGGTCATCATGGCGTGATCTTGGTTGTTGTACTTGTGCATGCCGTTGCGGCCGACCAAGTGCAGATTCGGGCAGTGCGCCGCAAGGGCCCGGCGGATCACTTCGAGGTGCCGCTTGTAGTCGTCGTCATACACGGGGTAAGCCTTCGACTGACGGATTACGCAACCGTCTAGCACATCGGCAGCGACTGCCAGCTTCACTTGTTCAATTTCTTTCTTGGCGAGATGGATTAAATCCTGATCTGGTGAGTTCCACAGCCCATCCCCTTCGAAACAGAAATATTCCATGCCGTAGCAGCAGTAATTCGGGTCGGGCACCATGTCCGGCGACCAGGATTTATAGTTTTGAACGCGACCGACTTTCACATTCGGGTCGTGAATGTAAATCCAGTTGTCACTGAAACGGTTGCGCTCGCGCAGAATGAGCCCCACGGTCAAGAAGTCCCGGTAACGCAAGGACGCCGCGGAATGGCGAGCGTTCTCCGGGAGCTGCGGTTCGATTTGCGCCACCAACTGCCGGATGGGCATCGAGGAGATTAGGTGCTCGCCTCGGTACTCTTCGATTTGTCCGTCGGGCGTGCGCGCGGTCACCGTCCAAGTGCTGGAGTCTCCTTCGAATCGGCAACCAACGACACTGCGCCCCAGCAATACCTGGCCCCCCAGGTTGCGGACTTTGTTCGCACAGGTCTCCCACATCATGCCTGGACCTAGACGCGGATACCGAAACGTGTCGATTAGTGTTTTTACGACCTGAGTGCGATCCCCTGACCCTCGCTTGGGGAAGAGCGCATTCTTGATCGCCGAACCCAGCGAAAGGCCTTTGATTCGTTGCGCAGCCCAATCTGCGGAAATTTCCGTGCAACTCATCCCCCACACCTTTTCCGTATAGGTTTTGAAGAAAATGCGAAAGAGGCGCCGTCCGAACTGGTTGACGACCCAGTCTTCAAACGACTTCGGGTTGGCGGTCGGGCGAATTTTTGCCGCGAGGAAGGAAAGCACGCAAAGTGTCGACTGTCCCAGCCCCAGCTTCGAAAGGGCCTCAAACGGCTTCAGTGGGTAAGCGTAGAACTGCCCGCCATAGTAGATTTTGGACGAACGCGGCCGCTGCAGCATGTCCGAACCGAGAATCTCGGTCCACAAGTTTTCTACTTCCTGCGATTTGGAGAAGAAGCGATGCCCGCCGATGTCGAATCGATAGCCGCGATAGTTTACTGTGCGAGAGATGCCGCCCACATATTCGGGATCGCTCTCGAGGACCAGCACCGCTTGGCCGGCCTTGGATAGTTCGTACGCTGCCGTCAGTCCGGCAGGCCCGGCTCCCACGATAATGGCTTTCACTGGCGCGTTATGCATAGCTGGAATCCCCAAGCACACTCGCCAAGAATACCGGAACCACCGAACAAGGACTACTGCATCGCGTCACTGATTTTCCACCTGCGCAATCAGTTGCAGCACGCCATCCTTATTGTTGTAGCCGGGATTGCTGTTCAATAACTTTTGCCACGCGGCCACCGCGGCCTTGTTATCTTTTTTGCCCTGCCACTCGACGATGCCTAGATTGAACAGCGTGTCGGCCTTCGTCGGCGCTATGCTCAGCACTTTATTGAACTGCTGGATCGCGGCGTCCGCGTCGCCCCCATACCAATAGGCGGTCCCCAGATCCGTTCCCACCGATGTGTCCGTCGGCTGCAATTTCAGGGACCGCTGGTAATACTCGATCGCCGCCGGATATTGCTTGGCGTCATAGTAGAGATTGCCGACTTGCGCGAGCAGCGCCGCATTGTTGGGGTCTGCCTTCAATTTTTCCAGCAGTGGCGCCGCTTGGGTATCGGCGGCCTGCTTCAATTCGGCGGCGCTAGGCGCGGCCGGTACAGAACTAAAGTTCGGGTCGACGGGCGCCGCCGGCAGGGAAGTGGACGCGGCCGGCGGAGCAACTTGATTGGTCTCTGCCGGAACAGCGGCCAGCGACCTGCGAATCAGCCATCCACCGCAAATACCCAGCAACAGCGCGAATACCGCGAGGGCGAAAGCCTGGGGTGCGCTCCACGATTTACTGGTCGTTGTTGTTAGTTCGGTCACGTCCGGTCACTCCTTAACGTCGCGCGCTTAGTTACTTCTTGGCTTCCGCCGTGCTCGACTTTGCTTCCGCAATCATTTGTTCCACCACGGGCTTGCGGTCGAGGTCGGGATGATCCTTCAGAAGCTGTTGCCACGCCGCGATGGCACCCTTTGCATCGTTCTTGCCGCGATACTTAATCATGCCGAGATTGAACAGCGCATTGACGTTCTTGGGATCGTACTTCAGCGCCTGATTGAGCTGCGCCAAAGCTCCGTCGACGTCCTCGGTATAAAACAGACAAGACGCCAGTTCTATACGCGCCGGGACGTTCTTGGGGTCGATCTTTAGTGCCTTCTGAAGATATTCCGAAGCTTCCTTGAATTGGTGCCCGGATTGATAGATTCCCGCAATCTGTATCAGCAACGCCGCGTTGTTCGGGTCCGATTTTGCCTTCTCCACCAGCGACGACGCTTGCAGCGTGGCCATTTGTTTCATTTGATCGAAGGTAATTTGCGGGTGGGTGCCGGCAGCGGCGCCCGGTGCGGGGCTGCTTGGCGCAACCTGAGCCACTCGACCAGGATGACCACTGCTCAATAGGAAATAACCAATCACCAGGCCGACCACAAGGCAGATTGCCGCGATTCCGTACACCTGGTTCGCAGGCAAGCCACCTTCGGCTGGCGCCGGAGTACTCTGTGGCGTTGAAGTGCTGGACATCCTGTTGCTCCCGTTCGATCTAGGTGTTTGTAACCAATGTATTTTCAATTGGTTGCAACATACTCGATCCGTGCAAGGAACGGCTCCCGTTTCGCAAGTCCCGAAGCGAACCTCGCAACGATCATTAAGAACTGGAAAAAGGGTAGGTGCTTACGGGAACAGGCCGCCACACCACACGTCACAAGACTTTGTGATTTGCGTCACAAGGGCCCTCCTTTCCATCAATCCTCTCGCCGTGTATTCTGTCATGGTTTGTTTCGGTCCAGCCATCGACCGACGGTATGCGGGCGTCCTGATGAGAAACGTCAACGGGATTGCGTTGTTCCCCCAGTTCGCCTTGGTGTGTCTGCTCATTTTGGGGATGGGGCGATGCAGCTTGGGGCATTCCGGAGATGGGGCAGCCGCAATCCCTTTTTCTGACCGCAACGGTACACGGTTTCTTTTTGCCGATCTGGACGGCGATCGCATTCCAGACCTGGCGCAAGTGGAATTGCAGAATCCGCGCTCGGCGAAAACTAACTATTCCATTCATCTAAAGTTGAGTGCCGGGGTGGAATCGGCGATTGGTGTCAGTGGGCCCGACGGCGGTTTGCGGGTAGCCGCGCGCGATGTAAATGGTGACGACGCGCTGGACCTGATCGTTACGGCCAACCTGGACGCCAATTTCGTGGAGGTTTTGCTGAACGATGGCCACGGGAATTTCGCCATAGCGAAAGGTGACGAGTTCGCGCGCGCCGAAGGGGAGTTGGGCAGCGTTGCGTGGCGTGGGCCCAATGAGGCGCCGACGGACCGGGTTTCTTTGGCTAACTCGCGTTTATCCTCAGATCTGGGGATTGCGGAGAAGGGGCACTTGGCTCCGTTACGCCTTGCTCGCTGCTGCTCTACGATGGTACTTCGGGCAGCGCTTTACGGAACGGTGCTCCATTCTGGCAGCCGTTCGCCGCCCATCTCGATCGCACATTCGTAATCAATCATTTACAGGGGTGTTATACATTCTTTAGACTGCCGTGGGTATTGTCACCACGGCCGATGCGACGGGGCGGGCGCCAATCCGCGCTAATCCTGATAATTGAACGAGATTCCGGCACGACTCAGTGTCCGAATTTCACCGAAGCTTATTCGATATGAGGGTAAAGTCATGCGGCATTTTATCCGGGGTGTATGCCTCGCCAGCGCGTTGGCTTGGGCAGTAAGCAGTCTGGCCCAAGCGCCAAAAGCGCTGACGTGGGACGAAGTGAGAACCCGATTCGAGGCCAACAATCCGACGCTAGCCGCCGGGGTGCTGGGAATCGACGAATCCAAAGCCGAGGAAGTCACCGCGTACCTTCGGCCGAATCCCCAGGCGAGCTTGGGGGTAGACCAAATTGGGAGCCGAGCTCCCCTGTCTCAGACGGTCTTGCTGGCTTCGGTCAGTTACCTTCACGAACGCCAGCACAAGCGGGAATTACGGCTGGAGAGCGCGCAGAAGGCCACCAACATCGCTATTTCCGGTCAAGCGGACTTGGAAAGGAATCTCATTTTTACGTTGCGCAGCGCCTTTGTCGGCGTTTTGCAAGCCAAAGCCGTTCTGCGTGTAGCTACCGCCAATCTCGATTACTGGGACAAGGTGCTCAAGATTAGCCGCGACCGCTTCGATGCCGGGGATATTGCGCAAATCGATCTCGACCGGCTGGAACTCCAGCGCGTTCAGTTTGAAGCCGATGTGCAAGCAGCCGACGTCAATCTGCGCACTTCCAAAATTCAGCTCTTAATGCTGTTGAACGATCGCACCCCCATCGATCAATTCGATGTACTGGGCTTATTTGAATTCAGTGATCAATTGGCATCGTTGGATCAGTATCGCCAGACGGCCATGGAGAACCGTCCGGATTTGAAGGAAGCCCTCCAGAGTCTGGATAAGTCCAAAACCGATCATCAGCTGGCGGTCGCAAACGGGTCGACGGATCCGACCATCAACGTCGATGCGGGCTTCCCGGCGATCTCTCAAGACTACTTAAGCTACGCAAAGCCGCTGGGAGAATACGTGGGAGTGGGCTTTAGCGTTCCTTTGCGCATCTTTGATCGGAATCAGGGCGAAAAACAGCGCACGCAAATCGACATCACCCGCAATCAAAAGTTGTACGACGCGGCAGAAGCGCAAGTCTTCAACGATGTGGATTCGGCTTATGCCACGGTGAACAGCAATTTGATCCTGCTTCGGCCGTACAAAGCCAAATATCTGGACCAGGCCGTGCGCGTACGCGAGACGGTTCGCTTCTCTTATGAACACGGCGGAGCCGCGTTGCTCGATTTTCTCAATGCCGAAAGCGACTATCGCAGTGTGCAACTGAATTACGTGAATCTGGTGGGTGCTTATTTGACGGCCGCCGCGCAACTAAATCTGGCGGTGGGACGCGAGGTGCTTCAGTGAAAGCAAAACTTGCAGGCGTATTTCTGCTGGGCGTTTCTGGCCTGCCGCTGTGTGTAGCCTTCATAGGCTGTAAGGAAAACAAACCCAATCCCTCCGCGGAAGGCCCGGCACAAGTAACGGTGGTGCCGCAGATGAACATCAACGACTTCAAAGTGGATCATCCGGACCAGTTTCCGATCGTAACGGCCGGCGACTATCTGGCTCCCATGGCCTTGAATGTTACCGGCGTAGTCAACCCCGATATTTCGCGGGCGGTACCGGTAATTTCGTTGGCAGCGGGTCGCGTGGTCGAGATTAAGGCCCGCCTTGGCGATCAAGTGAAGAAAGGGCAAGTGCTTCTGCGGGTGCAAAGCAACGATGTGTCCACGGCGTATCAGACCTATTTGAAGGCGGTGAACGACGAACGCTTGGCTCGGGTGCAGTACGAGCGCGCCCAGATTCTTTATGAAAAAGGGGCCATCGCGAAAAGCGCCTTGGAGCAAGCCGAGGATGCCGAAAAGGACGCCAAGGTGGATCTGGACACCGCTCTGGAACAGTTGAGGCTGCTAGGGGTGGATAAGGAGCATCCCACAGGCATCGTCGACATCGTCGCGCCCATCTCTGGTGTCATCACCGATCAGCAAGTCACCAACGCCGCCGGGGCTCAGGGACTCGGGGGACCCAATCCCTTCACGATCTCCGACCTCTCGTACGTCTGGATCATGTGCGACGTTTATGAAAACGATCTCGACGCCGTCAAGCTCGGCGAAACTGCGGATATTCACCTGACGGCTTACCCCAATCGAACATTCCAGGGCCGCATTGACAACATCTTTCCGGTGCTGGACCCGAACATTCGTACCGCTAAGGTTCGCGTGGAAGTGCCCAATCCCGAACGGCTCATGAACGTCGGCATGTTTGTCACCGCTACCTTCTACGGCAAGAAGCCCGAGCTCCACGCCTCGATTCCCGCCAGCGCAGTGTTGCATTTGCACGACCGCGACTGGATTTATACCCCGCTCGGAGGCAACAGCTTCCGTCGCATTCCGGTGGTCGGCGGGAAAATGCTCCCGGGAAACATGCAGGAAATCATCTCTGGCATTCAACCGGGCGCGAAAGTCGTGCAATCCGCGCTGGTCTTCCAGAATACGGTGGAGCAATAGATGATCCAAGCCATCGTAGACTTTGCGCTGGAAAATCGCGTCCTGGTGATCGCGATTACTCTGGGTTTACTCATATGGGGCGCTATCTCTTTTCATCTTCTTCCCGTGGAAGCTTATCCCGACGTAGCGAACAACTATGTGGAGATCATTACGCAGTGGCCGGGCATTTCTGCCGAGCAGATTGAGCAGCAGGTCACCATCCCGCTCGAAACCACCATGAACGGTATCCCTCATGTCATACACCTGCGGTCCTTCTCTCTCTTCGGTCTCTCGGATATCAAGCTGATCTTCGATGACGAAGAAGATAATGCGTGGAATCGCGAGCGAGTGCTTGAACGCTTGACGCAAGTTACCTTGCCTCCCGGCGTCAATCCGCAGATGGGGACGGACTGGAGTCCGGTGGGGCAAATCTATTTCTTCACGCTGGTCACCACCAACCCCAATTACGATCCGATGGAACTGAAATCCATTGAGGACTGGGTGGTGGAGAAAAACCTGAAAGCGGTCCCGGACATTGTGGATGTGGCGAGCTTCGGAGGCCCCACGAAGGAGTATCAGGTTAGGGTTGATCCTAACAAACTGGTGGCCTACGGTTTGAGTCTTGCGCAGGTGGAGCAGCAAGTCGCCAACAGCAATAGCAACGCGGGTGGGAGCTTTATCGAGGAAGGTCTGCAGCAGGTCAATGTCCGCATGGTGGGCCTTGTTGCTAACGTGCATGACATCGAGCAAACCGTACTGCTCACCAAGAATGGCACGCCCATCCGCGTAAGAGACATTGCCGTGGTGGAGCAGGGCCCGAAGATTCGCCTGGGCCAGTTTGCCCGTGCCACGCACATCAGCGATGGGAAGATCGTTGACAACGACGATGTCGTTTCCGGGATCGCGCTGTTGCGCAAGGGCGCGAATGCCGATGACGCGCTGAAGGGACTTCATGCCAAAGTGGAGGAATTAAACGATCGTATCCTTCCTTCTGGCGTGAAAATCGTTCCATTCATCGATCGCAGCGACCTGACGCACCTTACTACGGAGACAGTGCTGCATAACCTGGCTCACGGCATCATTTTGGTCGTCATCATTCTGTTTTTGTTTCTGGGTAATGTACGTGGCGCCCTCATTGTGGCTTTGACGATCCCATTTTCTTTATTGTTCGCGGCAACGTGCCTGAAGTTGAAAGGAATTCCAGCCAATCTGTTGTCCCTGGGAGCCCTTGATTTTGGCATGGTGGTCGATGGCGCGGTGGTTATGGTGGAGAATATCGTTCGCCACCTGAGCCACAAGAACAGCGGAAGCCTCGATCGCACGCCTCTGGAGAAAATTCGAGACGCGGCACACGAAGTGCAGCGGCCGGTCTTTTACGCCATCGCCATCATCATCACGGCTTACCTGCCGATCTTTACTTTGCAGCGTGTGGAAGGCCGGTTGTTCAAACCCATGGCTTGGACGGTGGCCTTCGCGTTGCTCGGCGCGCTGGTTTTCTCCATGACCATTGCGCCGGTTCTAGCCTCCATCTTTTTCAAAAAGGGCGTTTCCGAGTGGAAGAACCCGGTGATGAGTTTTCTGCGGGAGCACTATCGCACTTCGGTTCGCTGGGCCATCGAACACCGAAAAATCACCCTGACTCTCGGTGCTTGCGTCCCTCTCCTTTCCTTCCTGATTGTGTACAGTGGCGTGGTCGGCTCCGAGTTTCTTCCTCATCTGGATGAAGGGGCGTTGTGGGTCCGCGGTACGCTCGCACCCAGCACCGGGCCTACCGAGGGCATACGCCTGGCGAACCAGGCGAGGGTCTTACTTTGCTCTTTTCCTGAAGTTCCTCAGTGCACCAGTCAAGTGGGGCGCCCCGACGATGGAACGGATACCACCGGATTCTTCAACACGGAATATTTCGTGGACTTGAAACCGAAAGAACAGTGGCGTCCGGTGTTTCATCAAGACAAAGAAGCGCTCATTGCCGCTATGGATCGCGAGCTAGAGAAAATTCCAGGTGTCCTGTGGAACTTCTCGCAGCCGATCGCGGACAACATGGAAGAAGCCGTCAGTGGCGTAAAAGGGGAATTGGCCACCAAGGTTTATGGCGATGACCTGAAAGTTCTGGAGGAGAAGGCAGACCAAATCGTTGCACAAATGCGCCAGGTGCAGGGAATCGAAGACCTTGGCGTGTTTCGCGTGTTGGGCCAGCCCAATCTGGAAATTCACGTAGACCGCGAACAGGCCGCGCGCTACCAGATCAACGTCTCCGATGTGCAAGATGCGGTGCAAACGGCCATCGGCGGAAATGCGCTGACCCAAGTGTTGCAAGGCGAACAGCGCTACGATCTGGTGGTCCGTTATCTCCCTCATTATCGCGACACCAAACAGGCCATTGAGAATATCCGGCTTCTTTCTTCCACCGGTGAACGCGTTTCCCTTGCGCAGTTGTGCAAGATCGATGAGCGCGATGGCGCTTCAGAAATTTATCGCGAGGGCAATCAGCGCTACATCGCCATCAAATACAGCGTGCGTGGGCGCGCGTTAGGCGATGCGGTGGAGGAGGCCATCAAACGTGTCGACGCCAATGTGCAGCTTCCCCGCGGCTATCGCATCGATTGGGAAGGTGAATATGCCAGCCAGAAACGCGCCCAGGCGCGGCTCATGATCATCGTGCCGCTGACCGTCTTGCTGATCTTCTTGATCCTGTACTCCATGTTCCGTTCTCTTAAATGGTCTTTGCTGGTCCTGGCGAACGTGGCCATCGCTCCGATTGGTGGAATTGTCGCGCTCTTGTTGACCGGCACGCACTTTAGCGTTTCGAGCGGGGTCGGTTTCCTGGCGCTGTTCGGCGTTTCAGTGCAAACCGGCGTCATCATGTTGGAGTACATCAACCACTTACGGGCCTCCGGAAGTTCGGTGGAAGATGCCGCGGTGCAAGGCGCCGTTTTGCGTCTTCGTCCGATTCTGATGACCATGCTAGTGGCGACCTTGGGCTTGCTGCCCGCGGCCACGTCGCACGGGATTGGTTCCGACTCGCAGCGTCCCTTCGCCATCGTCATTGTGGGTGGCCTGCTGGGTGCACTGCTCATCAGCATTTACTTGCTGCCGACCCTTTATGTGACCGTGGCGAGAGACACCGATAAACTGCCAGCGGCGGATGCGGAGTGGGAAGAATCCGTCTAAGTGGCAGGTTTAAATCCATTTACGAACTAGGGTGACGCGCGTCACAGGCGCGCGTTTACCCCTATTCTAAGCTGGTTCCGTTGATTCCAATTCATTGCAGCCTAGAGTTCTAATTTACGTATCTGCTCAACGGAGAAGCCAATGAGTCGAAAGATGTCGATTGTCGACGGCAATGAAGCCGCCGCGTCGGTCGCATTCCGCCTGAACGAGGTCATCGCCATTTACCCCATTACGCCCTCTTCCCCCATGGGCGAGTGGTCCGACCAGTGGAATTCCGAACGCAAGAAAAACATTTGGGGAGCTATTCCCGACGTCATTGAAATGCAAAGCGAAGGCGGAGCTGCGGGTGCTTTGCACGGTGCGCTCCAGGCCGGTGCGCTGGGCACGACCTTCACCGCTTCTCAGGGTCTGTTGCTGATGATCCCCAATATGTACAAGATTGCCGGGGAGTTGACCCCCGCGGTGATTCATGTGGCGGCGCGCACCTTGGCCACGCACGCCCTCTCCATCTTTGGGGACCACAGCGATGTGATGTCCACACGCGCCACCGGCTTTGCGCTGCTGGCTTCGAACTCCGTTCAGGAGGCCAGCGATTTTGCCTGCATCGCGCAAGCCGCCACGCTGGAATCGCGCGTGCCCTTCGTGCACTTCTTCGATGGTTTCCGTACTTCCCACGAAGTAAACATGATCGACCCGCTGAGCGACGATGACTTGCGCGCCCTCATCGACGACAAGTTTGTCCGGCAGCATCGCGAACGCGCCATGACTCCCGACCGGCCGATTCTGCGGGGAACGGCACAGAATCCCGACGTGTTTTTCCAGGCGCGCGAAGCGTGTAATCCTTACTACCGCGCCTGCCCCACGATCGTGCAGGACGTGATGGACCGTTTCGCGAAACACACCGGCCGCAAATATCGCTTGTTCGATTATTACGGCCCCGCCGATGCCGAGCGGCTTGTTGTGTTGATGGGTTCTGGCGTTGGCGCTGCCGAAGAAGCCATTGACCAGCTCAGTAAAGCGGGCGAAAAAGTGGGCCTTCTCAAGGTGCGTTTATTCCGGCCGCTTGCCGGCGACCTCCTATTGAAGGCTATTCCGTCTACCGTGAAGGCTATCGCGGTGCTCGACCGTACGAAAGAACCCGGCGCGCTGGGCGAGCCGCTCTACCAGGACGTTCTGACTGCGTATATGGAGCGCTACTCCGCCAATCCCTCAGCGGGCATCCCCCGCATTATCGGCGGCCGCTATGGGCTATCCTCCAAAGAATTCACGCCATCGATGGTCAAAGCGGTTCTGGACGAATTGAAGAAGCCGGCGCCCAAGAATCACTTCACGGTCGGCATTGTGGATGACGTAACCCACACGAGTCTGACCTACGACCCAGAGTTTTCCACGGAAGATCCGCGGACCGTACGCGGCTTGTTCTATGGCCTCGGTTCCGATGGCACCGTGGGCGCCAACAAAAATTCCATCAAGATTATTGGCAAAGGCACCGACAACTTCGCGCAAGGCTACTTTGTCTATGACTCCAAGAAAGCAGGGGCCGTCACGGTTTCCCACTTGCGCTTCGGTCCCGACCCGATTCGCTCGACCTACCTCATTACGAAAGCAAATTTCGTGGCCTGCCATCAGTTCCAGTTCCTCGACCGCATCGATGTTTTGGCCTGTGCGGAACCCGGAGCCACCTTCCTGCTGAATGCTCCGTTCGGAGCAGACGAAATTTGGCAACACATTCCGCGCCAGGTGCAAGAAACCATCATCAAGAAGAAACTGCGCTTCTTCGTGATTGACGGCTATACCGTCGCGCGCGCCGCCGGCATGGGCACGCGCATCAACACCATCATGCAGACGTGCTTCTTCGCTATCAGTGGTGTGCTGCCGCGCGACGCTGCCATTGCCGCCATCAAAAAGGCCATTCTGGAAACCTACGGCAAGCGTGGCGAGGCTGTTGTCCAGAAAAACTACGCCGCGGTCGATCAAACGCTGGCTCACCTGCATGAAGTGAAGGTCCCGGACAAGATTTCCGCGACGTTCGACATGCTTCCCGCGGTGGCGCCGCAAGCCCCGGAGTTCGTTCGCAACGTGCTCGGCACGATCATCACGGGCAATGGTGATTCTCTCCCGGTAAGTGCAATGCCCATCGACGGAACCTTTCCTACCGGTACCGCGATGTGGGAAAAGCGCAATATCGCAAAGGAAATACCGGTCTGGGACGAAGAGTTGTGTATCCAGTGCGGCAAATGCGTGCTGGTTTGTCCGCACGCAGTCATTCGCGCCAAGGTCTATGATTCCTCGCTGCTCAACGCTAAGCCGGATACCTTCAAATCCGCCAAGCCGCGTTGGCGCGAGTTCGAAACTCTGCGGTATTCGCTGCAAGTCGCGCCCGAAGATTGCACCGGGTGCAAACTGTGCGTCGAGGTTTGCCCGGCCAAGAGCAAAACCGAAGTGAAACACAAGGCGCTCAACATGGAGCCACAGGCCCCGTTGCGCCAGCCGGAAAGCGCCAATTGGGAGTTCTTCCTGACTTTGCCGGACTTCGAGCGGAACCGCATCTCTCATGCGCAAGTGAAGGATTCGCAACTCCTCGAACCGCTCTTCGAATTCTCGGGGGCTTGTGCCGGATGCGGCGAAACTCCGTATATTAAGCTGCTCACGCAGTTGTTCGGCGACCGCCTGATGATCGGCAACGCTACCGGTTGCTCTTCCATCTATGGAGGCAACCTGCCGACCACTCCTTATGCAAAGAATAAAGACGGGCGTGGTCCTACGTGGTCGAACTCGTTGTTCGAAGACAATGCCGAGTTCGGGCTCGGCATGCGGCTCGCGGTAGATGAACAGAATCACTACGCCCGGGAATTGGTAACGCGGTTGAGCCGTCACCTCGGCGACGAACTGGCGAAAGGACTGCTCGAGGCCGACCAGTCCAAGGAACCCGGCATTGAGGAGCAACGCGGCCGCGTTGCCGAGCTCAAGAAGAAACTGAAGGGCCTGCCATCGCCGGAAGCCTTAGCTCTGCAGTCCATCGCGGATTCTCTGGTGAAGAAAAGTATCTGGCTGGTAGGTGGAGACGGTTGGGCCTACGACATCGGTTTCGGAGGGCTCGATCACGTGCTTGGTTCCGGGCGTAATGTGAACGTGCTGGTGCTTGATACCGAGGTCTACTCCAACACGGGCGGCCAAATGTCCAAAGCCACGCCGCGCGCCGCGGTGGCGAAATTTGCTACCGGCGGAAAGCATACCGCCAAGAAAGACCTGGCGATGGAAGCCGTCAGCTACGGTTATGTCTACGTCGCGCGTGTTGCTATGGGGGCAAACGACACGCACACGGTTAAGGCTTTTCTCGAAGCGGAAGCTCACGATGGGCCGTCGCTCATCATTGCCTACAGCCACTGCATCGCGCACGGGTACGACATGGTCCTCGGCCTGGATCAGCAAAAGAAAGCCGTGCAGAGCGCCTATTGGCCGCTGATGCGCTACAACCCCGGTTTGCGCCTCGAGGGCAAGAATCCCTTTATTCTCGATTCCAAACCACCCAGCATTCCTTTGAAGCAATACGCTTATCAGGAAGCTCGCTATACCATGCTGGTTCGGAGTGATCCCGACGCTGCGCGGGAACTGCTGAAAGTCGCTCAAGACGACGTGGAACGCCAGTGGCGCGTCTATGCAAACCGCGCCGCCATGGCCGGGCGCTCCGAGTCGCCCCACATCGCTCCCGAAGAGCCCGAAGGTACGCCCGAGACGGCTAAGAAGGGAGGGGAAGAGGAATGAGCGACCTTTCCACGAAATATCTTGGGATGAATTTGCGTTCTCCCTTGCTGGCTTCGGCCTCGCCTCTCTGCGAGTCGGTGGAAAACATCAAGAGGCTGGAAGACCAGAATCTCGGCGCGGTGGTTTTGCCTTCTCTCTTTGAGGAGCAATTACAGCTGGAAAGCCTGAGTGTCGATTCCGATCTTGCCCGCGGTGCCGACAGTTTTCCAGAGTCCGCCAACTTTTTGCCGGATTTGCAAACCTACAACCTTGGCCCGGACGGTTATCTCGAGCTGATTCGCCACGCGAAAGAGAGCGTGGATATTCCAATCATCGCCAGTCTCAACGGTGTGTCCAAGGGCGGCTGGTTGCAATATGCCAAGCTGATGGAGGAGGCGGGCGCAGACGCCATCGAGCTGAACATTTATTCCATTGCTACCGATCCTGCCATCAAAGGCTGCGAACTCGAGCAGGATTATATTGAATTAGTGCGCCAGCTCAAGCGCAGCATCGGCATTCCCGTTGCTGTGAAGCTCTCGCCCTTTTTTACCGCTCCCGCGAACATGGGTGTCCGTCTGGATGAAGCTCGTGTCGACGGAATTGTGCTGTTTAACCGCTTCTACCAGCCTGATTTTGACATCGACCACTTGGAAATTTCTCCGAGTCTGACGCTTAGCCGCCCCGAAGAGTTGCTGGTGCGCCTCCACTGGACGGCCATCCTTTGCGGTCACGTTCGGGCCGACCTCGCCATCACTGGCGGGGTTCACAGCTCCCGGGATGTGGTGAAATGCATTCTGGCCGGGGCCAAGGTGGCCTTTATGACCTCGGCCCTGTTGCGCAACGGTGTTCATCACGCCGCGCATGTCTTAACCGAACTGGATCGTTGGCTGGAAGAGCATGAATACAATTCCGTGCAACAAATGTGCGGGAGCATGAGCCAGGGAGCAGTGCCGGATCCCAGCGCCTTTGAACGCGGCAACTATATGAAGGTGCTCAGCGCCTATACTCTGCGGGCAAACGTCTTCAACGATTAGCGACAGGCATCGCGGTTTTTCGTCTGGGGCATCTACCGAGGCGTTGGCGACCAAGTTTTCCTTGGTGCTCGGGCATCAGGGCTGTTCCAACCCGGAACGGTCCCTCCTCTTGCGATGCAGACTTGCACAACCTTAGTTATTCCCGCACCCCTGCTTTCCTCTCAAAGGACGCTACTGGCCATGGTTTAGGGGGCGATGTGGCGTTGTCCGAGGCGGCCGGGATAGCCACGAGTGGCCATCTTCTTGCTCCCCAACCTTGTTACGGCCTGAGCGTGTCGACGCGCTCGCCCTTATGTCTGAAGCGGGAACATTCAATCGTTTCTTGGCTCGGCAACCCATCCTCACACGAGATCGGAAATTTTTCGCTTACGAAATCTTGTCGCGTTATGGACCCGAGAATTACTGTGCTCCTACGCCGGGGAGTCCGGTTGCCGAAAAGGCGATGGACGAACTGTTTCTGATGGGGGTGCGGACGATTACAGAGGGTCTGCCGGCGTTCATGAATTGTACGCGCGACTTTCTCTTGAGCGATTTTCTCACCCTGATGCCTAAGGAACTGGTCGTCGGCGAAATTCTGGAGACCGTCACGCCAGATGAGCAGGTCCTGGCCGCGTGTCGCCGCATGAAAGAACAGGGATACCGGTTGGCGCTGGACGATTATTTGCACACGCCGGAGACCCAGAGTTTTCTGGCCATCGCCGATTTTGTCAAAATCGACGTTCTGCTCACCACTTTTCCGGAGCAGCAACGCCTTGTCGACGTCTGCCACCACCGCAATATCCCCGTCATTGCCGAAAAGGTGGAGACCAACGAACAATTTCACCGCTGCTCGGAAATTGGCTACGATTATTTCCAGGGCTACTTCTTCTGTCGTCCGCAAGTGGTTGGCCGCAAAAGTGTGCCCGCCAATAAGGTCGTTTATCTGCAATTGTTGCAAGCCGCCACCGCCCCGCTCTTCGATTTACACCACATCTCCATGATTTTTCGGCGGGATGTCTCGCTGAGCTACCGCTTGCTGCGTTACCTCAATTCTGCCGCGTTTGCACTGCGCACCCCGATTCGTTCCATTCCCCATGCCCTCACGCTGCTGGGCGAACTCGCCATGCGCAAATGGATTTCCTTGGTCAGCGTCGCGGCACTGGGCGATGAGGTCGCCGACGGTTTGCTCCGCTTGCCGTTGCTGCGCGCCATGTTCTGCGAGTTAATCGGCAAACAAATCGGCATGTTCCGCGAAACCAACGAACTCTTTCTGCTCGGGCTCTTGTCGGTGATGGACGCGCTGCTGAATGTCCGCATGGTGGATGTGCTGGCGGAAATTCCCGTCGACGACGAAATCAAAAAAGCGCTGCTCGGCAGGCCCAGCCGCTACCGGCCGGTTTTCGAAGTCGTGCTCGATTATGAGTCTGGCACTTGGGAACAATTGACGCATTCCGCGCGTCACATCGGTTTGCATGAGGAGTATTTGCCGGATTTGTATTTCCGTTCCGTTCGTTGGGTAACTGAAGTGCTTGCCGATGCGCCGGTAGCGGTCTGAAGATTACTCGCGCTCTTCTCGAAACACTTCCTCGGCGGTGTGAAACGCGTGATTCGCCGCGGGAACCCCGCAATAAATGGCAGTCTGCAGCAGCACTTCCTGAATATCCTTCCTGGTGACTCCATTATTCTTGGCTGCCCGCAAGTGCAACCGGAGTTCCTCTGGGCGGTTCAGTGCCACCATCATCGCAATGGTAATCAGGCTCCGCGTCTTTCTCGGCAGCCCCGGACGCGTCCAAATTTCTCCCCATGCATAACGTGTGATCAGCTCCTGAAACGGCGCATTGAAGGTATTTTCTTGTGCGCGGGCGCGATCCACGTGCGCGTCGCCCAGCACGCTGCGCCTGATCTTCATCCCTTTGACGTGGCGCTTTCGCTCATCCATCGTCGGCTCCTTATGTCAGCAGAAATCGCAGAACCTGCCGGTTAAATTCGTCGGGGGCCTCCATGTTAGACAGATGAGAAGCAGGCAATTCCACATACGATGCGCCAGGAATCGCGTGCGCCAACTCCTGTCCGACCGCGGGTGTCGCCGCCGGATCGAATGTTCCGGCCACAACCAGCGAAGGAACTGAAATGTTTTTCAGTTGATTCTGCATGTCCGCGTCACGCACTGCGGCGCAGCATGCTACATACCCTTCGGGATTCGCGGATTCCAGCATCGCCAATACGGATTGCGCTTCTTCCGGATGCGCGGAGCGATATTCCGGTGTCAGCCAGCGCTCCAGCACCGTACCGGCAACCGCCTTCATCCCACCGCTTTTTACCTTCTCGATGCGCGTGCTCCACGCATCCGCAGGACCGAATTTTGCGGCGGTATTGCACAGCACCAGCTTCTGAAAGCGCTTGGGTGCATTGGCACCCAGGAACATGCCGGTTGTTCCGCCCATCGAGAGCCCGCAGAAATACACGTGATCCAACTGCAGCACGTCCAACAAGCGCAGCACGTCCCCACTCAACTGCTCCACGTTGTAAGGACCAGGCGGGGCGTCCGATTGCCCGTGCCCACGGGTGTCGTAGCGCAGAATGCGAAAATAGCGCGCAAAGGTCTCAAGCTGGCCATCCCACATGCTCAGGTTTGTGCCCAGGCTGTTGGAGAACAACAGCACCGGAAAACTCTCTGCGCCCGCCAACTCATAATGAATTTTCACGTCTGGCAAATCCGCAAATGGCATGGCCGTTATCCTTGTCGCAAGTTTACCCGCGTAAATTCCTTTGCTTGTGCCGTGATGCGCTCCACGAATTCCTCGGCGCCGCCCAGATAATTCCTGGCGTCAAACAGACCCTCCAGATCGGCCGTAGTAAGGTGTCCATGCAACCCAGGCTCCTCACGCAAAACCTCCTGCAGTGGCCGATGTTCCGCCATGGCTTTCTTGCACGCGGCCGCTACTAGCAAATGAGCCGGCATTTTGCCCATGCGGTCGGCAAGAGCCATAGATACGGCCTCGGCAAAAATCAGGCCTCCGGTCGCATTCATGTTTTGTAGCATCCGCTGCGGGTCGACTTGCAACTGCGGCATCATTTCTGCCAAGTGATGCAGTGCGCCGCCGCTCAGGCGCAGAATTTCTGGCAAGGTTTCCCACTCTGCCTGCCACCCGCCCAGCGCGCGCTGTCCCTCTTGCGGCATTGCGGCAAGAACGGTGCTCACCAGGCCGGGTACACGCGTTGCCGCCGCCAGCACAATCGAGCACGTCACGGGATTGCGTTTGTGCGGCAGGGTCGAAGATCCACCGCGGCCCTCACCGCCGGGCTCCGCCAGTTCCGCAATTTCCGTTTGCGCCTGCAAGGAAATGTCGCGAGCGATTTTAGCCAGTATTCCCGTCAGAACTCCGCAAAATCCTGCCACTTCTGCGATGCGGTCGCGATGTACGTGCCAAGGCGCGGTTGGCAGGGTCAAGTGCAGTTCTTCTGCAAGGAACTTCGCGACTTTTGGCCCATCTCCCCGCAACGCGGCCAATGTGCCTACTGCGCCGCCGAATTGTAGCGCCAGGGCCCGCGGTTTGACCTCTTGTAGCCGAGTGTGCTGGCGCAAGATCGCATCGAGCCAACCTGCAACAACAAATCCGAAGGTCGTGGGCAGCGCCTGTTGCATCCAAGTGCGCGCCACCATCACGGTTTTGCGATGCACACGGGCGAGTTCCGCCAACGTGCTGCTCAACTGCGTCAGATCCTTTTCTACCAGTTCCAACGCGTCTCGCGATTGCAGAACAAAGCCCGTGTCGATGGCGTCCTGGCTGGTTGCCCCCCAGTGCACGAAGCGCGCGGCATCTTTGTCTTGCCGCGCAACCGCCTCCGTCAGCATCTTGATTAATGGAATGGCAAGATTCCCGGCCAGCGCCGCTTCTTTTGCAATCACGCGCAAATCAAACTGCGCTGACCCACACTGTTCCGCGATTTTTCTGGCGGCTCCCTCCGGAATTATGCTTGCACGGGCCTCGGCAGTTGCCAATGCTGCCTCAAAGCGCACCATGCCGTGCACGCGCGCTTCGTCAGAAAGTACGTCCTGCATCGCGCCGTAACTGAACAGATTGTCGTAGAGGGTCATCTGCCGGAAGAACTCCGCGCTGTCAGCAATCAAAGAAAACAGTCTCTTTTGCGCCCTGCAAGTGTACATCCCAAACGAGCGTTTTCCCCTGCGAGTCTTCCGTGCGAGCAATTAACGTTTGGCGGCGGGCCACCGGCACTCGCGCCAACACCGAGTCCGCATCATTGAGTGGCTCTCCGGGAAAATAAATCCGTGTGACCAACCGCTTCAGCAATCCGCGCATGAACACGGATACCGCAAGGTGTGGCGCTTGCCGCGTTTCCCCCGGGCCCGCCACGCCACCTGGTTTTATCGTAGAGAAACAAAATTCGCCGGCATCATTCACCGGCACACGCCCGAATCCCCAGAAGGGCTCCGTTGCCACCAAATCTGCCGCATCTTCAGGATGCCCATAGCGGCCCCCGGAATTCGCTTGCCAGATTTCCAGCACCGCGTCGGGCACCGGCTGGCCATCCCCGTCGAGCACACGACCGCGTATTTTGATCGCTTGTTGATCCTTTGCGCCTTCTGTAAGGTCGACGCGATCCAGCCAGGCGAACCCGATGCTGAAGAAAGGTCCCACGGTCTGCGAAGGTGTGGTCCGCCCGCTCATGCATTCTCCATCGGGGTTGCATTGCGCCCGCGCAAGATAATATCGAACCGGAATCCCAGTGCAACCTCGGGAGTAGTGGTCGCCCAATCGAAGTTCGAAATGAGGCTGTTCCGCGCGGCTTCGTCCGCCACGCTGTGAAAAATGGGATCGAACGCCAGCAGCGGATCTCCGGGAAAATACATTTGTGTTACCAAGCGGGTGGCAAAGGCCGGACCAAACAACGAAAAGTGGATATGCTGAGGGCGCCAGGCATTCGGATGATTCCGCCAGGGGTAAGCGCCGGGGCGAATAGTCACGAAGCGATACTCTCCCTGCTCATTCGTAAGAGTTTGTCCCACACCGGTGAAATTCGGATCGAGGGGGGCGTCGTGCTGGTCCCACTTGTGCCAATAGCGTCCCGCTGCATTCGCCTGCCAAATTTCCACCAGAGAATCACCAACCGGCCGCCCATCTTCGTCCATCACCCGGCCACTGACCACAATCCTCTGCCCGAGCGGCTCGCCTTTATGCTGCCGCGTCAGATCAAACGCCTGTGGCGCCACAATGTTCCTTGGAAAAGCCGGGCCCGTGATTTCCGACAGCGTGTCGGGAAGAGACACAAGAGGTTGCGTGGGTGCGCGCTTCACCGAGGAAACATACGCGGGATGCAGATATTCTGGCTGAGTTCCCGGCGCAGGCTTTCGGTATCCCTGCAGAGGCTTCACGCGATGCTCCTTAGCTAAACGCGTTCCAGTATGACCGAGAT
>Ga0335072_10001832_pt1 | contig 33792 bp, 23 predicted proteins | sample Lox_Sample_21_FD_206725 | JGI IMG/M metagenome (GOLD analysis project Ga0335072, IMG submission 206725) | Soil microbial communities from Loxahatchee National Wildlife Refuge, Florida, United States - Lox_Sample_2.1 | ecosystem: Environmental > Terrestrial > Soil > Wetlands | place: USA... | reverse complement strand
CGCGCCCAAAGGCCCCGCCGATGCGGTGCCGGCGGAACCGGTTTCCATTGCCGTGGCCCTGGCGGACAAGCTGGACCAGCTCGTCGGCTTCTTCGCGATCGACGAGCGTCCGACCGGCGCGGGCGATCCGTACGCGCTGCGCCGCGCCGCACTCGGCATTATCCGCATCATCCGCGAGAACCGGCTGCGGCTCGAACTGAAGCTGCTGCTGCAAGACGCGCTGGAGCAATTCCACAATCATCCCGGGATCGGTGAGGGCGGCGAGACGCTGGTCGGCGACGTGCTGGCGTTCGTCGTGGAGCGGCTGCGGGTACAGCTCCGTGCCGAGGGCGCGCGCCATGACGTCCTCGCCGCCGTCTTTGCGGCCGCGGGCGAGCACGGACCGGACGACGACCTCACCCGCCTGCTGGCCCGCACCGACGCGGTGGCGGGCCTGCTTGCCTCGCCCGAAGGCGCCGATCTGCTGACTGCCTATCGCCGCGCCGCCAATATTCTGCGCATCGAGGAGCGCAAGGATGGCCCTTATCGTGCGTCTCCCGACCCCTCATTGCTCCGTGAGCAGGCAGAGTTTGATCTGAATCATGCCCTCACGGCCACGGATGCGGTAGGGACACTGCTCGAACAAGAACAATACGGGGCGGCGATGACGGAACTGGCCCGGTTGAGGGCTCCGGTGGATGCGTTCTTCGATCGCGTCACTGTCAACGCGGCCGAGCCAGAATTGCGTCGCAATCGTTTGCAAATCCTCAACCTTCTCAGGGCAACGATGGACCGGGTTGCCGACTTCTCCCGGATCGAAGGCTGAAAAAGGGATCGCCATGACCAAGTGGGTGTACAGCTTTGGCGCCGGCCACAACGAGGGCCGCACCGACATGAAGAACCTGCTCGGCGGCAAGGGGGCGAACCTCGCCGAGATGGCCTCGATCGGCCTGCCGGTCCCACCCGGCTTCACCATCACCACCGAGGTCTGCACCGCCTTCTACGAGAACAACCGGACCTATCCGGCGGAGTTGCAGGACCAGGTGTTCACCGCGCTCGGCCGCATCGAGCAAGCGGTCGGCCGGCGGTTCGGCGACCGGAAGGACCCGTTGCTGGTGTCCGTGCGTTCCGGCGCGCGCGTGTCCATGCCGGGCATGATGGATACCGTGCTGAACCTGGGGCTGAACGACGTCACCGTGGATGGCCTGGCCGCCATGGCCGACGACGCACGGTTCGCCTGGGATTCCTACCGCCGGTTCATCCAGATGTATGGCTCGGTGGTGCTGGGCGTGGACCATCACCGGTTCGAAGAGATTATAGAGCACGCGAAGCTGTCGACCGGGGTCACCGAGGACACCGCGCTGACGGCGCAGGACTGGAAGCGCGTCGCCGATGCCTACAAGGACATGGTGGCGCAGGAGACCGGCAAGCCGTTCCCGCAGGACCCGCAGGAGCAATTGTGGGGCGCCATCGGCGCGGTGTTCGGAAGCTGGATGAACCCGCGCGCCATCACCTATCGCCGGCTGCACGACATCCCCGCCGCCTGGGGCACCGCGGTCAACGTTCAGGCGATGGTGTTCGGCAACATGGGTAATGACTGCGCCACCGGCGTGTGCTTCACCCGCGATCCCTCCACCGGTGAGAACGCGTTCTACGGCGAATACCTGGTGAACGCGCAGGGCGAGGACGTGGTGGCCGGCATCCGCACGCCGCAGCCGGTGTCCAAGGCCAATGCCAAGCCGGGCGAGACGCCGATGGAAGCGGTGATGCCCGACGCCTATGCCGAATTGCTGAAGGTGCGCGACACGCTGGAGAAGCACTACCGCGACATGCAGGACCTGGAGTTCACGGTCCAGAAGCACAAACTGTACATGCTGCAAACCCGCAACGGCAAGCGGACCACCGCCGCCAGCCTGAAAATGGCGGTGGACATGGCGCATGAAGGCCTGATCGACCAGGACGAAGCGGTGCGCCGGGTGAACCCCGCCTCGCTGGATCAACTGCTGCATCCGACGCTGGATCCCCGGGCGCATCGCACGCTGCTCGCCAAGGGATTGCCCGCCAGCCCGGGCGCCGCGTCCGGCGCGGTGGTGTTCTCGGCCGATGAGGCGGAAAGCCGCGCCCAGAAGGGCGAGGCGATCATCCTGGTGCGCATCGAGACCAGCCCCGAGGATATCCACGGCATGCACGCCGCCCGCGGCATCCTGACCACGCGTGGCGGCATGACCAGCCACGCCGCGGTGGTGGCACGCGGCATGGGGCGTCCGTGCGTCGCCGGCGCGGGCGGCATCGCGGTGGACTACAACGCCCAGACACTGTCCGCCGCGGGCAAGACCGTGCGCGCCGGCGAGACCATCACGCTGGACGGCGCGACCGGCGAAGTATTCGTCGGCAACGTGGCGATGGTCGAGCCGGCGATGTCGGGCGACTTCGCCACGTTGATGGCCTGGGCCGACAAGGCGCGCCGCCTGGGCGTGCGCGCCAATGCGGAAACGCCACTGGATGCAGAGACGGCGAAGAAATTCGGCGCGGAGGGCATCGGACTGTCGCGCACCGAGCACATGTTCTTCGATCCGAAGCGCATCGGCGCGGTGCGCCAGATGATCATGGCCAGCGACGAAGCCGGCCGCCGTGCCGCGCTGGCGCGCCTGCTGCCCTTCCAGCGCGAGGATTTCCGCGAGCTGTTCACCATCATGGCGGGGCTGCCGGTGACCATCCGCCTGCTCGATCCACCGCTGCACGAGTTCCTGCCGCATACCGAGTCAGAGATGGCGGAAGTGGCGGAGGGCCTGGGAGTGGATGTCGAGACCATCCGCCGCCGCAATGGCGAACTGGCGGAAGCCAACCCGATGCTGGGACATCGCGGCTGTCGGCTGGGCATCTCCTACCCCGAGATTTACGAGATGCAGGCGCGCGCGATCTTCGAAGGCGCGCTGGCGGTGGCGAAGGAGACCGGCAAGCCGCCGCACCCCGAGGTGATGATCCCGCTGATTGCCACCCGCCGCGAGTTGGAGATCACCCGCGCGCAGGTGGACAAGGTGGCGGAGGAAGTCTTCGCCGAGGCCGGGCAGAAGATCGAATACAGCGTCGGCACCATGATCGAGCTGCCGCGCGCCGCCATGGTGGCGGACAAGATCGCCGAAATCGCCGACTTCTTCAGCTTCGGCACCAATGACCTGACGCAGACCGTGTTCGGCCTGTCGCGCGACGACGCGGGCAAGTTCCTGCCGAAATACGTCGAGGCGGGCATCCTGCCGAAGGACCCGTTCGTGTCGATGGATCCGGAAGGCGTGGGCGAGATGGTGCGCATCGGCACCGAGAAGGGCCGGTCGGTGAAGAACCACCTGAAGCTGGGCATCTGCGGCGAACATGGTGGCGACCCCGCCTCGATCCTGTTGTGCGAGAAGATCGGGCTGGATTACGTGTCGTGCAGTCCGTACCGGGTGCCGGTGGCACGGCTGGCGGCCGCGCAGGCGGCGCTGGGGGTGGAGACGGACCGGACGGCGTAGCGGGCGCCGCCCGACTGCGCGAGGCAAGGGCCAACCGCCCGCGCGGTAGGCCAGTCGCCTGCGCGAAGTGAGGCGCCATCGGGATGCGTCTGGTGGCACTTCCGAGTGCCGCGGTTCACCTTTGTTCCTCCTGCCGGGATATGCTAGGGATATTCCGAACGCAGCAGGGATCAGCCATGACGCATGTTACCGTTGGCCGTTGGGGAAAGAACCTGGCCGTTCGCTTCCCGGGCGATGTCGTCAGCGCAGTAAAGCTCCACGAGGGCGAACAAGTGGCGATCGATACGCGTGGCGACGAGATCGTCATTCGCCGCCTCGCGCCGCGCTTCAGCCTGGAGGAGCTGTTCCACGGCCGCAGCCCCGAGGAGTGGCGCAACGCATACGCGAACGCATTTGAATGGGGTCCCGATATCGGCCGAGAGATCGTTGACGAGTGAGCACCCCGCTCTATTTCCCCGGCGCCGGCGAACTGATTTGGACCGATTTCGATCCAACGAAGGGTCGTGAGCAGGCAGGCCGGCGACCCGCACTTGTCGTGTCATCGAGAGCATTCGCGGAAAACACCGGGTTCGCCGTGGTGTGCCCAATAACCTCACACATTCGGCCGTTTCCAACCAGCGTCGTACTCCCTGCCGGGCTGCCAATCGTGGGAGAAGTACTGACCAGCCACCTTCGAAGCATCGATATCCAGGCGCGGCCAATCCGGTATGCCGGGGCATCGGTACCGGCCGACATCGCACAGCTTGTTCGGGCCAAACTTGACGCGTTTATAACGATTTGAAGGATGCCAGTCCTATTGTTTAATCCAACGACGAATCCTCAGTTCACACGATTGGCTTGCAACTGACGATCGCCCACGAATCAAAGACGCTGCAAGACATCAGAGCCTCAGGTCACGACAGCGCAAACCCCTTGTAGCCCCGTTCCGCCACGTCCTGGCACGTCTCGCGGTAGCGGATCATGCCGCCGGCATAGGGCATGAATATCCGCGGCTTGCCGGGAATATTGGCGCCAAGGTACCAGGAATGTTTCGCCATCGGCAGCAGCGTGCGATGCGCAAGTTCGTTGACCTCCGCCATCCAGCTCTCGACCGCTTCCGGCCGAGGCTCGATGCGGTCCAGCCCCTTCGCCCGCATGTATTCAATGCAATTGCTGATCCAGTCCGCATGCTGCTCGATCGCCACCGGCATGTTGCACAGCACCGAAGGGCTGCCTGGCCCGGTGATGGTGAACAGATTCGGAAAGCCGGCGACCTGCAGGCCGAGGTAGTTACGCGGCCCTGCCTCCCACACATCCTGCAACGCAACCCCGTCCCGCCCGCGAATATTCATCCGCAACAGCGGACCGGTCATCGCATCGAACCCGGTGGCAAATACAATGACATCTACTGGATATTCCGCCTCGGTCGTGCAAATGCCCGCCGCGGAAATCCGCTGGATCGGCGCCGCCTTCACATCGATCAGCGAGACGTTCGCCCGGTTGTACGTCTCGAAATAATCCGTATCGATCGGCGGACGCTTCGCCGCGTATGGGTGATCGATGTCCGACAGGATCGCCGCGGTGTTCGGATCCTTCACGATCGAGCGGATCTTGCGCTTGATGAAATCCGCCGCCGTGTCGTTCGCTGCCTTGCTGACCAGCATATCCTGGAACGTCGCCCGGAACTGCAAGCCGCCCCGTTCCCATGCGGCTTCGTACAGCCGCTCTCGTTCCTCCGGCGAGGTTTCTACCGCCTTGCGATCCTCAACCTTGAAGGCCATGCCGTTATAGGTTTGATGCGTCGTCGCGCGGATTTCGCCCGCGTTCTGCCTGACGTACTGCTTGAATTCCGGCGACAGCGGAACATTGCGCGCCGGCACGGAATAATTCGCCGTGCGCTGAAACACCGTCAGGTGTTTGGCCTGCGCGGCAATCACCGGCGCCGCCTGAATCCCGGTGGACCCGGTGCCGATCATGCCCACACGCTTTCCGGTAAAATCGACGCCCGCATGCGGCCATTGCCCGGTGTGATACCAATCGCCGGCGAAATCCCGCAGCCCGGGAATGGCGGGCACGTTCGCCGTGGACAAACAGCCAACCGCCGTCACGAGAAACTTCGCGACGAGCGTCTCGCCCTGCTCGGTGCGGACGCGCCAGCGATTCGCGGCCTCGTCATACGCCGCGGACACAACGCGCGTGTCGAACAGAATGTCACGCTTCAAATCGAATTTGTCGGCCACGAAATTCAGATAGCGCAGGATTTCGGCCTGGCCCGGATAGCGCTCGGACCACTCCCATTCCCGCATCAGCTCCGGCGAGAAAGTGTACCAATAGACGTGGCTTTCCGAATCGCAGCGTGCACCAGGATAGCGATTCCAATACCAGGTGCCGCCAACGCCACCGCCCGCTTCCAGTCCTTTCACATTCAGACCCAGCCGGTCCCGCAGGCAGAGCAATTGGTAAAGACCCGCGAAACCCGCGCCAATCACCAGCGCATCGAGTTCGGTCGTCTGGTCGAATGTCCCGTTGCGCCTGGTCACCACGTCGCTCATCTCTGCCCGATCCGTTCATGTCTTGCGGCAAGCACAGCTCCGGCGGCCACGGGCCGGCAGCGCTCTACCCAACAGTTGCATTATATACCATGAGGTAACCACGTCCAGAGAGTCGGAAACCCCGATCGTCACCGCAGCCTCACGCGGGGTCTCCCCGCAGGACCGCCGTCATGCGTTGCCCCCGTCCCGGCCCCGCCGCATGATCGCCGCCTGCCGTGCCAAGCGGCAGCCGCAAGCGATTGCCTCGCCGGAGCACGGCACCAGCGCCCCGGCCGCCATACCATGGGAGAAACCGTCATGACCTTCGCCGTTCAGCACGTTCACATCAAGACGCATGATCCGAAGCAGACCCTGCTGTTCTACATCGACAATTTTGGCGCGACGTTGAAGGGCGAGATCCCCGGCCGCGGCTTCCAGGCCGACCTGCACGGCTTGCAGCTCAACATCACCACGCTGATCTCGAGCCAGAACCACGAGCAACACTATGGCATCGAGCACATGGCGGTGGAGACCGACGACTATGCGGGCACGCTGGCCACGCTGCGGCAGAACGGCGTGCGCATTCTGGAAGAACTGCCGGTCAACAACGGCCGCCATGTCTGCTTCGTCGAATGCCCCGACGGCGCCCAGATGGAGGTGATCGAGCGGGTGTAACCGCCACTGTTACGCGCGCCCGCTGCGGCGCAGCATTGCGCCCGCCGCCCGGATCGGCTGGCATATCCACCGGAAACCGGCGGGGGAGCGAGGCAGACATGGGTGCAATCAGCGTCTCCGGCGTAAGCCTGGATATCGAGGATCGCGGCACCGGCCGTCCCCTGTTGTTCCTCCACGCCGAGGAGGGATTGCAGCCGCAACGTCCCTGGCTCGACCTGCTATCCCGCCGCTTCCGCGTGATCGCACCGCATCACCCAGGCTTCGGCGAATCAGCGCTGCCCGACTGGTTCGGCACGGTGGACGATATCGCATATCTCTATCTGGACCTGGCGCGCACGCTCGGCCTGCACGATGCCGTCCTGCTCGGCGCCGGCTTCGGCGGTTGGATCGCCGCCGAAATGGCGGTGCGCAACACGCAAGGCTTCGCGCATCTGGCGCTGGCGGCGCCGCTGGGCATCAAGCTGGGCGGCGTCACCGATCGCGACATCGTCGATGTGTTCGCCGTGCCCCGCACTGATCTGATGCGGCTCGCCTGGGCCGATCCGCAGCGCGGCGAAATCGACTACACCGCACTGCCGGAAAATGAACTGGCGGCGATCGTGCGCGGCCGTGAAGCGTTGGCGTTGTTCGGCTGGAAGCCGTACATGCACAATCCGCGGCTGAAACGCTGGCTGCATCGCATCGACATTCCGACGCTGCTGCTATGGGGCGCACAGGATCGCATCGTCACGCCAACCTATGGCGAGGGCTGGCGCGCCGCCATTCCTGATGCGCGGATGCAGATCATCAACGACGCCGGCCACTTCCCGCATTGGGAGCAGCCGCAGGCGTTCGTCGACCATGTTGCGGATTTCACCGGCCGGCACTGAGGAAACGACACCATGCGATCCTGGTATTTCTCCGAAATGGCCTATCATCCGGCGTGGGACGAAGGCCTGAAGCGTGGCTCCCTGCGCGTGATCCTGCCCAACGAGAACGTCGATCCGCACGCAGCGCACAAGCTGCTCAACCGCTATCTGGACGAATTCGCGCTGTGCGACGAAGTCGGCCTCGACATCATGGTGAACGAGCACCACAGCACCGCCACCTGCATGACGGTGTCCGTGCCGATGGCACTGGCGGTGATCGCGCGCGAAACCAAGAAGGCGCGGCTGCTGACATTGGGCAACCCGATCGCCAACCGCCCCGACCCCGTGCGCGTGGCGGAGGAAATGGCATGGCTCGACGTGCTGTCCGGCGGCCGGCTGGAAATGGGCCTGGTCAAAGGCGCACCGTACGAAATCACACCGGCCAATTCGAATCCCGCCCGGCTGATGCGGCGTTACTGGGAAGCGCACGACCTGATTCTGAAGGCGCTGTCCACCACCGATGGACCGTTCAACTGGGAGGGCGAGTATTTCCACTACCGCAACGTCAACATCTGGCCACGGCCGATCCAGCAGCCGACGCCGCCGGTGTGGATGACGGGCATGAGCGTCGATAGCGGCCGGCTGGCAGCGGAACGCCGGCACGTGATCGGCACGCTGCTATCGGGCGGCACAGCGAAGCCGATGTATGACATGTACCGCGAGACCGCGCGCAAGAACGGTTGGGAAGCCGGACCCGACCGGATGGCCTACGCCGCCGTGGTGGGCGTCGGCGATACGCGCGAGGAGGGCCTGCGCCGCGCCGACCAGATCGCCGATTACGTGCGCACCGCGCCCGTCGTGGCGGAGCAATTCACCAACCCGCCGGGCTATAATTCGGTGGCGGCGAACGTGGCGATTCTAAAGGCGGGACCGCGCGCGCATCGCATCGTCAAGGACCGCCAGGGCAACATGATCGACCACCGCAAGGCGACGGTGCAGCAATTCATGGACACCGACACGGTGTTCGCCGGCAATCCCGACGACGTCTACGACCAGATTCGCGATTTCAACGAACGCATGGGCGGCGTCGGCCACCTGCTGTTCTTTGGCCAGGGCGGCTATTTGAATCACCAGGACGCAATGGCGAACATCAGACTGTTCGGCCGCGAAGTGGCGCCGCGGCTGCGGGCGATGAACTGATACCGAACCTGCGTTTGGGGCGCACGTGCTGTTTTCCTAGTCCCACCATGGCTCGCCGGGCGCGGGATACGGGCGATAGCCGCGCTCGCGCCCGACCGCGATGTAGTGGTGCGCGAAATTGGCATAATCCCCCTGCCCCACTTCGAACGCCGCCATCGGATAGCGCGCGGCATACCATGCCGGGTCCAGCGGAAACGGCATGCGGCCTTGGCGGATGCCCAGCAGCAGATAATGCGCACGTGCGCCCTCGACATTGCCGGCACCGAGCAATTGCAGCAGGTCGGGATTGGACGACAGGTAGAATGCGGGATCGAAATTATCCAGTATGACCGGATGGGTCGGATCCAGGCGCGGTGCCTCCTTGATCCGGCGCTGCAGCGACTCATGCGACACCGGCCGCCAGAACGGCGCGATACGGCGATGCGCCGCTGCGAGATGTTCCAGCGGCACGGCAAAGTTGATGGGAAAGAGGTGGAAAAGATAGCGCGGATCACCAAACGGCAGCAGGTCGACAAAAGGATACTGCATCGGATTGAACAGACCGCTGACCGCCATGAAGATGCGGTCGGCCTGGGACAGCCAGGCCGCGAGCCAGGCAAAGCTGTTGACTCCGACCACAATGTTCCGTGCCTGGCGAATGGCCAGGAAATCCGGCAGGGGATTGCCCGACGCGGTGAACTGCGCCTGCGGAAACGCGGCCCGCAGCAGATCAAGATAGGCACGCGGCACCGCCTGGCCGACAAACACGGGACGCAGGCCGGTCTCCTCGATGATTTCCCGATAGTATTCAACCGGCGTCAGCGGATGGAACGGACCGGCTTCTTCCGATGCTGCCTCGCTTCCCAGGGGACAAACCAGGTCCTCGTCACCGAAACGCCACGGCGGCGACGCCTCGGATTGGAACGCAGTTTGGTACGTTTCGGCGGGCAGAAAATTCGCCATGTGCAGGCCGATGCCGGAATAGACGATCGCACGTGCTGCCCCCGAAAGGACACGTACGGCGAATGCCGGCAGATCGATCTCATGCAGCGCCGCGGCGGCTAATACCGGAGCAGGCAGCGCCAGCGGTGCATTCGCGATGCCCCATTCCAGCAAAAGCGCGTTCGATATGCGGCAGCCCGGCACCAAAGCGGCGAATTTCAGCGCCACCATATACTGGAACATTCGGCTGGCGAATCCGCCCTGCGGATGGATGTGGAAGACCGGAACGTCAGGACTTGCGCTCATAATGCCGGCTCCCGATTGGCCATCCGGTTGCGAATCTCGTCCAACCTTCGTGCCACTGCGTCAAGATCGATGCGCCAGGTGCGGCGCATCGGATTGCCGTCGCCTGCCTCGGCCTCGAACACGTCGCCCCACCAGTTCAGCCGGCAGGTCTGTGCCAGGCGATTGAAGCATGGGTTGGGATAATGGCTGGGCACCAGCTCATAAACCTGCGTGCCGGGTTCGCAGGCGATGATGTTGCTGAGCCCCGCCCCGTGCGGACCAATCACCAGCGCGGCGCGGCGGAACAAAGCCAACTGACGCGTCACCGGCAGCGTCCCGGGAACCACGACCCGTACGCCCTGGCGTTCCAGCATCGCGATCAACGCTGCCTCGTTCACCGCCACCCGTGCGGCAGCATCCGTGCGCGCAACATAGATTGCATCGGCGCCATCTTCCGCCGGAGCCACGGCCGAACGCACGCGGGCGAAAGTCTCAGCCGCAGCCCGCGATACGATGCCGCTCATCCGCGCGCCCAGGAACGCGGCGTATTCGGCACTGGCAAGCGCGTAATGTGCAACGGGCCGCAACGTCAGCCGCGGCCAGGTGGCGTGGCCGAGCAACGCCAGCGCCTCAACCTGCCAGGGACGCAGCGGCGGCACCGCCAGAGCGATATCGGCATGGCGGCGCATGCGCACGCCCCAGTCGATCGCGGGCAGCGACTGCATCATCCAATGATAATAGCTTCCGTGGGCGGCGTTACAGCCGATGATGTGATGCGCTGCATCGTTGGTTGCCTCGGGATGCAACGGCTTGACCAGGGCGTAGTCGTAATCTTCCTGGTTCATCAGATAGAACGTCTCGGGAATTGGCTGATGCCCCGAAAACAGCATCATCATCGAGCTATCGAGGACGACCTCGCGCAACCGGAAAATGCGCATATCCTCGGTCGCATGGCGACGATTGAAACTCGCGGCGCTCTGCGGGCACAACAGCCGGGAGAAGCTGCCGCCGGCAACGACTACGAAATCCGCACTGACAGGCGCCGCATGCTCTACGACAACCGTTTCCTCGGCCAGGAGATCGATGCAGGGCGTGGATTTGACAGCGTCGCAAGCAGCGTCTTCACCGGGTTCGCACTCGTCCGGCAGCAGCCGATAGCCACGCTTGCGGCCGACCGCAACATAATGCTGGACAAAGCTGCTGTAGTCGCCCTGCGACACCTCCAATGCCGCCATCGGATAGCGCTCGGCATACGCCTGCTCGGACATTCGGAACGGCGAACGCCTCTCGCGCCAGCCAATGTCGCGGTAATGCCGGCGGGCAGCCTCGCCACCGTCGCCCTCGGCGTCAACCGTTACGTCCCGATTCCTTGCCAGGTACCAAGCGACGTCCAACTGTTCAAGCATCTCGTCGACCGACGGATCGAAGCGCGGTGCGTCGCCTATAAAACGCTGTAACTGTCCCTGCGGGATGAACCGGCACAATGGCGCGATCCGGCCGTGCAGCGCGGCCCTACGCTGCGGCGGCACGTCATAGTTGATCGGGAACAGACAGAATTGGTAACGCGGATCGCCAAGCGGCAGCAGGTCGACAGCAGGCTCCTGCATCGGGTTGAACCGGCCGTTCACCGCCATGAAGATGCGTTCGGCATCGGACAGCCAAGCCGCAAGCCAGGCAAAGCTGCTGACCCCCAACACGATGTGCTGCGCCTGACGGATGACCTCGAAATCCAGCACATTGTCGCCGGATTGCAGAAAAACGCCGTGGGGAAACTGCCGTCGCAGTTGCGCGGTGTGGTCGCCGCCCGCGCCGCCGCCGACGAACACCGGAATCAGGCCTGTCCGGGCGATAATTTCGGCATAGAACGCAGCAGGCGACAGTGGCGCGTTGGGATCCGGGCGAACACGGCCAATGTCCGAGGGACGCACGTGGCAGACAATATAACGCTCGCCGAACCTCGCCGGACTGATCACGGCGGGCCGAAACGCCGACCGGCAGGTTTCGAGCGAGGGAAAATTCTCCCGCCGTTGGCCGCGTCCGGTGTAAACGATACTGCGGACCTGGCCGGACCGCACGCGTTCCGCCAACGGCTGCAAATCGACATGGTGCGATTGAATTGACCACGCGACGGGTTCTTCCAGTTCGAGCGGCGGATGGTCGATACCCCATTCCGGGATCATCACGTTGGAAATCCGGCAATCCGGTACCAGCTCCCGGAATCTGAGTGCCACCAGGTACTGGAACATGCGGCTGCCGAGCGCACCCTTTGGCTCAACATGAAAAATCGGGCCGCCGGCCGTACCGCTCATATGGCCGCACCATGCGCGCCCATGTGCGCACGAACATCATCGAGCGTCCGCGCAACGACATCGAGGTCGACACGCCAACTGCGCTCCTGGGGGTCGACGTCCTCGGCTTCGCCCGGGAATACGTCGCAGCAATAATGCAGACCGCAGGCCTGGGCGATCTGACAGTAGCAGTAGTTGGGATAGTCACTGGGCAACAGCTCATAGAAATGGGCGTGAGGCTCGCAGGCGACGATGTTCGTCAATCCCGCGCCATGCGGCCCGATCACCAGGCGCGCCCGGCGAAACAGCGCGAACTGCCGCTCGAGCGGAAGCTCGCCTGGCACGACGATCCGCACGCCCTGACGCAGCAGCATGGCGATCAACGCATCCTCGTTCACCATGCGGCGGCGCTTCGTATCCGTGCGCGCGACATAGATCGCATCGCCGCCGTCCGCTGCCGGAGGCACCGCCCGGCGAAGCCGAGCGTAGGTATCGGCCGCGCTCGTCGGGACGCTCCATGCCATGCGATGGCCGAGAAAATCCGCATACTCCGCGCTGGCCAGCCGATAATGCGTGAAAGAATCCAGCGTCAGCCGTGGCGTATCGCCATGGCCCAGCAACGCCAGGGCCGCCTCTTGCCACGGATGCGGCAGACCAGGCAAAGCGAGCATCACATCGTCGTCGCGGCGCAGGCGCAATCCCCAATCGATCGCCGGCAAAGCCTGTGCGATCCAATGGAAGTAATTATCATGGCAGCGGTTGCTGCCAATGATGTAGCGATACCGTGGATCCGTCTGCTCCGGATGCACGGCCTTCACCATGGCAAATTCATAGTCGTCCTGGTTGACGAGATAGAGCGTTTCGGGAATCGGCCTGCGGCCTTGCGACAGGGTCATCATCGACGCATCAAGGACGACGTCGCGCAGCCGGTAGATGCAGAACGGGTCGGCAGGCCCGCGGCGGAATGCCGCGATGGCGGGCGGCGACAAATGGCGTTCGAAACTCGGTCCAAGAGTCACCGACCCCGTGGTACCGTGCGGCGCAGGCGGATCCAGTGACAATACCTCCTTGGCCAGGGTCGCGATCGAGGCAGGCGGCGCGGCCTGCGCCTCCGGCTCGACATAGCCGGCGTCGTCTGGCAACGGCCGGTAGCCGTGCGCACGGCCAACCGCCACGTAGTGATGGACAAGGCTGCCGTAATCGCCTTGCGCCACCTCGAACGCCGCGTTGGGATAGCGCGCGGCGTACCAGGCGGGCGCGAAGCGGAACGGCTCGCGCCCCTCGCGCATGCCATTGTTGCAATAGTGCACCCAGGCGGCCTCGGGGTCTTCGCCGAAATTGGCGCGAACGTCGGCATTGATCTTCAGGTAGAATTCGATATCCAAAGCGTCCCGCATTTGCGCGAAGGAGGGGTCGAAGCGGGGCGATTCGCGAAACATCCGCAGCAGCATCGGTTGCGGGACAAAGCGCCAATACGGCGCAATGCGGCGATGCACCTCGGCCAATTGCTCCAGCGGCACGCCATAATTCAGCGGGAACAGGTAGAAACGGTAACGCGGATCGTCGAACGGCAGCAGATCGACAAGAGAATATTGCATCGGGTTGAACAGACCGCTCACTGCCATGAAGATGCGGTCGGCGTGGGACAGCCAGGCGGCGAGCCAGCCGAATGTGCTGACGCCCAGTACTATGTTCTTTGCCTGGCGGATGATATCGAAATCGACCATGCGGTCGCCGGTTATCAGAAATCGCGCGCCCGGGAAGCGTGCCCGCAGATGGTCGGTGTAACTGTTGGGTGCGATCTGGCCGATGAAGACCGGTTCCAGGCCGGTTTCCGCGACGATATCGGCATAAAACTCAACCGGCGTGACCGGATAATGATACGCGCTGTGCAATACCTCGTCGGCGCGCACGTGGCACACCAGATGCCGCGCATCGAAGCGATAGGGACTTGTGACCGTGGGCCGAAAAATCGTGCGGTAGAAATCGGCGTTGAGGAAATTCTCCATTCTCTGGCCATAGCCGCTATAGATGATCACCTCGGTCTTGCCCGCCCGCGCCCGCGCCACGAGACCGTCCATTTCGAAATGCTGATGCCGGTCGGCACGCTCCAACCTGCCGAACAGTGGCAGCGCCGGATGATGAATTCCCCATTCGTGGAGGTCCACGTTCGCAATACGGGTGCCGGGCACGAGGCTTTGAAACTTCAACGCCAGCATGTACTGGATCATCTGGTTGCCGAGGCTGCCTCTCGGCTCGATGTGAAAGACGGGGCCGCTGCCCGCCTGGTCGTGGTATCCAGCCATGACGCGTTACGACCCGGCCTTTTGGAACGCCTGGCGCATCTCGCCGCGGAATTGCTGCGCTTCTTCCTCGGTCTGCCACGGCGCACGGTAGCTCACGTCGGCAAGCAGGGCACCGGCCAGCTTGCGGTTTTGCTCGGCAAGTTCTTCCTTCGCCGCGAATGTCGACGGCAAGGGGCGAACGCCAATGCCCCCCCAAATCGACTTGAACTTGCCGGGCTGGGCGCCGGCCGGACCATATCCCATGCGAAGCAGCCGGCACGTGTGTTCGACATGCTCATGGCCATAGCCACGGAAGCGGGTATCGAAATAGCCTGCGTACAGCAGGGCCTCGCGCGAAAACACCGCGCACTGCGCGCTGATCCACTCGCTTTCCACCGGGTCATCGACGGTGCCGGCGCCGACCACCGGACGCTCCCGCAACCAGGACGGTGCCGCGGTGGCGTGGCCCCAGCGCTGCGCGGCCTGCATCCACTCGGCTTCCCAGTTGTCCTGCTGCGGATAGCTGTCGTCCTCCAGCAGCAGAACGATATCGCACCGCACCAGTTCCGCCAGCAGAAAAAGCGCGCGGTTCTTGTTCCAGGCGATGCTCATGTTGCGCCCGGTCACGGTCAGCGTCTGCCGCGTCCGCAGCATATCGAGCGTACCGTCGGTGGAGCCGTCGTCCGCTACCATAAGCACGGAACGCGGATGGCGCGTATGCTGCCGCACGAGATCCAGCGTTTCGGCCAGCACCGCGCAGCGGTTATAGGTAATGACGCCGATGCCAAGCAGCGGCGGAACCGCGGGCGGCTTCTGCGCACCGGAAGCCGGAGCGGGGGCAGCTGCGGCGGGTGTGGCGGACGCCGGCGCCACGACAGGCACGATGTCGTGCAACAGCGCGCGCAGCCGCGGCGCGAACCGGAACATCCGCCGGTCGATCACCGCATCCCGCTGCTCCGCCGCGCGGCGATAGCGGTTTACCACCAGCACATCGTCGCTTCCCAGGCTGGATTGTGCCGGGATCACGCGATGCCCGCCGGCATCGCACATTTCCCCTGCCACGATGAAGGCGGGCGGGCTGCCGGCCACGCCTTTGATGTCCGCTACCCGCAGCAGCGTCACGCCGGCGGTATGCAGCGGCGATGCGTCCGGCGCGCGATGGACCTGGCTGGTGACGACTAGCTGCCCGGGCAGGCGCTTGCCCGTAACGAAAAACGCCAGCCGGCGCAGCCGCACGGCCGAGAAGCCGTCATATCGCGGCAGTATCTGGCGCAGCGATTCGGTCGCGAGCGGATGCAGGAAATCGTCGATGTCGATGATCGCCGCCCAGTCAAACGCCGCCACGTGGCGAGCCACGAAATCGCGATAGCCGGCTTCCCGCTCGGCCCCGCGCGGCAACGCGATCACCATGGCCTGGCGCGCGAAGCGGGAACGCGCGATGTGATCCGCGGTCTCGCCGGTGCCGCTCTGATCGTACAATATGAAACGATCCACCCCGATCATGCGATGGAACGCCAGCCATTCGAGAATATGCGGAGCCGCGTCCGGCAAGACGGTGCAAGCGACGATTGAATCCATAGGGCGCCCGTTCGGTCCTCGCAGCGTTCTACCGCGCCGGCGGTGCAGAGGCCACCGCAGCGGGGCTTTATCCGCCCACCACCAGCATCAGCACGGCGCCGCCGGCCAGCAATGCCAGCGGGTGCAGGTCGGTAAAGGCAAACGCCAGCGTTGCGGCGGCGGTGACGGCATATTGCGCCCAGCCATGCTCCGTGCCGCGGATCAGCGCCAGCCCGCTGGCCAGGGTCAGGCCGATGGCGACGGGCGCCAGCGCGCGTTCCAGCAGTGCGCGCCAGGCCGAGTGCGCGGCGCGGTGCCAGACCAGCGCGGCGACGTAGAGCAAGGCGGAGGATGGAACGAACATCGCCAGGAACGCCACCAGCGCTCCGGCGAGCCCGGCCGCCTTCTGGCCAATCAACACGACGATCAGCGATCCGGGCCCCGGTGAGGCGCGCGAGATCGCGAAGAAGTCGAGAAACTGCGGCGCGGTGAGCCAATGATAGGTATTCACCGTGATGCGCTGCATGTCCGGCAGCACCGCGGTGCCGCCGCCGAACGCCAGCAGCGACAGGCCGCCAAACAACAGCGCGAGTTGCACCAGCGTGACGATCATGCGCGCCGGTCCAGCCAGGTCAGCGCGAGACTAACGGGCAGCATCACCGCCAGCACGTGCAGCAGCGGAAATCCCAGCACGCCGATGGCCAATGCGATAACGACGACGATGGCGAGCGGCACCACGCGGCGCAGATGCAGTCGGCCCAGGCGGATACCGGTGCCCAGGTTCAGGCCGATCGCGGCGGCGCCCATCCCGGCGAGCACGCCTCCGACGGCGCCGCCTCCCGGCAGGCCCGAGCGATGCAGGTAGAGCATGCCCAGGCCGAACACGATTGCCACAGGCAGTATCGTCAGTCCGATGAACGCCACGATCGCGCCGGGAACGCCGCGCAACTGCGCACCGATGAACACGGTCAGGTTCACATTGGAAGCGCCCGGCACGAGCTGCGACAACGCGTAGCCGGAGAGGAACTGCTGGTCGTCCAGCCATTCGCGGCGTTGCACGACTTCGCGGCGGATCCAGGCCGCGAGGCCGCCGCCGAAGCTCATGATGCCGATGCTGGCGAAGGCTGCGAACAGGGAAAGCAGGGTGGGACGGCGGTTCACACCGCGTCCATTACCATGTCCTGCAGACGATTCCCCTGGCGGTAGCCGAAGAAGATGTCGGGCGAGATTTCGCTGACGCTGCGGCAACCGGTATAGGCCATGGTCTTGTCGAGTTCGTTGCGGATCAGGCTGATCGCCTTGAACGCGCCGGCCTGGCCGCCGACCGCGGTGCCATACAGCGTGGCGCGGCCGGTGAGTACCGCTTTCGCGCCCAGCGCCAGCGCCTTGGCGATGTCAGAGCCGCGGCGAACGCCGGAATCGAGGATCACGGTGCCGCGGTCGCCCACCGCCTCGGCAATTTCCGGCAGCACGTCGATCGAGGCAACGACGCTGTCCATGTTCCGCCCGCCGTGGTTGGACACCACGATGCCGTCGCAACCGTATTCGATGGCCTTCACTGCGTCGTCCGGCCGGTTGACGCCCTTGATCATCAGGATGCCCGGCCATTTGTCGCGGAAGATCTTGATGTCGTCCCAGTTGAGGGAGTCCTGGCGGGTCATCTGCGCGGTGTTGGGATCGTTACGGCTCATCCGCTTGTATTCGTCAGGATAGTTCTCGTTGCGCGGCATGCCGATGGTGGTGAAGTATTTCATCAGCACGTTGGTGAACCACACCGGATGGCGCATGATGTCCAGCGTGAACGTGACGTTCGGCGTGAACGGCAGGATGAAGCCGTTATGCGTGTTGTACTCGCGGTTGGGCGGCACGATGGTATCGACGGTGACGATCAGCGCCTCGAACCCGGCGCGGTGGGCGCGCTCGATGAGCTGGTAGGACATTTCGCGCTTGTTCCAGACGTAAAGCTGGAACCACAGCCGTCCGCCGACGCCGGGGCCGGCTTCCTTGGCGATTTTTTCCATCGACGTCATGGCGCCGGTGGCAAGCGTGAAGGGAATCTTGGCCTGGGCGGCGGCCTTTGCCAGTTCCAGCTCGCCTTCGTGCCAGCACAGGCCGGCGGCACCGGTGGGGGCGATCGCCATCGGCATGGAGACGGGCTTGCCGAACAAGGTGGTGTTCATGGTGCGGCCGGACACATCCACCAGCGCACGATGGCGCAGCTTCAGGCGCTCGAACGCGGCGCGGTTGTTGGCGACGGCGATGCCATCCTCGCTGCCGCGATCGACGAATTCGAACACGCCGCGCGGCAGGCGGCGTTTGGCGGCGGCACGCAGATCGTACACGTTCAGGCAGCGGTCAAGCGCGGACATTCATTTCTTCCCCTGGGACTTTTCTCCCCATGGGGGAATGATGAAGGGGGGGCGGGGGATGTCAACCTCGCCGGCGGAGCGGGGTTGAGGCACGTAGTGGCTCAACCCGGCGCTGCGCGAACAGCGCAGCACGGGCGAGGTATTGTACGCGGGAGAGGTTACCCGACTTCCCGCAGCACTTCGGTCTTCACCGGCAGCACTTCGCCCATCCACGCCGCGTTCAGCGTATGGTCGTCGCGCGGACGGCCGGATTGCGGATGCAGCAGGATCGTCAGGCCCATGCGGTTCATCATCAGGAACGGCGCCAGAGTCGGCAGCAACGCCGGCGGGAACGCGATCTGGTACATCGCCTGCACATGCGGCCCGACCGGCTCGTCGTGCCAGCTCCCCATGCGCATCTGGCCGGCAAAGCGCTCCTCCACCCACCGGCGAAGCGTCGCCGCACGATCCTTGCTGGCCGGATCGTAGTAGATATGCGCGTGATAGTCCTGGATCGCGGCGATATCCTTCGGTGCGTCCTGCATCATTCGATCTCCTCCAGCCGTTGCCTGACCTCGCGTTTCGTCACCTTGCCATAGCCGGACTTGGGCAGCTCGGGCCACACCACGAAGCGCGCGGGCCATTTGTATCTTGCCAGCCGGCCTTGCAAATGCACGCGCAAGACAGCCTCGTCGATCATGGCACCGGACGCGGCCACCAGCACCGCCACGCCGCTCTCGCCCCAACGATCATCCGGCATCCCGACCACGCAGGCCTCCGCCACCGAAGGATGGCTCAGCAATGCCTCCTCGATCTCGCGCGGATAAACGTTGGAACCGCCGGAGATATACATGTCCGACGACCGCCCGGTGATATAGACAAAGCCCTGCGCATCGACGTGCCCCAGATCACCGGTGTGGAACCAGCCGAAACGCGTCGCCTGTGCCGTGGCGTCGGGGTTGTTGTGATAGCCGGCGAACACGCCGGGGCCACGCACGCAGATCTCGCCCGTCTGGTTCGGCGGCAGTTCCCCGCCCTCCGGATCCAGGATCGCCACCGCCATGCCGGTGCGCGGATACCCGCAGGTCCCGACGCGCATGTTCGCGTCGTCCACGTCGTGCAGTTCGCGCGGCAACACCGTAATGTTGCCGGTCACCTCGCCCATGCCGAAATACTGCACGATCACCCGGCCGAGTTTCTCCAACGCGTGCACCTGGTCGGCACGGTACATCGGCGAGCCGGCATAGATCACGTAACGCAGCGATGCGTGGTCGTAGCGGTCCACGGCGTCGTGGCGGGTCAGCATGGTCAGGATGGTCGGCACGGTGAACATGTTGGTGATGCGGTGGCGTTCCACCAGGTGCCAGGCTTCCTCGCAGTCCAGCCGCTCGCCTGACAGCAAGATCGTGGCTGCCCCGCGTGCCACCTGCGGCAGGGCGTGAATCCCTGCGCCGTGCGACAGCGGCGCCACGACGAGCGACACGTCTTGTTCGGTCGTCGCCGGCATCAGGTCGCACAGGTGGTTGCAGATGACGTATTCCATCTGCCCGTGCGTCAGCACGCCGGCCTTCGGCAACCCCGTCGTGCCGGAGGTATAGAAGAACCACGCCGGATGATCGCGCGTCACGTCGGCGGCGCGCGTTATGGGCGTGTCGTGTGCGGCCAGCGCGTTCCATTGGATGGGGGCGGATGATCGCGCCAGCGAGTCGGCTGATCGGGGTTGCTGCGTCGCCTCGCGCCTCGCAACGGCATCGGCGTCGATGGAAATCTCCAGCCGGCAGGCGGGGTTTTCTGCTTTCGCCGCGGCGGCGTGATCGGGGAATGCAGTGTCGAAGATGTGCACCGCGGCGCCCGAGGATGCCGCAAGATAGGCGACCTCGGGCGGGGTCAGGCGGAAATTCGTCGGCACCCAGACCGCACCGAGCATCCACGATGCGAACATGGTTTCCAGCACGGCATTGGAATTGCGGGCGTGCAGCAGGATGCGGTCGCCGTGTTGCACGCCGCGGGCGGCCAATGCGCCGGCAGCGACCTGCACCCGGGCGGCGAACTGCTCCCAGGTCCAGACATGATCTCGCCAGATGATCGCGGGCCGTTCCGGGAACCGCCGCGCCGTCTGCAACAGCAGATGCGCGAGGTTGCTGGTGGGGAGAGACGCCGCCGGCACTGCGTTATCGCCCAACATGGCTGCTGCCACTCCCTCCGGTCTGCCCCGGCGCGCGGCCTGCTCGACCAGACAACCTTGTCCGGGGTAGGCAGCGCCCGCCATAGACATGCCACGTGCCGATTGCATCGCTGTTCTGGCATCGATCAACGCGTCGGCACAGGTCTGTTCTGCGCGCATGCCGGCCGCCTGGCCGCTTGCCGCGGCCCATTTCACGCCGGCACGATCCGATACCGTCACGACATGCGCCGGACATCCAGCGGAAACGGGTTGCAGATGTATGAAGATAACGGTCCCGGGTTGCATTACATCCTGGTACTGTACCAAGAAATTAGTATCTGAAACCATTCAGTAGCCATTTCCGGCTAGCATAGCGTGCATATATCGATTATAATCCAAATATCTGAACGGCCGTCTCGTCTTGGCACCAGCACTCCCGCCGTCCCCGCCCCATCGGCGCCGGCATACCCCCAACATCCCTCACCCGAGTTCCGCGCCATGCGCATGATGGTGTTCGACCACCGGATTTGCCAATGGCGCCCGTGGCATGGCACCCGCGCCGCCTGGCTGAAGCTGCCGCACGCGGTGACGGCCAGCGTCTGCGCGGTTTCCACCGCCGCGTTGCTCTCGCTATCCACCCAGACGGCCAACCCGCCGACATCGATCTCGGCATCCACCGCCAGTTCGCCGGCATCGGCCGACAGCATGCCGGACTCGGTGTTCGTGCCGGCCGGGGAGTTCCAGAGCACCCCGCCAGGGGGCAGCGCCATCCCCAGCGGACCAGTCCTGCCGATCCTGGCGTCCCCGCCGGGCGGAGGCACCACGTCGCCGCCATCCACGAATCCGGCGCCGCCCGTGAGCCTGCTGGTGCTGACCATCCCCAGGCTGCCAAGCGGCCCGACGCCGCCCGGCGTCCCGCTGCTGCCGAGCGATCCGGCGCTGCCGCGCGGTCCCTCGCCCCCGGGCGGTCCCGTGCCGCCCGGCGATCCGGTTATCGCCGACAGTGGCGGCTCGCCGGCGGTCCCGGTGCCGGAGCCGGGCAGCCTGGCGCTTCTGGCCGGCCCTGCCCTGCTGCTGGCCGCGATGCGCCGGATCGCCGGCCTGCCCGCACCCGTCCACGCGCGGCCGGCCGAACGCGGCCGGGGACGGCGGTCAATCTAGGCCGCGGCAGCCGCCGGGGCGGCCGGCGCGACATCATGCAGCCCGAGCGCGGCCGCGCTGTCCGCGCGCACCTTCCGGCACAGCACGGGGTTGTCGATCAGCGATTCGCCATAGGACGGAATGATCTCGCGCAGCCTTGCGGGCGGCGCCTCGAAGCACATGTCGACGATACGGAGCATGATCCACGCCGCGGTCGAGGCGCCCGGCGAGGCACCCAGCAATGCGACCAGGGAGCGGTCGGCCGACGCCACGATCTCGGTGCCGAATTCAAGAATGCCGCCATGGACGGGATCGCGCTTGATGATCTGCACGCGCTGTCCCGCCAGTTCCTGCCGCCAGTCCGAACGCTCGGCATGCGGGAAGAAGCCTTGCAGCTCGGCGAAGCGCTGCGCATTGGTCTCCAGCACCTGCCTGATCAGATACTCGGTCAGCCCGAAATTATCGCGCGCAGCGAACAGTACCGGCCCGATGTTATCGAGCCGCACCGAGCGAAAAAGGTCGAGCAACGAGCCGTGCTTCAGGAACCGGGTCGAGAACCCGGCATAGGGTCCGAACAACAGCGAACGCTTGCCGTCGATGATCCGCCGGTCGAGATGCGGCACCGACATCGGCGGCGATCCTACCGACGCCATGCCGTACACCTTGGCGTTGTGCCGCGCCGCCACCGCCTCGTTGTCGCAGCGCAGCCAGATGCCGCTGACCGGAAAGCCGGCATAGCCGTCGGCCTCGGGAATCCGCGCGCGCTGCAGCAGCGGCAGCGCCCCGCCGCCGGCGCCAAGAAATACGAATTTGGCAACCACCTCGCGCCGCTCGCCGGTTTTGGTGTCCTCGATCTCGACCCGCCAGCGGCCGTCCTTCTCGCGGTCGAGGTCGGTCACGCGCGATCCGTAATTCACCGCCACGCCGCCACTGCGGTGCAGATGCGCAACAAGCAGCCGGGTCAGCGCGCCGTAATCGACATCGGCGCCGGTATCCATGCGGGTTGCCGCCACCGGCTCCGCGCTGCCGCGGCCCTCCATCACCACCGGAATCCACGTTCGCAACTGCTCCCGGTCCTCGGAATATTCCATGCCCGCATAGAGCGGATGCGCGGTCAGCGCCGCGTGGCGCTTGCGGAGGAAGGCGACATGATCGGCGCCGCGCACGAAACTCATATGCGGCACCGGATGGATGAAGTCGGCCGGCGAGCCGATCGCGCCGTGCTTCACCAGATAGGTCCACAGTTGCCGGGACAGGTCGAATTCGGTGTTGACCGCCAGCGCCTTGGAAATGTCGATGCTGCCGTCGGCGCGCATCGGCGTGTAGTTGAGCTCGCACAGTGCGGCGTGCCCGGTGCCGGCGTTGTTCCAGGCGTTCGAACTCTCCTGCGCCGGGCCATTGAGCGTCTCGAACATCTGGATCGTGAGATCCGGCAGCAGTTCCTTCAGCAATACACCGAGCGTCGCGCTCATGATTCCGGCGCCGACCAGGACAACGTCCGGTGTCTCGCAATTGTCGTTCGACATGACTTCGCTCCTTCGCGGTCGGGTGAGGCGTGCGGCCGGACCGAGGCTTGCCGGGGCCGGCGTCAGGACTGCCGCGGCCCTGGTCAGGCCTGCGTCGGGACGAAGCCGAGATCGGTGCCCGCCTCGTACACGACGTAGGCGCGCCGCCACGGGTCGGTGCCGATCAGGCGCCACCGATGGCCGGATCCGCTGTTGTCCTGCGCGATCAGGATCTCGCCCGGACGCATGGTGAAGGTGGCGCCGGACTTCGTCTCGAATTCGACGGTGCCGGTGATCGTGATGACGTAGCGCGGCTCGGGATCCTGGTGCCACGCCCACGCTCCGCCGGCACCGGTCTCGCGAAACGACACGTTCCTGGCGCCGGACGGCTTGCCCACGAAGTCGCCGCGCTCGCCTTCGCCCAGCGCGATCGTGCCTTCCTCGAACAGCGAGTTGCCGTCCTCGCCGGTCCACATTCGCACGCATCGGATCATTGCACGCCTCCTTCAGTAATGCCCGGCCGCCGGGCGCACCTTGCCGCGGAACACGCTGTAATTGACCGCGGCGTAGATCAGCATCAGCGGGAACACGAACAGCCCTTCGCCCCAGAACATGAAGGCGAGGCTTGCGTGCGGGGCTGCGGCGGCGTCGATGGTGATCGAGAACGGCACCATGTAGGGCCAGAACGAGACCGCCAGTGTGCCGAACGCCGCCACGAAGGTCAGCGCGACCATGAGGAACGGCGTGTCATCGCGCCGCCGCACGACGCTGCGCGCGAGGGCCACGATGGCAATGACGCCGACGACCGGGAACGCCAGCAGATAGGGACGCTGCAGCCAGCGGTCCATCACCCGCAGATGCGCCGCCAGCGCATAGACGAAGACCGCCAGCAGAAACGCCAGCAGGCCGGCGGCGAGATAGGTGATCATGCGGTAGGCGTAGTCGCGAACGCCGCCCTCGCATTTCTTCACCAGCCAGCAGGCGCCGAGCAACGCATAGCCGAGGCAGAGGCCGATCCCGCACAGCACGGAAAACGGCGTGAGCCAGCCGAAATCCCCGCCGGTGTAGTGGCCGTTCGCGATCGGCAGCCCGGCGACGAGTGCCCCGACCGTCATGCCCTGGACAAACGCCGCGACGAAGGAGCCGCCGGTGAACGCGAGGTCCCACACCCATCGGCTGGCCGTTGCGTTGGCGCGATATTCGAACGCCACGCCGCGCAGGATCAGCCCCGCCAGCATGACGATGAGCGGCAGGTAGAATGCCGAGAGCAGCGTCGCGTAGACCGGCGGGAACGCTCCCCACAGGATGACGCCGGTCACCACCAGCCAGGTCTCGTTGCCATCCCAGACCGGCGACACCGCGCTCAGCATCGTGTTGCGCCACTCGCCGTTGCCAGTGAGGCCGAACAGGATGCCCACGCCGAGATCGAAGCCATCGAGCAGTACATAAAGCAGAACGCTGATGGCGAGCACCGCCACCCAGAACATGATCATGTTCATTCTCCTGCCGGGACGGTGGATGCCGCATGGTTGTGAACGACCGACATCGGCCGGTTGGGAATTGCGCCGGCCGGCGGTTCGATCAGGCGTCCGGCGGGGCCGGCGCGCAGCAGCCGGTAGATGTAGTAAATGCCGAACACGCCGATAAAGCCGTAGACCGCGCAGAATATGACGAGCGAGATGGCCGCCTCGCGCGTGCTCAGGAACGGCGTCATCGCGTCGGCGGTGCGCAACACGCCGTAGACCGCCCATGGCTGGCGTCCGACCTCGGCGGTGAACCAGCCGGTCAGGATGGCGATCCACGGCAACGGGAAGCCGAGGAAGGTCGCCCACAGCATCCAGCGTTTCTCGCCGATGCGCTCCTTCGCACTCAAATACGAGCCATACCAGGCAATCGCCAGCATCAGCAGGCCGCAGCCGACCATGATGCGGAATGAGAAGAACGGAATCGCCACCGGCGGGCGGTTCTGCGGCGGAAAGTCGGTGAGGCCGACTTCCTTCGAATCGAAGCTCATGCTGCCGATGATGCTGCCGAGCACCGGGATGCTGATCGCGTAGCGATTCTTCTGCGCCGCCTGGTCCGGCACCGCGAACAGTACCTCGCTGGCCGGCTGCTCGTCGTGCCAGCGGCCCTCGATCGCGGCGAATTTGACCGGTTGCAGGTCATGCACGTAGTCGCCGACGAGGTGGCCAAAAAACAGTTGCGCCGGCACCAGCACCGCCGCCAGGAACAGGCCCATGCGCAGCATCAAGCGCGCCTCGGCGTGGAATTCGCCGCGCAGCGCGTACCAGGCGCCGGTCCCGGCGACGCAGAACGCACCGGTGAGGTACGATGCCAGCAGCATGTGCGGGAAGCGCACCCAGACCACGCGGTTGAACAGAATCGCCGTCCAGTCGGTCGGCACGAACTGCCCGTTCACCATCGCGTAGCCGACCGGGTCCTGCATCCAACTGTTGTTGGTCATGATCCAGAACGCGGACAGCGTCGTGCCCAGCGCGACCATCGCGGTGGAGAACAGATAGAACCATGGCGGCACGCGCGGGCGGCCGAACAGCAGGATGCCGAAGAAGCTGGCTTCCAGGAAGAACGCGGTGAAGGTTTCGTACGACAGCAGCGGCCCCTGGATCGGGCCGGACATGCGCGACAGCTCGCTCCAGTTGGTGCCGAACTCGAAGGCCATCACCACGCCGGTGACGACGCCCAGGCCGAACGCGACGCCGAAGATCTTCAGCCAGAACTCAAAGACGAAGCGATAGGTCGGGCGTCCCGTCGCCAGCCGCAGCGCCTCCAGCACAGTGAGCCAGGCTGCCAGTCCGATCGTGAACGACGGGAAGATGATGTGGAACGAGATGGTGAAGGCGAACTGCAGCCGCGACAGCAGCAGGGCGGTGATATCCATGATGCGTCTCCTCGCCTAGCGCCACAGGTTGGTGCGCGCGAGTTCGACCAGCGTATCGCCGCGGCCGCTCATCACTGCCCTGACCATGAACAGGGTGAATCCCTTCGCCATCTGCAACGTCACCGCGGGCGGCATCGCCAGTTCCTGGCGGTTCACCACGGCGTCGATCAGTACCGGCCCGTCATGGGCCAGTGCGACGGCGATGCCGTCATTCACCTGGTCGGGATGCTCCAGGCGGATGCCGCGGATGCCCACCGCCTCGGCCATCGCCGCGAAATTCGGATTCCTGAACCCGGTGCCGAACTCCACAAAGCCCGTCGACTCCTGCTCCAGCGCGATAAAGCCGAGTGCGCCGTTGTTGAACACGCACACCTTCACCGGCAGGCCGAGCTGCGCCAGGCTGAGGAAGTCACCCATCAGCATGGAAAATCCGCCGTCGCCCGACAGCGAGATCACCTGCCGGCCGGGGAACGCCGCCTGTGCGCCGATCGCCTGCGCCATGGCGTTGGCCATCGAGCCATGGATGAACGACCCGACCAGGCGGCGCTTGCCGTTCATCGCCAGATAGCGCGCCGACCACACCGTCGGCAGCCCGACATCGCAGGTGAAGATCGCGTCCTGTGCCGCATGATCGCTCAGCGCCTTGGCGATCTGTTGCGGATGGATCAGCGTGCCGCCCGGCGTGCCGACGGCAAGCTCGTCGAGCGCCTTGCGCGCCTTGGCATAATGGCCACGCGCCTGGGTCAGATGCGCGCCGCTGCGCCCGGACTTGAGCAGTGGCAGCAGTTGCAGCAGCGTCGCCTTCACGTCGCCCGTCAGGCCCAGATCGACCGGGGCGCGGCGGCCGATATTTTCCGGCCGCAGATCGATCTGCGCAATCTTCGCGCCCTGCGGATAGAACTGCCGGTAGGGAAAATCGGTCCCCAGCATCAGCAGCACATCGCAGTCGAGCATCGCGTAATAGCCGGACGAGAAGCCGATCAGCCCGGTCATGCCGACATCGTAGGGATTGTCCCACTCGACATGCTCCTTGCCGCGCAGCGCGTGCACGACCGGTGCCTGCAAGCGCTCGGCGACCGCCAGCACTTCGTCATGCGCGCCGGCGCAGCCTGCGCCGCACAGGATGGTGACCCGGTCGTCGCCGTTGAGCAGCGCCGCGAGCCTTGCCAGGCCGGATGGCGCGGGCGTGACGATCGGTGGCGCCGGCAGCAGGCCGTCGACGTGCGGCACCGGGGCGTCGATCGCCTCCTGCAATGTCACGTCGCCCGGCATCACCACCACCGAGACGCCGCGCCGGCCGACGGCCTCGCGGATCGCCACTTCCAGCACGCGCGGCATCTGGTGCGGGGTGGAGACCAGTTCGCAATAATGGCTGCATTCGCGGAACAGGTTCTGCGGATGGGTCTCCTGGAAGTAGCCGCTGCCGATTTCCGGCGAGGGAACGTGCGCGGCGATGCCCAGCACCGGCACGCGCGAGCGGTGGCAATCGAACAGGCCGTTGATGAGGTGCAGGTTGCCGGGGCCGCAACTGCCGGCGCAGACCGCCAGCGTGCCGGTCAGGTGCGCCTCGGCGCCGGCGGCGAACGCGCCGGCCTCTTCGTTCCGGACATGCAGCCATTCGATCGCGCCGTTGCGGCGGATCGCATCGGTGATGCCGTTGAGCGTGTCGCCGACCACACCATAGATGCGCTTCACGCCCGCCGCGACGAGGGTTTCGACAAACTGGTCGGCGACTCTCTTCATGGCCTGGCTCCTGGCAAGACGTAACGGTCGACCGCTCTCGCGGACCTGCGGCATGGTGCGGCGGCGCTCGGCGGTTACAGCGGCAAACCGGGTCCGGCGTCTTTTGAGTTCGCACGCTTTTTCCGTCGAACGCGCGGACATGAAGACCGGTACCGCATTTCCGTCATGTGCGCCGCGCTGGCCGCGGTGGCGATCCGGTGGTCAAGATCGGCGATGCTGACTGGTTTTCATTGAATGATTTGGATGGGATTTACCGCCGGCTGCGGATTCGCGATGTGAGCGCGGGGCACGTTGCGATGGATTGGCCGGCGCGTTGCGTAATTTGCCTTGCGATAATCACGCATTGCGTGAGTCGCGTTGCGATAATCATGCAGCGCATTGGCTCGACGCCGCAGCGCGTTGGCCTCGGCGTGGCAACGCGAGCGCATCAGCCCGGGCGCAGCAAGATCTGCGGATTGGCCCGGCACTGCGTGCAAACGGGCAAATCGCCGGCACTTCGGAAAAGACCGAAATCGCGGCAGGGGAAAAGATCGGCGCCAGTGCCCGGGGCATTCATTCTGCCGCGGCGGTTATGTGTGCGTCCGCAAGCGAAGCTCCCGTTCAGCGCGCCCTCAAATGAAGATCGCGTTCAGCGCGCTGATGATCTGGGCGATCGCGGCACGGGCGGCGGGCGTGTCGGCCAGCGCGTTCAGCACCACGAAATCGTGAATCGTGCCGTTGTAGCGGACCGACGTCACACGCCCCCCGGCATCCGACAGTTTCTGCGCATAGCATTCGGCTTCGTCGCGCGTCACGTCGTTCTCGGCCACGATCACCAGCGCGTCAGGCAGATTGATCAATTGCTCCAGTGATGCCCGCAGCGGCGCCGCGGTGATTTCGCCTCGCCGCGATACGTCCGGCAGATACGCGTCCCAGGCACGCTGCATCGCGGCCCGGGTCAGCCACGGGCCATCGGCGAACAACCCATAGGACGGCGTGGAAAAATCCGCATCGACGACGGGACAGACCAGCACCTGCAGATTGATCTTCGGTCCCCGCCGCTCCCGCGCCAGCAGCGTCACCACGGTGGCGATGGTGGCTCCGGCGCAATCCCCGGCGATCGCCAGGCAGGTGTTGTCCAGGCCAAGTTCCTGCGCGTGCACGGCGACATAGGCGGTGGCGGCATAGGCTTGCTCGATGGCAAGCGGGTATTGCGCCTCGGGCGCGCGGTCGTAGCCGACCGCCACCACCGCGGCGCCGGTGCCGGCCACGATCTCGCGGATCAGCCGGTCATGCGTGTCGGCGTCGCCGCCAACCCAGCGGCCGCCGGGGCAATAGACCAGGACATGCGGCGGCACGCCGGTCTCGCCGGGCCAGGTGATGCGCACCGGCACCGCACCGGCAGGCCCGGCCGGAAACGAGGTGTCCTCGATCCGCACACCGGGTTTGCCAACCGGCCCGGACTGCAGCCGGGTGAACGCCGCGCGGGCCTCGGCGGGAGACTCGAGCAGATGCCACGCGTCCGCCGCCACCTCGTCGATGAATTGCTGGGTGGCCGGTTCCAGGGCGGGGGCAGGTTTGCTTGCGTCGGCAGAAGGCATTGCGGAAACTCATTGTCGCTGCCTTGTTCTGCCAGACGCGGTGTCCAGGACAGAGTTAATCGGCGTGAATCGATGTTATCGCTCACGCCGGGCCGACTTCCGCCCTGCTCAGACCTGATGATTCCGCCGCCACGCCCCGGGGCTGCTGCCGACTCGCTCGGCGAACACCCGCGAGAAATGGCTTTGATCGGCGAAGCCGCACAGGCCGGCGACCTCGACCAACGGCGTCAGCGACTCGGCCAGCAGGCGCTTGGCCATCGCGACCCGCGCCGTCAGCAGCCAGCGGTGCGGCGGCACGCCGGTCGAGACCTTGAACCCGCGGGAGAAATGGCCGACCGAGAGTTTGCAGGCCTCGGCGACCTGTTTCATCGGCGACGGTTCCGACAGGTTGCGCAGCATGAGCTCCTTGGCCCGGCGCAGTTGCCACGGCGCCAGGCCGCTGATGGTGCCGGCGCCATGCTCGGGCGCCCGCGCCGCGCGCGCGACATAGGCCAGCGCCTGCATCGCCCAGCCGTCGGTGAACAGTGGCATCACGTCGTCCGGCTCGCTCAGGTCGTTGGCAAGCCCGTCGAACGCGCGGCCCAGTTCCGCGTGCGAGAAGCCGGCAAGCGGCGTGGCCAGCGCCTGCTGCACCGGCGAGGGCAGGAACACCGGGTCGACGGTGATGGCCGCGCAGTCGAACATCCCCTTGCAGGTGACTTCGCCGTGCGCATCCATGCCCGCCGGGAAGAACCAGAAATTCGCCCGGCCCGGCGAGACATCTTCCGCCGCGCCGCCGGCGACGGTGATCCGTGCCTGGCTGCCCTTGTCGCTGACACATATCAGCGACACGTCCGGGCGGGCGGCCGCCCATTTGACGGTCGCGTGCGGTCCGCAGCGGAGGAACTCAACCCGCACATGCTCCGTGCAGGCGATACGCGAACTGACGGTCCCATCGCTCGACACCGGCTGCATGCTGATCTGGTGGTTTGCGTCCAACATGGCTCTCTCCCGTATTCTTTGGTTGACAAGAGGCTGCCAGAGCTCGCGGGCGATGCGTGAGTTAATCCATGTTTTATGTTGCGCACGCGGGTTTACAGGCAAAACCAGGGCGCAGGTCGGTTACATCAGGAATTTTAACGGGTGTTCAGCCTGAATCCGGGCCGCGCGCAGAACGCCTTGCACGGATTAACACCGCCTCAGATGCTTCAGCCGCGGCGGCGGCGCGCGTGAGATACATGGTGCCGGCACGCCCCGGTCAATACGCGTTGCTCACCGCCGGACGGCCCAGCCGGCTCACCGCCGGACGGCACGCCGGGGCCGGCGCAATGAACCGGCGGCCGGCGCGGCGTTTCCACGCCCTCGCGGCCCGGACCCACGAGGCAGGCGCGGACGCCACGGAACCAATCGCCGGCCGGCGCGGCGGTGCCCTGCCACGCGGCCCAGGGTCCGCGCGGCAACCCGTTCACGCCGTTTCATCCAGCCGCGGGCCGTCCGCGCCCGCCAGCGCGTCCAGCAGCCGTGCCGCGTCCGCCACGTCCGCCGTATCGGCGCCTTCGCTGAACCGGGCATGCACTGCCCGCAACAGCGTCACCGCCTCGCGTGGCCGGCCGTGGTCCCGCCACAGCCGCGCCAGGCTCGCCGCCGCCCGCAACTCCCAGGCCAGCGCCCCCTGCTCCCGTGCCTGCTCCAGCGACCGCCGGAACGCATGCTCCGCCGCCGCGGCACCGGCGGCGCCTTCCCGGATCAACAGCAACTCGCCCCGGATGCGAAACAGCTCCGGCAGGTACCAGCCTTCCTCCCGCGCCTCGCTGCGGGCCAGCATCTGCTCCAGGTCCGAGAGCGCCGCTGCCACCGCACCGGTCTGCCCCAGATACAGCGCTTGCTCGCCTTGCAGCAGCAGGAAGCGCGGCAGGAACCGCGCCTCGCCGGCCTGCGCCAGCGCCGCGCCCATCGCCCGCAGGCCGCCCGCGACATCGCCGCGCCGCGCCATCGCCAGCCCCTGGAAGCAGCGGGCCCAGATGTTCCATAGCCGCACCGGATACCGCTCGGTGTGGTCGGCCAGCAGGGCACTGTATTCCTCCGCGGCATCCAGATCGCCCGCCATGAACGCAATCGGGCACGCCGCCTGCCCCAGCACGCTGCAATAGGCCAAAGGCTGGCCGGCGGTGCGGCCCTCCTCGACGTTGCCGCGGACGACCCCCATCGCCTGCGCGGGCAGGCCCTGCAGCCACAGGATCCGCGCCTGGAAATAATGCGCCGACAACAGCAGGTCGAACCCGGCGCTGACCGTGCGCGACGATGACGCCGGCCCGGTGTCCCCGGCCAGCGTGCGATCGATGTGCAGGCGCGCGCTGTTCTGGTCGCCGAGATAATGATACGCGGTCGCCAGCAGGCGGTTGGCCATCATCCGTTCGACCGGATCGTCCGAATTGCCGACCAGGTCCGCCAGCCGCCGGGCGAAGTCCAGCGCCGCGCGCATCGTCCCGTTGTTGAACTGATCGATGCACAGGCCCCACAGCGCATGCAGCCGATGGCGATGGTCGTCCAGCCGTTCCGCGAGTTCCAGCGTGGTGCGCCACGTGGCACCGGCCTCGCGCGCCCGTCCGACGCCGTACAGCAGTGCCCAGCCCAGTGCCGCGGACAACTGCATGCGGCTTCTGGCAACGTCGTCTGCATCGCCGTGCAGCGCCGCCAAGGCTTGCTCGACCCGTTCGCGGCACTCGGCCAGCAGCGACAACTGGTTCCACAGCGGCACGGCGGCGATGGTCAGAGCGACGCCGGTGCCGGCATCCCCCTGGGGCGAAAACGCCCAATCCAACCCGACCCGCACGTTGTCGATATCGCGCCGGTATTGCTCCGGGCCGGCGGCGCGCGGCCCCGCCGCGCGATGCGCGTCCGCCGCCGCCAGCAGGTCGCGGAAATACGCCGCATGGCGCCGCCTGACGGGCTTGGCATCGGCGGTCGCGGCGAGCTTCTCCATCGCATAGGCACGGGTCGATTCGAGCAGGTGGAACCAGGTGACGTCGTTGTTAATGTCGCTGACAATCATCGACTTGATCGCCAGGCTGGTGACGGCGTCGACCACGTCGATTTCCGCAACCTGCCGGTCGCCGACCACCGCGCGGGCCGAGTCCAGGTTGAATTCGCCGCGAAACACCGACAGGCGCTGCAGCACGGTCTTTTCGATGTCCGGCAGCAGGTCGTAGCTCCAGTCCATCGTTGCGCGCAGGGTCTGCTGGCGGTGCAGCGCGGTGCGGCGGCCGCGGGTCAGCAGCGCGAAACGGTCGTTCAGGCCGCGCGCCAGTTCCTGGATGCCGACAATGCCGACCTGCGTCGCGGCGAGTTCCAGCGCCAGCGGCAGACCATCGAGCCGGCGGCAGATCTCGCAGAGCACCGGCGCATCGGCGTCGACCAGGCGGAACTCGCCGCTGGAGGTGAACGCGCGCTCGGCGAACAACTGCACGGCGGCATATTCGAGCGCTTCGCGGGCGGTGATCCCGGAGCGGACCACCGGGATATCCAGCGGCGTCAGGCGAAACAGCGTTTCGCCCTCGGCGCGCAGCGGCTCGCGGCTGGTGGCCAGGATGGTGACATCGGGCGCCGCCTTCAGGATCGCCTCGGCGACCGCGGCGGCGGCATCGATGACATGCTCGCAATTGTCGAGCACGATCAGCGCCTGCTTGTCGCGCAGCCAGGCGGCCGTGCCTTGCAGCGGATCGGGACCGGTGGCCGCAATGCCCAGTGCCGCACTGACCGCGCCCGAGACCAGGCCGGAGGCCGGCAGCGGCGCCAGCGGAACAAACCAGACGCCGCCGGGAAAGGCGCCGGCAACCGTGCGGGCAAGGGCGATCGCGACGGTCGTCTTGCCCATGCCGCCGGCACCGACGATCGTCAGCAGCCGACGGCGGGCGAGCTGGGCCGCGAGCGTTGCCACCGTGTCGTCGCGGCCGACGATATTGACCAGCAGCGACGGCAGGTTGACCTCGGCATGCCCGGCATCCGGCGGCGTGGCGGTGCCGTCGCGCCGGCGTGCCACGGCCGCGACAAAGCTGTAGCCGCGGCCGGGGATGTTGACGATGAAGCGGCCCTCGCTGCGGCCGTCGCCGAGCACCTTGCGCAGCGCCGCGACGTGGACCCGCAGCGAGCCTTCGTCCACCGTGGTGTTGGGCCACGCACGGGCCATGATCTGGGCGTGGCTGAGTGTCTCGCCCGCCGACTCGACCAGCACGGTCAGGATGTCGAGCGCGCGGCTGCCCAGGTTGATCGGCTTACCCTGATCCAGCAGCAGCCGTCGCTCAGGGATCAGTTGGAAGGAGCCGAAGACAAAGGTCTCAGCTTCCACGCTCTTGGCACTCCCCAATGCCGAGGCGATTC
>Ga0335072_10001831_pt1 | contig 33822 bp, 29 predicted proteins | sample Lox_Sample_21_FD_206725 | JGI IMG/M metagenome (GOLD analysis project Ga0335072, IMG submission 206725) | Soil microbial communities from Loxahatchee National Wildlife Refuge, Florida, United States - Lox_Sample_2.1 | ecosystem: Environmental > Terrestrial > Soil > Wetlands | place: USA... | reverse complement strand
GGTGCATCTCTCCGCCCCTGTTACCCTTTTCGTGAGCAGCTTGCTTCGGGCTTTGCTGTTCCTCGGCCCCTGTTCCTAGAGGTTCTCCCGTGCGCCGCATCTGCGTTGACATGGACGAAGTGATGGCCGATACGCTGGCCGAGCACCTGCGCCGGTACAACCAGGAGTTCGACGAAGACGTGACGGTAGACGACCTAGCCGGCAAGGGGCTGTGGGAGATTACGCCGGTCGATCGCCAGCAGCAGCTTCGTGCGTTCCTCGATGCCGAGGATTTCTTCGAGGTGCTCGACGTGATTCCCGGCGCGCAGGAGGTGTTGAAGGAGCTTTCGGCGCGATTCGAGATCTTTGTGGCCACACAGGCCATGGCTGTACCCAACTCCCTCGGCCCCAAGTACCGCTGGCTGCAGCGGCACTTTTCCTTTATCCCGCCCACGCACTATGTTTTCTGCGGCAACAAGTCGATTCTGCGCGCCGACTACCTCATCGACGACCAGCCGCGCAACCTGCTGCGCTTCGAGGGCCAGGGTCTGCTCTACACCGCTCCGCACAACCTGGTCGCTACTGGCTTTGTGCGAGTCGACAACTGGCAGCAGGTCGCGGAGTACTTCGCCCGCATCCAGTTGGAAGACCCTGAAGATGCATGAAGCCTTCCCCGGCAGCGCAGTTCGCTCTGGAGCGTTCCGGACCCGGGTCCGTCTATCTCCCGTATAATCCTCACGTCGCTTTATTGCTCGTCTTCCTTCGTAGGAGAAAACCTGTGAAGAGCCCGCATCGGAATCTTTGCCTTGCCTTGCTTTCGTCTCTCGCATTCACCGGCATCGCCGCTCACGCGCAGGCCACGCATAAACTGCCTGAGATCAAGTATCAGAAATACACGCTGTCCAACGGCCTGACCGTCATCACGCATGAGGATCACCGTTTACCGCTGGTGGCCGTGGACCTGTGGTACCACGTGGGCCCGCTCAACGAGAAGCCCGGCCGGACCGGCTTTGCGCACCTGTTTGAGCACATGATGTTCGAGGGCTCTGAACACGTGGGGGCCAAGGCGCACATCCGCGACGTTGAGGCTGCCGGCGCTACCGACGTGAACGGCACCACCAGCTTTGACCGCACCAACTATTTCGAGACCATGCCCTCAAACCAGCTGGAGCTGGCGCTATGGCTGGAGAGCGATCGCATGGGCTTTCTGATGGAAGGCCTCGACCGCGAGAAGCTGATCAACCAGAAGGACGTGGTGCGCAATGAGCGCCGCCAGGGCGAGGGAAGGCCCTACGACGTGGCCGACGAAGAGGTCTACCATCAGCTCTTTCCCAAGGGGCACCCTTACTACGGCGATGTGATCGGCAGCCACGCCGACATTGAATCCACCCGCCTGGCCGATGTGCGCGACTTCCATCAGCAGTTCTACATTCCCAACAACGCCTCTATCGCCATTGCCGGCGACTTCGACCCGGTAAAGCTGAAGGCACTGCTTGAAAAATATTTTGGGCCCATCCCGCGCGGACCCGAGGTTGAGCCGGTCAACGTGGTCACGCCGCCTATTACCTCCGAGCGCCGCGCCACCATCACCGACACGGTCAAGCTTTCGCGGTTGTCCGTGGCGTGGCTCACGCCGCCTGCATACACGCTCGATTCCTACAGTGCGTGGGGCGCCTTCTACGCACTGGGCATGGCCAAGGCCAGCCGCCTCGATCAGACTCTCGTATATAAGCTGCAGACCGCGCAAAGCATAGAGTGCGAAATTGATGCGCTCAAGCTCACCGGCATTGCTCAGTGCGACATTACCGCCAAGCCCGGCGTTAAGCTCGAAGACCTTGAGGCTGCGTTCTGGAAAGAACTGGCAAAGTTGCAGAAGGACGGACCCACCGACGAGGAGGTTGAAGCAGCCAAGGCCGTTGAACTGACCCAGAAGATCAGCGGCCTGCAGCGCCTGGGCGGCTTTGGCGGCGTTGCCGACACGCTCGACAAGTACAACCAGTACACCGGCGATCCCGGCTTTCTATCGAAGGACGTAAAGATGACCGAGGACGTAACCGTGGCCAGCACCAGGGCCGCGGCGTTGAAGTATTTCACCAAAGATTCGGCCGTGGTTGTCTACTGCGTTCCCGGTAAAAAAGTGCTCGACGATGTGCCGCGCAGCCCTGCCGATACCGACGCGAACGTAAAGCTCGTCAATCCTTACACGCCTGCGTTTGAAGCTTCGCAGGATTGGCGCAAGAACAAGCCCGAGGCAGGTCCCTCGCCGGAATTGCATCTGCCCATCCCCATTGAGTTCAAGCTCGCCAACGGCCTCAAAGTGATGCTGGTTGAAGATCATGCGCTGCCGGTCGTCACTGCTGAAGTGGTTTCGCGAGCAGGAAGCGTCAACAATCTCCAGGACAAGAGCGGCCTGGCCACGATCACCGCTGAAATCATGGGTGACGGCACCACTTCGCGCACCCTCACCCAGCTCGCTCAAGACCAGGAGAGCATCGGCACGCAAATCGACACTTCGGCAAGCATGGATAGCGGCACCGCATCCATGAGCCTGCTCACCTACCACCTCGACAAGGGCATGGAACTGCTCTCTGACGTCGTCGAGCATCCGGCGTTCCGGCCCGAGGACTTCGACCGCCGCCGCAAGCAGTGCCTGGTGCGCATCGCGCAGGAAACTGACAATGTGCGGAGCATGGCCTTTCGGGTCGGACCAAAACTGCTCTTTGGCGATCAGCCCTATGGCATGGTCGCCAGCGGAACCACCGACAGCGTGAACTCATTTACCGCGTCCGACATCTCAGGCTTCTATTCCAGCCACTACGCGCCCAGCGACTCGGCGCTCATCCTTGCCGGCGACCTTACCCGCGCTGAGGCCGAGAAGCTTGCCAGGCAGTACTTCGGCAATTGGTCAGGAACAGCCGCTCCTCCTGCCAACATTCCTGCCGCGCCCGCGCCGCCGGCAACGCACGTTGTTATTGTCGACAAGCCCGGCGCGCCGCAAACCATGCTCGCCGCCTTTGGCTTTGGAGTACCGGCCAGCTCACCCGACGCCGACGCCCTCGACGTGCTCAACTACACGCTGGGCGGCAGCTTCGGCAGCCGCATCAACATGAATCTCCGCGAGGAGCACGGCTACACCTACGGCGCTCAAAGTGTCTACAGGGAGTTCCGCGAAAGCGGCGAGTTCCTTGCAGTCACCCTTGTGCGCACCGACGTTACCGGCCCCGCTGCGAAGGAGTTGATGAAGGAGATTCGCAACTTTCCTCAGAATCCTTCAACCAAAGCGGAACTGAACGATGCAAAAGAATCATCCATCCGTTCCCTGCCCGGTGAATTTGAGACCACCGGGGCAATTGCGAATGCGATCTCAAGTATCTTTGTTTACGATTACCCGCTCGACCACTACGCCGCATTGCCCGCAAAGTACCAGGCAGTTACCCAGGCCGATATTGCGCGGGCAGCAAAGGAGTATCTGCATCCCGATCAGCTGATCGTCCTCGCTGCCGGCGACCGGTCAAAGATTCAAGGCCCGCTGACAGATGCCGGCGTGGGCCCGGTTGAAGTGCGCGATATCAACGGCAACCTGGTCACCGGCACATCGAAATAACTTCACCACTGGGTGCCCCATCCTAAACGTGTAGTTTGCGTTTAGGGTGGGAGACCAGTTACCTTTACCTCCGAACTCTCGCGCCCCTCAATCTGTCTCTCTGGAGCTCGGTCGTGCCTTTGAAATCTCCAACTATCATTGTTTGTTTCGCGCTTTCTCTCTATATCCCTCTTTCCGTTGCCCAATCCGGCACTGTTGGAGTTTTTGAAGGTCAGTCCGATGTTGGCAGCGTGGTGCCGCCGGGAACGGCTTCGTTCGACCGCGCCACCGGTGTCTACACCATCCGCTCTGCCGGCGCCAATCTGTGGGGTACGACCGATGGGTTCCATTACCTCTGGAAGAAGGTTTCAGGCGACGTTTCGCTGACCGCGGACATCGATTTCCCTGAGAAGACCGGCTCCCACAACGAGCATCGCAAAGCCATTCTCATCTTCCGCCAGACGCTCGATGCCGACGGAGCATACGTCGACGCGGCGCAGCATGGAGTGGGGCTGACGGCGCTGCAATTCCGCGACACAAAAGGCGCCACGACCGAGAGCATCGAGCTGAACATCGACCCGCCCAAGCGTCTCCGCATCGAGAAACATGGCGACGAGTTCACCATGTTTGTGAGCCTGCACGGCGAGCCGCTGCACCAGGTGGGCGCGGCGACAAAGATGCATCTCGACGAGCCGTTTTATGCGGGCATCGGGCTCTCTGCCCACGATCCCAACACCGTTGAGACGGCGACTTTCGCGCATGTGGAATTGAAGCCGCTCGTAGCGCCGTCCGTTGCGCCGCAGATGGCGCTCTACAGCTCGCTCAAGGCCATCGAGATCGATCCCGGAGCGCGACGGGCCGTTGTGGCCTACACGGCCCGGGCACGGGCGATGGCCCCGAACTGGTCGCGCGACGGCGCCTGGCTGATCTTCAATCAGGATGGAAAAATGTTTCGCGTCGCTGCCGATGCGCAGGGGGACGGAAGTGGCCCCGCTGAACCGATTTCTACCGGCGACGCGACAGGATGCAACGGCAGCCACGGACTCTCGCCAGATGGGAAGTGGCTTGCCATCACCTGCACCATGGCGTCGAATCCCGGCAATCGCGTGTACATCGTTCCTTCCACAGGCGGCACGCCGCGGCTGGTGACCAGCAATCCTGATTCTTACTTTCACACCTGGTCGCCCGACGGCAAAACCATCGTCTTCACGCGGCCGAGCCATGGCAGCGGTAACATCCATGCCATTTCAGTGGATGGGGGCACCGAGACTGCTCTCACCACTGGCTCCGGCATCAGCGACGATCCTGACTATTCGCCTGACGGGCAGTACATCTACTTCAACACCGATCGCTGGGGCGGGATGCAGATTGCGCGCATGAAGGCCGACGGCAGCGACGTGGAGCAGGTGACGCACGACAACTTCCGCAACTGGACGCCGCACCCTTCGCCGGACGGCAAGTGGGTGGTCTACATCGCTTATCCGCCCGACGTAACCACGCACGCGGCCAACAAAGACGTGGAACTGCACCTGCTGTCGACCAGCGACGGAAGCACGCGGGTTCTGACAAATTTTGTGGGCGGCGACGGAAGCATGAACGTACCCAACTGGTCGCCGGATTCGAAGTCGCTGGCGTTTGTGAGCTACGAGTTTCTGCCCGCGGAGGATCGTGGTTCGGTCGAATAGTGGCGCGGCGCCGGTGCACCTCCGGAGTGGGTCTTGACAGTCAGTTGCCATGGGCATCCGCCTGATGTGTGCGGGAGGCCGGGGGTATCCCCCCCATATTCCCTGTAAATAAGTCGCGTAGATTCATCGGCTTGACCAAATGATGCGCAGCTAAGTATGGCGAAATAAACGAGTTGGCTGTAGACGTGAGAAATAAAGGACTTATGCTACGCGATCCCCTCGATGAAACCGTAGGCGCCCGGGAGCTCTCTTCATCCTGAGTTGATTGTGCGCCTTCAGCGGGAAATTATCGGCAAATGCGTCAGGACCGGGCGCGGGAGAGCAGGTGCCGGGCCAGTTCGAGGGTAGTTGCAGCGGCGTCGGAGTCGCCGGTGGAGTAGCTGGCCAGCGCGTCGTAGAACTCGAATGAGGTGAGGGCGGCGAGGGCAGCCGCGGTTTGGTCGAGGTTGTTGCGCACGCCGCTAAGGCCGGCAATGCGTGTGGCGGCCATGAGCCGGCGGCGGTTACGTGCTTCAAGGACGCCGCCGAGAACCGGGTCGATGGCGCCGATGCCATGGACCCGGCGGAAGAGGACGCGATTGCCTGCCCAGAAGCCCAGGAAAATCTGGACGAACCGCTCCAGCATCGCCTCGGGCGTGGGCTGGGTCATGACCTCGCGCATCTTCTCCATGCCGCCATCGAGCGCCAGGACGTCAAAGAGCGCCTCGAGGACCGCGGCCCTGGTTCCAAAGAGGTTATGAATGGTCTGGCGGGTGACGCCGCTCTCGGCCGCCAGCAACCCCATGGTGAGCTCCCGGTAGCTCCCGGCCTCAAGCTGCCTACGGGCGGCGGTGAGGATGGCGGCGCGTTTCTGATCCATCTGCTCAAGGCGCTTTCCCAGGTCGTACGGACGCTTGGACGTCTCTGTTTTGGGGCTGCTCACAGTTCCGATTGTATCGCTCCATATTTAATTTGACAATATGTAAAACTAAATGTAGAGTGCGTGTAGATGGAGGTCACGCCATGAGCAGCGCGCGGGTTTTCCCATTAAAGCCTGAGCCGAGAGACAGGTTCCCGCGCTGGATCCTCGCCGGCTTCTGGGTATGTATCGTGATCGCGGTGGCAGCGGTGGTGGTGCGGGCCATCGCACTGAGCGTGCCGGTGCGCGTCGGCGGCCCTCCCGGCACCGCGGAGCTGGACACGTATTTCAAGGCGCACGCGGGGCTTACCTGGACACACATCCTGTGCGCGCTCGGGTACGTGCTTTTTCTGCCGCTTTGCTTCTGGAGGCGGACGCGGAGTTCGCCCCTGGTGATGCGGATCTTTTTCGGGCTGGGGTTCCTGGTGGCGGCGACGGCGTACGCCATCAACCTGTACGCCATCGGTGGATGGGTCGAGCGCTCCGCGATTCTCTTCTTCAATTCGCTGTTTCTGGGCGAGCTAGTGAAGGCGCTCGTGCTGCGCCGCAGCGGTGATGCCGCCGGTGCGCGGGTGTGGAGCACAAGGGCGACCGCGGTTCTGCTGGGGATTGCGACCACACGGCCGGTGGTGGGCGTGTTCTTTGCCACTTCGCTGCTGACCCACCTGACACCGCACCAGTTCTTTGGATACGCATTCTGGATCGGCTTCTCCATCAACACCATTGCAATTGAGCTGTGGCTGCGCTCACGAGGCGCGGCGGAAAGGTTTCTGAAATGACAACAACTTCCCCAATCACAACTGGTCCCGTCTCTTCTGCCTCTGTCTCGTCTGGCCCGATCGCGCCTGCGGTACACCGGGGCCCTCATCCGGGCATCCTGGCCCTGCTCTACACGGTATTGTTCTGCGTGGGACTGTATCCGGTTACCAATCTTTACAAGGAGCCTTATTGGCCGCCCCCGTGGGAGTCTGCGGCGGTGATCGTTAATTACTTCCAGCACTACGGCGCGCGGGTGATTATCTGCCTCACCCTGCAACTCGGGGCATGGGTTTGTTTTGGCATCTTTACCGCGACGGTGGTGAGCCGCTTGCATTTTCTGGGCGCGCGGGCCGCCGGGACCTATATCGCACTGTTTGGAGGGTTCCTGGTGGTCGCGGACTCCTTTGCGGGAACGATGGCGATGTGGACGCTGCTGCGGCCGGGCGTGAATGAGAACGGCACGCTGGTGCTGGCCCTGAATTACTTTTCGTATGGACTGGGCGGGCCGGGCTTTTCAGTACCAATGGGCCTGCTGCTGGCCGGCGTGTCAGTAACGGCGGCATTCATGAAGCTGCTGCCGAAGTGGGTGATTGTGTTGGGGCTGGTGCTGGCGGCGGCGGGGGAACTCAGCTGGCTGCATCTGGCAGTGTTCCCGCACCTGCTCTTCCTGATTCCGCTGGTGCGGTTCCCGGGGTTTGTGTGGGTGATTGCGGTGGGATTCCTATTACCGAAGTCGCGCGGCGTGCGGCAGGAGGCGGAGCCGGCGGGCGCGGGCCGGTAAATCACGATGCACGGGTGCGGTTCGCAGCCCGATGAGGCGGGACGGACCAGGCAGTGTCTGACGAGTCATGAAGCGATGCTCATGGGTGTCTTGCCCAAAAAGTTGCCAGAACAGCATCCCTGCCCAAGAAGTCGCAAGGGATTCCCCGCGTACCGCTGGCCTGTCGTCGGGCTGAGAGTGCTCTTACGGCGTCGATATTGTTTATTGGAGGGTTATTGCCGGGTAGCCGGTCATACCCCCGGAACTCACTTCCGGCACGCCCAAAGCACACAAACTTGATGTATATTCAAGCGTTCCCCAGAAAGGCAGATACTATGCGCCTTCATCTTGTCACGCTCTTGTGCTGCGCGTTTGGGATTGCAAGTTCTGGACAGAACTCGCCGAATCTCAAACTTTCACAAGCGTCCGCTGGAACTCTATCGGGAGATGTCTACACGAATGAAACGGTGGGAATAGTCTATGAGGTTCCCAGCGGCTGGAGCGCCTATACAGACGTAAAGCATGCAACGATGCTCGACCCAAAGAGATCGGACGGAGCGGCGAATCAGTGCTCGAAGATTCTTCTGTCGCTCCAAGCCCCTCATCCAGTTGAGGGCAGATTCAGTTCCATTGCAGTACTCATCGCCATGGACCCAAGTTGTTTTTCCAACACGCCATTTCCGCGATCATTGCAGGACAAGAAAGCGTTAGGTAAGGTCGCAGATAAGATCATCAAGCCCTTCTCAAATTCGACGTACCTGTCGCCATATGGGGTCGAGATTCGTGCATGGATGCTGCAAGGACACGTAGTGATTCAACTCGTAGGCGCGTTGACGGTCAACGCTATCGAAGGACGCCCGGCTCCGGCAAAAGAGCCGCTGAAGGTAAACACATCGTTCAGCTTCACAGAATCAAACGGATTTTGGGTCGCTTGGGCGTATTTGGCGGATGATCCCTCTTCAGAGCAATTGAATGCCGCAAAATTGACCTTTGCGAGCGCCAGTCCATAGTGAATTCTGGCGTAGTTCCCGGATTGTCGCCCAACCGGAAGTTACCTTGTCGTAAACCCGGCCCATGCCTGTGAGAGATGGGCGAATCCCTCGAAATTCGTCTCTTGCCTAAAAACTCGGACTTTTTGGGCAAAGCCCCCCTGGGGTTAAACAGGTTGGGGAAAAACTCCTGTTGGCATGGGAAACCATCCCTGAGCGGCTAAAGCCGGTCTCCTTACAACACTCTTAGCCGCAATGCTGTTCACTTAGAGGGCCTTCAAGCCAAGGAGTGTCTACCAATCCCACCCTAAACGCAAAATGTGCGTTTAGGATGGGGCACCCACCTGGTTCCGACTGCAAGCTGATCGATTAATTGAACAGAATTGGGGCTAAAGCCGCGTCGTTTTTGCCCTTTCGGGCAAGGCTGGAAGCTGTGCCCATATTGCAAAACCCATTTGCCGAGATTCGTCAGGCACTGACAAACCCGGCCGGGTAGCGGGTTTCGGGGCCGCACTGCGGCTGCCAGACACAGCGAGATTGCTGGGGCAGTCTCTCTGGCGGCCAGCGCCTGCTGCAGACTAAAAACTGCTTTCGAGGCGCTCGTGTTCGTCGGAACCGTTGCCGTTGACTTTGGGCGGAGCGGCATTCATCGGACGCTGTCCACCATTTGGCCCGGGAACGTGGTTGCGCAGGGCCGGCGGCTGAGCCTGGAGCGGCTGGTGCATGGTGACAATGATGGCTCCTGCCGGGGATTGCCCCGCGCACCGGTAGGAGTGCGGAGTGGCGGAATCGAAGTACACCGCATCGCCCGCTGCAAGCATGGTGTGGTGCTCGCTGTGGGTGAGCTCAAGTTCGCCGTCAAGCACATAGAGGAACTCATAACCGGCGTGGACGTGGGGCTTTGGTTCAACGTCCTCGGCCATGGGAATGAATTCGGCAAAGTAGGGATCCATATGGCGGTCGGGGACCATGAATCCCAGGCTCTCGAAGGTGTAGGTGGGCGGTTCGACTCCGGTCTGCGGCAGGCGCACACGGTCTTTCTGGCGGTGGACGCGGAAGATGGCGGCGGGCTCGCTCTCAAAGAAGAAGGAAAGGTCCTTGGAGAAGACCATGGCGATGCGCGCCAGGTTGCGCAGGGTTGGGACGACCCTGCCGGTTTCGAGCTGGGAGAGAAAACTCGCGGAAAGTCCGGTGTGCCTTCCCAGCTCCACCAATCCCATGGATTTTTTCAGCCGCAGCCGGCGGATCCGTTCTCCGATATGCTTTTCGGCGATGAACCGCTCGGCGGTTTCAGGATCGGCCTGAGTCTTTTGGATCTCTTCGCTTGTGACGTCAACATGGTCGGTCATCGCTGCCTTCGGCACCTCTCAATGTCAAAATCTGACGTACGCCAAGGATGCAAACGGGCTTGGTATTGCCAATATCAAAAACTCTTATTGTATTACCAAATATTATCATTATGTCCGGCGCGCCGTTCGACCGGACACCACGGTCTCAGAGTTGTTGAACCCGGCATCCGCAGAGCCAAGTGGCATTTTTCTCAAGAAGATGCCGACTTACGCAGGTCCGGGAAGGACGCTTGAACTCTGCAACCGCTTCATGCACCGCGTTATTCTGGAAAGTCCGGCGCGCGGCTCTATATACGCTTCGATGCCCGTTGCGCGGGAAAGAATGCCCGGGGTTGCTCGCGCAACCAGAGAGATCAGGGAAAAATCATGCCAGACCCCGCAGAAGTTCCAGAACTCGATACCGATCAGCATCCGCTGGCCACAATTGCCGGAATCGGCGCTTTCGAAGGCCGCTCCGTGACGTTACGGGGCTGGCTTTATAACCTGCGCGAGAGCGGCAAACTGCTGTTTCCCATCTTTCGCGACGGAACAGGCACCATCCAGGGCGTAGCCCATGTAAAAAGCGTGCCCGCCGAGGTGTTCGAGTCGCTCAAGGGTCTCACACAGGAGTCGAGCGTGGTGGTCGAGGGGCGCGTGCGCGCAGACAAACGCGCGCCGGGCGGCTACGAGTTAGACGTTGAGAACATCGAAGTGGTTCACCGCGTGCCCGAGACGGATCCATTTCCGATCTCGCTCAAGGAGCACGGCGTCGACTTTCTGATGGAGCACCGTCACCTGTGGGTGCGCACGCCGCGGCAGTCGGCGATACTGCGGATCCGCGCCGAGATCATGCGCGCGGCGGCCGAGTACTTCGACATGAACGGGTTCATCCGCACCGATCCGCCGATTCTGACGCCGGCGGCCTGCGAAGGGACTTCGACGCTGTTTCCGGTGGATTATTTTGGCGATCCGGCGTTCCTTACTCAGTCCGGGCAGCTTTATGTTGAGTCGACGGCGCTGGCGCTGGGTAAGGTTTACAGTTTTGGGCCAACTTTCCGCGCGGAGAAATCGAAGACCCGCCGGCACCTGACCGAGTTCTGGATGATTGAGCCGGAAGTGGCTTTTATGGATCTCGACGGGCTGCTCGTGCTGGCCGAGAACTTTCTTTCGCACATTGTGCAATCGGTGCTGAAGAACCGCGCGCCGGAACTGGTAACGATCGGCCGCGACGCGGCGAAGCTTGAGACCATCAAGCCGCCGTTTCCGCGGCTGCGCTACGACGAGGCCGCGGAAATGCTGAACCAGGCCCACAAGGACGGCCATCTCGAGGCGCCTTTCGAGTACGGCAACGACTTTGGCTCGCCCGACGAGACCTGGCTGAGCTCGCAGTATGACCGGCCCCTGATGGTGCATCGCTACCCGGCCGAGGTGAAGGCGTTTTACATGGAGCCCGACCCCAAGGACCCGCGCTACGCGCTGTGCGTCGACGTGCTGGCGCCCGAGGGTTACGGCGAGATCATCGGCGGCTCGCAGCGCGTTTCGAGCTACGAACTGCTGAAGAGCCGCATCGAAAAGCACAACCTGCCGCTCGAGGCCTTCCAGTGGTACCTTGACCTGCGCCGTTACGGCAGCGTGCCCCACTCGGGGTTCGGGATGGGTATTGAACGCATGGTGGCCTGGGTCTGCGGCCTCGACCACGTACGCGAGACGATCCCGTTCGCGAGGACGCTTCACAGGATCTATCCGTAGGGGTGCAAGAATCTCGGGCCCGCGCTGCCGAATCAAATTCCTGCATCAGTTCTTTTGGATCGGAGATTACCCAATGGCATTGTCTGCCACTGAAGTAAGCAACATGAAGCACGCGCCCAAGGTTGAGGGCGTCTTGCCCGCCATTCAGGAGCGCTGGAGCGCCCGCGCCTTTTCCTCGCGCGAAGTGAGCAAGCAGGATTTGCATCGCATCTTTGAGGCCGCGCGGTGGGCGCCCTCGTCGAACAATGAGCAGCCCTGGCGGTACGTTGTGGGGCTGCGTGGAACCAGCACCCATGAGAAGATCCACGAGTCGCTCATGGGCTTCAATCAGGCCTGGGCGCCCAAGGCGCCGGTGCTGATGGTGGGGCTGGCCAAGGCTAAGATGGGCCATAACGGCGCGTCGAACCTGTTTGCCTTCCACGACCTGGGCGCAGCCAGCGCCTACCTGGTCCTGCAGGCCGCGGCGCTGGGAATGACCACCCACCAAATGGGCGGCGTGGACCGCGAAAAGGCGCGAACGCTGCTGGAGATTCCCGAAGACTACCAGATTGGCGCGGCCATCGCCCTTGGCTACCAGGACGAGCCCGAGACCCTTGGCAATGAGGAGCTGATTAAGCGCGAGCTTGCTCCCCGGAATCGCAAGCCGCTCGAGGAGATTGTGTTTTCGGCGTGGGGCGAGCCTTTGAAGCTCAGCTAACAGTGGACCGTGTGCAGTGTTCCGTGGGTGGGGTGCCGAGGGGTACGCGGCCTTCAGGTTAGAGTGTAGTGTGAAGGGGATTCCGTTTGAGCGCTGCACCCTCATCGAGCCGGAAACGCAACCCGCCACGAGCCTTGCCGCATTCGACATCCCGCCGATCGAGCCAGAAATTCAGCCGGAAGCGGACGCGCGGTCTGAGCTGGCGGGTGCGCGGCATTCTCGCGGCAATTCTGCTGGTCGTTTCGCTCTTCGCATGGGCGATATTCGCGCGTCAATTTGCGCCGCGTTCAAACTCTTCGCTCAGCCGCTTTGACGCCATCATTGTCCTCGGCACTCCCGCCGACCGCGACGGCAATCCGACTCCCCGCGGGCTGGCGCGCGTCACTGAGGCCGTCCACGAATACGAGCGCGGTGTCGCGCCCCGGCTCATCTTTACCGGCGGCGCCACGGGCTACGGGTTTGTCGAAGCCCAGGTGATGGCGCACGCGGCTGAAGGCCAGGGGATTCCCGGCGCGGCGGTATTTGTAGAACCGCAGGCGCGAGACACGATTCAGAACGTCTGCTACTCCGAGCGCATTATGGACCAGCACGGCTGGCGCTCCGCCGAGGTCATTTCCAGCAACTGGCATCTCGAGCGTGCGGCCCTCATCCTCGGCCACACTCCCATTGAATGGCGCACCCATGCCGCGCCGTCGCTTGAGCCTGAAACCACCGCGCACGCCGCATACATGAACGCCGAAGAGATCGTCAAGACAGTGCGGTATCTGGTGTGGGCGCGTCAAACGGAGAGATGCGAACCCTGAACCTTTCAAGCCTGGCCGCCGGCCGCGTTGTCCCTCGCTGGTATGGTCCTGTAAGCTGTTTCATGATGCGTTTCCCAGTAAGGTTTATTGCAATTGCGGCAGCCGTTGCCGGTGTTGTTTTGTGCGCCGGAACCCCAACCCAGGCCCAGACCTCAAGTTCGAGCCAGCAGCCTCCGGCAACGGAACCTGAGAACCAGGCGCCGCCGGAGCCGGAGTACGTCCAGATCGATCCGCTGGCCAGGGTTCGCTACGACAACCGCTGGGATGTTTCGCTTGGAATGGCATACGACCACATGAAAGCCGGCCCGAACCTGCTGGAGGGCTCGAACCTCGGCGGCCTCAACGCGAGCGGCTCCTTCTGGCTCACCCGTAACTGGGGTCTTGAGGGCTCAGGCCGCGGTTACGTGGGCACCAGCGGCGCCGCACCCAACCACGCGAATTCGAATGGCGGCCCGATCGAGGGACCGTTCGTAAGCGAGTACCTTTTCACGGGCGGCGTGCAGTGGCTGGGGCCGCATAACAAGCACGGCGACCTGATTGCGCATGTCATGGCCGGCGGCGTGTACGGCAACTTCCAGAAGGACCTTCTGGGGAATCCGCCGCAGGTGGTGGGTTTCTACAACAACCAGGTTGCTCCGGCGATCATCATCGGCGGGCATATGGACCTGAATCGATCGGAGCATTGGGTCTTCCGCATCACGCCGGACGCGGTGTGGACGCGCTACAGCATCAATTACACCCCGTTTATTACGCAGAACGACCTCAATTTCGCCATTTCGGTGGGGCTGCAGTACAAGTTCACCAGGATCAAGCGGTCGCACGACAAGAAAAAGAATTGGGTTTCGGGCTGGTAGCCGGCGGTTCGGCCCCGCCATAGCTGAAATAGACCTGAAGATGCGCTGGGGAGCGAGGCGCACCCGCGCGTTTTATCCCGGCTTCATTCAATCCAGTTGACTCAGGCCAACTCCCCCGTCTATTAATTCATCGATATGCATGGTGGACGAAGGTTCATCGTGGTGTGGTATTCTCCAGCGTTCGATGCTGCGGCCGGCAATGGGCCTCCGAAAGCGAACGTGAATTCGGATCGCTGCGCGCCGGCGGGCAGGATCAGACTTATGGGGATTCCGGAACATGTATACCCAACCTCCCATCATGCAAGGCCGCCGGCTCCCCTTTTGGCTGCGGCGACTTGAGTGCTACGGCTTCGGGATACAGCAATTCTGGAATGGCTAAAGGCAACCTGAGTAGATCGAGAGACCGATGGATATGAGAGACACCCTCGGAGTATTGCTTGCGGGCGGCGCGGGAGAACGCTTGTTTCCCCTGACCCGCGACCGCGCCAAGCCGGCCGTACCGTTCGGCGGGCACTATCGCATTATCGACATCACGCTATCGAACTGCATCAATTCCGGCCTGCGGCGAGTATACGTGCTCACGCAGTATAAGGCGCTCTCGCTCAACCGTCACATCCGCGAAGGGTGGACGGGAATTGTGGCGCAGGAGCTGGGCGAGTTCTTTGAGGCGCTTGCCCCGATGCAACGCACCGGCGCCAACTGGTATATGGGCACGGCCGACGCAGTTTACCAGAACATCTACTCCATCGGAAGCGAGCAGCCCACGTACGTGCTCATCCTGTCGGGCGATCACATCTACAAGATGGACTACAGCCGCATGCTGGCCCACCACAAGGAGACCAATGCCGATGTAACATTGGCCACGCTGCCGATTGCGCCCGACGAGGTTTCGCGCTACGGCGTGGTTGAGGTCGGACCTACGGGCGAAGTGCGCGGCTTCCAGGAGAAGCCAGCATCCACCAGCTTCCGGTCGCCCTTTAATCCCGACACAGTCGACGCCTCGATGGGCGTCTACATCTTCAGCACTGAGGCGCTGCTCAAAGCGCTTATCGCCGATGCCGACGATCCCGACTCGAAACACGACTTCGGCCACAACATCCTGCCCGACCTGCTGGGCAAGAAGAAAATGGTGGCCTACAGTTTTGTAGACGAGAACAAGAAGCAGGCCCTTTACTGGCGCGACGTGGGCACGCTCGATGCCTATTACGAGGCCAACATGGACCTGTGCTCAGTCTCGCCCATCTTCAACCTTTACGACAAGAGCTGGCCCATCCGCACCCGGGTACGGCAATATCCGCCCGCCAAGTTCGTATTCGGCGAGCCGGGCCGTTCCGGCATGGCCGTAAACTCGATCATCACCGCCGGCGCCATCATTTCGGGTTCGGTGGTGTCAAACTCGGTGCTCTCGCAGGATGTGCGCGTCAACTCCTACTCTGAGGTTGACTCAAGCATCATCTTTTCGCACGTGAATATCGGACGGCACTGCCGCATCCGGCGCGCAATCATCGACCGCGACGTTCATATGCCCGAGGGAACGGTCATCGGCTACGATCCGGTTGAAGACAAGCGCCGCTACTTTGTAACGCCTTCCGGGCTGGCGATTGTGACCCGCGACGCTTCGCTGTTTGAGAACCCCGTGGACCCGGCGTTCGGAGACCGGTACTAGGGTGAATGGCCCAGTAGAGTGAGCAGGCCTTAGTGGCATGTCGCAGAGTAAACGTTACTAACTGAAATGCACCAATATGAGTGTGGCTATTTCCACTGAGTTGATCCTCAACGCTTGCCAACGAGACGAAGGTCAAGCATTACGTGAGTGGCTCATAGCCCTGAAGCGGGCTAACCTTGCGGCTCTACCGCCTTCGGCGATACTCTCGCGTAATGCGACCACTTCGCTATTCCATCAACGTCACATTGGACGGCTGTTGCGATCATCGAGCAATCACACCGGATGAAGATTTGCATCGTAACGCGGTCGAGAACCTCAAGCGGGCCGATGCCCTCCTACTTGGCCGGGTGACTTACGAAATGATGGAGGCGGGGTGGCGGCAGCCGGCGCCGGCTGGGGCGAGGCCTGAGTGGATGGAACCCTTCGCCCGCACGATCGATGCGGCAAAGAAGTACGTCGTGTCGAGCACCCTCAACCGCGTCGATTGGAACGCGGAACTGGTGCGCGGAGATTTGGAGAAGGCCGTTCAGCAGCTCAAACAGGAGCCGGGTAAGGGACTGTTCACGGGAGGCGTGAAGCTCCCGCTGGCGTTGGCGGAGCTGGGATTGATCGATGAGTACGAGTTCGTGGTGCATCCCAGGCTGGCGGGTCACGGGCCGACGCTATTCGCGGGGCTTTCGAAGCATGTCGACTTGAGGCTCGTGAGCCGGCTGGAATTCGGCTCGGGGGCGGTGGCCATGCGGTATGAGCCGAGAAGATAGCCGTTGGGCTTGTTAGCCTGAGCCGGCCCCATCATGGAACAACTCAGGCCGATCCAGTGGAAATATTCCCATCCGGCCCGCCGCATCCGCAGCAAAGTTATCTCTGCAATACGCCACCAGGTTTGGAGCGCCGGACTGAACCGGATGGGGTGCGGGCGTCCCCGCCCGCACTCAACCCGTCACTTCCGCGCACAACTCCTCACGCTCCACAAGCTCCTCTTCCTTCGACTCACTTAATATGTCGAACACATTCGCGTAGAGGCCGTTGCAGCGGCTCACGCGCTGGTGGCGTTTGGCGAGAAAGCCGAACCGGAACTGCGCGGTGGTTTCGATCTGGCGCACGAAGGCCGGGGTAAAAAACTCGCGGGCGTTGGCGATAGCTGCAACGATCAACGAGCGCCAGCTAGTGCGCAGCAGATTCTTGAGCGCATACGAACCGTGCGCGAATTGGTCCATCTCAGTGCCGATGCGCTCGGCGTAGTTCAAGAGCTGACAGACGAGCGCATCGAGCGGCACACCGTTGGCGGCCGCAACCGTGAACAGCGTCGCGGCGCCGCGGCGCAGATCTTCGCGCACATCCTGCAGGTCGTCGCCGAGCTGAAGCAGCGCACCCCAGTCGAAGGCCAGGCGGCTCTCCTGCGCGCTCACGCATCCGCGCACCAGACATGCATCGGCCAGCACCGACGTACCTCCCTTGGCACAACTGATGGCCAGGATGCGATCGGCGGACGGCGCGCCGTGGAGGCGCGGGCGGAAGAAACCGGTGCGCAGGAACCGCGGCAGGCGAGGGTTGGAGCGGTTCGCCGTCAACTGGGCGATGCTCTCCTCCTGCGCCTGGTGAATGGCCAGCATGCTGTCGAAGACTTGAGGGTACAGCGCGCGCGGGTACTGGCTTTCAACCATCTCGACCAGGGTCCAGACCGATGCCTCGTGCGGATTCGCGGCCGCAAGCGATACCCCGCGCAGCCGCTGGCGAAAGCGCAGGCAAAACTCGCGCTTGGCGGCGGGAGATTCACCCTCGGCATCGAGAAAGTTGTCGGTATACGGATAAAGCAGGCTGTAGCCCGTGATTGAAGGCGTGATGCGGGCCGGCTCGCCGAGCAGGGGTTGCAGGCCGCAGACGGTCCAGGCGTTGCGGCAGGCCTGGATGATAGACGCCATGGTCAACCCGGGGTCGAAGCGGCGCGAGCGGCGTGTAAACTCTGCGCCGGCGGGCAGAAAGATGCCGGTGATGAGGTCGACGGCGTCGGCGGGAAGCGATAGCGCCACGGTTGCGAATTCGCTGAAGACTTTGAGGATGCGCTCCTGCGCCGCAAGACGACCGGCGCGGCTGTGCCTGACGGCTTCAGACTCGCGCTCGACTGCGTGCATGGCGCGGTCGTACTCCGCCTCGCGGCGATGCTGGTCGCGCGGCGTGTATCGCGTGGCCGGCGGCAAAGGCAGGCCGGCGCACGCGCGCCACGCTGCCGAGGTGCGGGCAACCTGTTGCTCCACCCATCTGCAGTCAATGGTTTCGCTCATCGGTCCTTGGTACGGATACGCGGTGCGGGGAGTTCCGTAGACGCCAGCGCGTGGGTTGCGGATGGGCGGCAGCCATTAGTCTTAAATAAGACGTTTTGGGGAGGGTTGCGATGGCGGAGGCGGTGTTGACGACGGAGCGGACACGGGAACAGAAGATTGACCAGTTGGCCGAGGTTGCGGTGAAGGTGGGGCTGGGGCTGAAACCAGGGCAGGAACTGCTGATGACCGCGTCGCTTGACGCGCTGCACCTGGCGCGGCGAATCACCGAGCACGCGTACCGCGCGGGCGCCACGCTGGTGACGACGCTCTTCACCGACGACGAAGCCACGCTGATGCGCTACCGCTACGCGCCAGACGCGAGCTTTGACCGTGCCCCCGGCTGGCTCTACGATGGCATGGGCGCGGCGTTCAAGGCCGGTACTGCGCGGCTGGCCATCGCCGGCGGCAATCCGTCGTTGCTTTCCAATGAGGACCCTGAAAAGGTGGGCCGCGCCAACCGCGCCATGTCGCAAGCGTACCGGCCGGCGCTCGAGCTTATCACGCGGCATGAGATCAACTGGACCATCGTTTCAAGCGCCACGCCGGCATGGGCTGCGGCCATGTTCCCCAACGACGCGCCCGATGCCGCGCTGAGCAAGTTGTGGGACCTGATTTTTGCTACCACGCGCATCGGAGGCGACGACCCGGTGAACGCGTGGAAGTCCCACGACGATGGGCTGCAGAAGCGAGCGAAGATGTTGAATGAGAAGCGCTACGCCGCGCTCAAGTATCGCGGGCCGGGGACGGATTTCAAGCTGGGGCTGGCTGACGACCACCTGTGGCTGGGCGGAGGCACAACCGCGGGCAACGGCATTTACTGCATCCCCAACATGCCGACCGAAGAGGTGTTCAGCACGCCGCACAAGGCACGCGCCGAGGGGACCGTCACGGCCACCAAGCCGCTCTCGCACATGGGGACGATGATTGAGGGGATCCAGGTGCGTTTTGCCGAAGGCCGCATCGTCGAAGCCAAAGCCACGCGCGGGCAAGAGGTGCTTCAGAAGCTCATCGACACCGACGACGGCGCACGGCGGCTGGGCGAAGTGGCGCTGGTACCGCACTCGTCGCCCATCGCGCAGAGCGGTCTTGTCTTTCTCAACACGCTCTTCGATGAAAATGCGGCGTCGCACATCGCGCTCGGCCAGTCGTACTCGTCGTGCCTCATCAACGGCGACAAGCTCTCAAAAGAAGATCTCGCCGCGCGCGGCGCCAACGAAAGCCTGATTCACGTGGACTGGATGATCGGGTCAGGCGATCTGGATATCGACGGCGTGACCGCAACAGGAGCGACGGAGCCGCTGATGCGCAAGGGGGAGTGGGCGTAGTCCGAAACTCCCGAGAATTGGGTGCCCCTGGTCCCTCGCACTTGGGGACCAGGGAAGACACTCAACTTGGCTGGTTTAGTTTCCAGGCGCATACTATCTCCATGGCCACGCTGCCCAACACGGAAGAACTCTGGACTGTGCGGGAATACCTGCGCACGAGCTGGAGCCCGGACCGCGAGTACGTTGACGGGCATATCGAGGAGCGGAATTTGGGCGAGAAAGAGCACTCTCTGATTCAGCGCTACCTGACCTTCTTCTTTATGCTCAAACGTGAAAATTGGGGCGTTGAGGTCTTCCCGGAACTAAGAACCCAGACTCAGGCCCGCCGGTTCCGTGTGCCCGATGTGCTTGTAATGCGCAAGAGCGATCGGTTTGAGCGCTACGTAACCACGCCGCCCCTGATCGCCATCGAGATTCTTTCTCCCGAAGACTCACTCACGGCGATGCGAGCAAAAGCCGCGGAGTATCGCGGGTTTGGCGTCGAACATATCTGGATCATCGATCCGGAGCCGCGCATTGCCTACCGCTATTCCGGCACTGCGCTCGAAGAAGTGCAATCCGGCGAACTCACCGTGCCGGAAACGCCGATTCGTGTCGTGCTCGGCGAGTTGTTTGCGGAACTGGACCGGGCTTAGACAATGCCTCAGGACGGAAATGAATCGAGCGACCGGCGCCCTCGAAGAGTTGGAAAACCCCGCACGTGGAAGCTCGTGATCGGACTGATACTCACTTATCTGGCAGTTAATAGTTGGCTCGCACCGAATCGCAATATTCCTGCTGCGTTACAGTATTCGAATGAAACACAGCGAATCAGCGGCGAGATCACTCAATTCTTAATTTTTCTGCTCGGAATCTGGCTCATTGCAGATTGGGCTCGCAAGTTGTGGCTGATTCGCAGACGACAACCCTCGAACGAGCATGCAACCGAGCAGAATCCTGTTGGAGATTCGAAGGCCTAAGGCCAGGAGCTCAACGCTGTTTCCCCTCAGCTCTTCGCCACCCTGATTCCCAGCTCCCGCAGTTGCTGCTCGGTGACCGTGGTCGGCGCTTCGGCCATCAGGTCGATGGCCTTGGCCGTCTTGGGAAACGCAATTACCTCGCGCAGATTGGCTGCGCCCGCCAGCAGCATCACAATGCGGTCGAGGCCCAACGCAATTCCTCCATGCGGAGGCGTGCCGTACTCCAGCGCATCGAGAAAGAAACCGAATCGCTTCTTCGCTTCCTCCTCGCTGATCCCCAGCGACGCGAAAATCTGTTGCTGCACATCCTTGCGGTGAATGCGGATTGATCCCGAACCGAGTTCGAGGCCGTTCAGCGCCAGGTCGTAGCAGTCGGCGCGCACGCTGGCCGGATCGGTGACGAGGTTGGCCATATCGGCCTCGTAGGGCGCGGTGAACGGGTGATGCGCAGGAACCCACTTGCCCGTGGCCACGTCGTACTCGAACATCGGGAAGTCGACGATCCAGATGGGATGAAACGCCGCCGATCCGTCGACCGCATCCGACACGGCGCTCCGCGCATGAGCGTTTTGCACGACTTCGTCCGTAACACCAAACGCCCCATGCTTATCGGCGTACTTCTTCGCCAGTTCGCTGCGGAAGTTGCCCGCCGCCGCGTACACGTTGATCTCACGCTCCGACAACCGCCCCGGAAATTTCGTATCGCTAGCCTTGATGTGGTGCGCCGGATCGCCGGCCACCACGATCACAAAATCCGCCTCAGCCGCGCCGGCAAGCTCGCGCACCTTCGCCGCGGCCTCGGGCAGGCTCTTCGCCAGCCGCTTGAAGTCGTCGATAAACTTGGCGCCCTTCTTCAAGTCGAAGAGCGGGTGATTGTCTTCGCGCTCTTTGCGGCTGAGCTCGCCCACCTTGGGAATGCGCAGCGCCACTACCGGCAGCGCCGGATCGATCTGCAGCGTGGCCAGGTTCTCGTCAGTAAATGCCGGGCGCACATCGGTCAATCCCGGCAGCCGCATGTCGGGCTTGTCGGTGCCGTAGTTGCGCATCGAGTCGTCGTACGTAATGCGCGGGAACGGGGTGGGCAGAGTGACGCCCGCCGCGGCAAAGGCCGCAGCGACGAACTTCTCGACCACGCCAAACACGTGCTCACGGCGCGGATAGCTCATCTCGAGATCGACTTGCGTGAACTCAAGCTGGCGATCGGCGCGCAGATCTTCATCGCGGAAGCACCGCGCAATCTGGAAGTACCGGTCAAAGCCGGAGATCATCAAAATCTGCTTGAAGATCTGGGGCGATTGCGGCAGTGCATAGAACTCGCCGGGATGCACGCGGCTGGGAACCAGGAAATCTCTGGCCCCCTCGGGCGTGGACTTGGTGAGGATGGGTGTTTCGATCTCGAGAAATCCCTGGCTGCTCAGGCTCTCGCGCACGGCCAGCGTAATGTCATGGCGCAGGCGGAAGTTGCGCTGCATTTCGGGCCGGCGCAGGTCGATGTAGCGGTACTTGAGCCGCAGCTCTTCGTTCTGGATGGCCTCTTCAGCCGGCGAAAACGGCGCCAGGTGCGCGTCGTTGAGCACGCGCAACTCGGTGGCCTCGATTTCGACTTCGCCCGTCACCATTTTGGGATTGATAGCCTCAGGCGCGCGCAGCCGCACCTTGCCCACTGCGGCTACAACATATTCCGGCCGCACCTGCTCGCCCTTTGCATGGCCCTCGGGGGTCAGCTCCTTGTCGAGCACAATTTGCGCAATGCCGGTGCGGTCGCGCAGGTCGAGAAAGATCAGGTTGCCGTGGTCGCGGCGCCGGTTGACCCAGCCCATCAGGACAACCCGCTTGCCTGCATCGGCGGTACGCAGCGCGCCGCACATATCGGTACGTTCAAGATTGCCTAAAAAGTCGAGCACTACCTTTTCCTTCTACGCTCTCAATGAAAGAGAAAACTTTGGACAACAGAAAACCTTGGGTGCCCCAGCTCCCTCGCATGTGGGGACATGGGAAACGAAGTATGTTGAATCGCCGCCGCTAGTTTTTCAGGAATTCTGCCAGCTCAACCCGCGGGACCTTCGTTTGCGCACCTGTTGCGAAGTCCTTCACTGTCAGGATACCGGAACTGAGCTCGTCTTCGCCCAGGATCACGATCTTGCGCGCGGCTTTGTCGGCGGCTTCGAATGATTTCTTGAGCCGGAAGCTGCCGTCGCCCAGCTCGACGCTTAGCCCGCCGCGGCGCAGCTCGCGCGCCAGCTTGAGCGCAGCAGCGTTGAGGCTCTCACCAAGCGGCGCAATATACGCGTCGACCCGGTCAGCGGGTTTGGCGTTTTGGTTGGACTCTGCGGCCTGGAGAGTGAGCACCAGCCGGTCCAATCCCATCGCAAACCCGATCCCCGGCGCCTTGGGTCCGCCAATCGCCTCGCTCAGCCCGTCGTAACGCCCGCCACCCAGGATTGCGTTCTGCGCGCCAAGACCGCCGTGCGTAAATTCAAAGGCCGTGCGCGTGTAGTAGTCGAGCCCGCGCACCAGGCGAGGGTTGCGCGTATAGGGCACGCCCGCTGCGTCAAGAGCTGAAGTGACGCCGGCAAAGTGCGCTATCGAGTCTTCGCCGAGCGAGCCGGCGATGGTTGGCAGCGTGGCGATGATCGGCTGATCTTCGGGAACCTTGCAGTCCAGCACACGCAGCGGATTGGTCACCGCCCGCCGCTGGCAGTCCACGCACATCCGTCCCACCACCGGTTCCAAAGCCGCACGCAAAGTGTCGTTATACCGCGCCCGGTCCGCCGCCGACCCCACCGAATTCAGCTCCAGCGTCCAGCCGGTAATGCCCATCTCGTCCAGCAGCGTCGCCAGCATCTCCAGCACTTCCGCATCGCGCAGTGGGCTTTCTGACCCGGCACTGGGCGGCCCAATCACCTCGGCGCCAATCTGCCAGAACTGCCGGTAGCGTCCCTTCTGCGGCCGCTCCCGCCTGAACTGCGGACCTATGTAATAAAGTTTCTGCAGTTGCCCCGTCTCGCCCAGCTTGTGCTCAATGTAGGCCCGAACGACGCCGGCGGTGTTTTCGGGGCGGAGGGTGAGGGATTGCGAGGATTTGTGAAAGGTTCCTTGAAGCTTTTCGACTAAGATGCCCCCTTCAGCAGCGGCCTCCGAGTCCCCTGGAACGGGCGAAGGGATAACGAGCCTTCCCCTAATCGTCTTTTCGTAACGAGTGAACTGGCGGGGACTTTCTTGTGCTTTTGTTACTGCATCGGCTAACGCTTTTAGTACAGACCCGTCGGCGCGAGTGCTAAACATCACAATTTCTGTGATGTGAAGCTCATCATAAGAGCATGCGAGCGCTGTAAGGCCCTCGCGCGGCGAGTGTATCTCTTCTTCTTCGAAGGATTCTCTCCCATGGGCTCGACGCCAGGCGTCAATGAGGGCTTGCCTGTCAAATCGTTCCCCATCCTCCCACGTAAACATCTCCTTCGACACAATGTCGGTCTCTTCGCCAACGCCGCGGGCAAACAGGCCGGTGTCTTCAAAAATGGGGGTGCGAATCTCGCCGAAGTTGTACCGGGCGAAAACGCGACGGGCTGCTGCTTCGATGCGATTCCAGAGCGCAGTCTCCGGCGGCAAAAGGTCGCGCGTTCCGCGCACCGCTTTCAGTGTTTGACCCATAGTGCTAACCTTTTCAGCAACTTCTTAGGATACAAGGTGGGAACGATGATCTTTCATACTGTCTCAATCACCGCTTTTCTGGCGAGCCAGGTAAATCAGGCTCCGATTGTCGTTCAATGTGCACCGCCAGCGCCCGGTCCGTGGTGGAAGTGGCTCTTGCCAACGATAGTCCAAACCGTTGTGAGCTTGGCATCGATTACTGCCGGCGTATGGATTGCTGTAGCGTCATTTCGCGCGAACAAGAGAAAGGAACATGAGCAGTGGGTTCGTGATCAGAAAAAGACTGAGTGGAGCGGACTGCTAAGGGCTGCCGCACAGATTCGCAAGATCATGCCCCCAGGCTTAATGAATTCACTTGAACGCGCAACATTGATCCGTGAGGGCCTGAAGCTGCCGTTGCAAGAATTTGAGAGTATCGCTGCAGGTTGTATTTTTCTGAGTGACTTCTTCAGTGATCGAGACAAACGCGAAAAGTTCTACAACTTCATCCACGACGCTGACACTACGATTGAGGGGATTTCAGTTTGCTCCGATCAGATTCGGTATCTGAAATCTCCCGATCCCGACCTGACTGATCAGCAGAGAGAAAACGCAATCGGAAAGGCCACATTGCGCCTAGGCCAATTGGCCGACGAAATCACTGAAAGGTCGCTGAACTTTCACAACTGGCTTCGATTCGAGGCTGCTGAGTCAATCGAGGCAGCTAAATGAGCATTACATGGCCGCTCCTTCTAATCACGCCCTCTTCCTGATCACTTCCCTCAATGCGCCATCAATCCGCGTCTGCCAGCCCCGCCCGCCAGCCTTGAAGTGTTCAATCACCTCAGGCGACAGCCGCAGCGAGACCAGCTTCTTTGTCGGCGCCTTTTGCGGGCCGCGCTTGCCTCGCCGCACCACTTTGCCATGACGAATAAGATCGGCCTGGGCGAAGAAGGCCCGCGTAGCCTTCTCGTCGTTCGGGTCATAGGGGCCATCTTCCGGCTCATAGGGAATCGCATCGCCCTCCTTGCGGGCCTGCACGCGATCCCAATCGGTTTTACTTTGTGCCTCATCCCAAACGTACACGATTTAATTGTAGCTACATTTTGAGCGGATTGCGACGCCCTGCCCCCGCCGCCACATCCCGGAAGTGCCAACGGGCCTTGGCGGTCCGCTCATTCCTGCAACCGTCCGTGATTCCGCGCCGGGAAGCTATCATCGGAATTGCGAGTCCAATCCAGCGGCCATCCCCAACCACGGCCGCCCCAGAAAAAAGAGCAAGCCCCAGGAGGAGCGCCTCATGCCCACCTCTCAATCCGACGCTCTTGTGGTCTATGGCGTAACCGGCGATCTGGCCCACAAGATGATCTTCCCCGCGCTCTATGCCATGGTCAAGAGCGGAACACTCAATGTCCCCGTCATCGGTGTCGCCTTTCCCAAATGGTCGCTCGAGCGGCTGCACCGGCGCGTGGCGCAAAGCATCAGGCAATCGGGCGGAATCGACAACAAGCGCGCCTTCGATCATCTTTTGTCGCTGCTGAAATATGTCAGCGGAGACTACAACGACAGCAAAACTTTTGCGGCCATCAAGGCGGCGCTCGGCAAAGCCCGCCGGCCGGCGCACTACCTCGCCATTCCACCTTCGCTCTTCGGCACCGTAATCAAGGGGCTGGGCACAGCCGGCCTGGCCCAGAATGCGCGCGTCATTGTCGAAAAGCCCTTTGGGCGCGACTTGGCTTCGGCTCGCGCGCTTAATCGCGTGGCGCGGTCCGTATTCCCTGAAGACTCCATCTTCCGCATCGATCACTTCCTCGGCAAGGAAGCGATCATGAATATCCTCTATTTCCGCTTCGCCAATTCGTTTCTTGAGCCCATCTGGAATCGCAACTACATTTCCAGCGTTCAGATTACCCTGTCTGAGGAATTCGGCGTGGGAACGCGCGGCGCTTTTTACGAGTCCGCCGGCTGCCTGCGCGACGTGATACAGAATCATCTCTTTCAAATCGTCGCACTGCTTGCAATGGAACCGCCGGCAGGCCGGCACTTTGCAGCCGTGCAAACCGAGAAGGCGACCATATTCAAGGCCATGCGTACTTTGACGCCCGCCGACCTGGTGCGCGGTCAATACGTGGGCTACCGGCAAGAGAAGGACGTAGCCAAAAACTCCGATGTTGAAACGTATTGCGCCCTTCGGCTCTTCATTGACTCATGGCGCTGGGATGGCGTGCCCTGGTATCTGCGCTCGGGCAAGTATCTGCCCGCCACCGCAACTGAGGTTCTTGTGGAGCTCAAAACTCCACCGCAAAAGCTTTTTGCAGATGCAGCCACAGCTCCCGGCGAGGGAAACTATCTTCGTTTCAGGCTCTCGCCCAACGCCGCAATCGGATTGGCCGCTCGCGTAAAGCGCGCAGGCGAAGAGTTCATTGGCGAGCAGCGGGAGCTGTATTTGCTCGAACAGCAGCCGGGCGAAGAGACTCCGTACGAGCGGCTGCTGGGCGACGCCATGAAGGGCGATGGCGGCCTCTTTACTCGCGAAGACGCGGTAGAAGCAGCATGGGAAGTGGTCGATCAGGTACTCAGGCACCATCCCCGTGTACGCCCTTACAAACGCGGCACCTGGGGACCCAAACAGGCAGACGCCCTCATCGCGCCGGCGGGGATCTGGCACAATCCCAGCGGCGCCGGCTCATCCTGATCCCCGCTCTTTCTAACCGTGGGCTGCAGACGGTCAATCTGAATGCATGGAGACTTGCGCTCGGCGTCGGAGCCGCACCCGTCGAGTAAATTCATCTCGTACCACGAGTGCCTCGCATGAACTACTGCGAACAATGCGGATCGACCTCTTTCGATGAGCAGGGATTCTGCCGAGGTTGCGGCGCGCGCCGGCCGGGACTCGCCGCGGCCGGGCCTCACAGCGCGCCAGGCGCCAACCCTTCTGCAATCTCACCGCAGGGGGTTGTGCAATCCGTGGGCTCCATCCCGCTGGCCCAGGCTCAGGTAAAAAGCGTCTGGCGCGCGGTTGTCCTCGCATTCCTCCTTGGCCCGTTGGGAATGATATACAGCACCGCTCTCGGTGCGGTGGTTATGGCGGTCGTGTCGGTCTTGGCGATGCTTTTTCTCAACAACGTTCTCGCGTGGTTGCTGGTGCCCGCGATCTGCGCGGTGTGGGCCGGCCTTGCTGCCCGCTCCGCAAACAGCATCTACTAAAACGCCCTTCCGCGCCCATCATGCGAGACGCTTAACTGCTGCTCAACCAATCCTTTGAATCCTGACTGCACTCAACGCATCTCACCTGCCATGGAATACCGTCTTCTGGGAGGCTCAGGCCTCAAAGTTTCAGAGTTGAGTTTCGGCACCGGTACCTTTGGCGGCGGCAACGAGTTTTTCAAGGCGTGGGGTGAGACTCAGGACGCCGAAGCCAGGCGCCTGGTGGACCTGTGCATCGACGCCGGCATCAACCTCTTCGATACCGCCGACGGCTACTCCGACGGCCTTTCAGAGCAAATTCTGGGCCGCGCGCTCAAGGTCAAGCGTGACCAGGCGCTCATCTCCACCAAAGCCTACTTTCCCATGGGCCCCGGCCCCAACGACATGGGCACCTCGCGCCATCATCTGCGCGTGGCGCTCGAGGCCAGCCTGCGCCGCCTGGCCACCGACTACATCGACATCTACCACCTGCACGGCTTTGACGCGCTCACGCCGATTGAAGAAGTCCAGGAGACGCTCAATACCTTTGTCCGCGAAGGCAAAGTGCGCTATATCGCCGCGTCGAATTTTTCGGGCTGGCACCTGATGAAGTCGCTGGCCGTAGCTGATCGATACGGCTGGACGCGCTTCGTTGCCCACCAGGTGTACTACTCGCTGATCGGCCGCGAATATGAGTGGGAGCTGATGCCGCTCGGCATCGATCAAAAAGTTGGCGCGCTGGTCTGGAGCCCGCTTGGCTGGGGACGGCTGACCGGCAAGCTGCGCCGCGGCCAGCCCATCCCCGAAGTCAGCCGCCTGCACAAGACCGCCGAGGCAGGCCCTCAGGTTCCCAACGAATACCTCCACAAAGTTGTCGATGCGCTCGACGCTGTCGCCGCCGAGACCGGCAAGTCCATTCCGCAGATCGCGATCAACTGGCTGCTGCACCGGCCCACGGTTTCGTCCGTCATTTTGGGCGCGCGCAACGAGGAGCAATTAAAGCAGAACCTGGGCGCGGTGGGATGGAGCCTGACCGCCGGGCAGATTGCGGCGCTCGACCGCGCCAGCGCGCAACAGCCGGTCTACCCCTACTGGCACCAGAGGAACTTTGCGGAGAGAAACCCGCTGCCGGTGTAAGAAATGCAGCCAACGGCGAATAGCCAGTAGCCAAAAGAATGCACAGATTGGTCAGCCCCGGCGGCTTGAGGCCAACCGGGGCTGGTGTGGGTTCGATTCGGCAAAAGGACCTGTAAGCCGAATTCTGTCGTGTGCGGTCATTCCTCTAGGCGAAGCGTCACCGCTTGCGCTCATCAGCGACCTACCCGGAGGTTCCGGCCATTGCATGGAGCAGACTTGCGACGAAGTATCGCCGCCTGAAAGCTCCACTGGAGCAGCCTTACGGCATCGGGCCGATGCCGGGCACGAGCCTTGCTCCTGACTCGCGCCTCCCTCCCTATTTGGTCTTGCTCCGTGTGGGGTTTACCCTGCCTCCGACATTACTGCCGGAGCGGTGCGCTCTTACCGCACCTTTTCACCCTTACCACTGCACGAAACAACTCCAGAGAGCTGCCCCACGCAGTGGCGGTATGTTTTCTGTGGCACTGGCCGTCCACGGGCCTTGAAGCCCGCGTCCCGGACGTTATCCGGCACACTGCCCTGCGGAGTTCGGACTTTCCTCTCCCGAAAGCCCCGGCTCTCGCCAAGACTCCGGCAGCGACCGCCCAGTCCTCCTGCCAGTTGTTAGTCTACCGCAGTTGAGGGTTTACCAATTGCGATAAGGGATTTTGGAGGGTACGACTTCGACATGGGAAAGGCCCATTTCCTTGAGGCGGAGTTGAAGACCATGGGCAGCCTGATCCTTATTTGCGGAAGGTCCCACGAAGATTGCGCGTAAGGTTGAATCCTCGGTCGCTAACTGAAGTGGAAACTCTACGTAAGGGATGTTCTCGGAGCGAAAACACATTTTCTCGGTATCTGGTTTGTGTTGGAATATCCACTTTATGAGCCTGTACTCATTTTCCTCTTGAAACCCAATGTGCTTAAAGATCCCGCAGACTAATAGCATGTCAAGAACGAAACGCATCACTTTGTTGTTTCTGGTCTGATCTTGGCTCAATACTTTTTGCAGTGACTCGGGATTCTTGAGATCGTCAACTGCGAACTGGTCGCTCTGGGATTCAAACCATTCCTTGACGTGGGCCGTTACCATCTCAAGCGTCTCGTTTTCGCCCTGGTCATCTGAATCTTCTGAATATGTGCAAAAGGCGTCGTAGCAGCAATTATGGTTCTCTGGAAGTTGCCGAATCTGTCGAACCAGCTTGAAGTCAAATGCAAGGCAGTAGCCTTGCACGCCGGGTGCGTAGCCGCGCCATTGGCTCAAGCGATCGCCGCCTCGTCCATCTTCGACCTGTCGCTTTTCTTGAAACTCATTTTTGGTATAGGAGGCGCAAAAGGAAACGACGTAGGCGTCGACGCCGGTGTAGAGCCTCTGAAGGTAGTCAACCAAAGTCTTGGCGGATTTTTCAGATTTGAAGCGCTCGAGGGCGATTTTAAAAATGGCGTCTTTGTACATTTCCAACCCAAGCCGCCTCTCCATGCTGTCATTCAGAAAGCGGTAGTGCGTCGCCCAAATCCTTTGGGACGAAAGGATCCCATCCAGTCCCCTTTGTCTCGTGTAGTGAAAAAGCAACTCCGGCTTGGCCTGATCCGCATTCTCCTTGTGTTCTTCCATACTCACTCTTCGCCTTCCCGGAGTTCTTCAAGCACTCTCGCAATCTTCTGGCGCAAATCCGGTATGTCCGCCTCGACGGTGTCCCAGATCATCGGCAGGCTTACCGCAAAATAGCCGTGCGCGACACGATTTCGCATTCCATAGATCTGGGCAAATGGGATTGAGGGGTATCTGGCGGAAATGCTCGCATCGGATTCCAGGAGACGGTTGGCGGCCTCCCCGATGATCTCAATATTGCGAACTACGGCGTCTTGCTTGAGCGTGTCGGCGAAAAACTCCTCGCGGCTCATTCCCCTGGTGTAGTCCAGAACGCGATCTACCGCATGGAGGATATGGCCGACGAAATCTCTGGCGGTGAGGTCTTGCTTGCTCATAGCGGAGCGGCTTCGGCGAGCACCTTGTCACGGAACTTAGGGTGGATTTCCTCGGGCGTGCGCAGGTCGATCTTTACGCCCGTCACCGAGGCCAAGCGGGACTGAAGCAATTCCATGGCGAGCAAGCTTGCGCGCGGAGCGGGATCAATGAGGATGTCCAGGTCGCTGCCCTCCCCGTCCTCGCCGCGCAACACGCTCCCGAAGACGCGCGGGTTCGCCATCCCCGCTTGGAGAACAAGCTGGCGAATCGTCTCGCGATATTTCGGCAACGCTTCAGAGGGTCTCATCTAATCGTTCCCGCGGAGCAGCAGATCCTCGGGAATCTCGACGGCGATAGTTTTGCCGATGTGCGCGATTTGGGTGCTCATGAACTGCTCCTGCGCCAATCTTAAGCCAACTTGTGCATGAACGCTAAGGGCCAGTTGTTGAACCTGGCACGCTTATTGTGGTTCTGGTGTGGCTTGATCAATATCCCACAAGAGTAACGTGCGGCAAGTCAAAATTTTTCTTCACTATGCAAGCGAATCAGGCTACTATGTGAATCGCCTGTCGCCGCGCCGCTATCCGTTGGTCAGCAGGGACTGCTGCTCGAAGCCCCTGCGGAATTGGCATTGCCGAGGGCTGCGCTGCAGTCGCCATCAGGCTCAACTCTAGTGAAGGAGAGCTAATGAAGGTCGCCACATTGATCCTCCGTATCCTGCTGGGTCTCGTGTTTTTGGTCTTCGGGATCAACAAGCTGCACTCGTTCTTCCCCACCGGCCCCTTGCCGACGGGAGTAGCAGGTGTATTCATCGGCGCCATGATTTCAACCAAGTACTTTGCGATTGTTGGTTTCCTTGAGGCTCTCGGTGGCTTGTTCCTTGTCGGTAACCGCTTTGTGCCGCTTGGACTTACGATTCTCGGTCCCATCATCGTAAACATCTTCCTCACCGGGCTGCTGATGGACAACCACGGCATTCCAATGGCCGGAGCGGTGGCGGCAGTTTGGCTATTCCTCTTCTGGCGCTACAAGAACAACTTCGCGCCGCTGTTTGAGCGGAATGCCAAGACCATCGACGCATAGGCAACTGAAGGTTCCTGCACCTCGGCGAATGGGGAAACTCACGCCGTAGAATCAAATGCAGGGGCTTGTGATCCAGTATCTCTATCTCGGCCGCGTGGAGTACGCCGACGGGCTTCGCCTGCAGGCCGAGATGGTGAAGCTGTGCTTCGATGAACGGGTGGGGAACGTACTGCTGCTGCTGGAGCACCCGCCTGTTCTGACGCTTGGGCGCAATGCTAACCGCGCGAATATCCTGGCCTCAAGCCAGATATTGGCGGCGCGGGGCGTGACGCTGCACGAGATCAATCGTGGCGGCGACGTAACCTACCACGGGCCTGGCCAACTGGTGGGCTACCCCATCTTCGACCTGCGCAAAATGCGCCATCCCGCATCCGGCTCGCGGCTCGGACCGGTGGACTTTGTCAGGCTGATGGAAGAGTCGCTGATCGGGCTGTGCGCCGAGTTTGGCGTGGCGGCTATGCGTATTTGCGGACTCACCGGCGTCTGGTGCGGCCCTCCGGGCCTTTACTCTTGCCCTCCGGGCCTTGACTCCTTGGATGAGAACTGTGGCCCATCCAAAAAGGCTTCCGATCCTCCGTCGGGCGAGCGCAAGATCGGCGCTATCGGCATTCACGTCTCGCGCGGAGTCACCTCGCATGGGTTCGCCTTTAACGTGACCACCGATCTTGACGGGTTCCGGCTGATCAATCCCTGCGGCATCACCGATAGGCCGGTGACCAGCCTGGAAAAGGAAATTGCCCTGACCGGCAAGACTGCTCCGGAGGGGAGTCTGGCGCTTGAGCCGCTGGCGCACCGCGCGGCCGTGCAGTTCGGGCGGGTGTTTGAGCAACCGGTTGGGGCGGTAGAGAGCCTGACGGAGCTGGATGAATCGTTGCGCGAAGTGGCGCAAAGCATCCACGAAGCGCAGGCCGCGCCAAGCGTGGGCGTGCCGCTGAAGATGCCGAAGAAGATCGAGCAGTTGTTGAAGCGGCCCCAGGAGCCGGTGCGCGCGTGAGCCTCGCGACCGGCGCCCGCGTATCTCTTCACCGGCATCGGAACTACTCCAAAGAGGGTAGTGGTCAGTTTGAAATTTAGGGAACGGGGCTGAAGATCGCCTTTAGCAGAAAAGACCATCCATAGTGGGCGAAGCCATATACACCTGCTGCTAACCCGCACGCCATTAGGATCAGTTGCGCCCACGCTGGGAGCTTGTCTATACCTTTTGACACGAATCCCATGGCAGCTATGTTCTCACGGTCTGCAATTGGGACGCTGCTCTCTTCTTGTATGAGACGCGCTTCTCGGCTTCCGGCTCGGGGAGCAGCGCAACCAACCGAAAGAGCGGAATCGCGGAGCGGCATTTATAATCCGGCAGGAAGAGGGCGTTTGTGGAGGTGGCCGGCGCGCCGGCGGAATTGCGGACTCCTCTCCATGGGAAAGAGGGATTGATGCCAACCGACGTGGTCATGCCGCAGATGGGCGAGTCGATCTTCGAGGGCACCATTACCAAATGGCTCAAACAACTGGGCGCGAGCGTGGAGAAAGACGAGCCGCTGTTTGAGATCTCGACCGATAAGGTTGATGCAGAGATTCCCTCGCCCGTGACCGGTGTGCTGATCGAGATCAGGGCGCAGGAAGGCACGACCGTCCAGATCAATACGGTGGTTGCGGTGATCGGCGACGGCGCGGGGCAGGCGACCGCGCCAGGTGCCGCGCCACATGCCGCGTCAGATGCTGCGCCCCAAGGGCCGGTCGCGAGCGAGCCTGAAGCAGAAGCTCCTGCCGCTGCAGAGCCGGTTGAAACGGAAGGGGCCGGGCCGATTCGCTCCTCGCCGCTGGTGCGCAGGATTGCCAGAGAGGAGGGCGTGAACCTGGCGCAGGTGCGAGGTACCGGCTCCGCGGGCCGGATTACCAAAGACGACGTACTGTTTCACCTCAGCCAACGAAGCCAATCCAAAGGGCCGGCCGCACCGCAGGCGCCCGCGCCGCAGACGCAGTCGGCCACACCGCAGGTGTCGCCGCTGATTGGCACGGTGCAGCCGCTCAGCAAGATGCGGGCCATTATTGCGCAGCGGATGAAGGAGAGTGTCGAGACCGCTCCGCACGCGCACATGGTGTACAAGATCGACATGACGCGCATTGCGCGGCTGCGCGAGCGGGAGCGCGCGGCCTTCGAGCAGCGGCACGGAGTGAAACTCACCTACATGCCTTTCATCGCCGTGGCGGCCATTCAGGCGCTGCGCAAGTTCCCCATCGTGAATTCATCGCTCAGCGATGGTCAGATTCACTACCACGCCAACATTCATCTCGGCATTGCGGTCGCGCTTGAATGGGGATTGATTGTGCCGGTGGTACGCGAGGCCGAGAAGCGCAGCTTTGATGACCTGGCAAAGACCATCAACGATCTGGCCGCACGCGCACGGACCAAGAAGCTGAATCCCGATGAAGCTTCGGGGTCGACCTTCACGCTGACCAACGCGGGCGTCTTTGGCGGCGAGTACGGC
>Ga0335072_10001830_pt1 | contig 33833 bp, 31 predicted proteins | sample Lox_Sample_21_FD_206725 | JGI IMG/M metagenome (GOLD analysis project Ga0335072, IMG submission 206725) | Soil microbial communities from Loxahatchee National Wildlife Refuge, Florida, United States - Lox_Sample_2.1 | ecosystem: Environmental > Terrestrial > Soil > Wetlands | place: USA... | reverse complement strand
CGCAGCTGACCATTAACCCGGGTTTAGTTGGGTGGGCCGGGGTTGGGAGCACAGGAGAAGCAACTCTTCACAGTGCGGAGATGGGTAAAGACGTTTATAATCCTGAGAGGAGGTTTAGGAACATTCATAGACCGGTCAAGGCACGCATGTGGACGAGGGCTGACAGTTGGATGTCGAGGAGGGAGAACTTGCTGATGACGTGAAGGAACATGGAATGGGGTCTCATCTGTTAAAGGAGGGTCCATTTGTCCTTCGGTAGTGGCGTGTCCTTTGTTTTGGGGCTGATGGAGGAAGAGAGAGGCGCAGAGGGGTGTTACTAATCTTTGATCGCGTTGTATTAGATTAGCAAGTCTTAAGGGGTATCATTGGGTAGTGGAACTGTTCGCCGGTGAGCAGGAGGCGTGGCTGACAGCGGGGTTGCATCAAAAGCATCTGTTTAAACGGACGAGTGGTGGGAAGAACAACCAAGACTATTCTGATATCCCAGCAAGCAAGGAATGCTTGATCTTCCATTTCTATTTGTTCAATCAGCCAAATCGGCGAGGTCAAGTTGCTGATCATGAATGCGCCTTTGCGTTGGCAGTAAAGCAGTTTTATATACCCACACGATCACTCCATTGCCCATGCAACCAGGCTATTTTGTGTATATATATGGCGATAGTAAGATAAGATGCCGGGTTCCTGTGCGTACCTGCGTCCTTTACAACCCAATGAAACGCCACCATTGAGCCCATAACGCCCCGCTAATTGCATCGTCTCGTATAACGTTTATAGCATCGACTTCATGTGTCCCCTTTGTCGCTCTAGTATAGTAGGTACCAGCTGGTAGTTTCTGGGGGATTGGAGCCTTAGACAGTGTTGTCGTCATAGACGAATGGCACATCTTTCAGTTTCCTGCCCCCGAAACCTCCGAAACCACCCATACTACGCACGAACTCGGCATCTCCCTGCGGCCGCTCATTCTTCGTGTTGCCCGTGAGCATGCTTTGGATGGACATGCAGACACTCTCCACGCTCTGGACTGGAGACCAGCCTGTGCCGAGCAGGTCGAGGCAGATTATACCGTTGGAATAGATGTGCGGGTGAATCGGTATAGGGCGTGCGGTGGACGCCGAGGATGGGTTGGTGGATGAGGTGAGGTCTATAGGGTTTGCACGGGATGTTGGGGCAAAGGTGGAAGAGGCGGGCACGCTGACGAAGGTTACTTCGGGTGCTTCTGCAATGGAGCACCGCGGGTTAGCCATGGCCTTGCTAGCTTCTGGAAGAACTGTGCTTGTTCATCGCAAGATGGGTCACGTGGGAGGCAAATAATATACCAATAGGGTAGGCCGTGCCAAAGCGGAAGCGCAGTCTGAATATTTGATTGAGATAGAGCGGGTTTGCATCCATGACTCGAATGTCCATTTGCCATTCTTGAAAGTCGTCCGCGCTCGCAATTTCGATGCCTGGGGGGAGTTGTTGCCTTGCCTGCAGTTTGTCAGAAGAGGCATTTCAGCGTTGTTGAAGTGCGGTCGCGTGGCAACGATTGAAGATATGTGAGGAGAGACAAAGTCTATACCTTCTGAAGTTCCTATGAACGTAGAGTCAGCCTTGGACCTGTTTTGAGTCTTCGTGAAGGGGGAGGTGAGAAAATACCTTCCCTAGTCGCTTCGAGGCGAGCATGGTGTTTTGCAGAAACCCTCTTGCTTTCGAGTGGTGATAGTCCGCGTGAGACAAATGGGAAAGAGACGTCTAGTGGTGGGGCAGGGTTTGCGCGCCGGCCCGCCACACGAGTTGGTTGCAAAGAGACAGAGTTCAGCTTAAGCCGTACACTGAGGTCGTGCTAAGGGAGGAATGTAAATACGTGGACGCGCAAGTCTTTGAGTGAGAGGTTGATCTGGGCGAGTTGCTGCAGTTTCAAGGAGCTTCCGGCTGCCTGTCTGCGCCAAGGAGTTCTGGGTCGCCCGCATTTGAGCGAGAAATCCAATCTTTCATTCTCAATTCCTCAGATGAATCATTAGCTACAAAGAAGAACTTCGCCGCAACTCAAGAAACAATTCCCCTATGGTATCAATCAACATTACGCGCTGACTCTATGCTTCAGCTTGCTTAAATGTGTCTGATGTACAACTTAGGCTGGTTCGCATCGTTGGTGAGGGCTGTTTGAGCTGTCAAATAGTATTTCAGCGTTTTTCTTTTCCTTCCTATTTCATTTGGGTAACAACACACCAAAGCTGCATCGCTTACCTCAAACTGCAGCCTGGTGCCCTGCTTGTCCTGTCTCTCACCCAGCGACTGTGGTGCCTTCTGATGAATCTGTGGCGGCAGCCGGAGCCGCCGTGGTGGCAGTTGTAGTTTTGGTTGGGGGTCCATCAGTTCTTGACTCAATGGGCGCAAGTCGGTTTCCGTCAAAGCCGCTGTGGTGATGAGCTGTAGCGGCAGGCATGGCGTCTGGAGCGACTGCAGAGGATCGTCTTCTGCCAACGCCGAGGGCTGAGTCGGCTACGACAGATCTTCGTCGTCCAGCAATCTCATCGAAGGGGTCGGTGGTAAGTTGGAACATGGATAATTTCCGCTCGCGGTTCTCATACTTCTCGACTGGGTCCAACGGCGTATCATCTTTGATCAGAGCATCCGGAACTGGCTTTCGGGAGTAGTATGGATCTTTCACCGGCGTGAGGATATTCGAGAACTTGCGGAGGTCGCCTCCACTTGCTGTTGACAATTTGCGCTCACGGACTATAGTCGCTTCCTCTTTGCTTAACCCTGGAACGCCTGAACCTTCAAGCAGGGAACTGGGAACGGGCTTGCGAGAGTAGAATGGGTCATTCTTTGGGGTGAAGAGGTCTGAGAACTTGCGTACGTCGGACCCGCCCGGTCCTGCCTGGGAGAGTTTACGCTCACGCGCTTGAACGACTTGCTCCTCTGATAGACCGGGCACGCCGGTGCCAGGTATCAGCTCCTTGGGGACCGGCTTGCGAGTGTAGAATGGATCTGGGGCCTTGGACATGGTGGGCTCTTGTTCTGCAGTAAGCAAAGAGGTTTGAGGGATGTACAGGAGGGCAATATGTACTTGAGATGGGGCCAGGTCGTTGTCCACAATCAGTTCGATCAGCTTCGTATTGAGGACTGCATCTGACGCGGCGCGCCCGCAGTTATAAGCTATTGATGTCACCAGACAGACAGCTCAAGCTCGATTCCATAGCCACGTCTTCCCCGCATCCTCGCATCTTTGTGAATGGGCAGTCGGGCCGATCGGACGATTGCTTAGCTTGGTGCTCGTGACAATCCTGGCCCCCCAGGCGACGCCTGGGCCGTCCCTGATAGGAGGACTCGCTTCCAGGATAGATTCAGCTGTATCAAAAGTGAGGAAGCATGTCCCCCATTGACCGGGACTGTGGATCCCGGAGGGGCCAGTTGAGAAAATCTGGGCCCAAGAGTGGTCTCGGCGACTCGGCAAAACTCTGGCGGTTTGGGACTAGCACTCTCCATGCCTCGTTCTCGATCTCCTTTTAACATTCACAATCCTCCCCATTGATTCAGGTATCAGCGAAGCGGATATTACCGAGGTTGTAATAACTCCAGATGCTTATCGGCCCGAATAGCGACCTTTCGTGGCGACAGACCGCTGTAGGAGGTAAGTAAAGAGCTTCCAGACCCAGATCAGAGAACTTCATCCTCGGCACGAGGTGTGACAGCAAGACTTTGACCACCTGGAAGCTTTACTCGCGTTATCCATATCACATTAGCTCTATTCTCTGCAGACGCAGTGAACAAAAGATAGTACTTACTTCACGCAATGAGAAGCGAATACGAGTATCGTGGTGCAGGTCCGCTGCGCGATTTGGCGGGGAAGAAAGAATAGCATGTGGTTTCCATCTGGCTGTACAATGAAACTGGGATTTACACTGACGCTCGTGTCCAACGTCTGCGTCAAATCCAGCAACCACAGGCTGACAATCCGTTTGTCAACAAATATAGCAAAGAGCAACGTGGAAAGATGCGTAACAATAGCTTTTGCGCAAGGGAAAAAGCGAAATGGAAAGCAGGCTCATAGAAGCAGTCACAACAACTGCACAAAGATGACGTTCTCAAAGGAACAGATGAAAAAGTTATTCCCAATTGTGCATTAGCAGTCGATGCGCAATCTTTTCCCACGCAAAGCTGTTGTTCCTGTTGATAGAGACTGGAACGGTCCTAACGATAATGTCTGGCGTACGAGGAAAGGAGCTGCAGAGTTGATACCAGCAGTTCCTCAAGGATTAGAGCTTTCGTATAGGAGCGAGACCGATGGGCCCTTTTGGCTCCGCGAATGGCATTCCTCCACATGGAGCCGCATCTACTGATTCTCGCATCAAAGGTGGGCGTCAAGTGTCCGACGCGGAGTTCATTGCTGGAGCACTTGGCAATGTCGGACTAGAGATCGCCTACTCCAAGACTGCCACGCAGACTGACGTGGGTGGTCGTGCGGTGTGTTTCGAAAGCCCTGCGCTGCCGTCCAGATGGGTACTCACACTTCAACTTCCTCCCATGTTTCCGATCTGCCCGTGAGGTGGCTTTTTACCTTTGGCCACCGCACTATCCAGGTGTGTTGGCGTATTAATCAAGATCACCGAAATACACTCTCTTCTCACTACTGACGTTCTGCATAGGCTATGCCGCACCTTCATTTCCGATTCGTGTCCTTACCCGCCAATACCATTCCTGAGCCACTGAAATCACAGACGGTACTGTTCTGCATCATGTTGAGTCTCCTTTTCAGACTCCTTCTTTGTTTGCTGTGGCAATACGTATCCATGCTGTGCCGCAAATAGAGAGAAATAATGTTTCGTTCTGGACCACGCCATGTGATAGTCTTGCGACGAGAGAAACGAATGCTCCCCGCTGCTATGCGACTCGGACATAGTATCGTCAAGCGTGGACGACAAAAGCCATTTCCACAGCATCCCTCGAAGGGGATCAGCACCTCGGAATGAATGGGCAAGTCGACACCCAAAAACACATCATTTAATCCGAATTGTTGGGCAGCTGAAGCTATCTTATTGGTAATCGTTAGACACGCGTTTGCCGCGAGCACATCAAATCTAAAGCGAGCTCCGCTTATGGCGTCTTTGGTGGCTTAGGTCAGTACAACGGAACTCTTATGGCAACAAGCATCACAAACGTTCGCACGCAGTATGACGTATTGGAGGAGTCGCATGGAGAGGGTAACCGGGGATCGCGATTCAGTCTCGGAAAGACGTCCGGACGGTTTTGGCTGCGCTTGGCTACATAATATGCTCCCCTGTTCATGTCGAGCTCGGCGTTGAAGATGGTTTCCCCTCTCTGCTTGATGTGCCTATTTGATATGCCGGCAATTTCCGCACTGCAGGATGGTAAGAGAGCAGGAATAGAAAAGGAAGAGCTGGAGTGCCTTCTGGAAGTCATGTCATTTCTACACAGGGCTCAGGATAAAATGACCAAGTTCTTGATATAGCATGGCTTGACGAGTAGAATGAACAATGCTTCACCCTGGGTGGTGATTACTTAACGCCACTCCAAACTCGCAATTTGTTCCCCTACTATTTTCAACTATTATCGTTGCAGCTACGCATGAAAGGGACTATTACTTTTGGAAACGCATTCGAGACTTGCCGACTCCTTGACGTAAGCTCCTGCTGCATTTTTCCGCACCCCTTTCCCATCTTCTCTTCCGATCACAAGTTCTTAGACAAACTAGCGCCAAGTCCATGCCCAACTCCACCCTTGCCAAAGACTCCACTAAGACCACTACCTAGCTGATCCTGAAGCTTACTTAGGTTCTCGTCTTCGACAAGCTTCTTGCCAGTCAAGCTTTCTGAGGAATGTTAACAAGCGCAATAGATCAGGCCGTGGGCCAGTAGCCCGTACTTTTGAGGCCGTAAGAGACTTTGGTCTCTCCCATGACATCGAGGAGGATCTCTTGAAGCTTTTTCTGAAGAGGATCGAGCTGCCCGGTGACCCAAGCGAAGAGGAGGATGAGGCTGACGATCATCTCGAGGATGCTGCGAAGCATTTTGTCACGGGGTTACAGATTGTTGACTGAATGTTAGAGAATATAGCGTGCACGGCTGTAGAGAGGGATAGTCAATGATGGCACAGTCCAAAAACTTATTACTTCGACTGCAGCGTTGACAGATTGAGGTTTCATAAAGCTCTTTGACTGAAACTCGCACAGGTAGAGACGAAAAATGATGTCACTGATGGTGATGTGGTAACACATTTGGTCTTGGGCAGGGGTCTTTGCTCTCTTCCCATCCCTATTTGTCGATTTGGGGGCCAGCAGTTGCTGTGGCTTGGGAGCAGGCCTCGCACAGCCTTGCACATCCTTCTCCGTATGATGGGACCTCTTCTGGCCGTCGAGGCTATAATCTGACTCTATAAATGAGGCCCCAACTTTTCTCGTCGCAACATCCTTTACAGCCTTATTGCGTGTTGTCACGAGTGTCGGTTTTCTGAAACTTGGGGCCGCAGATCGTGTCAGCTCTTGGCCTCAGCCCATCGAAAGCTCTCCCTGACCCCACATCGGTGTCGCGATAGCGAAGTGAGAGCTAGGCGCCTCATGAGCTAACAATCGAGTCGCCCGCTCTCGAACTTTGCATCTTTGTGGCCTTTTCTTTGCCACTGGAAGACGCATACCTTCAACCCCTCCCTTCGCCAGTCGCATAGTTTAGTACCTGCCACACCATCTCAGTGTTTCGTAGGCAGGTGCCCTACGAGAAACCTTCAAGATGAGTTGTGAGTTCACATCTTTCCCGAAACCCTGCATACCCCTCCATAAACTCATTATTGCCCTTTTAATTCGCTGTTTCACTTCTAACCTTGTGATACCTCCACAGAGTTCCTCCATTTTAGCACAAGGTCGGCCAATCGCCGAATCTACTTTCCTTCCTTGGTCCTTGACTCGAGCCTCTCTGTTCTTCCCTGCCTCCCCGAGACTTTGGCCATCCACAGGGTGAACCAGATCATTACTGACCGCAAAACAACCAGTGTCGAACATGCTAAATAAGCTGCAAGGACAGCCAGGCAGCTATGACAAAAAGTTAGCATACCCTCCTCCTTGTTGATACGGCCGAACATGGCACATCCTTTGAAACCCCCGGTCGCCTTCAACACTGATTCAAGATTCGCCCAATAACCGCTCCTAGGTCACAATATCACTTTGGAAAAACACTGGGCGCAGGGACGTATGGAATTGTCCGCGAAGCAGATATCCACGGACAGAAGGTAGCAGTCAAGATTATTCTCAAGAAGAACGTGAAGGGCAATGAACAAATGGTTTACGACGAGTTGAAGATGCTACAAAGTTTGAACCATCCACACATTGTCCGCTTCCATGACTGGTTCGAATCGAGAGTCAGTCGTTTGCGGATCTCAGGTAGAGCTTCACGCTGCTGACTCGATTCAGGACAAGTACTATATTGTTACACAGCTGGCCACTGGTGGAGAACTCTTCGATCGTATCTGTGACCAGGGAAAATTCACGGAGAGAGATGCATCACAGACCATCAGACAAGTCCTTGAAGCGGTTGACTACCTCCATCAACGCAATGTCGTCCATCGAGGTATGTGGGAGGCCTAGGCTTTCTTGAGCCATTCCTGACCTTTTCAACAGACCTCAAACCAGAAAACCTTCTTTATCTTACCCGAGATCCCCACTCAGAACTCGTACTCGCTGACTTTGGCATTGCAAAAATGCTGGACTCCCCAACCGAAGTCTTGACAAGCATGGCAGGCTCGTTCGGATATGCCGCGCCGGAGGTGATGCTCAAACAAGGACATGGAAAAGCAGTCGATATGTGGTCACTGGGCGTCATCACATATACATTACTTTGCGGATATTCACCGTTTAGGTCCGAGAATCTCAATGACCTTGTGGAAGAATGTCGAACCGGACATATCATCTTCCATGAGAGGTACTGGAAAGACGTCAGCAAAGACGCCAAGGAGTTCATCATGACATTGCTACAGCCTGATCCACATAAACGAGCTACTAGTGGACAGGCGTTGCGGCACCCCTGGCTCAAGGGCGAGAGCGCGACGGACCACGACTTGCTACCAGAGATCAGGAAGCTTATCGCAAAGGCAAGGCTGAAGCGTGGCATCGAGCTTGTCAGGCTGGCCAACAGAATTGAGGCCCTGAAATTGCAAGAAGACGAAGGTGAGATTCCGGGTGAAGCAGACATCCCAGCCAACGCAGGAAAAGCTGCCAGTTTGGCGGTTGATAACCAAAAGCGAGGAATATCTCCGGGAAGAGGGCTTGCGACGAGCGAAGCACCTGAAAAGCGAAGTCTGAGTAAGGCCGCTAAAGGAGCTATCTTCCGTGAAGTCGTGCTTGCCAAGGTGCGAGAGATGAAGGATAAAGAGTCCCAGGACAGGCTCACTGCAGATGCTGTGAGGGCCCACGAGAGAAGGAAGAGCCAACAAGGAGTGCCTTGAGTCGGCCGGACTTAAACCTAAGGTCTGGCGTTCAACGCATGTAGCGTGATTCTTTCCTTTGGCCGTTGCAGAAGTATGATTTGGCCATCCGATACCCATGTTCAGTGTCACACAGTGGCAGAAGAGGTACTGCTTATTTTGTTTTGCGATTATGGCTATACCGTAGCAGCGCTGTCGCTGTCACTGGCACTGGCATCTGAATTCCAAAATCCGTATCGAATCATTACATTCCCAGCTCCTTTTCCTTTCTGCGTCGACTTGTTTTTTGGGGCTGGACTTGGGACTATGGGGCAGCGTGTCACGATAGACGACATACATTCGGCTTCGTCTACAAGTTTTCAATGACAGTTGGGCTGGAGAATTGGATTTCAAATTCTACTGTGTTGTGTACGTGAACATCAAACTCTGACCATGCCTCCAAATCGGGGTTGGGGTTGTCCAAGAGCAACACCCTCCAGCGAACCACTCCTGAACCACTCCCGAACCACTCTACTCGAGACAAAATGGCTAAGGTCACCTCGCACTGGCTTTCATCTCTAGCGTTTCTACTATCAAGAGGCCTTCTCGGCCATTCTCCCTCTCGGAGTTATTTCATTCGGTGTCTGCTTGGCCAACTTTCTTCCTGCGCTTTCTGTTTCTGTCTAAATTGTTCAATTTCCACCATTAGTTACATTATCAACGGAAAAAATGGAGTATGGCAAAGCCACCCAGCTCCACGCCGCTCCCACCAGCCAAGCCATACCACAGCAGCACAACGGGCTTGCCTGGCCGTGGCCATTCGCGCGTCAAGGGCGATGGCAACCTCGATACTAAACTGCTCAGCCAACTCATCACGTTCCCGTTTTCTGGCCGCACAACCCCGGACCGCGTACCCAAAAGCCCCATGACCGAACGCTTATGCCACTGGAGTAATGAAGATATCATGCGCTGCTGAGTCCCTTCACCTAAACTCATCAACCCTATCGCTAATGGGGCGAGGGCGGGATTGAGGTCATTGTTCAGGGGAACACGATGGTGTGGTATGACGCTGTTGAAGCGTTGGGGAATCCGATTCCGTGCGATGACCATGGCGGAAGGTTGGAGAAGTATCGAGAGTTGGTAGGAGTAGCGAGGAGGCATGGGAGTCTTTCTATTGCTCAATTGAGTCGTCCGGGACGGCAGGTTGGGAAGGCGTTGAATCTGAAGCCCGTTAGTGCGAGTGAGGTGCAGTTGATGAAGAAGTGAGCGAGGAATGAGTTTGCGAAACCGAGGCGAGTGTTTCGGGCTGGATAGATAAATAGGAGAGACAGTGTCGCCCACAGATCCCATGCTTGTATATCGCTCTACCATTGGGCTTGAAGTCCCCTTCTGATTGTGGCGTACATCGGAGCATATACTGATTCCTCTCATCCAGTTGCCCTTTTCCATGTTGGGGCATACGCTGTGGTGTGCCCATCAATCTCGCGATCCTGTAGATTTATGCTCCATAATGTAGGCTGCGCTGCTTTCTTACCCCTGAATCCAGATATGCGTCAAATTTAGTGTAGATGCGTTGATAGCTGTGGTTTGCGCCAGTGCAGAGAAGAGGTCCCTGAGACAGACGTCCGTACCACCGAATCATGTTCATGGAGTTCGTTCTTGTTAAGAGAAGAGTGCATATATTCACGATAGAGCTCACGCTCACCCTGCGGTTCTTGTTCACGCCATCTTCTCACCAATCGTCAACGTCGGCCCATTGTTTGCTGAAATTTGCAACATCACCTTCTCAGCCGCCAAGTATCTCTTATGGATATTGATCGAACAAGTCTGGACTCCATCTCTCGCAGTTCTTCCGCCGATTTTGCTTCACTAAAATCACTTGCACGCCGCATCCGGAAGAATCAATCGTCAGGGCTAATCAATAGTCAAGAATATGCAAGCATTAGGCCATCTAAAGTCATGAGGCGGACCTCTCTCGGCAGTTCCGACTTGAGGTTGTTCGATGGGGTCTCCGAGATTTCATCCGTCGCGGCGGAGTCTGATTCTATGAGTTGGCAGCAAGAGGGCGTCAACGTGTGACGCCAGTGTATTGAATGAGAAAGCCAGAGTTGGAAAGATTGGAGTTGCACCGAAAGGCACTTCGGAGACGGTAGCCATATATCGGACATATCTACTACATAACTAGGAACAGTAAATTTTCCACAATTCCCAATCCCGCATTCGTTGCCTCTCTCGGATAGCGGCAGCCAGCCTCGAATCGAATCTTGCACTCGCCTATGCAAGGACCGACACGTCACGGCTTCCAGCTTCGCATCACCATAAACGGACTCTAGCTGTTCCCTTACCGAACTTGGTTGGTCTTGACTGGGGGTTAACCCACGCCGGACCTCGGTGACCGAATGAACAGTTCTGGGTAGGAAGGTGCTTGCGGAGAATGGTGTTCGTCGATGATAATCTGGCTGGTTCTTCACAAAACTTAAATCCAAGTGCTTTGCCTTCAACATTTGCAAATGAAGCTCCATCTAGGCCTGAATCGACGCTGCGGTGTGAGATACGTGCTAATCCTTCGGCAAGACATCGGTCTTTGTCACGTGCCCTATCGTTGGAAGTTTGGAAACGAATAGGGTTCCAAAATTGGACGTCGGCAGCTGTGAAGACTCTTGGTTTGAGTGAAAAGCCGATCAGAGGGCCAAAGGTCTGTCGCAACCATGTCTCGTGGGTTCAGGTGCTGCATCATAGTCGAGGCTTCGATGACCTGGTAGAGGTTTCACGAGTTCTTCATGCAGAAGGCGGAGATTCAAGAGCGACCAAGAACGGAGGCGATTGTCAACGAAGGACGGGGATGTTGAAGCTCTCGAAGTACTGGATTTTTGCTCTTGAGCATTCCAAATGCTGTCATATCAGCTCAAAATCCTGTACATCAAGCTCTTTGGCGATGCGTTTCCTCTCTAACACCCTGGAAGCTTCTCCATCCATCATGCCGTGCACGTAACATTCTCCAATAAGCGTGTAGAAGACTTCGCCCTTAAGTTTGTCTCCATCCACTCTTCGCAGGACGACGGGGACGCTGCAGCCAGCGAGGATGCAGATAAGGTCGTTCTTCTTTGCCTTCGAAGGGACCAGGCCGAGGAGCTTTTGCTCTTTGGTTAGCATGAGGCGTCGCATCCAGACTACCGCCTGGACGCGGTGGAGATACTCAACCACGACCTTTTCGGCAACAGCTTTGGGTCTGCTGTTAATGGTCATTAATTTCTCCGTGTTCAAATCGTCATCCGTTGGTCTTTGAGCATAAGCTTGCTTACAAGCCAGCTGCCAGTACATAGGTGGGTTACCTCCGTCATGGCCACGATCGGCGACCAATGTGCGCCAGAAGGCATCTGGTGGCAGTGAAGCTGAGGTATCTTTCCAGCCTGCCATTTCGAGCCATTCCTGTGGCACATTGCCCTGTTGTGCGAATACTTTCTTCACCTTGATGCTGTCAAGCACAAACCCTTTGACAAATAGACTCCTATCTTGTGGAGCTTTACCGAGGCGCCAGCTCGACCCTAGTGGGAAATTGCGAGCCGCATTGTACTTTCGCTTTCCAGTCGCAGGCAATCCGACAAGCGTGTCGGCGTTGACGCGGCTGTGTATTTTGTTGAAACCGGCTCGGAAGGCGACCCCTGAGAGAGTTCGTATCCAAGAGGGAAACTTTTCACCGGTGTCCGGTGCCCAGGGCCGACATATCATGTCAAGTGACTTGGATTTCTGGATTGTGAAGCTCAAGAAGTCCTTGCACACCTCGAAGAATGTTTTGTTGTAATCCACAGGATATGCCTCGTCCTTAGCCCTGCGGAACTCCTTGATCGCTTTCTCTGCGCGCGCTCTCTCGGTTGCATTTAGATCCAAGGGCGTTTCAGGCTCGTCCTCCGCAGTGGGCTCCGGTTCAGGAGCCGGCGCGGCGGCTGGTTTCACTGAGAATTTCGCGCCAGTGTCTTCGGCCAAAGAAAGTACCGCATAGATAGTGTCATGGGGTTGGGTGGCCTGGAACGGCGACAACGTCGAGACTAAGGTTTCTAGCGGAAGGAGATGCTCTTGTATTTTGCCGTCGTCCGATTTTCGAAAGAGGTTACTCGATTCCTGCACAAGCCGGTGAGCACCTAGGGCAGTCACGTCGCCTAAAATATCAGGAGCATTGTGGAATGCCGAAGATGCCCTCAGAACGCCGCTGATCTGTCGATGCCTAGAGCCAAAAAGGGCGACTGCGTTTGCGAAGTCTCTCCATTTTATTACCGGGGCTTTGCCACAGTGGATTGTTGCCCTCCTGGCTAGAGCAATTTCTTGTATGACCCAACGTCGGCTAAACCATGGTCTGGTCATTAGGTCAAACAGCGCTTTCCAGTCATCCGCGAATTCCACGCTCTCAACCAGGCGCTCAAACTCGTCGAGGTCTAGGATCCGCTTTATCAATCTTAGCGCAACCTCCGCATTATTTTTGGTATCGTCACCGAGCCAGACGCATACGTTGTATGCCTCGTTGTATATGCTGGCCATATTCGGAACCTGGGAGGTCTTTTCGCTATGGTCACTCTGGTTGATGCATAGCTGATCGATCCAGAGTAACCTCGGTCCATGAGGCAGACGCAACTGACGTAAAGCCGATGCAAGACTAGGTGTGATGTTTACTTTGTAGATTTCTTCGCCTGCGTAGATTTGAATGACCGATGTTGCCTCTTCGGTCCCCCAAGTATATGACAAAGCTTCGTATCTCTCTTGGCCGCTGCGAACGATGAGTGTCGCGTTGATATCTTGCCCGTCACCACCGTGGAGTTTGAGAAGGCGAATCCTTTTGGGGTCTTTAGGAAGTGGTGTTTTGTTCCAAACGTCCGCGATGGGGCTGGTAAATGGAAATGCATTCTCATGGGCATGAGCAGGCGTTGGAGTGATTGGGCTGATCATATCATCATTCGGCAACAACCGAGGAAGATAGCTAGCTTGCGGTATGGCTTGCCTGTTCTCAGAACTCCTAGATGTACTCTGTGGAGCTTCTTTGGTGGAGTTCATGTCATGTGAGCCAATTTTTGCCCTCTTTGCTCTTGGTAGTTCATGAACATCATATGTCACGTCTGACGATGCCATGGTGGTTCCGCTAAGTAATGGTGAGGGAGAAGGCACTTGCTAGAGGGACTTTCGTAGGAAAAGTAGTCGAGTTAATTTGCGCTCGTTGCGAAAGCGCAGGCCAGAGTTGATACTCCAGGCACAGGCGTGAAAGTGTGACGCGATATGTTATCGTCAGATGGGAGTAGATGAGACTTGTCGCGGTGTGCGCTCAGGCAGACTTCCCGCAAACATCCAGGTGCAAAAGGTGAGAGGCAGAAAATGTTGTAGAAGAGACGTGAGCGCAAATAAGTAATGGCGAGCGGGCACGCTCTAGTTCTAAGAGAATTGCAACCCCTCCATGATATCCCTGTGCTCTGTCATCAATGCGGCTCAACGACGGCTCAACTACAACGCAAAGCGCGCATTGATCTGGACACATAACTGACCACTTTCGCCACGAGGGAATAATCCCGGTATGCCGTGCATTTTTGGCGCCAAACTAGCAGGTCTCAAATGGAGAATTCCAGGAACTTTTGCCTACTGTGTACCACAGTAAGCTGCTGCATTGAGCAATCTATCAGGCTGGCTCCCTAGGAAAGGAAAGGATCGCTAGTGCAGACCAGGGGGTGGTTGCTTAGCCGGGGGAGCTGAGGGGCTGAAAACGCTTCGACGCTTTCTGTAAGCAAATAGCGCCTCCGTTCCAACATGAGGACTCCAGCATCAACCTGCAGGCTCTGCGCCACGCGACAGCGTCAAAAGCGTTGGCATGACCCATCGAGCACGATCCGGTGTTGATATCTTGCTGCTGGGTCTGCTTTTCTGATCTCTCTAGTCTGTTAACATGATGGAATGTGATAGCAAGAAGGCAGGCAAAGGAACGAATGTATAGTGGATGCCTTGGGAAGCCTAGCCTTGCGGTTGTCTTTGACGCCTTTTTTCGAGTGACGACTGATACCAAATTGTGCATCCGATTCGTTTGTTTCGATGGTATTCTCCGTAAACTGGTGGCGACAACAGCAGAGAAAGAGACCCATCCAGGCCGGCCACTCATTGGTCCTCACGGAAAAGAAGGGGAGGCTAGGAGTTGATGACCGGGGGTTGTCTCGGGGGGAAGAAGGGAAATGCGGAGCTAAAACGTCCTACAAGCCGCAGCGCCTTCAGCCTCCATCTAAAGATTGAAAGGTGTTGCCCTAGACAGGTGACGTAAAAGAATTTTTGGCGTTGTTCTTAACCCAGTCTAGATCAATTACCAATTTGATCGACATTACTTTCGGAGTCTAACTAGCTCCGTAGCAACTTCCTAGCGGACTTTGACTCCAGACCTAGAGGCCTGCAAACTCCAGCCGTAGACTACTCGTTGCAATGCATAGTAAGGCTGTGAGCTGATCAGCGTCATTTTGAGGATTACCCGACATTAATGTAGACAGCCATCAACTATTTTCTAGCAGCGGCAGGTGAAGCGCAGCGGCAGGGCTAGGTGATCATCTGGCTTGGGGAGAGCAACCAGCACACAGAGCTCGGAATGCCGTCGCTAGTTGAGATTCTCAAGAGGAGTAACGCCGCTTTTGGGACAAACTCAACGTCACTTGATGTATCGCTTCAGTCAATGGCAGATGGACTTGCATCATTCCTCGCTCTCCCAGTCCAGGTCCCTTTCCGCATTCGATTTGTTCAGCCACGAAAATGGGTGGACCCTTTGGGACAGGTAGTGATTCGAGCATGGGCTACTTAGAATCTGCGTGGTAGCACATGTACACGTAAAAAATGCTAGAAATTTATCGGCGCCACAGATGCTCAAGGGTCATTCAGAGCTGGCTTGGGGGCTTGTATTTTCCCGAGACCGTGCGCTAACGCCCGTGGCGGCAACTTTTTTTCTGGACACCCAATTTACGTGTAGTTTAGGTGCTTAACTCCAACAAAAGCAGCATCGCACGAGGGATCTTGTGAGATTTTACTACCTCTCCCCGAGAGATGATTAGTACCTGATGACCTAACGTCATCCTCATGGCAGGCATTCGTCCATCTAAGCCTGGTCCCACTTCCGGGCGACGCTCCTCTACCCCAACGCGCTACCCTAACCAGCGACGCTCCTCGCGTGTCTCCAAAGACGGTGGGCGTGAGGTGAAATTCCTTGAAAACTTCTACGATGCCGTCATCGCTATTGCCGCTGTCGGTTCATCCATTACATTCACAGTCATCCCATCCGACATCGCCGATCCAACCAAGATTCGAGGAGAGAAAAATCTCAGGTTCAATAAAGAACAAGTGCGCAAATTAGTAGCCATCAGCTGGCTGCTATTCGCACTCGCACTCGGGTGTGCGAGCTTTCTGGCGTGCTTTCTGCGATGGAATCAGGGTACGCTTGAAAGAGGGTTGAAAGGACGTGAGAGCAATTGGTGGAGATTATATGGCTTCTGCACCACCGCTTTACTGCAGTTGCTGGGAGTAGGGGCATTCCTTTGTCTTGCGCTTGTTATTTGGGTGTATATGGAGCAGGTTGGTATCGCAGCTATAGCGCTTATAACTGTGTATGGAGTTACGGTGGTGACCTCTTTGGGTCTCCATGCTTGCGGAAAAAAGCCAGTATCCAAAGGGATTACAAGGTCTGCGTAAAATGTTATTCCTTGATTGCTTACAATCGTTCGAGAATTGCAATGAATAGGTCCGTAAAGGCTGGTTGACCCGAAGTGTCCGGCCGTGGGCCCAGCTGCCTATTGACAGCAGTTATCATCGTGGATCGCAACACTTGCGGACCGCGAATTCCAAGATGGACTGTACGCTCGTGCCCAAGCGGACGCTCTCGTTGGGCTTGCGGGCACCGACAAGAAGCCGTACAATGCCTCGCGCAGATACCCAATTGCTTACAGCTTCGGTGACCAGAGCATTGGTAGTCTCTTCGTGGACGGCTGCATCTTGGGCTCCATCAAAGAAACTGACCCAATTGTCCAGATCGGAGCCCCAACCAAGTGGCGAGAGCTGGGAAGTCCACTGCCTGAACGCTGATGGCGAACGCTGACGGGGAACCGAGGGGAGGATGCCTCAAACCCGCCGCACTATTTCCAGCGAGTGTGCGCCTTTTTCTTCGCTAGCGAGAGAACTACAGATGATCAATATGCTAGAGCTGCAGCGTACCAGTGGTGCTTCGCAAGATTGTAAGTGATGAGATGACTGGTGAGCATCATTACGAATTGGTAGGAGACTATTATATCACGGAATGATGGACGACGAAGCATTCACAATAGAACAAACGAGGAATCCCAAAGACACAGTTTGAACTTAGATAGCGGATCTGGGGACTTGACCACGAAGCCCTAATATTGTCCGATGCCGGCGATTGAATTCCCCTGGTGCCTGTGAATTACGCCTTCTGGTTTGGTGGGCCCGGGACTGCCCTAAGGTACTCAAACTTCTTATTTGCACCCTTGTTAATAAACTACTGATAATTACCAGGCGGAACTTCTCCAAATATGACCAACATGAGCTCCGGCCATCTCCCTCTCGAACTCTTGGGACTAATTCTAGCGAACATATTCCCTGACGAATGGAATCATTGGAATAGCGGACTTGAAGCTCTCAATCTGAGAACTGTTTGTCGTAAGTATTCAAAACACGTCTTTTGAAAGCTTCCGCTAAGCAATAGGGCTTCAGGTGATTTTAATCAAGAGATTCTGACGTTGCTATCGACGCGGGATAAGGTGGACTGGGGGTTACTACACTGGGCGGCGTTTTACGGATATGAGAGAGTGGTACAGCGGCAGCTGGAGAAGGGGGCGGATGTCGCCGGGAAGGACAGATCCGGACAGACAGCGCTGTCCCGGGCAGCTATGAAAGGGCACGAGGCGGTGGTGGAGCTACTGCTCGAGAAGGGGGCGGATGTCGCCGAGAAGAACAGATCCGGACAGACAGCGCTGTCCCGAGCAGCTATGGAAGGGCACGAGGCGGTGGTGGAGCTACTGCTCGAAAAGGGGGCCGACATGAAGTCTCTGGATGACATTGGCCTGACGCCGCTATTGTGGGCCGTAACTTGCGAGCACGAGGCGGTTGTGAAGCTGCTGCTCGAGAAGGGGGCCGACGTGGAGTACAGATCTAATAATGGTCAGACGCCGCTCTGGTGGGCTGCAGAGACGGGACATGATGCGGTTGTGAAGCTGCTGCTCGAGAAGGGGGCCGACGTTGAGTGCAAATCTAACAATGATCAGACGCCGCTCTGGTGGGCTGCAGGGAAGGGATATGAGGCGGTTGTGAAGCTGCTGCTCGAGAAGGGGGCCAACGTGGAGTCCAAGGACAGACTGGATGGCCGGACGCCGCTATTGTTGGCCGCGGGGAACGGGTACGAGGCGGTTGTAAAGCTGTTGTTCGAGAAGGGGGCCGACATTGAGTGCAAATCTAACAATGGTCAGACGCCGCTCTGGTGGGCTGCAGGGAGGGGACATGAGGCGGTTGTGAAGCTGCTGCTCGAGAAGGGGGCCAACGTGGAGTCCAAGGACAGACTGAGTGGCCAGACGCCGCTATTGTTGGCTGCGGGGAACGGACACGAGGCGGTTGTAAAGCTGCTGCTCGAGAAAGGGGCCGACGTGGAATCCAAGGATGACGTTGGCTGGACGCCGCTATCGTTGGCCGCAAGGGGCGAGCACGAGGCGGTTATGAAGCTGCTGCTCGAGAAACGGCCGACGCGGAATCCAAGGCCTACGCGTTATGGCGCGGTGGAAAGAAAGCCGAAAACAGCCCAAAGGCGCCGCTTTCTGCCGCCTTTTCACAGGCACAGAGATACATAAATAGGCCCAGCTTGAGAACCACCTGGGAAGATCGGATTTTCCAGGCACTAGCCAGTGTTAGGCTTAGGCACAGATTCTATGCTGTAGTGCTACGTCCACAAGTCACAGAGATGGTCGATGTCAGACAACTCATTTTGCCACGGCCATTTAGGAGTCGCTAGTTGTAAATAGAAACGACTGGCAAATAACTGCACGCCGGGCTTGAAATAGGCTTTTTAAATCTGTCATCTTCCCCGCCTTCATCTTACCTCAGATGATACGAGTGTGTAAGACAGCTTAAATTGATTTCTGGAGTTCAATTAGAACCGAATCATTCTATCTGTACCCATAGCTGTCCGATGATCGAAGCAGCTCCTATCTCTCCGTTTCTAGTAGTGGAATTCTATAGGAAAGCCATGAAGTGCTAACATACTCGATACCAAGAAGGGGAAGCTTTTTGAGCGCATCCAAAATGCTGGGCAAACTGCATGATCTTTGGAACGCTTCAACAAGCTCTCGAAAAGGTCGCCCTCAATTCCCGGGGCATGACAGTACCCAAACCAAATCGCCATGCCAGACTGATCGGATCGTGCACCCAGAGGAAGCATGTCCAGTCAATGCCACCATGTTTCAGGGATTCGAATGGTATGTGCCTGCAGACCATAGACACTGGAAGAGGCTGCAAAGCATCCTACCGCAACTCAAGGAGATTGGGATAGACAAGATGTGGATTCCTCCTGGATGCAAAGCGAGGTGGCGAGATAGCAACGGCTACGACATCTACGACCTTTACGACCTCGGCGAGTTTGACTGGAAAGGCCTACGTGCCACAAAGTGGGGCACGAAAGAGGAATTGATAGAGATGGCCGACGCTGCGAATAAATGTGGTATTGGGATCTTGTGGGATGCTGTTCTGAATCACAAAGCGGGAGCAGACTATACGGAATCCTTTCATGCTGTGAAGGTCGACCCGACAGGTATGCAATGGAACCTCACGTTTACCTGCTTTGAAAGTGTGACCTGACTTGTGCAGACCGCTTGAGAGAGATTGACAAGCCGAAAGAAATTGAGGCATGGACTGGCTTCAACTTCCCCGGTCGAGGCGAAAAGCACAGCAGTATGAAATACCATTGGCACCACTTCAGCGGCATCGACCGTGACATGAGGACGAATGAACGTGGTGTGTTCAAATTCGTGGGAGCCGGTAAGCAGGGTTGGGCAGAGGACGTCAGTGGAGAGCTTGGCAATTATGATTATCTGTACGCTCACAAAGAGCACCATTCGGCAGCTAAGGAACTAAGTCCCTATTTAGGATGTTCGCGGATGTCGACTACTCTCAACCAGATGTCCGAATGGATGTCCTCAACTGGGGCGAGTGGCTCGGAAAGGAAGTCAAGCTATCAGGTGTGAGGCTCGACGCCATCAAACACTACTCGGAAGACTTCCTGCGAACCTTCATCCAACATCTTGACGAGACAGTCGGCAAGGACTGGTTCTACATCGGCGAGTACTGGACAGCTGAGTTTGGAATCCTTGCTCCGTATATTGCGAGGATGGGTGGCCGAATGTCCCTGTTTGACGTCCAATTAGTCTACAACCTGTCGTTCAGCTCCAAAGCTCGAAAGGTTGACCTAAGGAGGATCTTCGATGGAACCTTGGCGAAACACAGACCTAGGAGTGCGGTGGTACGACATTATTGCCCGAACGACTTGGGAAAAATAAAGTGCTGATCAATGATACAGACATTCGTGCAAAATCATGATACCCAAGAAGGCCAATCACTTGAGGCGACCGTTGAACCGTGGTTCGTCCCACTCGCGTATGCCTTCATTCTGCTTCAAGCCAACCAAGGCTACCCGTGTGTGTTTTACGGCGATCTGTACGGCATCAGAGGCCCGAAGCCAAGGTCACCTGCCTGCGATGGCAAGTTGCCCAAACTCGTGCTGGCGAGAAAGCTCTACGCGTATGGCCCACAGACAAACTACTTTGAGCGAGCGGACTGTGTTGGTTGGACTCGATCTGGTCATACAGCCCATTCAGGCGGTGCGGGACTGGCGGTAATGTTGAACAGTGGCTGGAGATCTGCACACAAGCGGATGTGTGTTGGACAGCAGCACGCCGGCGAGCGCTGGACTGATATTCTTGGGCGGCTGAAAAGTGTGACAATCATCGATCGGAAAGGATGGGGTGTTTTCCCGGTCCGACCTAGAAGTCTGGGTGTGTGGGTGAACGCGCTAGCGCCGAATAGAGCACAAATCGACGACCTAAACTTGTGAGTTATGGCCCCTTCTAACGAGAGTTATTGATGCCATGCTGATCATGAGTTGTAGCGATTCTGATATCTATAAAGCGTGAGCTCGATGATGTTTGTGGTTGCTATTTGCGAGTCTCTCCTAAAGTCCCTCTCCTAACAACCTAGAGCTTGTCTCCACAAAGCGTCGGAATCGATCTGCAAAACCAAATCTCCTGCACGTCGAAATTCTTCCCTCATACGCCATTTCGGGCGCCATATTCACTCCTTCCGTTGTTGAGATACGTATTCAGATCGTTGGAAACGAGGGCTGGAGCGCTGAAGAACGAACCTCTTCAGCTATGATGGAATCGAAAAGGGGAGAAGGTGCTTTGAAGCAAAGCGGATGTAGTATGAGGCTAGAAGAATGCGTGTTAGAAGAGTGGTAACCTGCGAGACCGAGCTTGCCTAGTCTAGCCTACTCATGCGCCTGTAGGCCGGGGGGCCTGTCGCTCTTCATCACGGGTCCCGTCTCACGTTTGTCATATCGTTAAATGTTGACGCCGGGGTATCAGCATGACGATATCTGAAAGACTTGATTAGAATTTGTTAAGGTTCCAAACAGCATGCTCCCTTCGTAACTCCACAAATCGAAAATCGTAATATCATCTTCTTTTGTGTACTCTATGTCTCTTGACCCAACTTTCAGCAACGGCCGCAGCACTCTCGGACAACCTGCAGGTCGAATTGGCGTCGCCAGATTCCCAAAGTCTACAGACGCGATGAATTTAGCACAGGGCTAGAGATGACTGGTGAACTGGACTGCTCATTCTTTGTACCATCGTGATGGGCATCGGGTGGTTTTGGGCATGCAAGGAAATTCCCACGATGGATGGCGACGCCATGAAGAGGATCGATGACACTTCAGCAAATCAGGCAGGGAGGGGCAACTATACGAGACGCCGACTGCGTAATTGCGACAGTCGAATTTAGAATCTAGAAGATGCTGCTGAAGAGCTACAGCGCGAATCGACACGGGTTTTAGGATCTGCAGAAGGGAGCCAATCTAGCCCGACGTCGCCCAAACTTGACGTGGAACCGGGACGACAGTTGGAAATTGATCTTAGCAAGTCGAATGTCGAAATTTAGATTCGAGTTTAGGATCATCTGAATATTCGGCGAATGAGAAGCCGGCTGCTTGGTGGCTAGACGGTTGAATGGGGAACGACGGAGCTGAAACCGACTGGTACTCTTCTACTAGGTATGCCACTCCACCCTGGAGATTTGAACGATGGCTAGTTCTCGGTATCTCCGACAGTCATATACGCTTTCTGAAACTCCTTTTTCTCTATCCCTGCACTCTAAAGGTCCTACCGCTGGCTGTCTTTCGCTCTTTTTCTTCGTTCTCTGGTCTTGCACGGTTGAGTACTGGGCAAGTCAGGAGTAGTCTTCGGAATATTAGACAAGGCCAATACATACCTTGCAGGAAGTCTGCCGTCCGCCTTCGCATTCTTGAGTGGATGTATGCCTTAAGATTAGCCCGGTCAGCGTTGAGCGCCTTTTTTGTCAGAGCGAGAATAGGCCCTAGAACGCACCTTGGACGCTTTGATGTGGTAGTGGAAGTAGTCTCTAAAAGTCTGGATATGTGAGATGTTCTCAACTCTTCTTTGCGGTGTAAGATGTCTCGGAAACAGGACTAGGTGAGGTCAGCGATATGGGCAGGCGCGTGTATATCAAGAGCGTTGGAAGCCGACGAACCAAAAGTAATGAATCCCACCTCGCCTTTTTCTCCTGTCTTGCCGACTCCCTTCATACCTTGCAGCTCCAAGGGTGGATCACTTCGGAAGAGGACTTGTGGAGCGTTCTGAATCGCTCTCCGTCTGGCATCCACAAACTCTTGCAAGAACACCTTCCCGAATATCCTATCTGTCTCGTCTCGGAATATCGTGCTAAAGATGACAGTGACTCGGTCGTGACTAGCTTTGATGTAGATGGCCTCTTCTTCACGATAGTGTATCGCCATCACCTCACCTCCCTCTGCAACGCCCTGAGGTGCAGACTCCGAGGTGTAATGTGAAGCTTCTTCCGAGAGCTGCGAGAATTGATCAAACGCTTTCTCGAACGGCGCCGCCATGACGTTGCGCTTCAGTAAACTTATCCTTCGTACGAGTTCTTCCCGTTCTTCAGGTGACTGTGGCAGATTCTCGAGGTCGACCGAGATACTGAAATCGTATCCGGCTTCTGGAGATGTGATGTAGGAACCATATTCACGTTGAAGCACTGCTTCAGCGCCGTACTCCAGGAGCTCGCGGAAGCATTTGATGGACAGAGATATTAGGATTTGGGATTTTGTGGTCGGAGTAGAGATGTGGAAGGTTACACCGTCGAAATCGGAGACGATCTGGTCAATTGATTGCGGCGGGGCACCGGAGAAGCGTTCTGTGAGAATAGATTGGATGAGGACATTTTGGTAGTCGAGAAGAAGCATTATTGCGGTAGGTGCAGCATGTCCAGGTCAAGGATCGCAGATTTTGGTCGCCCTATGAATCACGATGTTGGCGTTAGTCTTGAGCTTCGGTCAGCTTCTCGAAGTAGCCTCGAAGCTTTTGACGAAGCTGACGTGCATTGTGGAATCGAGCGCCAAGCACGAACTCTTGGCAGAGCCCGACCAGCAATCGATAGCAAACTTGGAGACGAAAAAAGTTGCGGGACTCGAGAGACCCCCCGTGTACGCAGGCCGCACGATGGTCAAGTCCTACCTGTAAGTGTCTGAAAACCCCGTTCAGTACGTGACCTGACTGATTTAGAAAGTTTGAGCATTCGAAGACTTTCGGACAGGTCTGCTCCAACACTTCGAACGCCCTCTGGGTCGTAGATGACACATCGGCCGTCTCGACGAAGTCTTCTACTGGCGGCCAGGCCGTAGTTGGCGCCAACGAGGATGTACTGGTCTGGGATATCAAGAAGGGCGAATTGCTTAGCAGGTGGACCGCAAGCGACAACAACGCTCAGGTTACGGTGATTGCACAAAATCAGTCAGACCCGGATGTCTTCGCCGCTGGGTACGAGGACGGACGGATACGAATATGGCTCTTCAGCACAGCAACAGTGTATACGGTCTTTGATGGCCACAAGTCAGCAATAACTTCTTTGGCATTCGACCAATCTGGAGTGCGATTGGCTAGTGGATCAAGAGACACGGACATCATACTTTGGAATTTGGTCACAGAGGTTGGACTCTTCAAGCTTCGTGGTCATAAGGATCAGGTTACCTCTTTGCGCTTCCTGCACAGTCCTGTAGGCCAACAAGAGGAAGACGATGCGTCAGTTAATGGAAATGCCACGGGGACTCCCTCTACTCAAATCCAGGATGAAAGCGGAGGGTTTTTGCTGTCAACAAGCAAAGATGCCCTTCTGAAGCTGTGGGATTTGTCTACCCAGTACTGCGTTGAAACGCACGTTGCCCAAAGTAATGGTGAGTGTTGGGCTCTTGGACTATCACCGGACCAGAGTGGATGCATCACGGCTGGAAATGACGGAGAACTGAGGGCATGGACTATTGACAATGCTGCACTGCTTAAGCCAGTCCAAGAAACACCACAGGAATTGCCTAGGAATGTTCTGAAAGACCGGGGTTCATTTTATCGACATGGCAGGGATCGAACGACTGGCGTCAGCTTCCATCCACGGAAAGACTATGTTGCAATCCATGGCTCGGAGAAGGCCATTGAGCTGTGGCGCATCAGATCAGCCCCAGAGATACAGGCGAGCTTGTCAAGGAAGAGAAAGAGAAAGCGTGAGAAAGCTGCGGAAGCTATGCAGGAGGATAACGAGAACGTGCAAGCCGACCGGGAGGAAGGGAACCCAATTGATATATCCTCAGCACTTATCACGGAGTTCTTCGTACCGTACCTGGTGGTGAGGACAAGTGGAAAGGTGCGATCGATAGATTGGGCAGGAGGGAAGTCTGGAAGTTCAGTATCATTACTAGCTGCAACATCTAACAATCAAGTGGAAGTTTATAACGTGTCTGTCGCCGACAAGAAGAAGCTCAAAAGTGATGAGCAACCAGACTACTCCCGCAGCCTCTCCGTGGACATGCCGGGCCACCGATCAGACATACGATGCCTGGCATTGAGCTCTGATGACAGAATGCTGGCATCGGCCTCGCATGGCAGCCTCAAGATATGGAATGTCCGGACACAGAACTGCATCCGCACCCTTGACTGCGGCTATGCTCTCTGCGCTGTCTTCCTCCCTGGTGACAAGATCGTCGTTCTGGGAACCAAAGAAGGCACGCTAGAGGTCTTCGATATCGCCTCGTCCACACTTCTCGAAACCTTGCCAGCCCACGACCGGGACATCTGGTCGATGCAAGTACACCCAGACGGCAAGTCTCTTGTCACTGGCTCAGCTGACAAGTCTGCTAAATTCTGGGAATTCCGCGTCATTCAGGAAGAAATCCTCGGTACGACACGTACCACTCCAAAACTCACCCTCGTACACACACGCACTCTCAAAGTCTCCGATGACATCCTCAGCATCCGCTTCTCACCTGACGCCCGCCTCCTCGCGATTGCCACGCTCGACACGACAGTGAAAGTGTTCTTCATCGACTCACTGAAACTCTTCCTCACGCTCTATGGCCACAAGCTCCCAGTGCTGAGCATGGACATCAGCTATGACAGCAAGCTGATCGTGACCTCATCCGCGGACAAGAACGTCCGCATCTGGGGCCTTGATTTTGGCGACTGTCATAAAGCGTTCTTCGCTCACCAGGACAGTATCTTGTCTGTTGCCTTCGTGCCGACGAACGCTGACGGAAATGGGCATCATTTCTTCTCGGCGTCTAAAGACAAGATGATCAAATACTTTGACGGCGACAAGCTCGAGCAGATCCAGAAAATGCAAGGACATCACGGTGAGATCTGGGCCATGGCGGTGGCGCACTCGGGGCAGTTTGTGGTCACAGCGAGCCATGACAAGAGTATTCGCGTCTGGGCACAGACGGACGAGCAAGTCTTTCTGGAGGAAGAGAGGGAGAAAGAGCTAGAGGAATTATATGAGAGCACGCTTGTGACCGGGCTGGAGCAGGACGATCGCGATGCAGATGGCGCAGGAGAAGAGGGCAGCGTTGAGAAGGTTGTTGGAGCGGGAAAGCAGACAGTCGAGACGCTGATGGCGGGCGAGAAGATCGCCGAGGCGCTGGAGATTGGGATGGAGGATCTAGAGGCTATGCGGGAGTATGAGGAGGCCAAGAAGGTGAATTCGAAGGCGGCGGTGCCACAGAGGAATCCAGTGTTTTTTGCGCATGGCGGTGTGCCCGCTAGTGTGTATGTGCTGGGTGTGTTTCAGCGGATTCCGGCGGCAAGTCTACAGGATGCGTTGCTGGTGTTGAGCTTCAGCCAGCTACCGTCGCTGCTAACGTTTCTCGCCCTCTGGGCGAGGGAGGGGAGGAATGTGGCGTTAACGTGTCGGGTGTTGTTTTTCATGCTCAAGGTGCATCAGAGGCAGGTGGTGAGCAGTGGGCAGTTGAAGGGGGCGTTGGAGGCTGTGAAGGCGGAGTTGAGGAGGCGGTTGAAGAGGGAAAAGGAGGAGCTGGGGTTCAACTTAGCGGGCTTGAGGGTGTTGGGGAGGAGGGTGGGAGATGAGTTGGGTGAGAAGGGGTTCGTGGACCGCGTTGAGGGCGAGGTTGGTGGTGTTGATGGGATCGAAAGGAAGAAGAGGGCGTTTGTCAACATTGCATGAACGGAGTGTGGATTTTGCTACTGAGCATGGGATTTGGGTCAACTACAGCAAGACCGAATAGCACAGCATGTTTGACAAAAAGTCCTCGGAGTGGCAAATATTCCAGCTGAATTGACACAGTCGCCCATTCCTTGATAATTATGTCAAACCCTCCTACTGATGCGCACGGTCGAGCCGAGCAGAGCAGGTACACAAACTGGGTCTTTGATACATGGGCATGAGAGCTGAAAGCTAATGCCTGGCAATAACAATCTCGGTGCATGTGGACCAAAGATGTGGTGGTTCAAGTATTGAGAACTTCGGCATGTATTTGTCAATGGGTCTGGTGGAGTGGTTCTAGGTGTCCGCAGCCAAAAGCGCCTCTCGAGGCGACTCCGAGGTCTAGATGTCGACATTGAACCAAATCATTTTTCGCCGCCAGATACATTTCCAAAAGGCACTCTAACGGGGATTACAGGTCTGCAGAGGCCGGAGATTCACTTTGGTTCGAGGAAAAGTGGTTCGAGTGTTCAAATGCATTCGATCCTGCTTTTGCGAATACTGATACGTGCGCCCCACTGAGCAATCCCCCATGGCTACGGGTCCAGCAAAGCCCAAGTCCGCCAGATGCTTACACCGTCCCCCTGGACCCTAGAGATTGTGATGAAATACTTTTGGTCTACAGGAGATCGGGTTGGTAGGTCAAGGGGGGGCTATCAGCGGTGGATTGCTTTCGTAGTCGCCAAGGACGACCTGACTATTGAGATTTCGCTTCTGTGCTATTTCCGAATGTGATCAAGGGATCGAAGGCCCTGTTCAGCTGCCTAATTGAGGTTTGAGTTCGCATCACAGTCGAAGGGTCCCGATCATATGAGCATTTCGACGTTCAGCCAGTCCAGGGTCCTGGTTCCCTTCATTGCAATTCCCTGCCCAGCGCGAAAGCATCGGGGTTCACATTTCTGCGCTCAGCTCCGCTTGCCGAGATCCGCTGCGTCTGTATATCTGCAAAGTGGCGAGTTTTGGCAAGGCTTGCCGTCTTGAGAATGTACGGGAGAGACACTAAATCCGAAAGCCTGGAGTTCATGGGCAGAGAAGAAGGGACAGTTTCCTTGATGCAAGAGCACGGTGCGGATTATGTGGCTGCGGACAGAATGAAAGGGTCGGGGGTTGCCGCCGCCCGGAACCAGTTTTACGTACACCTCGTTACCTGCGCCCACCAACGGTTATCGCAAATCCAAACCCTGGATCAAAGGTTGGTTTCACAGTGTGAGATTAAATACGTAGCGATTCAGCTTCGAATCAGTGGTACGAGTCAGCTTCTTCAAGTGAGGAGTGCACGACCGAAACAATCGTCGGGGTTCATTTGTGCCCAGGAGTCAGGCCACAGGGCGAATTAGGTGCAGCCGTTGGGATCTCGATGGCTGTCCCGTCCTTTAGCTACGTGGGGCAAACCCGGGTTTGACTCGCTAGCCGGGTGGAGCGGCGGGCGGGTCCAGACCGTGGTCGATTCGCTTATATCCCAGCTCGTGCAGCAACCGTTGTTATCTTTTCCAGCTAGCCCGGCCACAGCTGCATCGGAAACACTCGTCATCCTGCTTCGACGCACACCCCAGCACCGATAACGAAACAGATCCATAGACAGTGCAGGTGCGCACAGTGCCCAGTCCTGGATGACTGCTGTGGCGTCTCCAACCGACTTTTGGCCTATGTGCGGTGGTCTTTTTTAGTTCTGAGATTGCCTTTGCAAGCCGGCAGAACGCTTGGAGGGATATTCCCTGCTCGAGAGCTCAGGGCCCTGTGTTGGACCCCGTACGGAGCCGGTGCCATCGTACCGGGCTCAGGAGACGGAACGAGAAACTAACGATATCCCCAGCTAAGGAGGATCCCCCAAAAAGCAAATAAAGGTGGCACTTTCAGGGCGTTATTTGTCAACCCCAGCATGGGGCATGAAATCAATATACTGTTTACTACTATCTACGTGAAACCTTTTCGGCGAGCCCCAAAGACTTTGACAAGTCTATCGGTCAGAACGGGCCAATAAGGAGGCCGGATTGTTGTGTGAAGACCTGGATGTGAAGTGCAGGATACAGACGGCGCGGGTGAATGATAGATCGTCGCAAGCGGGACTTTCTGTCTACGTCGTACAAAATGGGTCCATCGACGATCCGACTCGACGATCCGACATTCAGGCTGAGACGGATACCTGCAGGCGGAACCGTACCTCAAGAGCCGGCTTGCAGGGTGGCGTCAAAGTTTTTTGCATGCGAGAGCAACAAATTAGGAACAAGGCTGTTTGGGCGATAACGAAATCGCTGTGTCTTTCAACCTGACCGTACGCAAGTTACAACAATTGTTAGGAATGTCGGAGGTGCTTATTATCCACAAAACGAGCCAATTAAAAAAGAGATATCTTAGGAACGCTAGCGCCGACGTTCGTCCGACGAACAAGGTGCTAGTTCATAAGCTCAGTGATTCTATAGGATGGTCCAATTCGATCCAGCACGTATGCTGCAACCTTCTTACAAAAGTCGTGAACTGGGGGCAGGACTGGGTGCAGGGGGCCGATGTTCCTGTTTATGGTTTTGTTTCAAGCTTGCTGGAGCCTGACGAGCTACGACCGTGAGATGGTCCTTTCTCTTGGGTTACAAAGGTAATTGGTGATCGCGTGTGTTCCTGGGGGACAAAGTCATGCAGACGCTCGGTATCGTTGTAAGCTCCCTGCTGATGAATCGCGGTACCTAGAGTTCGACAGGGGAGGGAATGAGTAGCCGAGCAGAACAACAAGCTGACTCGAAAAGACGTAAACTCGGCGGCGAAAGCTAGTTGAAAAAAGCGCAAGCGTTTGCGAGGGGGGCGCATAGCTTCGAATTGTTTCTTCCCGACCGAGCGACTTTGCTTTTGAGCAGAGGCCGGAAACATCACACGGAGAAGGAGAGTGGCTTGCAATTGGTGGACTGATTGGGCCGCCCTTCAAACTATCGTCCGGATCTGGAGAGAGGCCAACGCTGCCAAGGCTTTCCGGCTGTAGTACCCACGCGTGGCCATTCGTCATCTCGCCAACGGTCTATCTTACGCTAAATGCACTATCAAGTTCAGATCATCCGAGTGGAGTGGGCCGCTGCAGGCCTCCCTCAGATGGGCTTAGGTACGGGCGCCTTGACGTTTGACGTGAGATCGGCGACGAATGGTCCAACCCTAGTAGCTACATTCGGGGTCCAATTCTTGACATCATTCCGCTAGTTCTGCTTTTGATTTTGCTTGATGGATTCCCTAATTGTAATTTTCGGCCGTGAGCTTAAAGGCCGAGAAGATGACACTGGCAATGCCCTGCTTGCAAATGCGATGAAAGCTGCTTGATCGGCCGCGCCAAACCTTAATCCGCGGTTGCTACTGCAGCTACAGCCCGTGCGTCTCGGTTTCAGCGGCCAAGGTTGGTCCCCCGGGGGATGCGCTCAGGGCGTACACAATATAGTACACAGCAGACGAGTTCGAGAGTGTAGTATTTGCCACCGGATATTGGCCATTCTGGCGCTCGTAGACGCCGTCTCAAACAATGGGCGAGTATGAGGCCCCCCTGTTTGGCGGATGAAAGCCCGCTTTCTCACCAGGGCAGGGCATCAATTTTGCCAGTCTGGTGACAGCGCGCATAGACGACCTATGAAAGGCCTACGCCGAAACAAAAAGTGGGACGTAGTGACTTTTGGTATGGAGTCAACAACTGTGCGGTCGCGTTTGAATGTGGGAGGACGGGGCGTGCGAAGCGGCACGATTTTGACGGGCATGGCTTTGCTGTGCAAGCCAAAATTGGCCCTCGCGGTGCGCTGCTGTGCGGGTTGGAGCGCCCGTGGCTTGCAGGGCAGGGAGAATTAGGAGTAGCTGCCAGCTCGCGAGTCCCCGAAACAGTCGAGCTTGCTACATCGGAGCGGCGCGCTCGCCCACCAGCAGCGCTAGGGCTGGCGAGATTGCCTGTCTCAGGTGCGGGCAGCTCGCCAATGTTGCCGCCTAGAGCCAATGCGGCCTAGGCGGCGAACGGCGGAAAGTGCCACCGGTCGTCGTTTTATGTCAGACTCGCCGAGCACGAACCCTTGCGCCCGCTCACTTGCGGCTCGTGCTTTCCCGATCTGCATACAGCAATTCTGATATAGCCCAAGACAAACATTCAGACCGGAGCACACACTGGCAGTCGGCCTGAGTCGCACCTTCAGAGCCAAAATCCACGATCGCAGGTGTGTGACGTCCTCGTCGAGCATCTGGGAGATGGCTTTTGGTTAGTCGGATGACCAGGGACGCAAAAAGTTACAGCATCTCGGGGACCACTTCGGGCATCTCGCATCGTGGATTCGTTTGAAGTTGTGGGTCATTCCGCTTCATGCCTTGCAAACAATTACGTCCTAACTGCTCTCGGAAGCCTAGCCCATTGACTCTCGCTTCCAAATCATCAGCGCAGGGGAGTCCATGCTCCCCATCGTCCGCGGATCCATTTCAGTCACGATGGCAAAGGTCCCGCGATCTGGGTCTCGCGACCCCTGTCACTTTACCCAAAGACTTCCTTCCATCACAGAAACTCAGTACATGATACTACCGCCTAGTTAAGGGATCCACCGTTTACACACACCGACGGCTACCATCAACCAGTTTGTGCACCATCTCCGGCTTGCCTTTCCCCCCATACCTTTCCTTCAATCGGATCTACGAATGCGCCTCATTTCCTAATTCTCCTTCGAACGTTCCTCCTCCTCCCTCTAGTCTCTTACGCCATGGTAGCCTCCCTTACCACCTTGGCCTCTGTATCACACTTCGTCCATTTTCAATCTCCCGATACGCCATAGACCTTGCCCAAGGTGGCTTGTCCCGAGCCTGCCCCGTCAAAAACTGGACAAATCTGGATAGACCTATTTTCAGTCTGTCCAAGGTTGGCTCATGAAAGTGGGACCCGCCGCAACCACTTCCGTAAGGACCCCTCGCGCTCGCCCCAGCCGACCTTTGTTGTTGCGCTCTGTCATATCTTTGACTTGCTTTCCCAATCAACGTATTTTTCCACGGCGGGATCGACGTGCAATTGCTATACTCGAACTTTCTTGTCCACTCGGCTTTGAATTTTCTGCATTTTCAGCCCCGCCAAAAGTGAAAGATTTCACGGGTTCTCCATAGAAAGCTGCTTCCCTTTACTTCCATGTGAGAACTTTTCCGCCGCTCGTGCATGTTTCTATGCTCCTGCTGTTTGCATTTCAAACACTTGCTAATGCGGCAGGGAAGTCATGCCTGTTTAGACCTACTCTATCCAGCATGACTCGGCCAAGCCGTCGTGGGCCGTGGCTACCGGATGAAGATGAAACTTTGCTTCAACTTGTGCAGACTCAAGGACCTAACAACTGGGTTCGGATATCGCAACACATGCAACACCGGTCACCAAAGCAATGCCGGGAGCGCTATCATCAGAATCTTAAGCCATCCTTGAATCATGAGCCCATATCGTCACAGGAGGGCGAGTTGATAGAGCGGATGGTGAACGACATGGGGAAGAGGTGGGCTGAGATCGCACGGCGGTTGGGGAACCGGAGCGACAACGCTGTCAAAAACTGGTGGAACGGAAGTATGAATCGCCGAAAGCGCAACGTTATCCAGCACGGTCACGGTATGAAGGGCGTCGGAAATCGTTTGCAGCCAATACCTGCCAAACCATTGAAGACCATGATCGATCGCGCCGACCGTCGCCGCCATTACCCTGGCGCGAACCACCAGTATGAACACGACTGGACCGAGCCGGAGTCGCAAGAGAGCCAGAGATCGAGGCATGTGGCCTTACCAGCGTTCCCACAAACTATTCTCTCGGGCAGCGCCACCCAAGCAGCTGGTCGCCAAACCTCTCCTCCAGAGGCGTATCCTTTGAACTCAGCACCTTCCGGATATGCCGCTTACAGCTCAAACCCCAGCTATAGCCGATGCTTGCCCTCACTGCATCAATTTCGCCAGGCTGGATCAACATTAAGCCCGCCGCACACCCAACCTTTTCAGAAACCCGTAGAGCACGCTCCTAGGCTGCAGCAATATCCCGCAGATGATCGTTTCGGGCCCGCATCATTACAGCTCGGCTCCCGACGCTCGTGTGAACCGGCTCTGGTTTCACCAATACCTACTGAAGCCTCTCACGCACCCTCCCTCGATCGTGCTCCGTCTTTGGTATCGGACAATCAATCCAATTGCTCCATTTCTCCGAAGACTGTGCCTTCACCCAGGCCCGACATGCCTGCGCCCATTGAAACCGATATTCAAGCCTGGGCTGGACAGCTGTCTGATCGCCGCGACTCCGTGTCAAACATTCTACCCAACAGCAAGAGCCAGAGCAAAGCGTATCTCGATGAAGGTTACGTCTCAGCATTGCCCCAATCTGCCGTCTCAGAGAGTAAAGCCTTGTCACTCCCAGGGCAAGGCTTTTATCGACGTGGAACCGTCGATACTTATGTATCGAGCCAACGTCCTCCTCCATATACTCCCAGTGTACCTCTACCAGCTCCTGTGCATTCACCAAACACTTACGGGGCCATGCAAGGCTCAAAAGACGCTCGTATGCATTTGTCGAACTTGCTAGGTTGAGCAATATTGAATGCCGAATAAAAATTTATGCGTTCTAAGCGACGAGACCTTTTTTGGGTTTTTACACAACATACACAGAGGTGGAAATAGTCCCAAACCCCTACGCAAGGCTACTAGAGGATTTTCGTTTGATAACTGGCCCAGGACCAGGACCAGGACCAAGACCAGGACCAGGACCAGGGCCAGAGAAAAGCGCTTGTCACTTGTGTCATTTGGCCAGTAATTCAGTGTGGTCGCCAATGTTTGTTGGTTTTTTGAGCCTTTTGGTATACTGTGGCTGGGAATGTTCTGCGTTTTGCGTCGACCCGGTTGCCTTGGAGGATTTCATGATCTCTCGTTATGCCTGTCTATTGATACCCATATTTTATGCGCGATGTTTATGCGCTCATTCGGTTGGCGAAGCTACGTGTTCGCTGTCGAATGTCTACTCATCTACGTATCAGTCGCTGGCCACGCTCTCTACATGCTTATTAGAGCAATGTCTTTACTTGAGTTACGCCGGTAATTATATATCAGGACCTTACTTGGCTTTTCATGACATTTTGCTGCTGGTGAAGGCCCGAGCCGGCCTCCCTAGGCTTCGATGTAGCGATGCCGCCTGTCCAATAGATTGAACTTGGGAAACAGCAGTAGCTAGACGGCCACCAGTGACCGAAACCGCACTAGAATACAGAGTTTGCGAAATAGCGGCCCGTTTCTGCGTGTTCGCGTCAGCAAAAAAGACGCAGGTATTGCAGAAATCCACCCTCACTGCTGAATGGGGGCGAGCCCGTCGTGCCACCTCATCGCACCACTTGATGAGCAAATTTAGCCAACCACCCAAACTCCACCACGGTCTGGATCTGGGGACAGGCCTTCCGCCGGGAGGTCAAGAGGCGTGAAGTTGTACGTCAAAGGCTCGCTAGTGATTGGTTGTGGATCCGTCTGAAAGAGTGTAGTGAGAAGCTTTCTAATCGGTCCCGTGCACCCGGGGAAAAAATCTGGGACTATTGCCTAGCTCGATCGGGGGAACCAAACAAATGACATTTTAGCGGGCCTTCCTACTGCCAGTAGTG